>Ga0371490_1000878_pt1 | contig 17596 bp, 24 predicted proteins | sample MB2SIPfraction_FD_207959 | JGI IMG/M metagenome (GOLD analysis project Ga0371490, IMG submission 207959) | Lab enriched peat soil microbial communities from McLean, Ithaca, NY, United States - MB28FN SIP fraction | ecosystem: Environmental > Terrestrial > Soil > Wetlands > Peat | place: USA... | reverse complement strand
TTCTGAACCACTACGACGTTGCCCCTATCCTCATAGACCTTGATGGGGTGCAGACTCTTAATGAAGCCCCTGTACTCGGCTGCTGCCACCGGGAGGTTGGGCGGCACCCCTGATGTTTGAGACGGGCCGGGAGCTTGGCAGCCGCATAGGGCGCAGAGACAAGCCGTGGCTGCGGTGATTATCCATCGGCTTTCGAGTTTGGTTCTCATAAAGCGGCGACACGTTCCGCAGGCCCACCTTGAGCAGCATATCCGCCGCATCCGACTGCACAAGCGCCCAAATCTCCCAGAGCGTGCGCGGGCATCAGCGGATGCGCTGGGTGCTGGCCACCGGGCAGCGGCCACCGGCTCCACGGCGGCAATACCAGCGGGCCGACCGGCGGAGTTGGCCCAGCGTGGCGTAAACAATCGGAGGATGCCTGAGCACACAAAAACTCTGGCATCAAGCGTGTTGCATGTTGGATTTGAGCGGTTCAACATGCGAACGGCTGGTCAGTTGAATAATTAGGCGCACTCACATCATCACATTTATGTTCATCACTACCACGTTCGACATCGAAGGATACCACATCACCGACTACAAAGGCTTGGTTCGTGGCATCATCGTTCGGTCGCCGACCATTGCTCAAGGCATTGTTGGCGGACTCAAGAACATCATCGGCGGACGCATCGGGGCATACACCGAGATGTGCGAGCAGGCACGTCAGCAGGCATACGAGGCCATGCTCAAGCACGCGCAGGAGCTTGGAGCTAACGCGATTGTCGGTGTCAGGTATGACGCTTCCGAGGTCGTCAGCAAGGGTTCCGCGACAGAGGTATTGTGTTACGGCACCGCAGTTATTATTCAGAAGTCCTGAGCCGTACGCCTGCCGCATTGCGCCCATCGCCACACCATCACGGCAACAAGCGATGTCGGCCAGCCGAGTGGCTCCGCCGCCGGGCTGGGTGCTGCCGCCAGCGCAGCGTCAGAGCCGGGCCGTCCCGGCGATGCTGGCCGAGCGCCGGGCCTTGGGTTTGGTGCCGGAGCACACACCCTCTGGCATCAAACCGATTGCATGTTGGATTTGCAGGGGTCAATATGCTGACGGATGGTGAGTTGAATAATTGTTCGCCATCTAAGCAGGACGTTTCCGACAGAAAGGCCACTATGAGTAACAAGACAGAGGGCATCGTCAGCACTATGGCGGCTATCCTAGTTCTTTTTACGACGATGTTAGACCCACGGATTTCGGTCGGCTTGGCTGTTGCTTTTCTAATTGGCTTGGGCATCTATCATCTTGCGCGGAAGAATTGACTCAACCTGCGCGAACATGATGGACTCATTGGCGGGCCATGAGCAAAGCACATGGCTAACCAGACGCTGGAGACGACCCGCCGCCCCGCTCTCCGCTCACTGCTGAGCGGCGCTGGCCCCGGCCTCCACCTTCCCGGTCGAACAGAAGGATCAGCAGGGTGGGTCTGCTCAGCATCACGGGCGACTTTAGCATGTTTACAGTTGAAAGCTCTGCCGCCGGGCTGGGTGCGGTCGCCAGCGCCGCGGTCAGGCCGGGGCCGACCGGCGATGCTTGGCCCCCCAGTGCCGGGACGATGACGTGGCCCTGCCGGAGTGCGTGGGGGTGGTAACCGCTTGCGCTCTTGATGATTCGTCCTAGATTTTAAGTAGCGGTCGGGATCGGTGCGGGGGTCGTATTGAGCGCGTTCGGGGTTTTGGCTGCACAAGTGGACATTCAATGTCGCGGGGAGTCCTGATTCTGCCCTATCCCGTTGGCTGGAATATGGGCATTATCAGCCTCTTGTTCAGGTCGACCAGAAGCGTTCAACACCGCCATGCCGCCTCACTAAAGAAAAGCGCATGAAAACGCCAGTGAAAATGGTCGGTCTGTGCTCCGTAGGCTTTCTCGTCGTCGGGGCCATCGTGCTAGTGGTCCTTCAGCACCAATCACTGGAGCGCGAAAACCGGTTGTTGAAACAGCAAGTAGACCAACTGACGGCGGACAACAATCAATGGGCGACGGAAAAGAAGCGGCTTTTAGAGATTATTGCTGCGCAGCCGAAACCGGCGTCTCTCCCACAAGAGCAGTTTATTGAACTGCTTCGGCTTCGTGGGGAGGTCGGGCGTCTGCGCCTTCAGGAGAGAGAAATCGAACGAGTGCGCCGAGGCCAGATGCACGCTGCCCAAACAAAACTGCCGTACGCCAAAGCCGAGTTCGAGCGACTCACAAAACTCCATGCCGACAACGCGGTTAGTGCGCAACAGCTCGCTCAGGCCGGATTTGCCGTGGAATTACTCGAAGCCGAAGCAGAAGGCGACGCGTCAAGGCGGCACAGGTTCGGTTGCGGCAAGCAGAGGAGGAATTGGAACGTGCCTCTGAACTCTACCGCCAACAAGGGATGAGTGAGACTGAGTACAATCAGGCCAGATACGCTGTTGATGTGGCCCGTGCTGAACTGCGCGGCGACGAGGTAGAGGCAGGTCAAATCAAACTGCGGCAAGCTGAGGAAGAACTCACGCGTGCCGCTGAACTTCGCAGTCAATCACGCATCAGCGAGGAGGAATATAACGAGGCCGTCCTCAGGGTCGAGTTGCTTCGGGTGGGAACGAAGCCATGAGGCTGTACAGCACGCGGGCATGGCGGGCAGACTGCGGCGCTGGCCACGGGCAGCGGCCTCCAGTTTTACGGCAGCAATACCAGCGGAGCGCCCGGCGGCGCTGGCCCCGCGCCGGGATGATGTCATGGCCCAGCACTACAACCGCCGGGCGCGGACCCGCGTGTCAGGTGGGGCGGGAGCCGGGAGCGGCAATCAGCCCGGCGAGCCGATTAGGCGGCTGGTTCATGGTGACTCAATACTTCCTGCTGCAACTCTTGTAACAACTCCGACCACATCTTCTGGCGGAGCTTGGCAAGCTGGTCGCTCTTATTTGGAACAAATGCAGACGACCTTGTGACGATGGTGTTCGTCGGCCTGTGCGTCATCGTGAGCGTCAGGGACTGGAACTTGTCTCTCGCCCCAGCCTTGCCGTGTGTGCTTGCTGAATCGCTCCAACTCCAAAAAACATCGTGGAGCCATTCTTCTTTGGTGGACGCTTTCATAGCCGCCTAACGAATCAGGTCAACCACCGCCGACTCGTGGCGTGGGCCGCGAAGCGGAACTGATGGTGCCATCGGCGGTTGGCTGCACCTGCGGGTTCGGCACTTGCTTGCCTGTTGGCTTCGTCTCCCGGTAAATTCGGAGAAGCACCGTGACGAGTATTCCCTCGATGCGCATCCCGGCGTAGCTGGCATCTTCGATGGATACGTCGCCCATGCAGGCATTCCGAATCGTGGCGCGGGTGAAGGCGACGTTTTCAAACACGGTGTCACGCAAGTTGACATCGTTGTACTTCGACCCGCTGAGATTCACGTTGTGGAACTCGGACCCGGTGAGGTTTGCGTTATCTGCTTTGTAGGTGCCGCAGGATAGTGGGGTAATCATACGTCGCTTTCTCTCGTGCCGAACCTTGGGATTAAGTCCAAATTTTTTGGACGTGCTGGGAATCGCTTGTCATACCCGCCACCAACCTAAACCGCTGCGCCACAGGTGCAAGCAAAGTTCATGACCCAAAATATTGAAACGACAAACGCACCACCAACCAGCGGCACGCGGCGGTTGAGCCTCATGCGGGTCGGCCACGGCTCCGGCGCGGCGCTGGCCCCAATGCACTGTCGTCACAGAATCCTCTCTCTGGTCAACTCCACCGTGTTGGTCTTGCCATTCTCTATGTCCACCAACTCCAGCCGGACTTTGGTTCCGACCGCGCCGCGCACCATATCCACGCACTCCTTCAACAGCTTACCGTCTGTGGTCGTGCCATCAATCTTCCGAACCACAAGGCCGGGAACTAGCCCCGCTTTGGAGGCCGGTGTATGGGGCAGGACTCGCATGATTTTGATGGTGTGATCCTCGACACCGAGCGCAAGACCAACTCCGGTGACCCGCTCCTGAGCAGGACTGCCCATATCCAAACCTTTTAGCCAAACGCTCAACGGCTTGCCCTGATGAACCGGCTCACGCTCGCGCAGCCCTTGCCAGAGCATCACGCTGACAAGCGCGACGAACAAAATGGCCAGCGCGACTTGGACCCGCTTTATCATGGTCACTTCACGCCCGCCTTGGCGGCGGCTTCGGGGTCGATGGCCTTGAGCGCAGTAGCGGCAGCATTGTTTGTTACCTGCATCCGCAGGAGCGCAGGAACGGCTGCTTTGGCTTCCGGGCCATATTCGCCAAGCACGATGGCGGCTCGAAACCGCGCACCCGCAGAGGCGTCGTCTAACCCCGCGACCAGAACCGGAATCGTAAGGCGAGCGTCCGGTAAAATCTTGCCCAAAACCCAAAACGCGTTGACGCGAACAGTTTCATTCGCGTCCTTGGTGGCCCGGAATAAGGCTGGAGCCGCCCGTCTCGCTTCCGGTCCAAGGTAAATCAGTACTTCCTCAGCGGCGAGGCGAACCTCCGGCGAAGGGTCGTTAGTCATCGCGTCCATCAAGCTGGGGATTTGGGCGCTCGCCAGTGGACCCAACGCCTTGTAGCCAAAGGCCGCATCTGCTCGCCGCAGTTCGGCGGATTTGAAATGAACAGGGACGAGAAAATGAAAAGGCACGAAATTCTGTCTCTCTGCCCATGTCGTCTGCCACTGTACCCATGTCGTCTGCCACTGGTTCAACCGCGTGTCCTGTGCCCGAAGCCATTTGATGAGGAAGGGCAGAGCGTTCGTACCAATCTGCCGAATCGCCTGCTCGCGGTCATCTCCATTTGGCCTCTCAAGCCAGTCGCTCAGACGTTTCCCCTGATAGACAGGCTCAGGCTGACGCCGCCCCTGCCACGCCGCCACGCCAGCCAGCATCACCAGCAGGACGGCGAGCGCGATGTAGACCCGCTTGCGCATGGCGGCATTATGGCGTGTTCACCAGCGAAAATCGAGTAACTTGCGCGATGGTCGCTCACTCCCGACTGGCAACGGTTACCAGTTGAGCGGTTGCTGGCCGTCGCGCCCCCCCAAGTCCCCGGACCCCGGTTCAGCATGGGCAGGACTGGGAGCCATATCCGACAGCGGACCAGCGCTTGTGCGCTTGAGATACATGGTCTGCTTGGGGAAATTGAACGTGCCCGATTGACTCGCCAGTAACCGCAGACCGAGCGACCGGGTTAGGACTTTTCCTGGTGCGCTATCAGTCTCACAACGCCGCCTGCCAGGGCAAACGCCGTCCATGCCAGCGCCGGGATGTAAAGGCCAAATTCGCTCAACCCCTGGGCAAACCAGCCGAGCAAACCAACCGAAATCGCAAAGGTAGTTGGCGGTAAAACGCGCAACGTCCCTCGTGCAATCGTTCCCAAGAGCAAGCCAATCCAAGCTGCGTAACTGACACCGCCTAACACCCCTGAGTCAGAGAATTGTTCCAGATAATCGTTGTGCGCCAAGCGCGCCATTTCGGATTCAGGTCGTTTCAGCAGCGCGTAGGGACGCTGAAAAGTGCCCGGCCCGGAACCGAACAGTGGATGCTCAACCGTGTTTTTCACCGCTGCGTGCCAGTAATCCAGCCGAGCGCCCACACTCGTCGCTCCGGCAGTTAAGTAGTGGTGAAAGCGCAAGGCAAAAGCCGCCGAACCGACAGCCACCACCAAGAGCAGCGCCAGCCATTTCCAGCGCACGGAGCAGTTCAGGCGGAAAGACGCGGCCCCAACCATCGCCACCGCAATCAGCCAGCCAGACCTTGATTGACTCCAAAGCAAACTGCCGACGCCGAGAAAAAGTGCCAATCCAATCACTGCGCAGCGGGTCAGCGTTCTGAAACCCCTCGTGCCGTTTACCGCGAGCGTAAGTGTCACTGGTAGCAGCAACAGCACTGCCCCCGCCAATGCATTTGGGTAAACGAGCGTGCCGAAGACACGACCCTTGTCGTACTTCGCCACGATTACCGGATTGGCCGCGTCCAGGCCGTTGGTGGTGATGATAATTCCGTCATTTTTCATCTGCCGGACCACTTCCGGCGCAAAGTTCGTCCAGCTTGTCCGCTCCCCTTCGAGCAGCGTTTTTTTCTCCTGCGGAAACTCGAAGAGCTTCTGGTCACTTGCTCGCACCAAACAGACGGCAAACGCCGCCAGCAACCCGATGAGCAATACACGAAACGACCTTTCTTCTCCGAGCCTCCAGTTTCCAATAAAGTAACAGAGCACACACCCGCCGAAATGCATCAGTGTCGGCGCTGTGAGCGCTCTGTCCGTTGTCTGCGTGGCGGAAGCAAGTTGGCATCCCAACCACGCCAGCGGCAAAATCCAAAGCCAGCGCGAACCGGTCCAGCGGGGCTTGTGCGCAATGGTGAAAAGGACGCCGAAGAACCCTACCGGCATCAAAAACCAAAAACCCCACCGTGGCGGCCAAGACTGGGACCACGCCTCGACAAGGGAAGTGGGAGGCGCAACTCTTGCGTCGAGGACAACGGGATTCCCGAATTTCCACAGGGCTAGGCCAAGAAACAGGCCGAAGGCCAGGGCAAATCCCTCGCCCACTGAAACAGCGACCGGATACTTGGGTTCTGGTGCGGCCACTTTTTCAGCCTTCATTCAACTGACTGTGCGCTGGCGGTTGTGTTCCACGCGGTTTACATGCTACCAAGCGCAGTTGAGCGACACGACCCGTTTTCCAGTTGCGGGGTTTGGCGTGCCGCCTGCGATACTCCGTTGGCGGCAGCCCGCCAGCGCGATGCGAAGCCGGGTCGCCCCGGCGACGCTGGCCAGCGCCGGGATGCGGCAGCTAACCATCCCGTCTCCTGCTACCGCACGCCCGCCTTGGCGGCGGCTTCGGGATCGATGGCCTTGAGCGCGTTGGCAGCATACGACCTTTCGCTGCTGTCTTGCGCGTTGTTGAAGAATTTGACCAGTTCGGGCAAAGCAGACTTGGCATTCGGTCCAAAGTCTTGAAGCGCCATAAACGCACCGGTTCGGACTTGAGGGGCTGGGTCATGTATGGCGTTTGTTAGCACGGGCAAAACCCGGTCCGGTTCAGCATGGATTCCCCCCAGAGCCTTCACGGCGTACAAACGCACACTGCCGTCTGCATTGGTTGCCCATCCTGACAGAAAGGGAATAGCTGCTTTGGCGGACGGGCCGATAAGCACCAACGCCGCAATGGCGTAGCATTGGGAGTCGTGAGAAATGTTTTTGTTAGCGATCTCGATCAGTGCAGGCACGGCACTCTGCGCCTTGGCACGTAACACCCCAAACCCCGACAACGCTCGGTAGTTCAGTTCTTCAGCGGGTGTATATTTGATTTTGATAAAGTGTTGCCGTTCGGCCAATGCCAGGAACTTGATCTTCTGGACCGAATCCTTTGCGCGGAGCATTCGCAGTAAGGTGGGCAGCGCGTTGGTTCCAGCTTGGCGCACTGCCTCATCCGCCTCTTGCTGCTCTACCCGCACCTGCCACGTCTCTATCCCGGCCAACCCGTGCAGCCTGTAGGCATTCAGCCAAGCACTTAAGGGCTTGCCCTTATAGACTGGCTCACGCTCGCGCAGCCCTTGCCACGCACTCACGCCAGCAACAGCGACGAGCAACACGACGAGCGCGATGCGAACCCGTTTGTGCATCGAGGCAATATGACGCCTACTGGGCGGTGAATCGAGAACACTTGCGGCTGCCCGGACAGAGCACGCCGCCAACGGTGGGGCAAGGTCCAATTGTGAAAAGCGCGGGGTTGGCGGTACCCCGCCAGCGCAGCGTCAGAGCCGGGCCATCCCGGCGACGCTGGCCAGCGCCGGGGCAGTGACCTTCGCCAGCACGCCGCTCCGGCTCGCAGGTGCTGGTTAATTTCGAGGGGCGACCGGCTCGACGCCATCTGAAGCCGGGTGCTCTGGCTGCGCTCCCCAATCGCTGCGAGTAGCCGCCCCGATTATCTGTGCCTCGCCTTCTTCTCGTATCGCGGCTGGTAAAGCTGAGCTTCGACGCCGCCCGGCATTTTGAGGTGGGTCACGAAACCGTAGCCACGGTCAGAAACCTCGTCAGTGAACTCCACCCCGCGTTGCCGCAGGTCAGCGACCGTCTGACGAATGTCATCACAATAGAACGAGATGTCGTGGGTGCCCGCCTTTTTGCCCTCGGCAGGGTCGGCGGGGTGACAACCCATATCGGCCTCGGGCAGGTCAAAGATGAGCCATCCCTCGCCTACGTCGGTGAAGGGAAAGCCCAGCTTGTCGCGGATGAATGCCCGCGTCTGCTCCGCCTGCGAGGAATAGAACATCGTGTGAACGCCTTTAATCATATTCTTTGCTGAGGATTGATTGTCATGTTGCTTGGCGGTCGCGCCGCCAAACCTCAGGCAATCTATCCGCCGTGCCTTTCGGTGCAAGCGTTCACACCTGCCCACGCCCGCCGTGCCCATCGCCCTCGTCCAATCCGGCCACGGCTCCGGGCGGCGCTGGCCCCAGCCTCCGCCTTGACGGGCAGAACAGGACGACTATCGCTGGCCAGCATGGTCAACTATCGCATTTTGGCAGTTGAAGGCTCTGCCGTCGGGCTGTCTGCTGCCGCCAGCGCGGCCCTGAGCCGGGCGGAGCGGCGAGGCTGGCCCCAGTGCCGTAGACGATGGCGTGGCTCTGCGGTGGCGCTGAGCTAAATAGCTCATGGATTCAGGCGCTCTCGATGCGGCAAATGGTCGCGATTCCAGCGGCTCAATGCTGCGTCGCTGGTATCTTCAAAAAGAAACTTCAACGTCGGCGATTCAACGTGGCCATCGCAGAATACCACGTTACATCTGCGTTGATGACGTGAATAAGACCTTGCAGTGCTCCCGCCAATATCCTGCAAGCCGCTCGTGCGCTGTAATCGTCCACGGTTTTCTGTAGTATCCACGATGACGCCGTTACCCCCGACGAATCCGTCTCCAATCGCCATCATTTCGCTCGGATTAACGACCTCTGACTCGTGCACAGGGGGAGAGTCGAGGTAAGGAGAGTCGACGGAGTTGGTGAGGATTCGATTCCCTTTATGCCCACCAAGTCCGAGTGATTCGGCGTCTTCCCATCTTCTTCGGCCGTAGGCGTTGTAGCCGTAATTGGAGAAAGCATAATTCGTTGTGCTGGTTCTAGTGCCCAACGTGAAGCCAGAAAAGGGGACAGCCGGACAATGCCATACTGTGAAATGCCACCAGTTGGTTCCCAACTTTTTCAGCGCCCACGGGTCACGCCCGGAAAGGGCAGCCTGCTCAAGAGCAGTCCTCCATGTGGTTGCGTGCTCGTCGCCGTCGGACCAATGCAAATTAGCGTTCAGGGGATACACATGGTAGTCCGCAACAAATTGCTGGAGCGCAAGACCCAGTTGCCGGACGTTGTTGGCGCATTCGATTCGCATCGCCTTTCCTTTGGCGCTGGAAACACCCGAGAGCACTAAAGCAGCCAGAATCCCGATGATGGCGATAACCACAAGTAGCTCAATGAACGTAAATGCCGTGCGGCTTTGGTCCGGCGATGTCCGCATACTTGATTCGACATCCTTGCCGCTGTCTCGTCACGGGTCTTTGGGAGCCGCTCTTGGATTCTGGCACGCCACCGCTGACTCGCAACCGTAAAGGCCAGCCGGTTCGTTGAGGAACGAGGGCTGGATGGTCAAGCTCCACGAGGGCGCTGAACCGAGCCGCTGAATCCCCGGCGCACGCGGTGGCGCTCGTCGGCCTCCGGCTCCGAACGGCGCTGGCCGTACTGGTTGGCTTCCGCCGCCACCTTTACTTCACGCCCGCCTTGGCGGCGGCTTCGGGGTCGATTTGCCGGAGCACCCAATCTGCCCGCTCTCTTACGCCGGAGTCCAAGTCGTTGGCTGCTTTTACCAATGCGGGTAATGCTTGCTTAACAACGTTCGCCAGTGGCGGAACCCCTCGTCTGGCATCCACGCCAACCTCCCACAAGGAAATACACGCAAAGAGGCGGACCTCGGAATTGGTGTCATACAGCGCGTTGGTCAACGCAGGCACGACAGCATCGGGGGCGATTTTTAGGAGTGCCCGGACTGCACCACCCCTTGCGCTGGGTTCCGAGTTGTGGACAGCTTTGACCAGAGCGGGGACCGCTGGTTTTGCTGCTTCGCCGATTTCCCACAAAGCGTCGAACGCAAAGACGCTTACCCCCGGATTGGCGTCATTAAGCGCGTTCGTTAAAGCGGGCACGACCAAATCAGGCTCAGCATGCAAGTCAGCGAGCGCCCGCAGGAGGTCAATGCGTAGTAGGGCGTTCGTATCGGTCATCCCCAGTATCAGTACGGGAATGGCCTGCTTCGCTGGCGGGCCGATGCTGCCCAGCGACCGGGCGGCAGCCTGTTGAGACGACGGCGAAAGTTTCTGCTCGTAGATTTCAATTAACGCTGGGACGGCCACGTCGGCGCGGGCACCTAACTTGCGGAATGCCAAATAAGCCGCATGGTTGTGCTGCTCGGCAGGGATGTGATGGACTTTGATGAAATGTTGTTTCCGAAAAAGGTCCACCATCGTACTTTTGAAAGGCGAATCCGTCTGTCGAAGCATCCATAACAGTGTCGGAATTGCATTTGTCCCCACTTTCTCCAAGGCTCGACTGGCCTCATCGGATTGTCCTTCCAGCCAAGTCGTCAACCGCTTTCCATCTACGATTGGATTGAGTTCATGGGGGCGCAGAATTTCCCACGCGACCACGCCGCCAACAGCGACGAGAAAAACGGCGAGTGCGACATGGACCCATTTCCGCATGGCGGCATTATGCGCCGGATGCGGCGGAAATCGAGATAAGTTGCGGCTGCCCACCACGTCTTCCGGCGACCGGTTCCGGCGCGGCGCTGGCCTCAGCGCCGTGCTTCATGTCATGGCCCAGCACTACAACCGCCGGGCGCGGACCCGCATGTCAGGTGGGGCGGGAGCCGGGAGGGCAATGGTCGCGGCGACCCGATTAAGCCGCCTGTGCCCCACTTTCTTCGATGCTCTGTAGTATCTCATCAACCTCTGCATCTTCCAGCCCCGCGTTTTTCGCGGCACAGGTATAGTGGACATAGAGCCATCGGTCGCAACACGATAAGGACCAACCGCGAAAGATTCTGTCGCTACCCTTCGTAGTCCACATCTTGCCCCTCAATCTTCCACAGAAGTCCTCGCCCTTTGCATTCTGTCCCTGTGCCGACTGGTCCGTCGTAAGCACCGTCAGAAGCCCAACGCCATCAGGTCTGAAGAAAGTCACCAACTGCTGCTCTGGGTCATCGCGAAAGGCCCATGCGTCGGGAATCCGCAACTTCCAAGTCTTGGTTTGGTAGAGACGCGGCATGTCGGTCAGCGGCTTAACCTAAGGATAAATCCAAAGTTTTTGGACGTACTGGGAGTTGTTCGTCATCGCGGAAGCCGTCGTAAACCGTTCCCGCTCGATTGCAAGCTCCAATTACGACTCAGACCATCGAAACGATACGGCCAAACCAAGTAAATCCCGCGAGCAGCTTCGTCAAGGTGGGCGCAGTGGCGGCCATCACGCCGGTCGGTTCCGGCTCCGGCGCGGCGCTGGCCCGGCTTCCAACTTCCTGGGCAGAACAGGAGGACCAGCCGAGTGGCTCCAGTCGGCATCACCTTCAACCGAAACGGTTGTCACTTGGGGATCCATCGCTGGGCCGGGTGCTGGTGTATTGAGCAGCCAGATGGCGGCAGCCCGCGCCCGAGGGGCCAGCCAAGGCGGTCGCGCAAGCAGTCGAGGCACATTATGCCTACAGGTCTTCGGAAACGGAAATATGTTTCTTCTTTTCGCCCCTAGCAGGGCTCGCGCGGTTCTCCGGCGTAGAGCGCAAGCCCGAGCGCCACGATCACGAGAACAAATGCCAGCACGAAAAGAAACCGCATCCGCCCAGAGATTTGATGGCCGGACTGCATTGAGTGTCGCTGCTCAAGCCTGTCGGCGCGGGTGGGGCAGCGAAAACTCTTGGACGCGCCCCGCACGAATCCGAACGATGAGGGCAATTGACAAAAACTCCATTTCTGCTCTAGTTTTGTTCCAGACGGGCGTTTCGGGAACGGGGAAACACTTAACTATCGGTTTTTCCTTGAAAGCAAGTGGTGCCAATGTCCGGTGAAGCTGACCGAGTTCCAAGACCGGTTTTTTCCAGCCGAGCCAAACGGTTCCTCATCCTGGGTGTCTTGGCGATTCTCCTGCTGCTGGTTGGCTCGCTGGCTTTTCTTCTTCGACCATCTCATATTCCACTGCCGCTTTGGTCAGTGGCTTTTTCGCCCGATGGCAAGACGCTGGTGACTGGTGGCGGGCCGGATGCGCCCGAAATGCTGCCTCAGATTGGCGAATTGGTGTTTTGGGATGCGGCCACGGGCAAGAAAAAGAGGATCATTCAGCAGCAATGGGGCGTGCGTCGGGCCGTGTTTTCGCCGGACGGCAAATTCATCGCTACAGCGGACTTTGGCGGCAAGACCAAGCTGCTGGACGCCACTGGAAGGACCCTGGCGACACTGACGCCTCAGTTCAGTCAGGTAAACGCAGTGGGTGTTTCTCAAGACAGCAGGCTGATTGCGGGGGGCAGCTTCGACGGCAGCGTCACCCTCTGGGACGCCACCGGAAAAGAAGTGGGCACGCTGCAAACTCCCAACGAGAGGATTCTCAACCTCGCCTTCTCCCCCGACTCCCAATGGCTGGTGGCGGGCTGCAAACAGGGGAAAGGTTACCTCTTTAACCTGGCGCGGCCCGATGCACCCAAGGTCCTGCAAGCTTATGTGGGACCGCCTTCGTATTGGAGCGGCATTGAAGCGGTAGCCTTCGCGCCGGACGGGCGGACGTTTGCGACTGGGGGAATGAACCTACGACTCTGGCAAACGGGCAGTGGCGACTTAATTCGTGAGCTGCCTCGGGCCAGCGACGCGCGGGTAAACAGCTTGGCCTTCTCGCCTGACGGCGGCACCTTGGCCGGGGTAGACCGGGACGGCTGGCTGGCGATCTGGAATCCGGCAACGGGCGAACTGACCAAATCGCTCCCCGCGCATACCGGCTCTAGTTTCGGAATGGCTTTCTCCCCCGATGGCGAGCGGCTGGCGACGGTTGACCGCAGGGAGTTCGCGATCAAAATCTGGAATGCCAGGACCTGGGAACTGATGGCGACCTTCTGGCGGGCCAGGACACACTTATGAAAACCTGGAGGCACCGGGGCGGGGTCCGTGGGGGCTTTACGCTCATCGAACTGTTGGTGGTAATCGGCATTCTGGGCATTCTGGCCAGCTTGCTACTGCCTGTGCTGTCGCGTGGCAAGGGCAAGGCGCAGGGAGTTTACTGCCTGAACAATGGCAAACAGATGATGCTCGCCATGACCCTGTACAGCAGCGATTTCAACGATTTGTTTCCGCCCAACCCCGATGATGGCAACACTTTCCCCGGCCATAACTGGTGTGCCGGGGATGCGGGCGAGCACGGCACGGCGCAATTCAATCCCGACATTCTCAAGGACCCCAAGCGAAGCCTGCTCTCACCGTATTTGAAGGGAAACGTCGCGGTGTTCCATTGTCCGGGCGACAAGCGCATGGGCCTATATCAGGGCTCCGACCCCGCGTGGCTCGGCAAGACCGTCCCGGCGGCACGGACCTTTTCGATGAGCCAGGCCGTCGGAACCATTTGTCCCGGCTACGACGCGGAGCGGGGCAGCCATTCCGGCGTACCGGCTCTGTCGGTCAATGGGCCGTGGCTGAACAATGATCGCAATCACCGCCGGGATTCGCCGTGGCTGACTTACGGCAAGCTGTCCACCATTCGCGCCCCTGGACCGGCGATGCTTTGGGTGCTGGTGGACGAGAGTTTTCGGGGACTCAACGATGCCGCTTTCGCCTTCGGGATGGCCAGTCCGGCCTGGATCGACGCGCCGGGCACCTATCATAACGGAGGCTGCGGCTTGGCCTTCGCCGACCAGCATTCGGAAACTCACCACTGGTTGAGCCGCGCCGAAAAGCGCGGCCACACCTGGCGCATCACGGACCCCCAAGACCAGCGGGATTGGCTGTGGATGCGAGAGCGGACTTCTGCGAACATAAACGGCACCATGCCGGAGCCACGATAGCCGCGCCAACCAGCGGATCGGCATACGCTCGGGATGTCCTTTGACGCTCAGTGGACCAGAGTCAACTTTCATCTGATACCCGCTTTGGCAGCGGCTTCGGGGTCGATCTTCTTACTCCTGCCGCTAGCCCCACATTCGGGTCCGCATCTTTCTTAGCCCGCATCAGGGCCGGGACCGCCGAGCCATCTACCTGTCTCACTTGCCGTCTGCATCCCTGTGTTACTGGATCGCCGGCCGGTAGAATCGGGCAGTCACCAGCCCCGCGTCGGACGCCTCCCACCGGGAGGGGCGTGGCAGGGCATTCGTTTGTATCGGTGTCCAGTTTAGTAAATCAGTGGAGACTTCAATCAGGTAGCTGCCTGCGTCAAGCCTACCAAGAGTCAATCGAAAACCTCCCTTCGCCGTTATCTGGTCCCAGGGCAACCCGGTTGGCAGAGCATTCGTGAGGATGGTTGTCCCATGCACTAGGTCGGAGGAAGCCTGGAGGACACACACCTTGGCATCCTGGCTCGCCGAGGCCCAGTTCGGAATCGTCTGCGCAGATACGCCCGATTTGGCCACACCAAGCTGGCCGTCGAGCGCGCGAACGGAATTCCCAGAGATGATGTCAAAGAGAATGCTCCGTTGCAGTACCCCGTCGATGACCAGGTCCAGTTTCCAGCGTCCTGGGCTTTCAGCAACGTCATCACCCTTGATCCGCCACCAAGCGGCCATGCGCCACCAACTCGCAACCCTGTTCGTCTCGTTAATGGCCTGGGTTTCTTTGCCGTAATAAGTTCCATCGGGGCGGTACAATTCCATCTCGACTGGATGCGTCCCCGAAACCTGCTTCAGTTCGACCCAGGCAAAGAACCTATCGTCGGCAGTTCCGAACACAGCCTGCGGAACATGCCAGTCATGGGGTGCTTCCATCTTCGCCTTCTCGCAGGTGACAAACTCAGCGACAGTATAGGCAGGTGCGGCGGGCACGGTGAAAACGGCCAAGGGGAAAAGTAGCAGCAGCAGGCCGGGCCAAGGATGCCTTGCCCCAGTGCTCTGGCGAACCGAGCTTGCATTGGCTCTCGTCCTCACACAGCCAATTATCCGCTGCTTTTGGGGCGGTTCAAGAGCAATCCGCAGCAAGAACGAAGATGATCGGTTTTACGGTGCGGTTTCAACCGCCCAACGCGTAGCGACGCTTCCTTCCGTACCCGGATGCACAAATGCCCAAGTCCTGCCAGAGCACGCCCTTGCCTGGCCCGTTAGCGTGTGGGCGCTGGCCACGGGCAGCGGCCACCGGCTTCCGGCGGCAATACGAGCAGGATAAGCCGGGGCCGTTCCGGCGAAGCTGGCGGAGCGCCGGAGAAATCGAGTGGCCCTGCGGATGGCTGTCGCCCTGAAAGGGACTGAGGGCGACCGGCAGCTTGATGACGGCTACATCAATCAGGACCACCAGTGACCCCCACCATCAACACCGGGAGTACCTGCTGTCGATCAGCAGCGGCTGGAACGGGAACAGGAACCCGTACCGTTGAGGACGAGGTAGGCGAAGAAGACCGGGAGTGCGGCGGCACCCCGGAAAACAGCAGCGCGACCTCCCCGGACTCGACCACAGCAACCTCGATCACGTACACGACGATCAGGACCACGCTGGCCCAGAGCCAGCGCCAGGGATTATATATGACCCTCCGCCGGGCATTTGGACGCGCCAGGGGCCAAAGGCGAGCGACGGCGGGCCTTCCGGCGCGGGGTGGGGCAACGGGCGGGATACCGGTCGTCTTGTCGTCGTCACGAACACCTTCTACGGTTCCCTCTATCTGCACTGGATGATGGCGGTCATGCCGTCACGTCGGAGCCAGAGGTCAACGCTGCTTTCAGCGGGCGATGGGTTTATGGCTGCTTGACCTCGCCGGTGCCTCCGCAGTTGGTCTTGGAGAATATCGAGCAGGGCTTTGCACAAAAAGCCTCGCTTTGACACGGCCTTTTGTGCAGGTGCCGATTCCGCACAAAAAGCGGAGAAAGGAGCATTGGAACTGCTGCAAACCCGCCTTTCTTAAAATTCAAATTGAAACTGTGTCACTGTTCCCCAGGTTTCAGTATTCCTGTTCAGGCCAATGGGTGCCGCCACGCCAACGGAAAACTTCTCAGAAAAGAGATATTTGATGCCGGGGGATATGGCCGCGTGATTTGGCCGACCCCAATCCCCGTTGATTTCGGTCAGCAGATAAAGTTTGCGTCGGTACACCGGAACCGACGCGGCCCAGTTGTAAACCCAGGCGTCTTCTCGATTGCCGGTTACCTGTTTTGACCAACCGAAATTGCCTTGCACCAACAAAGGCCCAAAATCTTTCAACAATGCGACATACGGGGTCAATTCGTAGGCCCTCGTGCCCAATCCAAGGTGTTGGTGGCCGGTTGGAAATTGGGTTTCTAGTCCGAGAACGACGGCAGGAAGGCTCGGACTGTGTCGAACTGCCAAGTATTTAAGGATCGCTGAAACGTCGCCGAATCCATACGACGCCTCAGCGCCTTCGTCGTGATAGGCCATCAGTACGTTCACGGTGGCTCCGAACCTTTCAATCAGCCCGAAGCAAGCTTCCGCGTATGGCAGGGCATTCGCCTCACCGTTCCTTTGGCCGTAATCGGTGCCCAGCCGCAACGTAAACTCCCCAGGTTCGTCCGGCAATACTTCTTCAGTGATAATGGGGTTGATGAAATTGGTTTCGGTTAGGTTGTCGCTCTCGGCGGCACGCGCTCCCACGACGCCCAATAAAGCGGCGGCTGCGGTTAAGAAGCTGCTCGTCAAATGTTTGAACAACGGGCACGGTTTCTTCAAAGCACTGTTACTCCGATACATTAGGGCGTAAGCCGCGTACGCCGTCGATAGTTAGGTCTAGGCCAGAATAGCGACCGCGACCCGGTAAGCTTTATGCCGCCACACATCATACCGGGCACGGGCATGTTACCGGACGCCGTAGGGGTCAAACGTGTGCGCCTGCGGCCCAGCCCCGTGGGCCGTTGGCCGGTGGCGCGTAGTCGCGGCGGTATGCTGTCAATCAGCGCCGCGCTGCCGCTGTTCGGCGACCCTGCCAGCGTCTCTGCATAGCCTTCGCCATCCTGGCCCTGCCCGCCGGAGTCTGAGTCCAATGCAGTTTCTTTCCGTTCCTGGCTGGCGGTATCGCGGTCGGCTTCAAGGCACGGCGGCGAGTGCGCCAACTTCTGCGAATCGACCTCGCCAGTTTGGCTCTGCCCGCCGGGGTCTGCGTCCAGTGTAACTTCCTCGACGGAGTGGCAGTCGCGGAAGTGCCGAGAAGGGACTCCAATTCGCGTTCTAATTCCTCCATGCGCTCTTTCAGACTCGCCGCTCGCCGAAGCTGCGCCGGTGTTAATCGCAATAGGTCCATACCCGCACAATTATTGACTGGTCTTTAGGATAGATGACATTTAAGTAGACAAGGCATAGCCGGTCGGTCTATAAGGTGGGCATGGCGAAAATTGACGGTCGTACACTGGATCACAAGGCGCTGGAACATATCCGGATCTTG
>Ga0371490_1000877_pt1 | contig 17597 bp, 13 predicted proteins | sample MB2SIPfraction_FD_207959 | JGI IMG/M metagenome (GOLD analysis project Ga0371490, IMG submission 207959) | Lab enriched peat soil microbial communities from McLean, Ithaca, NY, United States - MB28FN SIP fraction | ecosystem: Environmental > Terrestrial > Soil > Wetlands > Peat | place: USA... | reverse complement strand
GCGGCCTATCGCAACGGCGTCAAGCGGCTCTTGTTTCTCAGCTCCAGTTGCATCTATCCCCGCGACTGTCCTCAGCCCATCCGCGAGGAGTATTTGCTGACCGGTCCGCTGGAGTCAACCAACAGGGCGTTCGCGCTGGCCAAGATTGCCGGCATTGAAATGTGCTGGTCCTACAACCGGCAATTCGGAGCGCGCTATCTGGTCGCGATGCTCACCAACCTCTATGGTCCCGGCGACAACTACGACCTCCAGAACTCTCATGTCCTGCCAGCGCTGATTCGCAAGGTCTATGAAGCCAAGCGCGCCGGGCGGAGCGAAGTCGTTGTGTGGGGATCGGGCAAGCCGCTGCGCGAATTTCTCTTCTGCAACGACTTTGCCGGCGCCTGCCTCCACCTGATGACCCTCGACGACGAGACCTTCGGGACGTTGCTGAGCGAAAGCTTTCCGCCGCTGATCAACGTGGGCCAAGGCAGCGAGGTGACCATTCGCGAGCTGGCGGAGACGGTCTGCCGGGTGCTCGGCTTTCAAGGCCGCCTGGTCTTCGATGCCTCCAAGCCCGACGGCACGCCCCGCAAGCTGATGGATTCCAGCCGTATGCGCGCGCTGGGCTGGCAGCCGAAAGTCGACCTGGAGACCGGGATTCGCCTAGCCTTTGAAGCCGCCAAGCCCATTCTGGACCGCAACCTGGACGCGGTGGCCCGGTAGGCTGAGCTTCCTCGAGAACTTATGCGGAGATTCCTTGCGGAATTCGCGCCATTCGTAAAGACCATCCGAATATGTTACACAGTTGTATGGAGAAAGGCATCACATGCAAGGAAGATTGGAACTGCTGCTGGGCCCAATGAGAAGCAACAAGACCGCGGAACTGTTGCGGCGCGCCTACATGCGCCGCCAGTATGCCGGCCAATATGTCATGGTCCTCAAGCCCAGCGACGACACCAAGGGCGGCCCAGGCGTGGTGGAGAGCCGCAATCCCCTGGGCCATGGCAAGATGAATGCCGTGGAATTCAACTCCGCAAATCCATGGGAAGTTCTTCAGGTGATCGCCGCCACGGAAAAGGAGATCGGCAAGCGAGTGGAGTGCATCGCCATCGACGAGGGGCAATTCGTCTCCGATCTCTTCGCCTTCGCGCGCTACCTTCTGGATGCCAATCATGACGTTCTGGTCGCCGGCCTCGACCTGGACTTTCGCGCCCTTCCCTTCGGAGAGATGCTCAACCTCTCGTGGTTCGTGAACGCCTACGGCGGCAACATCACCGAATGTATCGCCTACTGCGCCTGTGGCAACCGCGCCTTTTACTCGCAGCGGCTGATCGCGGGCCAGCCCGCCCCCTACGACAGCCCCATCAAAATGCCCGGCGACTCCTACGAACCCCGCTGCGCCGAGCATTTTGTCCTGCCCGGCCGCCCGCACTGAGTGATCGAAATGTCCATCCGCACTTTCGCTCTGGCCCACTCCCCCTCGGAGACATGGCTTTCAAATGTAGGCTCTCAAGGCGAAATGTGTCTCTACTGCCGGAGCAGACCTGTAGACCTGCTCCGGCAGTTGGTAGGTCTACTTTTTAGGCGCCGCGGCCTTCTTGCCCTGCGTCAGATTCCTGCTGTCGAGAAGAATCAGGGCATCGGCTGCATTGAACGGATACCAGCGCGTCGATTTTTGGCCCGTGGTGCTCAAGGTGATGTCGACACGGCGATTTTTAGCCAGGACAATGACGGGCAGCTCTTTGAGAATTTTCTCCCGCTCCTCGGCGCTCAACTCATGACTCTGCTTGACCGCCTCTTCCACCTGGGCGGGGGTGAGTTCATCCTCCTTGCCAAGGCTGACCGTTTTAATCTTGGCTTCGGGAACACCCTGTTCAGTCAGCAGGAGTTTTGTACGCGTGACACGGCGGTCGGTAAGCGCCTGATTGTACTTCACTGATCCACGCACATCCGCATGTCCGGTTAGGGTCAGGTAGGCATCCGGCTTTAATTCCAGGTACCTCTTGAAGTCCGTCGCCAGGGTGGTTATAGTTTTCTCCTGGCTGACCAACATGCCGCCATTGGGATTTTCGATCCTGGGTTCATCCGTCTGGAAAAATATACTGTGCAGCGCCAGGCGAGCCTCGAGTTCCGCGGTCAGGGGTGGTATATACGGGACCGTGACGGTCACGCTGGTGCTGGCGGTTGCGCTTTGCCCCTTGTCGTCGGTCACGTTACACGTGATCCCAACCGCGCCGGCCGGAGCGCCCGTCGAATCGAAGGTGGCCGTGGCGCCGGCGCCGCTGATGGCCCCAGACTGAGCCGTGTAGCTATAAGTCAGCGGGCGGTTTTGCGGGCTCGCGCCTGCTGCGGTAATCACGCTCTTGTCGCCAATGTTGACGGTGCTGGGATTGGCCGCGCAACTGACGGTCGGCGGTTCATACGCCTTTACAACATACGATGCGGTGGCGTCCGCATTCTCGCTCGGCTTGTCACCATCGGAGACAAGGCACTTGAGCGTGTAGGCGCCTGGAGCGACATTCGTCGTGTCGATCTTCGCCTTGTTTGAGACCCCGGTCACCGTTCCGCCATCCACGTGCCATGTGTAAACTTCCGTCTTTGCGGGGTTCATATTCAGGGCCGTGCCTGAGGCGGCAATCGGTTCTCCGGGAAATACAGACGTTGGGTTGACCGAGCAGGAATAAGTTACCGGCGCGGGAGGAAGTGGGGGAGCCGCATTTCCACCGAAGCGGAAGACAATTCCCGAGGATAGTCGCATGTCATTCTGCGACGCGGTTGCCCCGGTGGAGAAATCCTGGAACCGGGTCATCAGGTATTCGGCCTGAATAAGGCGGATGGCAAAATGGCGCTTCACTCTGATGTCCAATCCGCCTCCAGCGGCCCAGGCAAACGTATCCTCGGAAGGGAGGAACGTGCAGCTAAATGTGCAATTGGAGAGCGTCACTTCATTGGCGTGCATGCCGCCAAACAGAGCCTGAACATAGGGAGTGACTCTGCCGTGGTTGCGGAAGGAAAGGCGCGGACCAAAGAGATAGCTGAAGGCGCCCACGTTTGCGTTGTCCACGTCAACCGTACCCACATATCCGCCCTGGAATAGCATCTGCGAGTTCGTATAAGCGCCAAAGTCGCCAACGATCCCCAGATAGCGGTTGAAGTTGAGAGCCAGGGACGTGCTGCCGCCATTCATCCACACCAGCCGGTTTCCGGCGGCCGGCGCCGGTATCGCGCGCAGATAGGAGTAGCCCACAAACAACTCAGCCTTGGGAGTGCCGATGTTCTGGCCGCCCGGATTCTGCACGGCTGTCGAGGTCTGAGCAGCGGCCTCGCCAGCGTGGAGCAAGAACGCCGGCATGAGCAATACTGCAAATGCCGCTGTGGCAATCATCCTTAAACTCGATCTCATTGTCTTCTCCTGAACTGCGCGTCGCACTTATCAAAAGCCTCTGCGCCGGATGAACTCGACGCGAAAAGAACACGTCACACCCCATATCTCCTGAACCCGGCTGAGACCGCCCCAGGGGAGGGCGGTCTCAGCCGGAACCTTACGGCATATTGACGACGGTGTTCACCAGTGTGGTCGAGGCACCCAAAGCAATCAGTCTGCCGTTGACTGTCGTTATCGTGGCAATTCCGGCAGTCCCAACCGAGATTCCCCCACTGTAGGTGATGACGGTTCCCTCGAATGTTCCGCCTCCCGCCCCGTTGATGGTCGCGGCGGTCCCGACCGCCCAGAAGATGTTGCTGGCCTGGGCTCCGTTGGCCAGGATGATGTTTCGAGGGTTCCCTGCCTCTCCTACGGTGAGAGATGATCCGATCTGGAAGACCCAGTACGCATTGGGATCGCCCTGTGCGTCGAGCGTAAGATCACCCGACGTTATGCCAACTGTGCTTGCGTTTGTGTAGACGCCAGGGTAGATGGTTGTACCGCCCAACTCCGCTGCCAGAGCGCCGGTTGAGCCGAGGCCCTGAAGAGTGTTGTATGCGGTTAGGCCTTCGTTTGCGGCTTGTTGCGCGATGTAGGCTGTCGTACCTGCCAGGGTAGCGGGTCCAGTTCCTTCAGCGGGGCAGGTGATGGTAGGAGGCGGCGGAGCAGTGTCAATGACTCCATTCACTTGTCCTATGTTGAGTGTCGTTTGCGTATACGTGCATGGCCATACGGCGCCAACAATCGGAAGGCTGGTATCGTGGAATCCGGTCATCGTGGTGGATGCGCCCGTAGTCCCGATATTTCCATTGACGACCGTGCTGATTCCCTGGTTGGTCATCCCGGCGCCGCCGCCAAAACCGCCAAAGGTCGATATGTTCGGCCCAAGAACGACTGGTGGCGGAACCACTGCCGCGCCGGTCGTGAAGGTCCAGGGATTAGCCGTGCTGCCGCCCGCAAGAGGATTGCCGGTTGCGTCCGTTACTCCGTCGGTCACGGTTACGGTATAGGTGGTGCTGGCAGTCAGCGGGGCCGTGGGCGTCAGAGTGGCAATGATGTTGGTCGGGTCAAGGGTGATCGTTGCCCCTACCGAAGTTAGACCCTGCGTAAGGTAGTAGGTGGCCGAGGTGAAGGTCAGCGGATTCATCGCCTTGCTGAAGGTTGCGCTCACAGCCTGGTTCAAGGGCACCAGTGTGGCTGCGTTCGCAGGGACCGTCGAAACCAACACCGGCGGAACGACGACCGGAGCAGTCCCGGTTGTAAAGGTCCAGACGTAGTTGCTTGCCATTGGAGTGCCCGCCAGGCTCTGAGCTCCAGTTGTGATGGTGGCTTTAAACAGGGTGCTGGCCGCCAGGTTCGCCGTCGGTATAAACGTCAACGAATTTGAAAGTGATACGTAGGCAACCAGGCCGGGAACAGGAGTGGCGCCCGGTCCGGTCAGCGTAAAGGTTGACGAACTGATCGTGGCCGGGGTCATCGGCTCGCTGAAGATGGCGCTGACGATCTGATTCAGCGGCACAGCCGTAGCCAAGTTCAGGGGGATGGTCGAGATCACCGTAGGCGGTATGGCAACTGGGAGGGCTGCGGTGGTGAATGTCCAGTTGTAGTTATGAGCCAGGGCGTTGCCCAGTGTATCCATGGCCCCGGTGGTGATGGTGGCCGTGTATTCGGTGGTGGCTGCCAGGGGGGCGGACGGCACAAACGTGGCTACCGAGCCGGCTGCGGCATAGGTAACCACTCCTGTTACGGCAGTCCCGCTGATCGTCGCTTTCAGCGTGAAGGTTGTCGCGCTGATCGTGGCGGGGGTCATCGCCACACTGAAGGCTGCAGTGAGCGCCTGGTTAAAGGGCACGGCCACAGCCCCGTTCACCGGCACGGTTAAGATGACCGTGGGCAGGGCGGGAGCCGGAAGCGTTAAGAAGCTCCACACGTAGTTGCTGGCCAGCGGAGTGCCCGCCAGACTCGTAGCTCCGGTGGTGATCTTGGCCGTATAAAGAGTGTTGAACGCAAGGCTGGCTGCCGGCGTGAACGTCGCCACCGCGCCCGTGCAACCGATTGTTCCGGGGACGGGGGTCGCGCCAGGGCCTGTAACGGTAAACGCCGCCGCGGGAAACGCCACGCAGTTCATCGCCTCATTGAAAGTCGCGCTGAGCACCTGGGTGACAGGCACAAGTGTGGCTGTATTGACCGGCACCGTGGCTATCACCGTGGGCGCCGGGGGAGGCACCGCGGCAACCGTGGTAAAACTCCACACATAGGGGCCAATCAGCTCAGCGCCGCCCGGGGTCGCAGCCCCAGTGGTGATCGTGGCCGTATAGGTGGTTCCATTTGCCAGAGCGGCGGCCGGCGTAAACGTCGCGACACCGCCAGAGTACGCCACGGTTCCTGCCACGGCTGCGCCGCCCGGCGCTGCGACCGTGAAGGTTGTCGCGCTAATCGAGGTAGCGCTCATCGCCTCGCTGAAGGTCGCGGTGATTGTCGTGCTTACGGCAACATTTGCGGAGCCTTGAGCGGGGGTTACTGACACCACGCCGGGGAGGGTTACCGTTTCCTGACCGCAACCGGCCACAAAGACGACCAGCAAGGTCGCCAGTAAACTCATGAATCCGATCCTGTATTTGCGCATTTGAAACCTCTCGTCCGACCTTGGTGGCACAGCGTCCATCACTCGTCATTTTGCCGGCTCACGGGGCAACGCCGGCACAGTATGACTCTGCAAAAAATATCAAGAGTGAAGTTGGAAGGTCTGTATCGGAATGCTCATAATTCATAAGACTTGAATAGTACTAAAGTATCTAGAGCGTGTTTCAAAAATAGGTTCGGCCTCAAATCAGGTACTTACGTGTGAGACGGTGGGTCTGTTGAGCTTTTGCCATGAAGAAGCGGCAGAAGCTGTTGACGGACGAGCAGTGGATGTTGATTGAGCCCTTGCTTCCCAAGCCGAGGCAGCGGCGCGATAAGCGTGGACGGCCACCAGCCCCGAATCGGGCTTGTTTTGAGGGCATACTCTGGGTTCTGCAAACCGGCGCCGCGTGGCGCTTTCTACCCGACGAGTTTCCATCTCCCTCGACCTGCTGGCGGCGATTGCAGAGTTGGCAAGAGAAGAGCGTCTGGCTGAATGCGTGGCGAACGTTGCTTGGCACACTGGATGAGCGAGGACTGCTCAAATGGGACGAGACTTTTCTGGATGGCAGCTTTGCGCCGGCAAAAAAGGGGGCTCCGCAGTCGGCAAAACCAAACGCGGCAAGGGAACGAAGTGGATGGTATTGGTCGACGGTAAAGGTCTTCCGATGGGAGTTCGGCTGGAAAGTGCCTCCCCCAGTGAAGTTAAGCTTGCGGAGGCCACGGTCGCAGAAGTCCGTGTCCCACGGCCGCGGGGCCGGCCGAGGCAAAAACCGAAGCGCATCATAGCCGACCGCGGTTACGACTCCGACCCGCTGCGCGAGCGATTCAAAAAGCGCGGCATCGAACTGATCGCACCCTACCGGAAGAACAACAAGCAAAGGCGCTATGAAGATGGCCGCAAACTCCGCCGCTACAAACGCAGATGGATCGTGGAACGAACCAATGCTTGGCTCGGACAATTTCGCCGACTCCTGGTTCGTCATGAGCATCTGCTCTCCATCTACTACGCCTTCTTTTACCTGGCCTGCTTCTGGATCACGCTCAGGAGGTATTTTTGAAACATGCTCTAGAAACTTTAATCTACGACAGCACTCTTCCCAGAAACCCTTTGAGTCCCCAGCGGCCCAGCGCGGCGGTGAAGAAGACGAGCGCCACGAGGATGGCCCACCAAGGCATGTGCGCGATGGAGGGGGTGACGGCGGCGCGCAGGCCTTCGCTCATGTAGACGATGGGATTGAAGAGGACGCCGTATTGCAGCCAGGGAATCTTGTAGAGCCAGGCCCAGGGGTAGTAGACGCAACCCAGGAAGGTGATGGGCACAACGATGATGGAGAAGACCAGGCCGATTTGCTTGGGGTTCACCGTGGAGCCGATAACCAGGCCCAGGTTTCCGGCCAGCAGACTGGCGAGCACGAGCACCAGCACGAAGAGAAACCAGTTGTGCACATCGGCGCGGACCGGTGAGGCGGGAACGTAGTAGGCCATGGGAATGACGAGCAGGGCGGCGATGATGCTCTGCATGGCGCTGAAGCAGACCTTTTCCAGAGCCACGCCCCACAGCGGCAGCGGGCACATGACGCGGTCGTCGATCTCGCGGGTGATGCCGAACTCGCTGGAAAGCGGCAGGGCCACGGCGGCGATTCCGGAGAACATGATGGCCACGGCCATCAAGCCGGGCAGTAGGATGGTGCCGAAGTCTGTGCCGCCAGCGACGGCCATGGGATTGCCGCCGCCCATGCGTGGCAGGATGAAGGTGAAGACGAAGAGAAACAGGAGCGGCTGCATTCCCACGCGCAGCAGGAAGGGAATAAACTCGCGCGAGAGTACGCGCAGGTCGCGTAGAAAGAGGCCGAGGAAGGACTTGACGAAGAATCGCGGGTGGAGCTCGAAGTTATTCACGCAGGTCTCTCCCGGTGAGTTCAATGAAGACGGTTTCCAGGCTGGGCTCGGCGATTTGCAAGTCGCGCAGTCCGTGGGCGGCGGCGGCCTGCACCAGATCGGGGAGCAGGCCGTCGGAGCTGGCGGCGATGACGCGCAGGCCGTCGGCGGTGATCTCGGCGCTGGTCACATCGGAGCGCAGGTTGAGCCGGGCCACGAGCGGCTCCACGCTTTCATGCGATTTGAGTTTCAGGTCGAAGATGGTGTGCGCGCCGAGGGTTTGCTTGAGCTTCTCCGGCGAGCCGAGGGCCAGCACGCGGCCGTAGTCGATGATAGCCAGCCGGTCGCTGAGCGAGTCCGCCTCTTCCATGTAGTGAGTGGTCAGCAGGACGGTGATGCCCTCTTTGTGCAGCCCCTCGACGGCCGACCACATGGCCATGCGGCTCTGCGGATCAAGGCCGGCGGAGGGCTCGTCGAGGAAGAGGACGGTGGGGCGGTGGGCGATGGCGCGGGCAATCTGCACGCGCTGGGCCAGGCCGCCGGAGAGCTGCGGCGGGTAGACGTCCTTGCGCTCGGAGAGCATGAACTGGGCGAGCAACTCCAGCGAACGCGCCTTGGCATGCGTGTGCGAAAAGCCGAAGTAGCGGCAATGGAAGTAGAGGTTCTCATAGACGGTCAGGGAACGGTCGAGGGTGTTGAACTGCGGGACCACGCCGATGAGCCGCCGCGCATGGGCCGGATGGCGGACGACGTCGATGCCAGCAATGCGGACCGTGCCGCTGGTGGGCAGGGTGCGGGTGGTGGCAATGGAGATGGTGGTGGTTTTGCCGGCGCCGTTGGGGCCGAGCAGGCCGAAGATCTCGCCCTGCTTCAACTCCAGGTCGATGCCGTCGAGGGCCACCACGCGGAGCTTCGACTCATAAATCTTGGTCAGGTTTTCAATCTCAACAATCAAGCGGTTCACCAAAGAACTCGAGCGTAATACGTCCCTACAATCTTGGGTATCTCTATCTTGATACAGCTCTAGCTTAAAGCTTGTATTGATCGGGCTTTCAAAAAGCTCGAAAGTGAGGCATTTTTGGCTTAAAACTGGGCCATTTTGGGCTAAAAAAGGGGCAAAATCGAGGGTTTGCAGTTACTGATTCGTCAACAGGGTGAAAATGTAAGCTGTTGATTACGTGCAAGTTACTAACTGTGGAGGGGTCGAAAAAATGATTTCCACAGGGTAGGGGGGTGGGGGTACCCGGATTCTTGGGAGAAGAAAAGGAGAAAAAGACCGGAAAAATGGGACCAGGGACTAGAAACTAGGATTGCGCGCGTTGGAGGTTGGACGGCGGACCTAAGGGCCTCGTTTTTGAGACTGCTTCTATTGTGCGCGCAGGGAGGGAAATTATCTGCAAGCACCTTTCGACTTCGCTCAAGGCAGGCACCTGCGGTGCGGCAGACGGCGCTTGCGCACCATGCGATTTGCGATCTCCCACCCTTGAATCAAAGAACGATTCAAGGATGGGGCACCCGCGGCGAGGGTGGGGCACCCAGTATAACGGGACTACGGAATCCGCTCATATGGATGGTAGACGGGCTCCCAGACGTAGGCGCGGAGGCGCTGGCGCAGGGTTGCATCGTCCACCTTTTCGGCTGTGCCGTCGGCCATGGCTTGCTTGGCCACGGCTTCAGCCACCACCAGGCTCACCTTGCGGCAATCGGCGATGGGCGGCAGCAGCGGGGCACTCGGGTCCGCGACGGTCGGCGACATATCGGCCAGCGCCTTGGCGGAGGCCATGATCATGGCATCGGAGACACGTGTGGAGCGTGAGACCAGAATTCCCAGCGCCAGGCCAGGAAAGATGAACGAGTTGTTGACCTGCGAGATGCGCACCAGCTTGCCGTTTACCTCGACCGGATCAAACGGGCTTCCCGTCCCCACCAGAACGCGGCCCGAGGTCCAGCGCATCAGGTCAGCCGGCGTGGCCTCGGCCTTGGAGGTGGGGTTGGAGAGCGGGAAGATGATGGGGCGCGCGGTGTGGCTGGCCATCTCGCGCACAATCTCTTCGGTAAACGCGCCGGTCTGGGCGGAGACGCCGAGCAGAATGGTCACCTTGGCGTTACGCACCACGTCAAGCAGAGAGATTGCGCCTGTTCCTGACAGCTTCCAGCCAGCGACGTCGGCTCTTTGGCGCACCAGCGGCTCCTGGCCGGGGCGTATGCCCTCGCAACCCTCCACCAGAAGTCCATGGCGATTGAAGGCGTAGATGCGTTTGCGGGCCTGCTCCTTGCTGAGTCCTTCTTCCTGCATCGCGGCAATCAAGAGATCGGCGATGCCCAGTCCCGCCGAGCCGGAGCCGTACATCGCAATGGTCTGCTCTCTGAGCGGAAGGCCGGTGGCGCGGACAGCGGCCAGCAGCGTGCCGGTGGTGATGGCGGCGGTTCCCTGAATGTCGTCGTTGAAGGTGCAGAGCCGGTTGCGGTAGCGCTTCAGCAGAATGGCCGCGTTGACCCCGGCGAAGTCTTCCCACTGCAAGAGAATGTGCGGCCAGCGGCGCTGGACGGCGGTCACAAACTCCTCGATGAACGCGTCGTACTCCGGCCCGCGGATGCGGTGGTGCTGCCAGCCGATGTAAAAGGGCTCGCGGAGAATGGCCTCGTTGTCCGTGCCTACGTCGAGCAGAATGGGCAGGCAGTGCTCCGGCGGGATGCCGCCCAGCGCGGTGTAGAGGGCCATCTTGCCGATGGGAATGCCCATGCCGCCGGCGCCCTGGTCGCCCAGGCCGAGAATGCGCTCGCCGTCCGAGACCACGATGCAACGCACCTCGTCATAGCGCGGGTCGGCCAGAATCTCCTCGATGCGGTCCTTGTGCGTATAGCTGAGGAAGAGGCCGCGGGGCCGGCGCCAGATCTCGCTGAAGCGCTGGCAGCCCTCGCCCACGGCGGGGGTGTAAACAATGGGCAGCAACTCTTCCGTGTGGTGCGCGATCAGCGAGTAGAAGAGGGTTTCGCAGTTGTCCTGCAGGTCGCGCATGTTGCTGTACTTGCCAAAGGCGGTATCGCGGCTGGCCAGGACTCTCAGGCGGCGTTCCCGCTGGTCTTCGAGGGTTCCGATGTGAGGGGGCAGCAGGCCATGCAGAGCGAAGGCGGTGCGCTCCTCTTCGGTAAAGGCAGTGCCCTTGTTGAGCCGGGCATTATGCAGTAGCTCGAAGCCATGAAGACGGGTCCGGACCACGCTCGGTTGTGCCTTGTTTACCTCGTTCGTTTCGCTCTCCCCGCTCATTGCAGCCCTCTCCTAAGTGCGGATTGGATGCCGATGCTCTGGCCCCGGTCAAGCGCAGAACTCCATGCTACCGCTCGGCGATGGTGATTTGATGTTGCGTGGGTCACATCTGTGGCTGGTTTTCCGTAGAAACGCGCCTACTCGAAGGTGAGCAACGCGACCTCCGGGCTAGTTCCGACGCGCATGGGCGGACCCCAGGTTCCCGCGCCGCTCGATGTGTACACCTGCAGCGCGCCGAAGCGCTGCAAACCGTAGGTGAACTTGCCAAAGATGCGGTGCGTGAACCAGGTGTAAGGGAAGAGCTGTCCGCCGTGGGTGTGTCCGGAGATCTGCAGGCTGATACCGGCCTGCTCGACGATGGGCAGGCGGTTGGGCACGTGATTAAGCAGAATGCTTGCCCTGCCGGGGAGCAGTTGCAGACTCTTCAGAGTGGCACGCAGCCGGATGGGTTGGCCGGAGTCGCCGTGGGAGACGCCCGCGATCTCCAGGCCATCGACGGTGACCTTTTCATTGGCAAGTACGCGGATGCCGGCGCCGGTGAGAATCATGCCGTAGAGGGCGGCGTTGCCAAACTCGTCATGGTTGCCGGTGGAGAAGTAGCTGCCGAAGGGCGGGGCCAGCGCGCGGAAGGGCTCGGCCAGAGCCACGGCGTCGGATTTGCCGCCGTCGAAGAGGTCGCCGGGGAAAATGATTACGTCCGGGTTGAGGCTTGCGGCCAGCGCCGCGATGCGCCGGCTGAAACCCGCCCCGTTCACGTGGCCCAGGTGCAGGTCGCTGACCACCAGGGCGGTGCGGCCGCGCCAGGATGCAGGCAGTCCGGGGAGCTGGACAGAGACGCGCCGGATGCGGATCAAACGCGCGTTCACCAGGCCGTAGAGGCTGGTGACCAGCGCCAAGCTGAAGAAAACAACGGCGATGAGCGGCCTGTCCGCATGCAATCCCAAAACAGCCAGCGCAAAGGCTACCAGCCAGCAGAGACAGGCCGCCCAGAAGAAGTAATTCAGCATCCCCAGCCAGACGGCTGCGATCCTGTAGAGCAGCGTGACCATCCGGCTACCGAAGCGGAACCCGAGCAGCGCGGCGGTGATGAAACTGAAGGACAGCAGCAACAGCGCCGTCTGCATCGCCTGCAGGGCCAGGGGGCTGAGAGGCCACCAGAAGCTGATCCAGGTGTGATAGAGGACCCAGTGGGCAGCAAGCAGAAGAGCTTGTATCGTCGCGATTGCCACCACAGGCCAGGCTCTCAAACCGTGTTCTCCCTGCTTCAATTCTTGCACGGACAGGATAGCGTGCGCGGAGATTTCTCTTGCTTGGAAAGGAAGTGATTTGCATCTGCTGGGAAATCCTCTTTATACTCATTCCCACTATGGCAAATGTGCTTTCCGTCGCAGGTTCAAACTCGAAATACAAACTTTCGGGAGCCAACCCCGCCGGTTTTTTAGGCGGATTTTGGCACGGGCTCATCGTGCCAATCACATTTATTGTGAGTCTGTTTGTGGACGGCGTGAGCATCTATGAAACGCACAATAACGGCCGTTGGTATGAATTCGGATTCGTGCTTGGAATCTGTGCTCACGCCCGGGACGAAAAAGCGAGGCACGTCATCAGCGCCTAGAGGGGGAGATGAAATGCCGCCATGCGTGAAACAATCCTTCCATGAACGGCGGAGCAGACGGCGCGCTTGGACTTTACATCTCGATCCCCTTCTGCCGGTCGAAGTGCACCTACTGCAACTTTGCCTCGGGGGTCTATCCGGCCAGCGAGCACAAGCGCTATGTCGACCGGCTGGTTGAGGATTTGGCCGCGGCCCCTGCATGGGCCGAACGGATGGATGTGGAGCTTCCGCGCCGCGTGGACACGGTCTACCTGGGCGGCGGAACGCCCAGCCTGCTGGCACCGGAGCTGCTGGCGCGGATCTTCGCCGTCTTGCGCCGGGAGTTTGACCTGGAGCCGGACGCCGAGATTACCGTCGAATGCGCGCCGGGCCAGCTTGCCGATGAAACCCTCGCAGCTCTGGTCGCGGCGGGCGTGAACCGCGTCAGCCTGGGGGTGCAGTCGTTCATCGACGGCGAGGCGCGGGCGAGCGGGCGGCTGCACAATCGCGCGGTGGTGCTGGCAGACGTAATGCGGCTGCGAGCCGCGCGCATCTGTAACTTGAATGTTGACCTGATCGCCGGCCTCCCCGGCCAGAGCTTTGCCTCCTGGGAGGAGTCGCTGATGGTGATGGAGGCGCTGGCGGATGCGGGCGTCCCTCATGCCAGCGTCTACATGCTGGAGGTGGACCAGGATTCGCGCCTGGGCCGCGAGGTGCTCGGCGGAGGCGCGCGCTACTACGCCTGTCTGGTTCCCAGCGACGATGCGGTGGCGCAAATGTATGAGCAAGCCATCGAAACTCTGCACAAGGCCGGCCTGGAGCAATACGAGATCTCCAACTTCTGCCGGCCCGGAATGGAATCGCGGCACAATCTGCGCTATTGGCAGCGGCGGCCTTACCTCGGCTTGGGCCTCGACGCCTCGTCCATGCTGGCAGCGGGCGAAGACCATCGCGTCTTGCGCTCCACCACCACCGACGATTTGACGGCCTATCTTGCGGGAGCGGAGCCAGTCGAGACCGCGTGGCTCACCCCTGCACAGCAGCACGAGGAGGCCTGGTTTCTCGGCCTGCGGTTGAGCGCCGGCGTGGACGTAGCCGCCGTGCAACGGCAGTTTGGCGCGGCGATGGTCGATCCGGCGCTCAAGGCCGTAGTGCGGCTGACCGATGCAGGGTTGGTAGTATCCGACAGTAAGACCGTCCGTCTGACCGCGCGGGGACGGCTGCTGTCGAACGATGTCTTTCAGGAGTTTCTGGGGATGAACCAGGCCGATGCAGCCCTGGATGCCGGCACGGCAGGCGCCCTGCCGCGCCGCGAGGGCCTGTACTCCTCCATCTGACCACCTGGAGACGGAAGCGCAAGCCGGGAGAAATCGACGCCCTCCCGCCAAAGAAGCGCGGCCTCAAAGTGTCAATCACTGCGCTGCTTCAGAAGAACCGCGAGCTCCCGGCAGCCAATGCCCGCCTGCCTAGCACCTTGCGCACTGCGGCCCAACGGTGTATCTTCCGGGTCATGCAATGGGCAACTCCACAGGAACGGCGCTCTCTGGGCCAGGCGCGGCGCAAGCAGGTGGGCCGCACGCAACACAACGAACTGAAACCCAAGGCGCGGCAGACTCCCGCCCTTGAGCTGCTCGCCCGCTCCATGCGCGGCCGCGTCCCCGCGCTCATCCAGCTCAAGTACCAGTTCATGGCCGCGTCGCCCTTCGGCTACTTCCGCGGCGCGGTCCCGGTGATGGCCGCCGACCTGTCCGTGCTGCCGAATACCGGCCTCGCAGCCCAGCTCTGCGGCGACGCGCACGTGCGCAATCTGGGCGCCTTTGCCGCGCCCGACGGACGGCTGGTCTTCGACATCAACGACTTCGACGAGACCATCCGCGGGCCGTTTGAGTGGGACCTAAAGCGCATGGCCGCATCGCTGGTGCTGGCCGGCCGCGCGTCAAGCCACAAAGAATCCGCGGTTCGCGAAACCGTGGAACGGTTCGCCGCCCGCTACGCCGCCCAGATGCGCGCCTTTGCCAAGATGCCGACCCTCGAAGTGGGCCGCTTTCAGGTTCATCGCCTGGGTCAGGCCGAGCCTGTCCTCGATGCCCTGCTCAAGGCCGAGCGAGCCACGCCGCTGCACACCCTCGACCAGCTCACCGAGCCCTCCTCCGGCAAACCCAACGCGCCCCGCCAATTCAAGGAGATCAAGCCCACGCTTACCCGCGTCACCGGCCGACAGGCAGCTGCCGTGCTGGCCGCTCTTGGGCCTTATCACGAAATGCTCGAGCCGCAGCGGCAACATCTTCTGTCGCTCTATCGCCCGGTGGACGTGGCCTTCAAGGTGGTCGGCACTGGCTCGGTGGGGCTGCGCGACTACTGCGTCTACTTCGAGGGCAACGGGCCCAACGATCCGCTGTTTTTACAGATCAAGGAGGAGCCGGCCTCCGGTTACACGCCCTATCTGCCCGACGCCGCACCGCCGCCCCATCATAACGGCCAGCGCGTGGCGGAAGGGCAGAAGGCGATGCAGGTGCAGTCCGACCCATTCCTCGGCTGGACGCACATCGCCGGGCGCGACTACCTGGTGCGCCAACTGAACGACCACAAGGGTTCCATCGATTTAGAGGATTTGGCCGGCGGCGGCCTGGAGGCTTATGCCGAAGTCTGCGGCGAGTTGCTGGCCCGCGGCCATGCCCGTTCCGGCGACCCGCTGATTTTGTCCGGCTACATCGGCTCCGGCGACGGCTTCGCCGAGGCGCTCGCCAAGTTCGGCGCAGCCTACGCCGACCAGACCGAGAAGGATTGGAATGAACTGAAGCGGTCAGCGAAGGCCGGCAAGAAGCCGTAGTTGCTCACGCCCGTCCCGCGAACTCCCGCGTCTCGGTGTAGACCTTGACCTTTTCGCCCACCTGAATGTAGAGCGGAGCCTTGATCTCCAGGCCGGTCTGGAGGCGGGCGAGCTTGGTCACGTTGCCGCTGGTGTCGCCGCGCGCACCGGGTTCGGTGTAGGTCACTTCCAGTTCGACTTTTTCCGGCAACAGCAAGCCGATGGGATTGCCGTTGAACTTGTGCAGTTGAATGATTGCGCCCTCGACCAGCAGCTCCAGCGCGTTGCCCATCATCTCCGGGGAGAGCGTATGCGTCTCGAAGCTCTCCTGGTCCATGAAGTGCGAGCCCTCGTTGTCGCTGTAGAGGTAAGAGGCCTCGACCAGCTCCAGGTCCGGCTCTTTGAAGCGCTCGCCGGCCTTGAAGGTCTTGTCGAAGACCGCCTGGGTGAGCAGGTTGCGCATCTTCAGCCGCACCAGCGTCTGGCCGCCGCGCGCCGTGGGTGTGGAAACCTCGGCCTCCATGCAGTAGTAGGGGGTGTTCTCAAACTCGAAGTACATCTTGCGCTTGACGGTAATCGCTTCCAGCAGTGCGGCCATGGATTCCTCAAAAGGTCGAGCGTTCGCAGCCGGAAAGCAAGTGTGGCGCTCATCCGGCTCCTAGTCAATTATAGGAGGATGCCGCCTTGCCGGGTCTGCTCCCTTTTCCTGCCCGCCGCATCCAAGAGATAAGCCCAAAATGTGCGGGCATCTATTCCAAGAGCGAGAACGGCATGGCACGAGAACTGTTTACCGCACGGCTGGCACGCAAAGAGTGCATCTCCGAAGTCGCCCAGTGCTACCACTTCGACTTCGTCATCGATGAGCTGCCGAGCTTTTCCTTCACCCCAGGGCAGTTCGTCTCCGGCGTGGCCTTCGACGCCAAAGGCAAGCAGCAGACTCGCGCCTACTCGATAGCCTCGGCGCCCAACGGCAACAAATTTGAGTTGTGCGTGAACCGCGTGGAGGAGGGATTCTTCTCCAACCACCTAGCCGACCTGCCTGACCTGCCTATTGGCGGCACCATCCAGCTCCATGGGCCGCACGGGCATTTCATCCTCCAATCGCCCATTACCGACTCGATTCTGATCGCTACCGGTACCGGCGTCGCGCCCATGCGCAGTTATCTGCAAGGTCTCTTTCCGGACGGCGGACCTGACCGCAGCAACGGCAAGCAGATCTGGCTGGTTTACGGCACCCGCCACGAAAGCGACATTTATTATCGGGCCGAGTTTGAGGCGCTCGCCACCCGCGTGCCCAACTTTCATTACCTGCCCACGCTGAGCCGTGCCGAGGCGAGCTGGACAGGCCTGCGCGGGCACGTCCAGGAACCCCTGGCCCGCATTGTCGAGGAGCGCGCCGCGCGGCTCGGCCAGACGCTGCCTGTGCCTCAGCCCGATCCTACCCTGTTGCCGTCGGAGTTGAACTTCGACATCTACGCCTACATCTGCGGCCTCAACGAGATGGTCTCCGGCGTGCGCGAGCAACTGACAGCCTTCGGCTGGCATCGCAAGCAGATTGTCTTTGAACGTTACGATTGAGGATAACGCATCTGGACAATATCATCCTCGGCAAGCTACAGTCCGTAAGAGCCTGTGGTACGAGGAGAAATCAGAATCTTGCGCAAGACTCAATAAGACCTGGCTTATTGCTCTCCCGAGATTCCCTCTTTCGATCATTTCAACCCCGAGGCCCGTATCCCTTTCGGGGTTTCGATCGAACACATATACCATGCAATGCTGGACTTTACCGACTTTTTGCAGACTGTGGACGCTGAGCTTGTACGCAAGAGAATGGTGCGATTGGAAGATATGCTGATGCCCGCCAACTTCAGCAGCATGGTTGGAGAGTTCATTACCAGCAACCTTCCCAAGCATTGTCCAACAATTGCAAAGAATACCTACCACAACGGTCATCCCGATCTTCTTCCCGCAGGGAAATACCCTGGCGATGCCGCGCAACACGTGGGACAGGACGGCA
>Ga0371490_1000875_pt1 | contig 17610 bp, 13 predicted proteins | sample MB2SIPfraction_FD_207959 | JGI IMG/M metagenome (GOLD analysis project Ga0371490, IMG submission 207959) | Lab enriched peat soil microbial communities from McLean, Ithaca, NY, United States - MB28FN SIP fraction | ecosystem: Environmental > Terrestrial > Soil > Wetlands > Peat | place: USA... | reverse complement strand
TGAGGAATACATCGCCGATTGCGTGATCGCATTAGACCATCGAGTTACGGAACAGATTTCCACTCGGCGGCTGCGGGTCATCAAGTACCGGGGCACTTCCCACGGCACCGATGAGTATCCGTTCCTGATAGATCGCGAGGGCATCTCGGTGGTGCCGATCACTTCACTGGCACTTGCCCACCAGGCATCGACGGATCGCGTTTCAACGGGAATTCCCGCTTTGGACGAGATGATGGAAGGTAAGGGATTCTTCCGTGGAAGCAGTGTGCTGGTGTCGGGCACGTCGGGAACCGGGAAGTCCAGCTTGGCGGCGAATTTCGCCAGGGCCGCCTGCGCCCGTGGCGAAGTTTGCCTCTATTTCGCCTTCGAAGAATCTCCTAGCCAGATTCTCCGCAACATGCGCTCGGTTGGCCTTCACCTGGAACCGTCGGTAAAAAAGCGCTTATTGCACTTCCACGCGATGCGGCCAACCAGCATCGGCCTGGAAGCACACTTGGCCGCTGTTCACAAATTGATCGAAAAGGTTCGACCAAGCGTCGTGGTTATCGACCCGATCACGAACCTGGTTTCGATCTCGGGCACTTATGACGTTAAATCGATGCTCATGCGCCTAGTCGATTTTCTAAAGGTGGAACAGATTACATCGATGTTCACGAATCTGACATTCGCAGGAGACCCCCAGGAGAGAACTGCGGCGGCCGTCTCCTCTCTTATGGACACGTGGATTGTGTTGCGGGACAGCAAACCCAATGGGCGACCAAGACGCGAGCTTTACGTTCTGAAATCCCGCGGCATGGCCCATTCGCGCGAGCCTCGTGAGCTAATCGTGAGTGAAAGAGGCCTCGAATTGGGCAACGTTTTGCGGGATCACACGCTAGCCACGACTGTCGCAGGCCCGGGTTCAGTCGCGCCGGCTGAGTAGTGAGTTTGGCCCATCTGGACCAGAAACCGAGCACCGACATGAAGAAGAGTTCAGCGAGGAAGCGCCGCCCTGCCAAGAGCAGCCGGCGTGCGTTTTACCGATTGCGGCTTTACATTGCGGGCCAAACCCCCAATTCGATTGCTGCGATCGCCAACCTCAAAAAGATTTGTGAGGACAAGCTGCGGGGCAAATACAATATCGAAGTGGTGGACTTGCTGGAGAAACCGCAGCTAGCCAAGGGTGATCAGATCATTGCCATTCCGACCCTGGTGAGAAGGCTCCCGCCGCCGGTCAAGAAAATCATCGGGAACCTTTCAAAGACCGAGAGTGTCATTGTGGGGTTGGATCTTCAACCGGTACGCTGAAGTAAGGGCTCAAATAGCAGATGTCTAACAAGCGAGCGCGTAGCGATGGCCGAGTCCTCCGAGGAGAGCTGCCCGCCAAAAAAGGGGCGCCGAAAGGAGCTCGCAAAAGGCTCGGACCTTCGCCACGCGAACTGCCTTCATCCGCGCCGCCGGATCAGCCAACAAAGCTCCTCGCTCGGTTGAAAACTGCGGAGGAAACTCTTCGCGCCATACAGTCCGGCGAAGTGGATGCTTTAATGGTTTCTGGTCGTCGCGGAGAACAGGTGGTTTCCCTGAAAGGCGGCGAACCCGCCTATCGCATGCTGGTGGAGGCCATGAGCGAAGGCGCGGCGACTCTGTCCCGGAATGGTGCTGTGCTCTACTGCAATCGCAGGTTTGCAGAATTAATGAGCAGACCACAAGAGAAAATCATTGGAATTGCAGTTCAGTCGCTGGTCGCGAAAACAGAGCGAGACATGTTTGAAGCATTCCTTGCCGAGGCTCAGAAGGCGGTTGCGAAAGGCGAATTCAACCTGCGTCGCGGAGACGGAAGTCTGGTTCCGGTCTATTTGTCCCTTAACCGGCTTCGCGGATACAAGGGCCACGCCCTGGGCATGGTGATAACCGATCTGAGCGAGCAAAAACGCAAGCAGGCCGCGGAAATCAAGCAGGCCGAAGCGATGCACCGGCTCCTCCTGGAACGCACCCTTTCGGCGCAAGAAGAGGAGCGGCGCCGGATTGCACGCGAATTGCACGACGAGGCCGGCCAATTGCTGACGTCTCTTTTGGTTGGGCTGCGCACGCTGGAAGGCTCTCGAAACCTAGCAGATGTTAAGGTACAAGGACATCGGCTGCGGGAAATTACCGCCCAGGCCATCGACGAGGTCGGTCGGCTCGCCCGCGGGCTTCACCCAACGGTGCTGGACGACCATGGCCTGGGTGTTGCACTGAGCCGGTATGTTACCGAGTACAGAAAGACCCACAACATAGCCGTAGATCTCCAACTTAGTGCACTTGACTCCAGCAACCTGCCGTCAGCAGTCCAGATTGGGTTGTATCGCATTGTTCAGGAAGCCCTGACCAACGTTGCCAGACATTCGCAAGCCAAGGCGGTCAGCATTGAATTCGCGCGTTTGGCCACGGCTTTGGAGGTAGTGGTAGTCGATGACGGATGTGGCTTTGACGCTAAGGCCGTGGCAGTCTCCTCGCACCGCTTAGGGATTCAGAGTATGAAAGAAAGAGCTGCAATGTTGGGCGGAACGCTCAGTTTCACGTCCCCGCGCAGGGGGACCAAGATTTTGGTGCGAGTCCCACTTGCCAACCAGGATCTCCAGCCCGCGGCGGAACGGAAGAGTACTTAAAATGCCGGCGCGAACGCACAAGATCAGAGTCATGATCGTGGATGATCACGCAATTCTCCGCGCAGGACTGAAAATGCTCGTTAATGCCCAGGCCGATATGGAAGTTGTGTCAGAAGCTCCCGATGGAGAGAAGGCGGTTCAAGAGGTGCGGGAAACGAAACCGGATGTGACCTTGCTTGACCTCACGATGCCTCGGGTCGGGGGTATGAAGGCGCTGCAGGAGATAGCGCGAAACTTCCGAGAAACCCGAGTGCTCGTCCTCACGATGCACGATGACCCCGCGTACCTGCGATCGGCACTGGCTGCCGGCGCGTCTGGCTACCTGTTGAAAAGGGCCGTGGATGCGGAGTTGATTGCCGCTATTCGAGCGATCCATCGCGGAGGGATCTTCGTGGACCCGCGTTTGGCCAGCGTTCTTGTCCAGGACGTGCTCGCGAAGAGAGGAACAAAAGCTGGTCCTACACGGCCGATAAACATCCTCAGCGACCGTGAGCTGCAGGTGCTCAGCCTCGTGGCGCGGGGTTACACCAGTGCACAAATAGCCAAGCAGATTGCTGTGGGCGTGAAAACCGTCGAGACGTATCGTTCTCGTTTTGCTGCGAAGCTCGGACTTCGGACGCGCAGTGATGTGATTCGTTTTGCCGTGCAGATGGGTCTATTGACCCCGGAAAAGCTGGAGAGTGAGCCGGGCCACTCCGCACGTTAGGAACTTGGTTTCAGCCCGCCTTTCTGCCCGATAGCCAGTGCACCTGCACCCTCTTGTCAGGGTTTCTCCGGACAAAGTCCCTCAGTATTGGCAGCATCCCCGATACCCCGCTCATTCCATTTGCAGCACACTACGGTGGAAGCTGAAAGTGTAGCTTCCCGTTGGACCCGGGCAACAATCCGGTCAACCGCGACAGGAGAACAGAGCGATGAGAATGACATCAAATGCCTCCCCCGTCGGGCCGAACTCGGGTTCAATCGTGCGCTCCTCATCTCGACCTGCATCCGTCAAGGTTCTTCGCTCCCCTCCCAGAGCGACTTCAAGAGGTCCTGCGTTCGATTTGAAAGCATTTCTCGATTCGGCTGGTCTGGGGAGAAAAGTAGCTAAGTTTCGAGGGAAAGATATCGTCTTCGCGCAGGGCGATCCCGCGAAGAATGTCCTATATATTCAGGAAGGTGGCGTGAAGCTTACTGTAGTCAATGAGTCCGGCAAAGAAGCCGTTGTGGCAGTTCTGGGACCGGGCGATTTTTTTGGGGAAGGGTGTCTTGCCGGCCAATCCATTTGCATGGCGACGGCAACCGTGATTGCGCCGACGACCCTGCTCGTTATCGAGAAAAACGAGATGATCCGCGTACTGCATGGGGAACACGAGTTCTCCGACCGCTTCATCGCTTATACGTTGGCACGAAACATCCGCGTCGAAGAAGACCTGATCGATCAGCTCTTCAACTCCAGCGAGAAACGCCTGGCGCGCACTCTGCTGCTGCTGGCGCGCTATGGCACACCGGGCCTGCCTCAAAAGGTCCTTCCCAAGGTATCGCAAGAGATGCTGGCGGGGATGATTGGTACAACGCGGTCCCGGGTCAATTTTTTCATGAACAAATTCAGGAAATTGGGCTTCATCCAGTACGACGGCGAGATCCGCGTTAACGATTCCCTATTGAGCGTTGTCCTGCACGACTAAATTAACCTGACACGCGGCCGCACGTGTAAGTGAGCAGGTCCTGGCTCCCTGCATGCACGAGCAGCTTCCCCCCAAGAATAAAGCACTCAAAACGCGAAAGTGTCTCGATGTGAACAGATATCCGCCCCCCATCTTCCTTAACATGGCACCGCCGGGATATATCAGGAGACATTTGCGAGCGAGGCTATAAGATGAAACCGAGCACGGAGAATCAGGTCGCGGGAAAGATGCACGAGGTAAAGGGCAAGATTAAGGAAGAGGCGGGCCAACTGACGAACGATACCGGTTTACAAGCCGAAGGTATCGGCGAGAAGATTGCCGGAAAAATCCAAAAGAAAATCGGTCAGGTGGAAAAAGTTATCGAGAAACCGTAAATCGTCACGGCATCGCGAACGAGCCGAGACAAATCTTAGATTTGGGCCAAGGAATCGGTCAATAACTGGAGGAAGTTCATGAACCTATCAGCATTAAGCACGACACAAATCGCCGTAATCGCCGCAGTCATTGTGGTGTTGGCCGCAGGCATCGCCATTGCGCTTTTCGCCCGGAAACGCCGGACGCAAAGACTCCGCACTCAGTTTGGCGGCGCTGAGTATACCCGCGCCGTGAAAGAAGGCGGGAGCCAGCGGAAAGCAGAGGCGTTGCTTGACAAACGCGCCGATCACGTGGAGGCCATGCACATCCGGCCGCTGGCCCCGGGCGATCGTGCGCGATTCATCGAGTCCTGGGCCAGAGTTCAGGCCAGGTTCGTTGACAGCCCCGGCAGCGCCCTCACGGATGCTGACCAGCTCCTGGGCGACGTGATGTCCACGCGTGGCTATCCAGTCGGTGACTTTGAGCATCGTGCGGCGGATCTCTCCGTGGATCATCCGCTCGTTCTCGAGAATTACCGGGCAGGCCATCAAACCGCGCTTCTTCAAATGCGGGGCCAGGCCAGCACCGAAGACTTGCGTCAGGCCATGATTCATTACCGTACGCTTTTTGAGGAGCTGGTCGGCGAGCCCGAGGTGGCGCGCGCGAAGGCCGCTTCGTAGACTCGGAGTCGAGAGCCGAAAGCAGCTTGGACGGTAGAGAACGCATGAGGCAGCGACGGAGCATCCCTTGTGAGTAGGGGGGAACGTCGTTGAGGAGTAGATCTATGCGAAAGCGGCCAATCAGCGCATGGTTGATATTGGCGGCGCTTCTGGTATTGCCAATACTCGCGCTGTCGCAAGCCGCGCAGCAGAACCTGACACTCATCGTAAGCGGCCGGCCCGGAGAGGCGCCAGTCGTTCAGTTGAACGGCCGATCCTACGTCGAAATCGAGTCGCTGGCACGGGTTGCGAGCGGCTCCCTCAGCTTCAAGGGGAATCAGATCATATTGACGTTGCCTGCCTCGACAGCAAGCACGGTGCCGGCTCCTTCTTCAACAACCACGCCTGCAAATCAAGGATTCTCTAAAGAATTCCTGAGGGCAGGCATCGAGGAAATGGCGGCGATCCGGGAATGGCGCAGCGTCCTTACGAACGCTGTCCAGCATGGATACCCCATCACTGAAGACTGGTTGTCTGTGTATCGCGTGCAAGCCGCCAAGAGCCTCACCCTGGCATCCGTGGCAGTGTCCACGGATTCGGATCGAGACGCTTTGGGATTACTTACCAACGAGTTCGACAACATGCATAGGTTGAGCGACACAATTCTGGAATCTCATAAGTCCATGGACTACGTTTCTCCCACGACGGTGACTGATGATCCGTTGGACCAGCGAATCATGAATTGCGCACACTCGCTGGCGTCGATGGCCGCCGGTCGCCAATTTGTGGATGATGGGTCGTGTCATTGAACGTGACTTGGCAGCGCCGATCTGGACAGCCTGCCTATGATTGTCCCTATCTGAGGATGCCGTCTCAGGCCGGGTTCAAAAGGCAAGTGTGGACTATTTCAAAGTCGGCAAGACGGCGGCGGAGTTGGCTTGAGCCCGCGACTCGACGGTTTTCTTATGAGCGGCATCGTTCTGGAACTCAAAGCCCTTACACGCCGCTTCGGCGCATTCACGGCGGTTGATGCTCTGACTCTTTCCGTCAACGCCGGAGAGGTATTTGGGCTACTGGGCTCGAATGGGGCCGGCAAGACCACCACAATCAAAATGCTTACCACGCTGTTGCCGCCCTCCTCGGGCGAAGCGAGCGTGGCTGGTTTCTCTATAACCAAGCAGGCGGTCGACGTCCGCCGATCCATCGGTTACGTGCCGCAGGCGGTCTCCGTGGACGGTTCGCTTACTGGTTACGAGAACCTGCTCATCTTCGCCAAACTCTACGACCTGCCACATCGTGAGCAGCAAGCGCGCATCCGCGAGGCTTTGGAGTTCATGGGCCTGACTGCCGACGGCGGCCGCCTTGTGGGCACATACTCCGGCGGCATGGTCCGCCGCCTCGAAATCGCCCAGTCCACGCTGCATCGGCCGCGGGTGCTCTTCCTCGATGAACCGACGGTCGGGTTGGATCCAATTGCGCGCGACGCTGTTTGGAAACATCTCGTTGATCTGCGCGCCAATTACGGCACGACACTGTTCTTCACGACGCATTACCTGGAGGAGGCGGAGAGCCATTGTGATCGTATCGCGATCATGCGACAGGGCAAGGTGGATGCGCTTGGAACCTGTAAAGAACTCGAGACTTCGCTTGGACCCGGCCACACGCTGAGTGAGGTCTTCATCCACTACGCTGGCAGCGCCCTTGATTCCGGCGGCACCTTTCGCGACGTATCCGCCGAACGCGCTACCGCCCAGCGCCTTGGTTAACCCAACCCTATGACTTCTACCTTCCTTCACCCTCTAACCGGCTTCATCGAGAAGACGTTCGTCATCACCGAGTTCGAATTGCGCAAGCTGCGCCACGATTTCACGGAACTCATTACTCGCGCCTTGCAACCCGCGCTGTGGCTGCTCATCTTCGGGCAAGTGTTCTCTCGCAGCGGAGCGATGCACACGGGCAACATTCCTTATCTGGACTTCATTGCTCCCGGCATCCTGGCTCAGAGCGTTCTCTTCGTGGCCATCTTCTACGGCATCAACGTCATCTGGGAGCGCGACCTGGGCATTGTGCAGAAATTCCTCGCCAGCCCAACTCCACGCGCGGCACTTGTGCTCGGCAAAGGCTTCTCCGCTGGTACGCGCACTCTCTCGCAGGCTTTCATCGTTTACTGCCTCTCGCTGCTTCTCAGGGTGAAGCTGAATTGGAGCCCCCTGGCACTCCTCAACGTGATCGTCATCGTTGTCCTGGCCGCGACGCTTTTCTCGACGTTTTCACTGATCATCGCGTGCGTTGTGAAGACACGCGAACGCTTCATGGGAGTCGGCCAGGTGCTGACTATGCCGCTGTTCTTTGCCAGCAATGCGATTTACCCCATCGCCATAATGCCCGGCTGGCTGAAAACCATTTCTCATCTAAATCCTTTGACTTACGTCGTCGACGCCCTGCGCACTTGCATGCTTGCCGGTAGTTCGAGCGGCTTCGGTCTGGGTCTCGACTACGGTGTCATCCTCCTTACCGCCACCATCCTGGTCCTCATCGGCGCGCGATTGTATCCCAGACTCGCGACGTGAATCGCTTGGCTGGGTGAGATTAATCTGCCGCGCTGGGAACTGGCCCAGCCCCGTGGTTGTTAAGGACGCTGTGCTGCTTTCCTTGCAGCCGAATTCGCAGCCGGTCGAAAGCCAAATAGACGACCGGCGTAGTATAGAGCGTGAGCATTTGACTCAAGATCAGTCCCCCCACAATCGTAATGCCCAGGGGCCGGCGAAGCTCATACCCCATGCCCGTCCCGAGCGCCAACGGCAGAGCGCCCAATAATGCAGCCATCGTAGTCATCAGGATCGGACGGAAGCGCAACATGCACGCTGCAAAAATCGCATCCGTAGTGCTCTTCCCCTCCTCGCGCTGCGCCTGTAGAGCGAAATCGATCATCATGATGGCGTTCTTTTTTACGATTCCAATGAGCAGCACAATGCCAATGATGGAGATGATGTTCAGATCCTCATTAAAGAGAAGCAATGCAAGCATCGCGCCCACGCTCGCCGACGGCAGAGTGGAGATGATCGTCAGTGGATGGACCAGGCTTTCATACAAAATACCGAGAACGATGTACACCGCCAGCAGCGCCGTCAGAACCAGCAGGGGTTCGGTGCCAAGGGATTGCTGGTAGGCCAGCAGCGTGCCTGCAAAAAAGCCTTGTAGCGTCGAAGGCGCGCCGAGCCGCTTTTGCATCTGGCCGATGCTCAATGTGGCATCGCTTAAGGACACGTTCGGTGAGAGGTTAAAGGACACAGTCACCGATGGAAATAAGCCCGTATGGTTGACAGCCAGCGGTGTCGTGTTGGCTTGGCTCTTGGCCACCGCGAGCAGCGGAATGTTACCCCCGCCGGCGGTCTGAAGGTAGATGTCTTTCAATCCTTCCGGGCTCTGCCAATACTGGGGAGCAACTTCCAGCACCACGTAATACTGATTCAACTGCGTATAGATAATGGATACTTCCGATTGGCCGAACGCGCTGTACAAAGCCGAGTCCAGCGTTTTTGCGGTAAGGCCGAGCTTTGCTGCCGTGACGCGATCATAGTTCATTAGTACTTCCAGGCCGCCATTCTGCTGATCGGAGCTCACGTCCTGCAGACCGGGCAAACGCTGCATCTCACCCAGTAGGATCGGCCCCCACTTGGAAAGATCTTGCACGTTGTCGGCTTGGATCGTGTATTGGTACATCGCATTGCTGGACCGGCCGCCGATGCGCAGATCTTGCACGGGCTGGAGGAAGGCAGAAGCCACCGGCAGACGGTTCAATTGAGGGCGCAGGCGGTCGATGATCTGAGCCGCACTGACATTTCGCGCTGTCAGCGGCTTAAGCGCAACGTAGAGAGAACCGGCATTCGTGGCCCCACTCCCGCCGGTAAACGAAATTACATTCGCGACGGCAGGGTCATTCTTGATCACTGCGGCAATCTGCTGGATGGAATTGTTCATCGCCGGGAAGGAGGAATCCTGCGGCCCTCGCACTCCGCCGGAGATCGCTCCGGTGTCCTCCGCCGGGAAAAAACCCTTGGGTATCTTGACGATCAAAACGAAATTGAGGGCGATGGTAAGGAAGAGGACGGAGAGAGTGAGCACCGGATGGTCCAGCACCCAATGCAGGCTGCCGCGATATAACGTCAGCACCCAGTCAAAGAATCTTTCGCTGGCCATGTAGATGCGGCCATGTTTTTCCGCGCGCTCGTTCTTTAACAAATAGGCGCACATCATCGGCGTGGCCGTCAGCGAGATGACCATGGACACGACAATGGCCGTCGAGAGCGTGACGGCAAACTCCCGGAAGAGGCGGCCCACGATTCCGCCCATTAACAGAAGAGGGATGAAGACGGCAATGAGCGAAATACTGATGGTGAAGACGGTGAAACCAATTTCTTTCGCACCCTCCAGCGCCGCCGCAAAGGGCTTCACGCCGTTTTCCAGATGGCGCGCAATATTTTCCATCACCACGATGGCATCATCGACCACAAATCCGGTGGAAATGGTCATGGCCATCAACGAGAGGTTGTCGATGGTATATCCGAACAGATACATCACCGCGAAAGTGCCGAGCAGCGAGACTGGCACAGCGACTGCGGGAATGAGCGTGGCGCGGCCGTTTCGCAGAAAGACAAACACCACGGCAATGACGAGGCCGATGGAAATGAGCAGCGTTTTCTCGACGTCACTCACAGAGGCGCGGATGGTCGTGGTGCGGTCAAGGACGATGGTGGTATCGATGCCGAGGGGAATGGATGCCTGGAGCAGTGGAAGCTGCGCGCGAATGTTGTCGACCGTGGCGATGATGTTAGCGCCAGGCTGACGGAAGATGGTGATCGTAATCGCGCGCTTGCCGTTCAAATAGCCGGCGGCACGGACGTTTTGCACGGAGTCTGTCACCTCAGCCACATCCGACAGGCGGATAGCCGCGCCGTGGTTATAGCCGACGACGAGCGGCTTGTAATCATCCGCTTTCGAGATCTGGTCGTTCGCAATGATGTCCGCGGTCACAATGCCATCGGAGATTTGGCCCTTGGCCAGGTCGGCGTTCTGCAGGCTCAACACGGACTGTAAATTCGAGAGGGTAAGACCGTAGCCGGCCAATTGCGTGGGATTTGCGTCCACACGAACGGCCGGCAACGCGCCGCCGCCAGCCGTGACCTGCCCCACGCCCTGGATCTGCGACAACTTCTGCTCGATGATGGTGGAGGCTACGTCATACAATTTGTCGGGACCGTATTTGTCCGAAGTAAGGCCGAGGATCATGATCGGCGCATCGGCGGGATTGACCTTGCGATAGGTCGGGTTGCCCGGCAGGTTAGCGGGCAGGTAGCTTCGCGCCGCATTGATGGCGGCTTCCACATCGCGCGCCGCGCCATCAATGTCGCGGCTGAGATCGAACTGAATGGTGACGGATGTGCTGCCGAGGCTACTTGCGGAAGTCATCTCCGTCACACCGGCTATGTGGCCGAATTGCCGCTCCAGGGGAGTGGCTACAGACGAGGCCATAATGTCGGCGCTGGCTCCCGGCAAGCTTGCACCGACGGAAATAGTTGGAAAATCGACCTCTGGAAGGGGAGCGACAGGCAGCACCTCATACGCAATTCCCCCGGCCAGAGCAATCGCCACCGTGAGGAGCGTTGTAGCCACTGGCCGGCGAATGAAAGGTTCGGAGATGTTCATGCCGGACCTGCCAGTTCCGCGCCTCCGGTTTCCGGCTTGTTCAATTTGTGGCCAAAGCGCTGCGCCAGATTGTCAAAAAAGATGTAGATGACGGGCGTGGTGTAAAGCGTGAGCGCCTGGCTCAGCAGCAGTCCGCCCACCATGGCGATGCCCAGCGGCCTGCGCAACTCCGAACCGAAACCCGTGCCTAGCGCCAGCGGCAGCCCAGCCAACAGCGCGGCCATGGTGGTCATCATAATGGGGCGGAAGCGGAGCAGGCAGGCGTCGTAAATTGCATCCGTCGCGTTCTTTCCGTGCTTGCGCTCGCCTTCCAGCGCGAAGTCGACCATCATAATGCCGTTCTTCTTCACGATGCCAATCAGCAGGACGATGCCGATGATTGCCACCACGCTTAAATCCTGGTGAAAAAGAATCAGCGCGAGGAAAGCGCCAACGCCCGCTGACGGTAGCGTGGACAAAATCGTAATGGGGTGGATGAAGCTCTCATACAGAACCCCAAGCACGATGTACACCGTGACCAGCGCGGCAAGAATGAGCAACGGCTCGTTGGCCAGCGAATTCGTAAAGGATGCCGCGGTGCCTTGAAAACCTGCCTGCAGGCTGGGCGGCATGTGCATGTCTTTCTGCACTTTGTCCACTGCCGTAATGGCGCTGCCCAGCGCGGCATTCTGCGCGAGATTGAACGACACGGTGATCGCTGGAAATTGACCCTGATGGGTAATGGCGAGCGGCTCTGTGATCTTTTCAAAGTGCGCAAATGCACTCAGCGGCACGGCACTGCTCATGGCCGAACTTGTGCTGCCTGCAGAACCGGCTCCCTTGCTCGACGCCGTGGAGTTGCTCGGCGTAAGCGCGTTCACGGGAGGAGCAAGGGTACTTGCCGCCGGAGTGTACAGTGCGGAGGTCGTCAGCGCATTTGATCCCGCGGAGGATGATCCGGAAGACGCAAAAGAGGAAGAGGCTCCCGCGCCGCTTGCACCGGAAGACGCATTGGACTGGATGTAGAGATCGTTCAGCTTGCTGGGATCCAACTGAAACTGCGGCTGACTCTCCAGAATGACATGGTACTGATTGACCTGCGTATACATGGTGTTAATCTGCCGCTGTCCGAAAGCGTCATACAGGGCGTTATCGAGGGTCGAAGGTGCGATGCCCAACCGCGAAGCGGTGACCCGGTCGATCACCAGCGATACAGCCAGCCCGCCTAATTGCTGGTCGGTGGCTACGTCCTCCAGTTGCGGCAACTGCTTCAGCCGGTCGACGAAACGATTGGTCCACTCATTCAGTTCGTCCGCATTGGCGTCTTCCAGTGCGTACTGGTATTGCGTGCGGCTCACCCGGTCATCCACGGTGATGTTCTGCACGGGTTCCATAAACAACTGGATCCCCTGAACCTGGCTTGCTTTCGAGTTGAGCCTGCGGATCAGGTCCGAAGCGCTGATCTTGCGCTGATCGAGCGGCTTTAAATTGATCGACATCCTGCCGCTGTTCATCGTTGTATTCGTTCCATCCGCGCCGATAAACGACGAGATGCTTTCCACGGCCGGGTCCTCCAGAACGGCCTTTGTAATCTCCAGTTGCTTCCCTGCCATTGCCCGTGAGCTGATCGTCGGCGGTGCTTGCGATATGCCCTGGATGACGCCCGTGTCCTGAACCGGGAAAAAACCTTTGGGGATGATGATGTAAAGGGAAACCGTAAGCAGGAGTGTCGCCACCGCGACCAAGAGAGTAATCGTCTGATAGCCAAGGACAAACTTTAGCGTCCGCCCATAGAACGCGATCATCCCGTCGAAAACACGCTCCGAAGCTCTATAGATGCGCCCCTGCTGCTCTTTCGTCTTGTGGCGCAAGATTCGCGCACTCATCATGGGCGTGAGCGTCAGGGAGACCACCGCTGACACAACGATCGTGACGGCAAGCGTAACGGCGAACTCGCGAAACAGCCGCCCGACCACATCGCCCATGAACAACAGCGGAATCAGGACGGCGATGAGCGACACGGTCAGTGAGAGAATGGTGAAGCCAATTTGCTCCGCGCCTTTGAGCGCCGCTTCCAGGGGAGGATCGCCCGCTTCGATGTACCGCGAGATGTTCTCGATCATCACGATGGCATCGTCGACGACGAAACCGGTGGAGATAGTCAGGGCCATCAACGATAGGTTGTCCAGGCTGTAACCTAGGACATACATCGCCGCGAAGGTGCCAACGAGTGACAGCGGCACAGCCACGCTAGGGATGATGGTGGCATACAGGCTCCGCAGGAAGAGGAAGATGACCAGCACGACGAGTCCGACCGTCAACAGTAATTCAAACTCCACGTCGGAGACCGACGCTTCGATGGAGGTTGTAAGATCGGTGAGCGTGGTCACCTGAATCCCCGCAGGCAGGTTGGCCTCCAGCTGCGGCATCAGCTGCTTGATGCTCTTGACGACGCTGATGGTGTTGGCTCCGGGCTGGCGTTGCACATTGAGGATGACCGCAGGGGTCTGATTCATCCATGCGGCCTGATTATTGTTCTCAACGCCATTCACGATGTGTGCCACTTCTGTCAGCATCACCGGCGCGCCGTTACGGTAGGCAACTACAACGTTGCGATAGTCATCGCTAGTGACCAACTGATCGTTGGCGTCGATCTGGTAATTCTGACGCGGGCCGTCGAAGTTCCCTTTAGCTGCGTTCACGCTGGCTTGTGTCAGCGCAGCACGCAGGTCTTCCAGGTTGATGCCGTAGGATGACAAAGCCGTCGGGTTCGCTTGAATGCGGACTGCGGGCTTTTGGCCCCCGCTGATGGTTACAAGGCCCACCCCATTGAGCTGCGAGATCTTTGGCGCAAGGCGCGTGTCCACAAGGTCCTCAACCTGCGATAGTGGAATTGAATTAGAGGTAATGGCCAGGGTGAGCACAGGGGCATCGGCTGGATTCGTCTTACTATAAGTAGGCGGCGCGGGCAGGACGGATGGCAACAAACTCTGCGATGCGTTTATCGCAGACTGCACCTCTTCTTCGGCTACATCTATAGCCAGCGTAAGATTAAACTGCAGCACGATGACGGAAGTGCCTCCGGAGCTGGTGGAGGTCATTTGGCTCAAGCCCTGCAGTTCGCCGAATTGCCGCTCGAGTGGCGCTGTCACCGTCGTCGCCATCACTGTCGGGCTTGCACCGGGATAAAACGTGAGCACCTGAATCGTCGGATAATCGACTTCCGGCAACGCAGAGACAGGCAGTTGCGTATAGCCCACAATACCGACCAGGAGGATTGCAGCCATCAGCAAAGAAGTGGCTACCGGCCGCAAGATAAACGGGCGGGATGGGCTCACTGCGTTTTGCTCCCGCTTGTGTTGGCCGCACCAGGCTTGTTGGAAATGACGACCGCGGCGTTGTCTTGCAGCTTATCGAAGCTGCTGTTGGCAACAACGTCTCCAGGATTGATGCCCTCAGCCTCTGTTAAACCCCCGTTTGTCACTCCCGGCTTTATGCTGCGCATATGGGCGAAATTATTTTGAATCACGTACACGAACGATGCTTGGCCATTTTGTTGAATGGCCGAGGACGGAATCAGCGTGACACCCTGCAAGGTATTCACTAGCAGGCGCGTATTTACAAACTGGTTCGGGAAGAGTGCATCGTCCTTGTTGTCGAAGAGTGCGCGCCCTTTGACAGTGCCAGTCGTAGTGTCAATCTGATTGTCGAGCGTCAACAGCTCCCCGCTGGCAATCTTGGTCTGTGCCGTGCGATCGAAGGCGTCGACGGTAAGTTTGGCGTTCTTGTGCAGGCGAGCTACAACCTGGCCGAGACTGTCTTCCGGTATCGTGAAAATTACGGTGATGGGCTCCAACTGCGTAATGACCGCGAGGGTTGCGGTTCCAGAAGACTGCACCACGTTGCCCGGATCCACAAGGCGTAAACCCACCTGTCCGGCGATTGGCGCTGAGATGTGGCAGAAGTCCACCTGTACCTGGTCGAATTGTACCGTTCCTTGGTCGTTCTTTACCGTGCCCTCGTCCTGGAGCACAATCTTTTCTTGGTCATCCATGATTTGCTTGGCAATTGCTTTGCGCCCCCACGCGTCGCGATAGCGTTCCAGGTCCATCTGAGCTTGGGCAAGCAGACTCTCGTCTCGCTCCAGCGCCCCTTGCGCCTGCAAAAGTGTTGCGCGGTATGGACGCGAATCGATCTCGATCAGCGAATCCCCCTTCTCTACCCGTTGACCCTCCTTGAAATTCACCGCGAGAACTATGCCATTCACCTGGCTGGTAATCGAAGCGGTATAAACCGGGGTGACCGTGCCGATTGAGTTCAGGTAGACCCCGATGTCACCCTTTTGAGCTGTCACACTCGTAATGGTGATCCCTGTTTTGACGCGCGCCGCAGCCGCGGCCGCCGCTTTTTGGGCCTCCTCGTGGTGGTATATGACCAGCACGATGACAACTGCGAAGACCAGAAGCAACAGACTCCACAAAACGATCCGCCTAACCTTATGTCGGGAACGTGCCGGAGCAGAAGCCGGGAGGTAATGGTCAGGTCCGACGGCTGAATGCTCGTTGATGTCGTCTGTCAATCGGGATCTCCTTTTTCAACTCCAAATCCTGCCCTTCGTTATCGCGCAGCCTGGTTATTTGAGATCATCTTGCCCGGAAAGCCCTCAGCCAGATCCTTTTGGTTGTTGGTTTCTCCAGGCCCACAGCCGGTACCGTGTCCCTAAGTTCCAATACTTATGGGCAGTCGCCGATGCACAACACGCTTGGTGAGTCCATCGCCGCATCATCCTCTGAATCTTTACAAGCTGGATTTAGCTCGCCGCTGCGTGGCGTGTATGGGTGCCAGGACACAAAAAACCCGCCATGACCTGGTGACCCATGCCATGCGAGTTGAAACTGCCCCTCCACTAGGGCCTAGCTATACTCACGAAAATTAAGCAACCAATAAGGGCCTGTCTGTTCAAAATTGCACACTCTGGCAAGATGCCCCATCGTGTGGCAACCCGCTGATGCTGCGGGCTATCGCGGCATCGAAAAAGAAGAATGGCCACATCGACGCCAACAAGATAGTCTGCCGAGAAGACGTTTGATATCGAACAAATGAAATGAGCGCGCATCCTTGACTTGTCGGTTCTGAAGTGGACCGCGCCCGGGGTGAAGTTGCCATGATCCGAAGTGTTATCCTTGCTGCTACATTCCTGGTCTTGATTGCCGCGGCCTCCCTGCCTGCTTTTTGTCAGTCGAATCCTGATCTGCAAACATTCTTTCAACAAGACATCGGACTCACTCAGGATCAGATTGCCGCCATTCGAGGTGGACAGCCGGTCACGAAAACCCTGCCATCCCGCACGCCGGCTGAAGTCTTCCTGTTTGGCGCGGTCTACATTCACGCGGCTCCGGAGAGCTACCTCAGGTTTGCGCGTGATTTTGACCGTCTCCGCAAGCTTCCCGATTATCTGGCGCTCGGCGTGTTCAGCAATCCTCCGCAGCTTTCTGACTTGAAGGGTTTTTCTTTCGAGGATGATGACATCAAATCCTTGAAGAGTTGTAAGTCCGGTGACTGTCTGATTCAAATGCCCGCGAGCTCTATCGAAGATCTGCAGCAATCTATCGATTGGTCTTCCACCGATGTGAACGAACAAGTGAATCAACTCCTTCAGAAGACCGCACTGCAACGCCTGCTCGTCTATCAACGCGAGGGTGATCAGGCCTTGGGTGTCTACAACGATAAGCGTAACCCCACAGATGTTTCTCAACAGTTCGCCTATATGCTCAGTTATGACAAGGATTTGCCACTGTACCTGCCGGGTTTCTACCACTACCTTCTTGCCTATCCCAGCGCGAAGCCCGCGAATGTCGAAGACACGTTCTACTGGGCAAGAGTGAAATTCGGATTAAAACCGACGCTGCGTGTCGTGCAGATGGTGACCATGAGCGGCAAGCCTGCCGACCACATTGCCTACGCCATCGCCGAAAAACAACTCTATTCGAGTCACTATTTCGAGACTGCATTGGACCTCTCTTTGTGTGTTCGCGGGAGTGACGACCCGAAGCAGCCCGGCTTCTATCTGATCTTGGCCATGGGCTCCGAGCAGGCGGGCCTAACCGGCTTCGAGGGATCAATCGTTCGTGAAGTCGTGGTGGGCCGCTCCGTTTCAAATCTTCAAGACGCGCTCACGACCATCCGGAACACGCTGGAAGGTAACCAGTAGGCCCTCCGCAGGTTGGCCAACCCGTGGTGAGCACTTGGGATGTCGACGTTGGGACCGGTCCAGCACAAGTTCTACGCAGGGGACACGGTTTTCTCATGCACTGCCCCTGAGCTCAGGGCACGCACACGATCAGGGAAACCTGCTGTTTCGAGCGCACCTCAACAGTTGGATCCTGGCCACGAACGTAGGAACAACTTGGGAACAAACATTGCCAAATAGCGTGCAAAACCATGATGCAAGACATAGGAAAAAACTAGACGAACCAACCACTTAGCGTTTCTGCTCTTGCCTTCTAAGCAGAGGGTCGCCCGTTCGAATCGGGCCGGGCGCGCCATTTTCCCTTCAAATACGCAGTTTTCTGATGGTCGGCTCGCTTATGTAATGTCAAGCTTTACTCTCGTTTC
>Ga0371490_1000865_pt1 | contig 17695 bp, 10 predicted proteins | sample MB2SIPfraction_FD_207959 | JGI IMG/M metagenome (GOLD analysis project Ga0371490, IMG submission 207959) | Lab enriched peat soil microbial communities from McLean, Ithaca, NY, United States - MB28FN SIP fraction | ecosystem: Environmental > Terrestrial > Soil > Wetlands > Peat | place: USA... | reverse complement strand
GTGCGCCCATGCAGTAGGTTTGCTGTCTCGTATGCCATCAGGAACTCGGGGCAGTTGGTGGTGCCCAGAATCAACGCTCCTGCGGCGCGGAGACGCGCAACGACGACAGCGTCCTCGCGCGGCACATCGCCCTCATGCAGCCTGCTGCCAATTTCGCACTTGAATCCTCGCGTGGCGATTGACGACTTCACCGTCACCGGCAATCCGAACAACGGCCTGCGGGACCGGGTGCCACACCACGCATCGTGCTTTCGCGCCCGCTCGCGCACCCGCTCCGCGTCGAAATCCGCGAATACATTTAATTGTGGATTCAGCCGCTCGATCTGTCGGATGTGCGCCTCGGCCAGCTCGATCACTGAAATCGCGCCGGAGCGCAGTAGCTCCAGTTGCCGTACAGCCGGCTGCAATACTAAATCGTTCATGGGCGCGCCTTGGTGGCTGCGTTTATTTCATCCTCCGCAGGATTTGAGGGCAACAACTTATAGTCGAAACGATACAACCGCACCGGCTCGCCGGAGTCGAAGCGGTCGTTCCAATTCAACTGGTACTCAAACGCACTTGCATCGTCCGGGAATTTCTCGCCGGCTGGATACGGATAGGCGCTCATCGCATGAAAGGGCAGTTGCGCCACGGTGAAGGGCGATGCATCCCACCAGTCCATGTCCTTGACGAATCCATTGGCGTAGAAGAAGTAATCGCGCTTCCAATGCGCAGGCAACGGCAGCAACTTGGTTGCGTCAAACTCGGCGGCGATCTCCTCGCCGCTGCCGAATATCACAGAGCGGTCATCGATGCTCTTCAGCAGTTCCGTCACGTCGCCCATGCGCGTGTAATTGCCGCGCTGATGCTGGAACGGGCCAGTCAGGCTTACGCGGTCATAGTCGTAGTCGAGATCGCCGGGGCTTTCGCCTTCCATCTGCTTTGGGTAGCCGCGGAAATGCAGTGTGGCCAGCGATAAAGGAATCTCCGCGGTGCGTGACTCGGCCTCGGCGTTGTTATCGATCAGCACCTGGTCCCAATAAATTTCCAGATTGGTGACGAGCCGGATGAGCCTTGCGCCTACGGGCAGCTTGCCGCTGAGGTCCACGACGATGGTGCGCTCCAATCCGGCAGGGAATCCCACATCATCCGCAATGCGCTGCCATGTGCCGTCCGGCAACTGCGCCTCAACATAGGGCGAGATGGGCTTGATGCCCGCCTTCCACGCGGCATAGAGCGAGGTCGCGCTGAAGTAGTTCACATAGCCGGTTATCAGCAAACGTAATGGAGCGCTTTGCCTCACTTCGCCCAGATCCAACGTCAACGCATGAAGATTCGCAAAGCCATCGTAGGGCAGCGGCGTGAAGCCACTGGCGAATTTATGATCGCGCCGGCTTAACAGGACGAGCACGTCAATTTGGTTTTGACCCTCGCCAACCCACGCGCCCACCGGCAGCCGCGCGCCCGTCGTGGCCACCACGCGCCCCGTGGCAAACGGCGGATCGTCGAGGAAGCGTTCGTCGGGATTAACCTCGACATACTCCGGATGATCGACCGCGACCAGCCGCAACTGGTCGATGTAATTCACCTCTTCCATTGGCTCGATGAAGCGCAGACTCAGCTTGCCGTTGACCGGCGCAAGCGCGCCGCCGTCAATCTTGATCCATTCGCCGGGGTTGGGCGTATTGCGCCGCGTGGGCGTGAACCAGTGGCCCACCACCGCCGCGCCGATCACGTCGGTGACCAGCTTGTATTTGTGCCCGTTCCACGCGAACAGCACCGGGCACGAGCTTCCGCGGCGATCTGCCTCCTTCATCGCGATGACCGGCTGCCGCGGCAGATCGATCTCGTCTTGCAGCACGCCCGTCGGCCACAAGATGCGCAGCAAGTCAATGTGGTCCGCATCGCCCAGCCCGGCGAGAATCTGTGGCGGGTTTTGCGTCTGATAGCCCGATGCGCCGGCCAGTTCCCATTTCTGCCAGAGGCCGCTGGCAAAGACTTCAACCTTTGCGCCGATGGCCGTCTTGTTGTCCGCGAAGCCGGTGAGGTCCAGGCGGACGGAGTGATTCTTGTTGCCGCCCACGTTGCGCAACAGCACAGGCGGCGCGTTCAACTGTGTCACAATCAGGTCCGCCGCGCCATGATCCTCCATCGCAATCAGCCCGCGCGGCGCGGTCAACTTCACTTTGTCGAGTCCCAACGCGTGGCTCACATCTTCAAAGCTGCCGTCGCCGCGATTGCGAAAGACCTTCACACACGGACCAGCCTTTGTCTCCAAAATCGCCGCCAGATCGATCCAGCCGTCGTTGTCGATGTCGATTGGAGTCACGCCCCATCCGCGCGTCGCGCCGTGCAGCGGCAATTCTACGCGCTCAAATCGCCGGCCAATATGATCCGGTCCCTCGACATTGCGCCACAGCGTCAATCCTGGCGCGCCATCGTGGGTAATGGCAATGTCCATCCAGCCGTCCTTGTTGTAGTCGAGTACGGCAATGCCCACGGAGGGCGGCAAGCTCGCATTTTCATAGAGAGGCTGCGTGGGATACTTCCCCTCGCGGGGATTCACATAGATCAACGGCGCTGTCCCATCGCCAGTCACAGCAATGTCCACAGCGCGGTCGTTGTTGAAGTCGGTCAGAATAGCCGTCCGCGTCACGCCGCCGATGGTTCCTAATCCAGTGTGCCCCGTCCATTCGGTGAAGGTCTTGTTGCCGTTGTTCCGCCACAATACATTCGCAGTTGCGCCTGGGATATCCCCCATACCGGTAATGAACAAATCCAAGTCGCCGTCATGGTCATAATCGATAAACGTGATTCCCTGCGGATGATTCAAGGAGCGAAGGCCCGCCTCGGCTGTAACGTCCTGAAATTTACCATGTCCCAGGTTGCGGAAGAGCCGTATACCATCTTGCATATCCGCATCGTCCAACGCGACAGCCAAATCGTTCAAACCATCGCCGTCGTAATCGCCCACGGCGCAGGCCACGGCGTGGCCCTTGGCCTTCAATCCCGCCGCAGCCGCGTTCCACTCTTCAAAGCTGCCATCGCCCTTGTTGTGCAAGACGCGAATCGCCTGCTCGCCGGCCTGCATCAGCACCAGGTCCATCGCGCCCGAGCCAGTCGCGTCCAAGCTGCAAGCGCCGCCGGTGGTGGTCCATGGTGCACCGGATTTCTGGGAAACCATCGGCTGCGCCACCAGATTCACCGGGATCATTGTCTTTCTGCCAGTCTCTGGCTCCTCGACAGGCGTGACGGTGGAATAGTGGCCTTGCTCGCCGTAAGACAGCCCGATGGGCGCTCCAATCTTGGTGCTGGTCAGGTGCTGGAAGAGCTTGAAATGTTCCTTCGCCTCCGCCGTGCGGCCGGAGCGCTGCAGCGTGCGCGCAAGGGCGAACTCCGCAGAGGCATGTTGCGGGTTAAGTTCCAGCGCCTTTTGCAGGATTTCGATGGCCTTGTCATATTGCTTCATCTCCTGGTAGCAGACGCCCTCGAAATAATAGGAATCCGCATCCCGGGGATCGAAGCTCACCGCCTTCTGGAAGCTGGCCAGGGCCGGCTCCAATTCGTTGCCTGCATGCTGCACAAGACCCAGGATGTACCACGTCTGCGCATTACCGGGGACGAGTGCAATCGCCTGCCGGAGGGACTTTTTGGCCTCATCCAGCTTTTGCAAGGTCATCAGCGCAATGCCCTCATTGGTCGCCGCCTGGGCCAACTTGGGGTCTTTCTGAAAGGCCTCGGCAAACGACGCTGCCGCGCGCTCGGTAAACTGCTGGCTCATCTCGGCTACGCCACGATTGTTCAGCCGCACCGCCTCGGCGCCAAACCGTGCCTGCGCTCCAGCCGCCGTCGCAGTCGCCACAAAAAAAGCAAGGGCCAAAGGCCCGGTCATTCTCATCAATCTCATCCCCAATGCGGCCGGGAAGCTGCCAGCCCAAATGCCGCGGAACCTTACAGTGTATGCGAACGGCCAATGGAACTGCATCCACAGGAAGATGGACTTTTTGATAGCGCGCGGAGAGGAGAGTGGAGCCAATTATACTTCTGGTGTGCTTTCGACTTTTCAAAACTTCGTCTGGCGCAACTTTCAGGCTTGTTCTCCTCTGCCACCGGCGCAGCAGGCACTGAAAGCGGCGAGGGTCTGCTGATGAGTGAACCCACGAAGAAGCGCCGCATCGGCGTCATCACCACCTCGCGCGCCGACTATAGCCACCTCTATTGGCCGCTGCGCGAGCTGGTCGCTCATCCGGACGTGGAACTCGGCCTTTTCACGCTGAGCGCGCATCTGGCGCCGGAGTTCGGCTCGACCATCCGCGAGATTGAGGCCGATGGATTTCCGATTCTCTCGCGTATCGAGTGCCTGCTCAACTCCGACACCGACACCGGCATGGCCAAGACCATCGGCATCGCCATCCTCGGCCTGGCCGACGCGCTCACCGCCTGGCGTCCCGACCTGCTGCTGCTCATCGCCGACCGCTATGAGATGCTTGCGCCCGCGTCGGTTGCGGTCGCGCTCAGAATCCCCATCGCTCACATCGAAGGCGGCGAAGTCTCGCAGGGAGCGATCGACGACCAGGTGCGCAACGCCCTCACCAAGCTGGCCCACATCCACTTCACCTCCACGCCAACCGCGCGCCGCCGCGTCATCGCGATGGGCGAGGAGCCTTGGCGAGTCACCCACGCCGGAGCGCCTTCGCTCGACCATTTGAGCCGCTCAACACTGTTGAGCCGTCAAGCCCTCGAAGCAAAACTCGGCCTCTCGCTCGCGCCGTCCACGCTGCTCGCCGCCTGGCACCCGGTCACCATTCTGCGCGACACCAACGCCGAGGCCGACGCTCTCTTCAATGCCCTCGCGCAAACTCCCAGCCAGCTTCTCTTCGTCTATCCAAACGCCGACGCCGGGAGCTTCGCGCTCATCGAGCGCACCAAGGTTTTGGCGAGCGCGAGACCCCATACGCAGATCTTCGTCAATCTCGACGCTGTTACCTATTGGAGCCTTTTAGGCAATGTAGACGCGATGGTAGGCAACTCATCCAGCGGCATCATGGAAGCGGCCTCCTTCGCCCTGCCCACGGTCAACGTCGGCATTCGCCAACAAGGCCGCGAACGCGCCCGCAACGTGATCGACGTGCCTGCGGAGACCTCGGCTATTCTTAGCGCCATCACGCGAGCCCTAAGCCCAGAATTCCGAAAAGGTCTGTCCGGCATGGTCAACCCTTACGGCGATGGAAGCGCCGCCCAAACCATCGCCCGCGTCCTCGCCACGGTCCCGCTCGACGGCCTGCTCATCAAGCAGCCGCAGCCGCTGCCCGTTGAAGCCAATCCGGAGTAGCCATGACCACGCGCATTCCGCTCTCATCTCCCGACATTACCCAGGCCGAGATCGATGCCGTTACGGCAGTTCTGCGCACGCCGAACCTCAGCATGGGACCCGAACTGGCAGCCTTTGAAGCAGCATTGGCCGAGTACCACTCCGTGCCTCACGCTGTCTGCGTCAGCTCCGGCCAGCAGGAAGAAGTCGCCTCCGCTCTCCGGGAGGCAATCGGCGCCTGAGCCACGAAGCGTAAACTCTCAGCTCAAAAACATCGCCCGCTCAGTCCTTGATCGTCCCCCTTGTTCGTTCTTGGTGCGATATACTCCTGTACATAGTAGAAAAACGGAGGTTTTTCGATGCGTAAGCAAGCGATTTTACAGATGGTTGCGGCCGGAATTGCGGTTGTGGCGATGATGGCTGTGCCGGGATCGATTCGGGCGCAGGGTGGCACTGCGGCAACTAAAGGGGCTGCAACAGTGCTGACACCAGCCGAGACGCAGAAACTTCTGCCGGCGAGTGTGTACTACTGCGGGCAGTCAGCCACCACGCAGTTGCGGAACTCAGGAGGAGTTAAGTTTGCCGATGGGCATTATGTGCTGGCCTCGCTGGTGGACACCAGCGGTTACTCGACCGGCGTGGCGGAGAAGTACCAGGCTTACTTTATCGCCGAGGTTCCCATCAAAGTGGGCGGCGAGAGCCTTGCCACGGGGGTCTACGGCGTGGGATTCGTCGGGGACAAGCTGGTGGTGACAGACGTGGGCGCGCACGACGTGCTCACGGTGGCTGCGCACGAGGATGCCGGCCTGAAGCGGCCCGTGCCCCTGCAAGTGCTGGCCGACCCGGCCGGCGGCTTCCGGCTATACGCCGGGCGCAAGTATGTGAGCTTCAGCCGGTAAAATTTCGTCGTCAGCCGACAGTCACCGGTAGTCGGTTGCCGTACATGCAAGGCCGCCCGCACATCGACGGCCTTGCTGTCTTACTCCGCCGGATCGTCTGCCGTGAAGGGCGAGCAGCACGGCTTTTCCGTGGCGTGGAAGTTCATCAGTTCCAGCCGGATGCCATCGGGGTCGTAGAGGTTGAACTGGCCCTTGCCGTCCCTGCCGATCTGGGTGTGCGCGTCGTGGACTCCACCGAGCCGGTTGCCTGCTTCGAGCGTCTTGTGGGCCTCTACCACTGAATTGACGCCGATGGAGAGGTGGTCGAGCACTCCCAGATCGTGCTGGGAGATGGTGGCCGGGATGCCGGAACTTGCAGTGTCGTGGACCAGCATATATTCCATCCAATCGTGGCTGTCCGGGGTCTGCTGGCTGACCCAGTCGATCCGATTCTCGATCATGCCGCCGAACCAGTAGGGGCGGAAGCCGAGCAGATCGCGATAAAACGTGTCCTCGACGGCGCGGCTGTGCACCATGATTCCAATGTGGATGATGTGGCGGCCAATGAGATTGGGAGCGTCGATGGCTTTAGGACTGGGGGGAGGCTGGACGAACTCGACCTTGTTGCCCTCCGGGTCGCGCACCGTGAACCAGCGGCTGCCGTCGGCGCCCTTTTCCACCTCGGCCGGGGTCTTCCATGCCTTGGCGGCCAGATACTTACGCATTCCTTCGGCGTCGTCGGTGTTATAGGCCGAGTGGTCCAGCCGGTTGATTCCCTGGCCGGGAGGCAGCGGCAGCACTTCAATGAACTGCGTGGCGTTGATCGCGTAGCGAACGCCCTTGGGATTCTCGGGGTCGGGCATCTTGGACGCGCCGATGATCTCGCGGTAGTAGTGATCGGCGGCCGCGGGGTCAGACGTATAGACGGCCAGATGCGAGATGCCCGTAATCTTTGGCCGGATTGGCGCAGTTTGAGCGGCGGCTGTAACGGTGAAGGCAACGGCACAAGCAGTGGCAAGGATCCTCAAAAACATTCAGCACCTCGAAAGTTGCGGTCAGTCAAAGATAAATCGATTGATGCAGATATGCAAATCGGCGCTATCCTCCCCGCTCCGTGCCGCCGTCGAATGCCCGAATGTGCTGAAATGCTTTCCTTGCATAGGCAGTCGGCATCTCGCGCCTGATTGATCTTATCGGCGCACATCTTGCCGGCGTGCGGCCGGTAAAATGTCAGAGCCATTGAAATCACTCCCCATGCGCGGCGAAGGGTGTTACAACAAGAGTATATGGCCAAACGAGCGAGATCAGGTCCCGAAGCGCAGCCAGGGCAACCCATTGGCCTGCGTACGCTGGGCGAGTATCTGAACCTGTCGCCAGCCACCATCTCGCTGGTGCTGAACAACGCTCCCGGCGTGCGCTCCATTCCGCAGCAGACCCGGGACCGGGTGAGGGAGGCGGCGGCAAGATTCGACTACCGGCCTAGCTTTTATGCGCGGTCGCTGCGCAAGCGGCAGTCTTATTCGGTGGGTGTGCTGATACCCGAATTGAGCGACAGCTATGCCACGCAGGTGGTGGCCGGTGCTGAGGAGTTCCTTCTGGAGGAAGGGTACTTCTACCTCATCGCAAGCCATCGCCGCAAGCCCGACCTTATTGAGGAGTACTCCAACATGCTGATGGACCGCTCCGTGGAAGGTTTCATCCTGGTCGACACCATGCTGAAGCACAGCATGAAACTACCGGTGGTGGCGGTGGCCGGGCATCGCAAGGTCGAGGGCGTCACCTATGTTGTGCTGGACCAAAAGCGCGCGGCGGAGTTGACGCTAAAGCATCTTTACCAGCTGGGACACCGCAAGATTGCCTTCATGCGCGGCGGCAGCCATAGTTCCGACGCCGATGACCGCTGGGAATGTTTGATGGCGGTGGCCCGGGATTTGAAGCTAGAAGTTGCGCCCAAGTTGACCATTCAGTTGCAGTTGCGGGTGTCCACGCCGGAACTGGGATATGGTCCGGCTAGTCAGTTGCTGGATAGCGGCGCCTATTTCACGGCCATTGTCTGTTATGACGATTTAGCCGCCATCGGTGCGATCAGGGCCATTATGGACCATGGCTTGCGGGTGCCGGAGGATATCTCCGTGGTGGGCTTCGACGACATCCAGGGCGCGTCTTATAACAATCCCAGCCTGACTACCATTCGCCAACCGCTGCAACAAATGGGTGTGGTGGCTGCGCGCATCCTGTTGCAACGGATTCGCGGACAGGCAACATTTTCAGATACGATACCGATTATGCCGGAATTGGTGATTCGCGAGTCGACCTGTCCGCCCAGTCCCCGGGGCACCCGCTGGAGGCGGAGTTGAAAACTCGCAAGGACGACAGAACCCAGGCTGTTGTGGCCTAATATATAGGTTCGGGTCAGTATCCAAAGGCCCAATGAGGAATCTTTCATGAAAAACTCAAGAAATCATACTACTCAATCGTTTTTTCTTGTGGCCGTATCTTGTCTGTACGCGATGCTTCTGGGTTGCACGCTGACCGTCTCGGCTCAGGCGCCCACGCCGGACTCGCCGCAAATTGAGGCCAGGGCCCATGCTCTGCTGGCCCGGCTTACTCTGGAGCAGAAGATCGAGCTGCTGGGCGGCGTCGACAACATGTTCACTAAAGCCGTTCCGGCCATCGACCTGTCGCGCTTTAAGATGTCTGACGCTTCCGTGGGCGTGCGCACCTGGGGACCGACCACCGCATATGCGGGCGGAGTGGCGCTGGCCGCAACGTGGGATAAGGAGTTTGCCCGCAGACTGGGCGAGGGCCTGGGCAAGGATGCCCGCGCCCGCGGCGTACACTTTCTGCTCGGCCCCGGCGTCAACATCGCCCGTTCGCCCCTGTCCGGCCGCAACTTCGAATATCTCTCCGAAGATCCCTTCCTGAATGCCGCCGTAGTCGTTCCTTATATTGAGGGCGTCCAGTCCCAGGGCGTCATCGCCACCGTCAAGCACTACGCGCTGAACAATCAGGAGTACAACCGGCACAACGTGAGCGTAGATATAGACGAGCGGACTATGCGCGAGATCTATCTGCCGGCCTTCGAGGCCGCCGTCACCCAGGCTCACGTGAACGCGGTGATGAACTCCTACAACCTGGTCAACGGCGTCCATGCCACCCAGAACGAGTTCCTGAACTTGAAGGTGCTCAAGGGCGATTGGGGCTTCCAGGGGATTCTCATGTCGGACTGGGACTCCACCTATGACGGCGTAGCGGCGGCCAACAACGGCCTGGACCTGGAGATGCCCAACGCGCGCTTCATGACCGCCAAAGTCCTGCTGGCCGCGGTCAAAGCCGGCTCGGTGAAGGAATCCACTATCGACGACAAGGTGCTGCGGCTGCTGAGGACCGAGCTGCGCTACGGCTTCCTGGACCGCCCGCAATTCGATCCGGCCGACTCGACGTACTCGGTGGCCGACCGCGCCATTGCCCTGGACGGCGCGCGCGAGAGCCTGACCTTACTCAAGAATGACGGCCATCTGCTGCCGCTCGACGCGAGCAAGATCAAGACCATCGCTGTAATCGGGCCTGACGCTTATCCGGCGGTGACCGGCGGCGGAGGCTCATCAGAGGCCACAGCGTTTGAGCCAGTCAGTATCCTCACCGGCATCGCCAATCTCGCCGGCCCCGGCGTGCACGTGCTCTACGCCCGCGGCCTGCCCGACGAGAACAAGTTATTTCACGAAACGCACTGGAAGGGCGGGGTGAGAGTGGAGACCTACTCTGGGCAGGAGTTCGCTGGCGCGCCTGAAGTAACTTCGCACGGGGACGTGGCCAACTGGCAACATGCGCCGTGGGCGGTTGATGACCCGCACCCGCACAGCATCCGCTACACCGGCGTCTTCCAGGCGCAAAAGACGGGCAAGTATCTACTCCTGGCCGCCGCCTCCGGCGAAGACTCCTTCAAGGTGCTGGTCAACGGTAAAGAGGTGCTGGCGCAGCCACACAACGAGGGTCAGGTTCCGCAATCGGCAACTCTCGAGCTGGCTGCCGGAGAGACGGTGAATGTGGTGGCCAGCTATCTGCCCCACGCACCCGGCATCCGCTTCGGCTTAGGCATTGCGTATGAGCCGGAACTGATCTCTGCGGAGGCAAAGATGTTTGCGGCCCTCGCGGATGTGGTTGTGATAGCTGCCGGCTTCAGCCCGCCCACCGAGGGCGAGAGCCATGACCGCACCTTCGCGCTTCCCTGGGGCCAGGACGCGCTGATTGAGGCCGTGGCCGCGGCTAACCCGCGCACCATCGTCACGCTCACCGCAGGCGGCGGCACGGACACACGGCGCTGGCTGGACAAGGTTCCTGCGCTGTTGCACACCTACTATCCCGGCCAGGAGGGAGGAACGGCCGTCGCCGAGGTGCTCTTCGGCAAGCACAATCCCGAGGGCAAGCTGCCGGTCAGCTTCGACCGCAGTTGGGAGGAGAACCCGTCCGCGCCTTACTACTATCCGATCAAAGGCGCGGATACCAAGCTGCACGTGACCGAAGAGGGTCGCCCGCCGGTAGATTATGTCGTCGGCCACGTGAAGTACGATGACCGCCTGCTGGTCGGCTACCGCTACTGGACCACCACCGGCAAGCACCCGCTCTTTCCCTTCGGCTTTGGGCTGAGTTACACCACCTTCAGCTTCGCCAACCTGCAAGCGCCCGCAACGGCTGCCTCAGGCTCGACTGTTTCAGTCAGCTTCGATGTGACCAACACCGGCAGCGTGGCCGGGGCTGAGGTGGCGCAGCTCTACGTCTCCGACCCCTCCGCCAAGGTCAGCCGTCCGGAGCGTGAACTGAAGGGATTTGAGAAGGTGCGGCTGGCTCCCGGCGAAACAAAGCACGTGACCATCAACCTCGATGCCCGCGCCTTCAGCTACTGGGATGCGACAGCCCACAAGTGGACCATCGATCCCGGCAAGTTCGTGATCCGCGTCGGCGACTCCAGCGAAAACACCTCGCTGAGCGCAGAGCTGACGATCAATTAGACCCTCTGCGAACCAACCGCTCGGCCTGCCGCTTGCAGGTCCGAGCAACGCCAGCGAAACCGAGGTCCAATGTTACCGCGACTGGATCAGGCAGGCCGGCTATAGCGAAACCAGAGTAACCGTATCCAGAACCAACACCGCCAAGTGGCTTTTTCCTTAAGAAAAAGCCACCCCCAACACTCCCAACTAGGACATGTTTACTCTGGTTTCGCTCTCAGAATCGCGTCGATATGAGCAAGCTCCACAGCGGAGAACTCAAGATTGGCGAGCGCGGCAACATTCTCTTCGATCTGCTCCACGCTGCTGGCGCCGATCAGTGCTGAAGTCATGCGGACGTCGCGCAGTACCCAGGCCAGAGCCATCTGCGCCAGGGACTGCCCGCGCCCGGCGGCCAGGACGTTCAGGTCGCGCGCCTGGGCGAGGCGGTCTTCGGTGATGTCGCCCTTTTTAAGGAAACTGTATGGCTTGGAGGCGCGGGAGCCCGAGGGGATGCCTTGCAGGTAACGGCCGGTCAGCAACCCCTGCGCCAGCGGACAGAAGGCGATGGCGCCCACGCCCTCGTTGCCCAGCACATCCAGCAGGCCATTTTCAACCGTGCGTTCGAACATCGAGTACTTGGGCTGATGAATCAGGCAGGGTGTGCCGAGTTCACGCAGAATTTTGACGGCGCCAGAGGTTTGCGGGGCGTTGTAACTGGAGATTCCGGCATACAGCGCCTTGCCGGAGCGCACCGCATGATCCAGAGCGGACATCGTCTCCTCGACGGGTGTCTCGGGGTCGGGGCGATGGGAGTAGAAGATATCGACGTACTCCAGCCCCATGCGCTTCAGGCTCTGGTCCAGGCTGGCGAGCAGGTACTTGCGCGATCCCCAGTTGCCGTAAGGGCCGGGCCACATATCCCATCCGGCCTTGGTGCTGATAATCAATTCGTCGCGATGGGCCGCAAAATCGAGTCGAAGAATCTCACCGAAGTTCGACTCCGCGCTGCCCGGCGGCGGTCCGTAGTTGTTGGCCAAGTCGAAGTGCGTGATGCCCAGATCGAAGGCCCGCCGCAACATCGCGCGGCCATTTTCAAAGGTATCGACTCCACCAAAGTTATGCCACAGGCCCAGGGAGATGACGGGCAGGAGCACGCCGCTCTTGCCGCAGCGGCGGTATTGCATGGTGTCGTAACGCTGATCGCTTGCCAGGTACAAGGCTGTTACCTCTTGGTTTGAAACAGGGCACGGCAGGCACTCCCTAAGTAAGAATCCCCTTGATCGAAACTGTCTTTCGTCCGTCCGCGGGCGGAGGTACGATATTACCCTTGAGTGGCGAGCCGTCCACGGTAAGAGCGATACGGTTGCCATCGCCTTTTCGCTCGATCGAGATCCTGTAGACCACTCCGCGGAAGGTGCGGGTCGCGGTAAAGCCCGGCCAGCTTTTGGGAATCACCGGGGCAATCTCCAGGCCATCGAGCGTAGTGCGCACGCCGAGAATCCACTGCACGATGGCGTAGTAGTTCCAGGCCGCCGTACCGGTGAGCCAGGAGTTCTTGGCCTCGCCGTGCGTGGGCGCGTCCTTGCCCGCGATCATTTGCGCGTAGACATAAGGCTCGCAGCGGTGCAGGTCGCTGATCTCCTCGCGCGCCGAAGGGTTGATGCGGCTGTAGTAGTCGTGCGCCAGGTCGCCATGGCCCAGCCGCGCCTCCGCGATCATCACCCAGGGATTGTTGTGGCAGAAGATGCCCGCGTTCTCCTTGTATCCCGGCGGGTAAGAGGAGATTTCGCCGAGGTTAAGGTAGTACTTCGAGTAGGCTGGCTGCTGCAACACAATGCCGTGTTTGGTGGCCAGAAATTTGCCTGTGGCGGCCAGCGCCTTGTTGGCCTTGCCATCGTCGAGACCGATGCCGGCCAGTACGCAAAAGCCATTCGACTCGATGAATATCTTGCCTTCTTCGCACTCCCTGGAGCCGATCTTGGCGCCAAAGTCGTCGTAGGCTCTCAAGAACCACTCGCCGTCCCAGCCTTGTTTGCGGACCACCTGCTCCATCTTCGCGACCTCTTCGAGATACGTGGCGGCTTCGTTGTGCAGCCCGCGGTGCTTTGCAATTGCGGCCAGTTCGCGGCCTGCGATCACAAACAAGCCGGCGATGAAGACCGACTCCGCGACCTTGCCGTCCTTGTTGGTGGTGGTCTGGAAGCTCTGGCCGGGCGTATCGGAGAAGCAGTTCAGGTTGAGGCAGTCATTCCAGTCGGCGCGTCCGATGAGCGGCAGTCCATGCGGCCCAAGGCGAGTCAATGTATAGCGGAAGCTGCGCTGCAAGTGGTCGTAGAGCGGCTTCTCACTGCCGGGCTCGTTGTCGTACTGAACGGGTTCGTCCAAAATGCTCCAATCGCCGGTCTCTTTGAGATAGGCGGAGACGCCCACGATGAGCCAGTGCGGATCGTCGTTGAAACCGCCGCCGATGTCGTTGTTGCCGCGCTTGGTGAGCGGCTGGTACTGGTGATAGGCGCCGCCGGTCTCGAGTTGCGTGGCGGACAGGTCAAGGATGCGCTCCCGGGCGCGCGCCGGCGCCATGTGCACAAAGCCCAGCAAGTCTTGGTTCGAGTCGCGGAAGCCGAGGCCGCGGCCGATGCCGGACTCAAAAAACGATGCCGAGCGCGACATATTGAAGGTTGCCATGCACTGGTAAGCGTTCCAGATATTCACCATGCGGTTGGTATGAATGTCGGGCGTATTCACCTGGAAGATGTCGAGCAGGCCCGCCCAGTACTGGCGCAGCCGCTCGAAGGCCGCATCGGCCTGCTTGGGGTCCAGGTACTTGGCGATGACCGGCTTGACCAGCGTCTTGTTGATGGTCTGGGAGTTGGGGGGATCGAACTTCTGGGCTACGGGATTTTCATGGTAGCCGAGGACGAAGACGATCTGTCGCGTCTCTCCTGGGGCCAGGTCGAGCTTCACTTGATGGGCGCCGATGGGCGACCAGCCGTGGGCAATGGAGTTGGTAAGTTGGCCGGCTTCCACGGCGGCGGGCTTGTCCCAGCCGCGATAGCGGCCAAGGAAGGCCTCGCGCTGCGTGTCGAAGCCGGCTCCGGGCTCCGAGCAGGCGTAGTAGGCAAAGTGGTTGCGGCGCTCGCGATACTCGGTCTTGTGATAGATGACACCGTCCTCGACCTCGACCTCGCCGATGTTGAAGTTGCGCTGGAAGTTGGTGGCGTCGTCCTGGGCATCCCACAGGCAGAACTCGATGCTGGCGAAGGCAGAGATGCGCGCCCGGGTCGCGCGCCGGTTGGTGACCGTGAGCTGCCAGATTTCGAGGTTTTCGTCGAGCGGCACGAAGTAGCGGGTGTGCGCCTCGATGCCGCCGCGGGTGGATCCGATCACCGTGTAGCCCATGCCGTGGCGGCAGGAGTAGTCCTTCAGCTCAGTGCGTGTTGGCTGCCACGACGGGGACCAGAACTCTCGCGATTCGTCGTCCCGCAGATACACGTAGCGCCCGCCGAAATCCATGGGCACATTGTTGTACCGGTAGCGGGTGAGCCGGCGCAGGCGGGCGTCGCGATAAAACGAATATCCCCCGGCCGTGTTGGAGATGATTCCGAAATAAGCCTGGCAACCCAGGTAGTTGATCCACGGAAGGGGAGTATCCGGTTGCGTAATCACGTACTCGCGGTTTAGATCGTCAAAGTGCCCGTACTTCATATCGTTTGCTCCCCGAAAAATAGCGTGCCGCCAGTATATCCCCTGGTTCAAGTTCTAATCAAACGTTTTTCTAGAATACTTCGATGTTTCCTGAAAAGGAGGGAGGGCTTGCGCAAAGCGGTGTGAATGTGAAAAAGTATCTGCGCAAGGGAAAAAGGCAATCGGCCGGCATCTACGGCATCGTTGCCGGTTTTCAGGTGGATGGAAAGGACTTTTCGTCATGCACTTATTCTGGGGGCATTCGCAAGGCTCGGCGGCAAACACGGTGAATCCATTGTTCCTGCCCTTCATGGCTTCAGGATGGGTCCGGAAGTTGCCGTTGTCCATTCTCCTTGCCGGGAATTTCCTTTGCCCCGCCGCGCGGGTTTATGGAACTGAAAGCACAGAGGTTGATAGCACCCGGTTGGCCATTAAAGTGGACCAAGTGGGCTATCCGCTGAATGGCCCAAAGGTGGCGCTGGTCAGCTCCCCCGCCACGACTTTTGAGGTTCGGCGCAGCAGCGACAATCGAGTTGTTTTTCAAGGCAAGCTGGGATCAGCCCTGGCCGACAAGGATACCGGCGATCAGGTGCAGGCCGCGGATTTTTCCGGATTGCGGCGGGCGGGGAGCTTCTACCTGGAGGTTCCCGGCGTGGGACGAAGCTGGGACTTCACGGTGGGCAAGAATGTGTTCCAACACGCCTACTACCTGGCCATGCGCGCCTTCTACGGACAACGCTGCGGGACGGCGGTGGACCTGGGCCCCGAGTTCCCTGGGTACGCACACGCCATCTGCCACCAGCATGGCGAATTTCACCCCAGTTCGGGGACCAGTGGGCCGCGGAACAACATCGGCGGCTGGCACGATGCGGGCGATTATGGCCGCTACATGGTCAACTCCGGCATCACCACCGGTACCTTGCTATGGGCATGGGAGATTTACGGGCGGAAGCTCAAGAACATTTCGCTCAGAATTCCAGAGTCGGGCAACGGGACACCGGACATTCTGAACGAGGCGCGGTGGAACCTGGAATGGATGCTGAAGATGCAGGACGACGACGGAGGCGCCTGGCACAAGCAAACCAGCGAGCACTTTTCAGGCTTTATCGCACCGGAGGACGATACGCTGCCGAGCGAGGTGATCGGGACCGGCGCGGCGCCCTACAAGAGCACTTGCGCGACCGCGGACCTGGCGGCCGTGGGCGCGATCGCCGCGCGGGTCTACCAGCCTTACGACGCGAAGTTTGCGGCGCAAGCGCTCGGGGCGGCGCGGCGAGCCTGGGCATGGACCGAAAAGAATCCTGATGTCACCTTCAGGAATCCTCCCGGCGTGACGACCGGCGAGTATGGTGATGCAAGCTGCAAGGACGAGCGCCTGTGGGCGGCTGCGGAGCTGTGGCGAACCACCGGCGAATCCGCCTACAACGAATTTTTCCAGAAGAATTACGCCGAGTTTCTTCCCAGCCTGGACTCGCCCCCGGCAGAGAACTGGGCCTCGGTGGGATCGATGGGGTTGTGGACTTATGCGCTATCCACGCGCAAGGGCGCGGACGCTAAAGCCGTTGCCGCGATTCGCGAGCGCACTCTGGAGGCCGCCCGCGCGATCGTCGAGCGTACACGCGCTAATCCCTACCGCATGAGCATGAAGGCCAAGGATTATGTATGGGGATCAAACGGCGTTGCGGCCGGATATGGCATGTATCTGCTGATTGCCAACGAGTTTGAGCCGGACAACAGCTTTGTGGATGCGGCGCGGGACAATCTGCACTATCTGCTGGGGCGGAACACGTTTTCGCTCTCCTGGGTGACGCAGGTAGGCGAGCACCCGTTCCAGCATCCGCATCACCGGCCCAGCGGCGACGGCAAGCAGACTGGACCCTGGCCAGGGATGCTGTCGGGAGGGCCGAATGCACGCCGGCAGGACGCTTTGCTGGCAGCGTTGCCCAGGGATTTGCCGCCGGCGAAGATCTATGCCGACCTGTTGGACTCGTTCGCAAGTAACGAGATTTGCATCAATTGGCAGGCATCGCTGGTGTTTTTGTTGGCGGGAGAATTGAAGTAGTCAGTTTTAAGATGCCGGTGGCGAAAGTTGGGGGATTTACATGCATCTGCACGTTCTGGATATCGTGATTATTGTGGCCTATCTGTTGAGCACGGTGCTCATCGGTTACTGGGTTTCGCACCGCGCCTCGCAGAACATGCAGGCCTATTTCCTGGGCGGCAACAAGATGCCCTGGTATGTGCTGGGCATCTCCAACGCATCGGGCATGTTCGACATCAGCGGCACCATGCTGCTGGTATACTGGATGTTCATCTACGGCCTGAAGAGCGTGTGGATTCCCTGGCTCTGGCCTACGTTCAACCAGATCTTCCTGATGGTCTACCTTTCCGCATGGCTGCGCCGCTCCAAGGTGATGACCGGCGCGGAGTGGATCAAGACGCGCTTCGGCGCCGGGCGGGGCGCTCAGTTGTCGCACTTCATCGTGGTCGTCTACGCCTTCGTCAGCATCATCGGATTTTTCAGCTATGGTTTCAAGGGCATCGGCAAGTTTGCCGCCACGTTTCTGCCGTGGCATCTGACGCCCAATGAGTACGCGCTGATCCTGATCGCTATCACCGCGATCTATGTCATCAAGGGGGGTATGATCAGCGTGGTGATCACCGAGGTAGTCCAGTTCTGCATCCTGGCTATCGCCTCCTTTGCCGTGGGGATCATCGCCATGCTCAGGGTGGCGCCTGGAACGCTGCACAGGATGGTGCCCGCCGGCTGGGACAACCTGTTCTTCGGCTGGCACCTGAACCTGGATTGGTCTACGCTCCTTCCCGCTGCCAGCGCGAAGATTGCCCAGGACGGG
>Ga0371490_1000863_pt1 | contig 17732 bp, 9 predicted proteins | sample MB2SIPfraction_FD_207959 | JGI IMG/M metagenome (GOLD analysis project Ga0371490, IMG submission 207959) | Lab enriched peat soil microbial communities from McLean, Ithaca, NY, United States - MB28FN SIP fraction | ecosystem: Environmental > Terrestrial > Soil > Wetlands > Peat | place: USA... | reverse complement strand
GCGGTAGCTGGTGCCGTACTTGCGGTGCGGAAAGCGGAACCAGTCGGAGAGGACGCCATCTTCGGAGACGCGGTTAAGTACGCCGTTGGAGCCGATGATGGCCGTGTTCACGGCGCCGGAAAGAATGAGGAAACCGACGACGACGACGAAACCGCGGAAGAGCAGACGCAGGATCTCCGGGCCATACATGTACATGGCAAGGCCGGCGATCAGATTGTCTTTGTAGACGGAAACGCGCACCGCATCCGGAATCAGCATGACCGCGAGAAGTGCAGTCAATCCGGTGAAGATGAAGCTGTAGAGCGCGATGACGATGGCGGCCTTCTTCAGATTTTGAAGCTTGGGATGGGCGAGTTCGCGATTGACCTGGGCCAGGGATTCTTCGCCACTCATGGCGAGCACCGAGTGGCCGAAGGCGATCATGATGCCGAGAATGCCGAACTTTTGCGCCAGGCTCTGGTCGGGGAAGCTGTGATGGAGGAATCCGAGAGATTCCTTGGAGAAATGCAGGTTGCCGGGGGTGGGCAGCGGGACGTGCTGCCAGCCAACCTTAAAGAGCGTGAAAGCTGACCAGCCAAGAAGCAGCACGACCATGACGGTCGTGACCTGCATGACCCAGAGCGCCTTTTCGCTCGACTCGTGAATGCCCTTAATGTTCTCCCACCAGTAATAGATGGTGACCGCGAGGGCGAAGACGACCGAAGTCCAGTTGACGTCGAATTGCGGCGTGCCGTGAAAGATGTTGTGGATGGCGCGAGGGATCCAGCCGTGGGCGTCGGCGGTGACCATTACTTCGTTGAGCAGGCCGACGATATATTGGCCGGCGGATACACCGGAGATGGGGCCGGTGAGGACGTAGTCGAACATCAGGGCGGAGACGCTGAGTTTGGCGAAGCCGCCGCCCAAGGCCTCCTTCACCACGCGGTAGACACCGGCGCGGGTAAACATCGAACAGCTTTCGACGTAAACCGCGCGCACCGCGAAGCTGAACAGCATGATGCCGAGGATGAACCACGGCGCCGCCTCGCCCACCATCTGCTCGGCGATGCCTCCGGCATAGAAGGCTGAGGATCCCAGATCATTGAGAACAATAGCAGCCGCTCGCCAGAATGAAATAAACGTCAGCATCACCGAGGATGCCACGATGAGCTTGACGCGGTCGGAAGGAGGGGCTACGGTCGTTCGGTTGGATGCCATGGATATTGTGCCGGCGCGAGGGCCGGTTTTCTTGGATTACTCGAGCGGAAATCGCCGCCCGCACTGCGTTGAGTCTATTTCCAAATCAAGATGGAGTCAATGTGAAAGAACAAGCCATGGAGAATAAAGCATTTAAGAGCGTGACTGGGGCGGTTCATCCTTGCCGAAGAGTTCGATTCCGTCCTCTACAAAACTGATGAGCACCACCACGGTGGAGCCCGCCAGGCCGACAAAAAACATGATTTCCAACAGACGCATTGCAAAGACAACCAGAATCATAAGCAAATTGTAGCCCTTTTCACGCGCCGTTCACAGGTTTTCCTGGAGAATGTGCAGGACCAGCGCGGATTTCGGTGAATCATCTGGCCTGGGCCGGCGAGTCCGCGTAGTAGCCGGTGCGATGGCGAAGATGGAAGGCCTGGGGCGCGGCCCTGGGGATGGTCACCTGGATGCGGTGGAAGGGCCTTTCAGTCTCTTGGTTTTTTGGATAGTATCCCAGCAAGTATTGCGTGCGCAGGTCGTCGCTCACCTGCGCGAAGGCCTTGTCCAGCCCTCCGCCGCTCACATAGAAGCTCTTGCCGCCGGTCTGCTCGGCCAGGGTGATCAGGGCGTGTTCTCCGCCCAGGTCGCGGCCGGCGCTGGCTTCGATGGGCACATCGATGATGCTGTAGATCATCACATCATGGCGCAGCGCCTGCCCCAGGGCCTGGGCGTAGGTGGCGCTGCTGGCGGTATCGTCGCCGTCGGAGATGAGCACCAGCACTCTTCGCCCCGGAGTGCCGCCCAGCCGTTCCGAAGCCAGGCAGATGGCGTCGTAGAGCGCCGTGGCCCAATCGCCACGTAGCAGGCCCAGCCCGTGATCGATCTGGCTCAACTTGTTGGTGAAAGGGGTCAGCTCACGCACTTCGGTGGCAAACTCCAGGAGGCTCATCTGGTCCTGAGAGCGCAACAGGGCGTGAGCAAACCGCCTGGCCGCATCCGCCTCCTCGGCCATGTCTTTGCGCACGCTGCCGCTGGTGTCGATGGCCAGCGTCAGATTCAACGGCAGCTCCGACTGGCGCTCGAAGACCGCGATCTGCTGCGGCCGGCCGTCCTCGGCGAGCGCGAAGTCGGCGCGCGTCAAACCGTTCACAATGGCCCCGTTCTGGTCGGTCACGTTCACAAAGACGTTGACCAGCTTCACGTCCACGTGCAGGGTCATCTCCTGCGCCGCCAGGGTCAGGGGCGCCAGAGCCAGCAGCGCCCGGCAACTGGTCCGCCAGCAATTTTGCAACCCGCACCCAAAGAGAACACGCGCCTGCATCAAAAAAGAATACCGCCTGCCGGTTACAACCGGTCTCATAAATGCCAAAGATCTCAATTCGTCGACTGTGAGACCCGCCAATAAGGCGGGGCTCATGCATTCTGCGAATCGATGCAGATGGTTTATGAGACCGGTTCTTAGACGCGGCAGGCGGCAATCAGCCGGGGAAGCCGAGATGATCAACCAAACTTGTACAGGAACCCGGTTGGGATGTTCCTCTTGACTGTCGTATCTAGGGGCGATACAGTAGGGAGGTGATCAAGTCGTTCAGACACGCGGGGCTTGAGAGGCTCTTCAGGGACGGCTCGAAGGCAGGCATCAACCCTGCGTATGCAAGGAAACTGGAAAATCAGATGGCAGTCTTGAATCGCGCCAGTGGTCCCAGCGGAATGAATCTTCCAGGGTGGAATCTTCACCCGCTACACAACGAACTAGCCGGTCATTGGGCGGTCAAGGTCAACGGAAACTGGCGCTTGACCTTCCGGTTCGAGGGGCAGGATGCAATCCTGGTGGACTATCAGGATTATCACTAAGGGCAAATTGTTGACATGAAGGAGCTACCCATGCGGATGCACAATCCACCCCATCCCGGCAGGATCATCAAGGAAGCCATCGAGGCGATCCCCATGAGCGTAACCGGATTTGCGGCGCATATCGGCGTGTCGAGAGTTGCCCTCTCCCGCGTTCTGAATGAGAGGGCCGGCGTTACTCCGGAGATGTCCATCAAGATCAGTGAAGCCTTTGGGCAGAACTCCCCGGATATTTGGTTTAATCTTCAAAACGATCACGTCTTCTGGCAAGCTTCCCACGCACGGGCAGGACGCAGGAAAGTTGAGCCGCTCCAGTCGGCGGCTGCCTGAACCGAGGATCGCAGCCCGTTCTACGCAGAGGCGCTCACACCCTGCTCGACTCCCACCGGCATCGTATCCGGCTTGGTGTCCGGCCTTGCCTTCAACAGCGGCAGGGCGACGGCGAGCACATCCTCGATGCGGCTCGCGTAGTGGATGGTGACGCCGTTAAGCAGTTCGGGCGTCAGGTCTTCTTCCACGTCCTGGAGGTTTTCAGCGGGCAGGATGATGGTTTGCACCCCGGCCCTACGGGCTGCCAGGAACTTTTCCTTGATGCCGCCCACGGGCAGCACGTTGCCGCTGAGGGTAATCTCGCCGGTCATGGCGGTCAGCGGACGCACCGGCGTGTCGGTCAGTAGCGAGACCAGCACCACGGCCATGGTCACGCCAGCCGAGGGGCCGTCCTTGGGGATGGCTCCGGCGGGCACGTGAATGTGCAGGTCGAGATCCTTGGTGAAGTCCTCGGCCAGGCCCAGCGAGGCGGCGTTCGAGCGCACCCAGGTGAGCGCGGCCTGCATCGACTCCTGCATCACCTCGCCGATCTGCCCGGTCATGGCGAAGTTGCCCTTGCCCTTCATCTTGTTGGCTTCAATGAAGAGGATGTCTCCGCCGGCCGCCGTCCAGGCTAATCCTACGGCCACGCCGGGGCGCTTGACGCGCTCGGCAACCTCGGTGTCCACGCGCACCTGAATGCCGCCCAGGAACTCCTTGAGCACCTCGCGCGTCACGATCAGCTTTTCCGTCTTGCCCTCGACCACGCGCCGCGCCTGTTTTCTGCAAACTGTCCCCAGCGTCTGCTCCAGCTTGCGCACGCCGGCTTCGCGGGTATAGTGGCGGACAATATAGCGCACCGCGTCCTCGGGGAACTCGATCTGCTCGGCAGTAATGCCGTTCTCCTTGATCTGCCGGGGAATCAGGTAGCGGAAGGCGATGTGCATCTTCTCGTCCTCGCTGTAGCCCTGCAGGAAGATCAACTCCATGCGGTCCAGCAGCGGCGGAGGAACTGTGTCCAGCATGTTGGCCGTGCAGATGAACAAGGTCTTCGACAGGTCGAAGGGCACGTCGAGGTAGTTGTCGCGGAAGGTATTGTTCTGCTCCGGGTCCAAGGTCTCCAGCAATGCGGAGGCCGGATCGCCGCGGAAGTCGCGGCCCAGCTTGTCGATCTCGTCCAGCATCATCACCGGGTCGTTGGTCTCGGCTCTGCGAATGCTCTGGATGATCTGGCCGGGAAGCGCGCCGATGTAAGTGCGGCGATGGCCGCGAATCTCCGCCTCGTCGTGCATGCCGCCCAGGGAGACACGCTGGAATTTACGCCCCAGGGCGCGGGCGATGGATCGGCCCAGGCTGGTTTTGCCCACCCCCGGAGGTCCCACAAAGCACAGGATCGGCCCCTTCATGTCCGGCTTCAACTGCAGCACGCTGAGGTAGTCGAGGATGCGGTCCTTCACCTTTTTCAACTCATAGTGGTCCTCGTCCAGAATCTCCTTGGCCTTGTTGATGTCAATCTTGGAGCCTGAGCTTTTGGTCCAGGGCAGCAGGGCCAGCCACTCGATATAGTTGCGGGTGAGCGAATAGTCGGCGGCCATGGGAGACATGCGCGCCAGGCGCGTCAGTTCCTTGATGGCCTCCTTTTTCACTTCCTCCGGCATTCCGGCGGCTTCGATCTTCTGCCGCAACTCATCGGTCTCGCGCTGGCCCTCGTCCTGCTCACCCAGTTCTTTCTGGATGGCCTTCATCTGTTCGCGCAGGTAGTAGTCGCGCTGCGACTGCTGCACCTGGTCCTGCACCTCGGTCTGGATCTTGGTGCGCAATTGCTGCACCTCGATCTCCTTGGCCAGATGCTGGTTCAACAACTCCAGCCGGGTTGCGATGCCGGGCGTCTCCAGCAGTTGCTGCTTGTCGTCGGTGGTCAGGAAGGGCAGCGAGGAGGCCACAAAGTCCACCAGACGGCTCGGCTCCTCGATATTCGCGGCGATGGTTCGCAGTTCATCGGAGAGCGTCGGGGACTCGGCGACAATCTGCTGGAACTCCCCCGTCACGTTGCGCACCAGCGCTTCCACGCTGGATGTAGCCTCCGGCGCCGTGTCCTCCAGCGGCTCCACCTCGGCCACCATGAAGGGTTCGGTCTGCGTATAGCGCACCAGCCGCACCCGCTCCGTGCCCTCGGTGAAGACAAACCGGCTCTGGTTGGGCATGCGCACAATCTTGTGCACCGTGGCCAGGGTTCCCACCGCGTGCAGGTCGGCCGGCTTGGGCGAGTCCAGCCGTGGGTCCAACTGGGCTACAACCACTATGGCCCGTTCCTCGCCCAGCGACTCGATCAACTGGATAGAACTCTCCCGGCCCACGGTCAGAGGCAAAACGGCGTGGGGAAACAGGACAGTATCCCGGACCGGCAGAACGGGAATCCGGCGCACAAAGGGGGTATCCGTTCCGGAAAGGGATTTGAGGGGGGGCGGGATGAGAGGCTGGTTCGACATTGAGTGCCCTCGTATCAGCTTATCTTAGTTAGACGATGCAAACCTCGAAGAGTTTCAGGAATTATTCTACATCCTGACTTCTTTCCTTCCTCCTCCAGCCCCAGCAGACCGGGGGATCCTTTAGGTACGGCACGGTACCTGATGCAGTTCCTCTGCCGGAACGCGCGCCGCGAGGTTATATTTCTTGAATCGCCGGGGTTTTCTCTAGCAGGATGTGTCCCGTAAACCGCGAGGAACGAACCGAAGACAGACCACCAAGGGCGCCCCTCTGTTGCCGGCGGAATGCCCTGTGACTGGAAGATTATATCGGCCAAAGAAAGAGGAAGGTGAGTGGCGCAAAGCGTGGGAAGTAAAGGAATCTTGAGGCAGAGAACACGCGGGTACTCAAAAAAAACCCACGCTCATTGCGAAGAGGGCGGAACAGGCGAAGATGTGCTGGTTTCCAGCCTGGACTCTGGCAAGAAAGCTGCACCGCGCACCTTTCCTCGTTAGTATAGAAGTACAGGATTCGGGATCACGGACAACTGACCACTGACAACGATTGTGCTACGGGGCGCATTTTCCCGTGTTTTTTGGGGATATATGGTTTTGAAGGCAAAGCCGGGGTGCGAATGCGGCAAGCGGTCGGCGTACGGCATTCTCCTGGCTTGCCTCCTTGTCTTTGGGATTTCTGGCGGAACCGGCATTTGCAGCCAGAGTCTGGTGAGCGGCGCCGGGAGTTCCGGCGCGGGAGGCGAACAGGCCGCGCAGGCGCCTTTGGATTTCCTCGCCCAGTGGGAGGGCTTGCCGGTACGGCGCATCTCCTTCGCGGGCGTTTCAGCCGAGCGTCTCGTCCCCCTGCCCGGCCATCTGGATCAGGCCGTTGCGGAGCCCCTGAACGGGGAAAACGTGAAGAAGAGCCTGCGCAAGCTCTTTGCAACCGGCCTCTTTGAAACCATTGCCGTGGAGGGAGTTCGCGAGCAGGACGGCGTGGTCCTCATCTTTCGCGGGACGCCGCGCACCTTCATCGGTACGGTCAGCGTGTACGGCGCCAAGGGCAACACAACCAATACGCAACTGCAGCGCGCCAGCCAACTGGAGCCCGGCTCCCGTTTTACACCTGCCAAACTCAATCAGGCTCTGGAGCAGATGCGCATGACGCTGGCCCGGGACGGTTTCCACGAGCCGGTTATTACCGATGCCCTGACGGCCCATCCGGAGGAGCAGCTCGTGGACATCGCATTTCACGTGGTCAGTGGCCCGCAGGCGCGCTTGGGCACAGTGGAGGTCACGGGTGACCCTGGGATGAGCGTGAACGATTTTCGCCATCACGCGCACTTGAGAGCTGGCGAGCGCGTGGAGCATGATACCGGCAACCGGGCCTTGACCGGCGTGTTGAAGACCTACCAGGGCGAACAGCGGCTGGAAGCTGAAATCAAGCTCGAAAACCAGCAGTACGACGCAAGGAACCAAAAGGCCAACTTCCGTTTTTCCGCCAACCGTGGTCCGGTCGTCAAGGTTCTGGTGGAGGGAGCCAGCCTGAGCGCGGAGCGCGTCAAACGGGTGATTCCTATCTTCGAGGAAGGCAGCGTGGATGAGGATCTGCTCATGGAGGGCAATCGCCGGCTGCGCGATTTTTACCAGCGGCTGGGCTACTTTGACGTGAAGGTGGAGCACGAACGGCAATCCACAACCGCCGAGCAGGTGACGATCCTCTACAAAGTGCGGCTGGGGCCGCGGCGGCGCGTGGAACGGGTCTCGGTGGCGGGCAACCGCTACTTCGACTCGGCTACGCTCAAAGAGCTGCTCAACGTGCATGCCGCCGACGCATTCGACCGCCACGGCGCTTACAGCCAGGCGCTCGTCACCGCCGACATCAACACCCTTCAGTCCCTCTACCAGAACAACGGCTTCTCCAAGGCCAGAATTACACCGGAGACCAACGCGGCACTGTCGAAGGCCGGAATTACGGCACCGCTCACCTTGGTCTACCACATCGAGGAAGGCGAACAACTGCGGGTGGGCACAGTGCGCCTGGAAGGAAACGAGCATGCGGACGCTGCCCGGCTCTCCCTGCTGATGAATACGGTCGCCGGGCAACTGCTATCACCGCGCAACCTGGCCGGAGACCGGGACGCGCTGTTGATCGACTATCTGAGCCGGGGATTTGACCAGGTGCGGGTAGAGGTTGCCCAGCAGGTTGAGCCGGCTGACGCCAGCAAGGTGGACGTGGTCTTCCACATCACCGAGGGGCGGCAGATTTTTGTGGGCAAGGTGCTGCTGACCGGGCTGCATTACACGCGCCCGGATACGGTGGCCAAAGCCATCACCCTGCATCCCGGCGACCCGCTCAACGAGACGGCGCTGATGGAAACGCAGCGCAATCTTTACGACTTTGCCCTCTTCAACGAGATCGACACGGCCATCGAAAACCCCTCCGGGGAGGAAATCAATAAGACCGTGCTCTTGCAGGTGGCAGAGGCGCGGCGCTGGGCTCTGACCTATGGCGGCGGTCTTGAGGCCCAGACCGGAACGCCGCAATACAACTGCGGCGGCATCCTCGCCAGCGGCGCCAGTTGCAACCCCAACGGCAAGGTGGGCGTGAGCCCCCGTGTGCTGGCCGACATTACCCGTAACAATCTCTTCGGGCGGGAGCAATCCATCTCGCTGCGCGGCAACTACGGCTTGCTGGAGCAGAAGATCAACCTGCTCTTCCAGAACCCGCACTTCGAGGGTAACCGGAACTTTGGCCTGACTCTCTCCGGCGGCTACGCCAACAGCCTGGATGTGTCCACTTACGTGGCCTCCAAACTGGAAACCGGGGTGCGTTGGACCGAGCACTTCAATTTGCCGGGGTGGGGCTTCTCCAGGGCCAACACCTTTATCTACGAATTCGACTTCCGCCGCGTCAAGGTGCAGGCCAACAGCCTCCAGGTTTATCCAGCAGAGATCGCGCTGTTGTCCACGGCGGTGCGTGTGGCGGGTCCGTCGCTGACGTGGATTCGCGATACCCGCGACTCGGCTCTCGATTCGCATCGCGGCACCTACACCAGCCTCCAGGAGTTTCTCTCCGGCGAAGGGTTCGGCGCGCAGGCCAACTTCAACCGCCTCGACCTGTCGAATTCGAGTTATTACCGGTTCGATAAGGGCCGTTTCGTTCTGGCCCGCAATTCGCGTTATGGGCAGGAGCGGGCCTTTGGCAAGCTCCAGGAGGAGCTGATTCCCCTGCCCGAGCGGCTCTACGCCGGCGGGGCCACCTCGCTGCGGAGCTTTGGCCCAAACCAGGCAGGGCCGCGCGACCCGGAGACGGGCTACCCCATCGGCGGGGCGGGCGCGCTCATCAACAGCACCGAGCTGCGCCTGCCGCCGCCCACGATGCCCTGGCTGGGCAACACCGTCAGCTTCGTTCTCTTCCACGATATGGGCAACGTCTTTACCAACGCTGGCGACGCCTGGGCCAGCGCCTTGCGGGTGCGCCAGCCAGAGCGCGAAAACTGCAAGAATGTAGCATCGGTCAATGAACCCACGAGTTACAATCCTTCCGGCCCCAATACCTCAACCGGACAGCAAGGGACATGCAGCTTCAACTACTTCTCACACGCGCCGGGGCTGGGTTTGCGCTACCATACGCCGGTGGGGCCTATCCGGCTGGACTTCAGCTATAACCTGAATCCGCCCATCTATCCGGTGAATTACAACTACTCGCTCTCGCAACCAGGGTCAGACCCGCATGTGGGCGAAGGCACACACTTCAATTTCTTCTTTAGCCTGGGGCAGACCTTCTGATGAGCAACCGGACTCAAACTCGGCACAAGAGCAAGCTCGGGCCTGCCTGCGTGGGCACGATGGCGGCTTGCCTGGCCGCCGCAGGGTCAATTTCAGGGCTGGCCCAGGGCCTTGCTCAGAACCCCGCCCAGCCGGCTCCGCCCACCCAGGCCGTGGTGCTTGACCGGGTGGTGGCCGTGGTCAACAACCAGGCCATCCTGGCCAGCGACGTAGACGACGAGTTGCGGCTGGCGGTGCTGGACCCCGGCCGGGCAGGACTCGGCGTTCTGACCCCACAGCGCGCCCTGGAGCAGTTGATCAGCCGCGCGCTCATCCAGCAGCAGATTCGCCAGGAGGATGCGCAGGCCGCCGAGCCTTCGCAGGCCGAGGTCGATGCCCGCCTGGCGGAGATACGAAAAGAAGTGCCCGCCTGCGTGCACCTCAACTGCGCCTCGGAGCAGGGTTGGAATGCATTTCTGGCCGCGCATGGGCTGACGCCGAAACGGGTCGAGAGCTATCTCCGCTACCGGGTTCAGATTCTGCGCTTCATCGAGCAGCGCTTCCGGCAGGGGATTCGCATCACCCCGGAGGAGATTGACGCGTACTACCGCCAAACGCTGCTGCCCCAATATGCGCCGGGCGAGGCAATTCCGCCACTGGACCAGGTAGCCCCGCGCATCCAGGAGATTCTGCTGGAGCGGCAGGTGAACGTGCTCTTCGACGACTGGCTCAAGAACCTGCGCAAACAGGGCGAAGTGGAAGTGCTCGACACGTCGCTCGAAGCCCCTGAAACCTCGTCCGTAGCAGGGAAGGGAGGCGCATGAGCGAGCCCGAATCCACGCCCCCTGTCCCTGCTGAGACTCAGGAGACCACCACGCCGGAGACGGAAGAGCTGGTCAAAGCGTCTCGCCCCAGCCGCCTGCGCCGCTTCTTCCTGCGCCATCTTCCCTTGTCGGTGGCCGCTGCGGCGATTCTGCTGGCGGTAACTACGATAGGACTTTATTTTGCGGCCAGTTCAGCCGCTTTTGAGAACTTTGTCCGCAAAGAGATGGTGCGCAAACTGGAGACGGCCACCGGCGGGCGCGTGGAAATCGCCTCCTTCCACTGGCGTCTGCTCAGTCTGGAGGCCGAGGCGGGCGGGTTGGTCATCCACGGCCTCGAAGCTCCCGGCGAGGCGCCCTACGCCCAGGTTGAGCGCGTGCGTGTACGGTTTAGTTTGCTAGGTTTTATTAGCCCTCGCATTCTGTTGCGCGACCTGGAAATCGTGAAGCCCCAAGTTCATCTAATTGTCTATCCCGACGGCTCGACCAACCAGCCACAACCCCGCAAGCCCAGAAAACCGGGCGAGCCCGTACTCGACAGATTTTTTGATTTGAAGGCCGGTCAAATAGTAGTGGAGCAAGGCGTTCTGGACTACGAAAACCGCGCCGCGGCCTTTGACTTTCAGGATCGGCACATCCCGCTCGACTTTTCCGCCAGCGATCTATCACTGCGCATGGCCTATGTGCCGGCAGCGGCTGGCAACCCTGAGAGCTACCGCATCGAGGCCGGAGTCCGCGATCTGAATCTGGCGCGCGGCGCTTCGTCCAGACCGGGCAAACTGCCGCCGGCGGTTCAGGGATTCCTCCAGACCACGCTGGAGTTGACGCGCGACACCGCAACCCTGAGCTCCCTGCGCATCACCGCCAGCGGCCGTGGCGCCAAGGACCGCACACTGGAAATCTCAGGCTCCCTCAATGACTTTGCCCATCCGCGCTGGCAGGCCAAGGCCGTGGGCGAACTGGACCTGCGCTTGGTTGACCCCATCACCGGCTATCCGTTTGCTCCGCAAGGCATTGCCCATTTGGACCTCGCCGGAGCAGGTGAGGCAGGCAGCTTTCACGCCGATGGCGGCGTTCACGTCGATGGTGGTTCTTACATCGGCACCGGCGTCGTGGCCACCGGCTTTGGACTCGATGCGCACGTTCATGCCGATCCCAGGCAGTTGCTGATTAATTCGATCCGTGTCCGCCTGCGCCAGGGAGGCCAGATTGATGGCGACCTTTCGCTGGCTCCCTGGCTTACTCCGCCTCCAAGTCCGGCCAAAGCCCGCTACGGCGCCCATCCGCTCACGTCCGCGGACGAGATCACCATCCCCGTCAACGGCAAGGTCGCGGCACAATTCAAAGACGTTGCCTTGGACACAATCCTGGAGATGGTCTGCGACCCGCCCTTTCAGCATCTTGGCTTCGATGCGCGGGTCAACGGCCCTGCCAACGCACTCTGGATCAACGGCGATAACCGCACCCTCTCCGTAGCCGCCTTGTTGAGCCTCACTCCACCGGCACAGGCAGCAAAGGGTAAAGTCCCCGCCAACGGCCTGGTGGACGCCACCTATACTCAGCGCAACGGCGCGGTCGATCTGCGCAAGCTGGTTCTGCATCTGCCCTCCAGCCAACTGGAGGCCCACGGCCATCTGGGCGCGTATCCGATGACCAGTCCCTCGGCACTCGCCGTTGACTTCCATTCGCAAGACCTTGGAGAGTTCGATACCGTCCTGCGCGATCTGGGGCTGGCCCGCAACGGCAAGACAGGAACTGCGGCCTTGCCGGTGGCTCTCACCGGGCGGGTCGATTTTCTCCATGGAACATGGACTGGCTCGCTCGTCGATCCGCACCTTGCCGGCAATTTGAAGGCCACGCAAGTGGCCGTCGAGTTTTCAGCGTTGTCCACGGCCAAGCCCAGCCAGCCCCAATACGTCCGTCTGGATGAGGTCGAGGCCGTTGGCAGCTACTCGGCAGCCCGAATTGACATCGCCCACGGCCTGCTGCGCCGCGGAAACGCCGAGATCGCCCTCAGTGGCAGTTTGACTGCCAGCCAGGCCGCTGGGAGCGCTGTCCGCCACCCTGCGCCCATTCCATCCTTTGATGTCAATTCTGTGCTTCATCTTCGCCTGCGCGCCAGCCAGGTCGGCCTGGACGATCTGCGCCCGCTCATCGGCCAGAACCTGCCTGTGGAGGGTTCTCTGGATGCCCAGCTCCAAGCCGACGGGCCCATCCGTGCGCTGGCTGGCTCCGGATGGGTCGAGCTGGATAAAGGCAGCGTCTTCGGAGAGCCGGTTGCCCGCATCCGGGTGCAAGGCAACGTTGCCAACCAGACCATCCATCTGACTTCGGTAACGGTGAACGAGGCTGCCGGAAAATTTACGGCCACGGGCAGCTATGATCTCTCCTCCCGCCGCTTCCAGTTGGACGCCATGGGCGAGGGGATCGATGTGGCCCGCATCGAAACTCTGCGCCGTGACGGCCTGACGATGACCGGCAAGATGGGATTTACCGTGCAGGGCACGGGAACGCTTGACGACCCGCGCCTGGAAGCCCATGCCACCCTGACCGGCCTCACTCTCAGCGGAGAACCACTGGGCAGCGTGGAGTTTACGGCGCGGACCGCCAATCGCTCCGTCACTTACGATCTGACAACGCGGCTGGAGACGGCCCTACTCACCGTGCACGGACAGACGGCCCTCAGCGGCGACTATGCCACCCAGGCCAAACTCGACTTTTCGCAATTCAATATCGCCGCGCTTATACGATTGGCTCATATCCGAGGACTGAACGGCGAGTCGGCACTGGCCGGAACGGTCACCCTCGAAGGGCCTCTGGCGCGGCTCTCGGATCTGCGCGGCGAGGCCCACCTGCGGGAGATGGAGGTGACGGTCTCCGGTGTTCATCTGCAAAGCGAGGGCGGCGTCCACGCCACGCTCGACCATGCCATCCTCCATCTCGACCCTTTGCACGTAACCGGCGAACAGACCGATCTGCGCGCTCAGGGCAGCCTCTCGCTCAAGGACAAGCAGCAACTGGACTTAACCGCCAGCGGGACGATCAATTTGAAAGTGGCCGAGACCATCGACCCCGACCTGACCGCCAGCGGCATCACCAGTTTCCAGTTGGAGGCGCACGGGCCGCTGATGAATCCCGGCCTGAGGGGCCGCATCGACTTCCAGGATGCGGCGCTTTCCCTGGAAGACCTGCCCAACGGCCTAAGCCAGTTGCATGGAACGCTGGAGTTCAACCAGAACCGGCTGGAGGTGAAAAACCTGACGGCCATGAGCGGCGGCGGCCTGCTCAGCGTTACCGGCTATCTGGCTTACCAGCACGGCATCTATGCCGACCTGACGGCTACCGGAAATGGAATTCGCATCCGCTACCCCCAAGGGGTCAGTTCCCTGGCCGACGCCACGCTTCACCTGCAAGGGCCGCAGAACAATCTGCTGCTCTCCGGCGATGTGCTCATCACCCGATTTGCGGTAAGCGCCGACCTGGACATAGCGGCGCTGGCCGCGCAGGCCAACGCCGTGGAGAGCATCGTGCCCCCGGACGCCCCGTCCAACCACGTGCGCCTGGACGTGCACATCACCTCATCGCCGCAGTTGAACTTCCAGAATGCCTACGCCAAGCTGGCCGGCAACGTCGATCTGCGTCTCAGGGGCACCGTGGCCTCGCCCTCGCTGCTGGGCCGCGTCTCCATCACCGATGGCAGCGCCATCCTTGCCGGAACCCGCTACGAGTTGCAGCGCGGCGACATCTACTTCACCAACCCGGTCCGCATTCAACCCTCCATCGACCTGAACGCCACCGCCCGCGTCGAGGACTACGACATTACCCTCGGCCTGCACGGAACGCCGGAAAAAATGACGGTCACCTACCGCTCCGATCCTCCCCTGCCGGAGGCCGATGTGGTGGCCCTGCTGGCCCTGGGCCGCACCGAGAACCAGCAGCGCATCTACACACAGCAACAAGAGGCTGCCGGCGCCAACCCCACCACCGACGCCCTGCTCGGCGGCGCTCTCAACGCCACCGTCAGCACCCGGGTGCAAAAGCTCTTCGGGGCTGGATCGGTGAAGGTGGACCCCAACTACCTCGGCGCCCTGGGCAACTCCACCTCCCGCATCATCGTCGAGGAAAGGCTGGGTTCCAACGTTACCCTCACCTATGCCACCAACGTCAACACTACCGCGCAGCAGTTGATCCAGGCCGAAATCGCCGTCAACCACCATGTTTCCTTGCAGTTGGCCCGCGACGAGTCCGGCGTCTTCTCCGTGGTTCTCAAGGCCACCCGCCGTTTCCGTTAGAGCGACACGCATTTCCGGGGCCATTCAACTGCTATAATCCATCAGGCAGCTGGGAGCGCTGTCGAACCTGTCGACCAATGCAACCTATCGATCGATGTGCCTGGTGCTGTGTAATCCGTTGTCCGGATTTTCTCGTCTTTGAGTATAGGCAGGAGAAAACAGCTTGAGCATATCGATTCGCAGCCGCTTGAGGGCTGTGCCGGTCTTGGTGTGGATGGTATTGATTGCACTGCTTTTGCGCATGGCGGTGATTCCATTTAACAGCTTCCTCTTCGAGGATCTGATGGATGCGGCCCACATCCACTCCTGGGAGCAGGGAAACGTGGCGCGGGCGTTGCTGGCCGGCGAGGGCTTCGGCAGCCCCTTTGTTTCCGCCCAGCCATCGGCGATCATGCCGCCGGTTTATCCGCTCATTGTAGCCGTATTTTTCCATCTCTTCGGCATTCACACCGCCCAGTCGATCTCTGCCATTCACGTCTTCGACAGCCTGATTAACTCGCTTGCCTGTATTCCGATCTTTCTGATGGCCAGGCGCAGCTTTGGCGCGCGAGTGGCATTATGGGCAGCCTGGGTGTGGGTCTTTTTTCCCTATGGCATCTACTTTTCTGCGGCGTGGGCCTGGTCCACGCACCTGCTGTTGCTCTGCCTCTGCTGGATGCTCTATCTGGCGCAGGATCTGGAACGCTCGCCGCGGCTTGGGTTATGGGCCGGCTTTGGAGCACTTGCGGGCTTTGCGGCTCTCACCGAGCCGTCAATTCTCGTGGTGGTTCCCTTCCTGCTCTTCCTGGCTGCCTGGCGGCTGGCTCACGCGGGTAAGCGCTGGCTGCTGCCGGGCGTGGTGGCTTCACTGACACTCGCTGCGGCGATTTCGCCTTGGCTGATCCGAGACGCCCTGGTCTTTCATCGCTTCCTTCCCATGCGCGACAGCATGGGTCTGGAACTGTGGATGGGCAACAACGGCCGCACCCTTCACTGGACGAACAACGATCTGCACCCGCTGCACGACGCCGCCGAGCTGGCCGATTACAACGCCGGCGAACTGGCCTATATGGACCACAAAGCCCTACAGGCCAAGACATACATCCATGACCACCCTGTCTGGTACGCAGAAATGTGCATCCGCCGCGCCGTCTATTTATGGACAGGCTACTGGAGCTTCGATCCACGCTATCTGGCCATGGAGCCGACCGACCCGGAAAACATCCCCTTCGCCACAGGCTTGTTGCTGCTCTCGCTGCTCGGAACCATCCTTGCCTGGCGGAGTAAGCCCTTTGAGGCCATTCGCTACGGCGGAGTTCTCTTTCTATTTCCCCTGATGTACTACTTCATCCATCCGGAAGCTTACCGGATGCGCCCGCTCGATCCGCTGATGGTGATCTTCGGCTGCCTTGCGATTCTTACGTTGCGCGTTCGAGCCGGGGAGTTCACCCGCCAGGCGGTGGAGCTTCCCGCGTCTGCGATGTGAGGAACTGGATGCGCGGTGTGATCGGCAGAAGCCGCCATGCACACTTTATAATGAATATCGGCGCGGACCCGCATCCGCTCCGGAAGCCGGACAGAATAGTACTGTACTCTTCCTGTAGCCCCCTTGAAGATGGGGCTTGAAATCCGTCATTGTGCTCAAAAGCCGGTTTCGATGAATGGATTCATTGGCGAGGATTGCATCAAGACAGCGGCGCTGGAGATACAAGGAGATGATTTGTGGCGAAAGATCAAGCTGACTGCGGCATGAGATGCAATCTACCAGGCGAGGCTGTTTCCGTAAGCGTGATTGTGCCCTGTCACAACGAGGAAGGGTGCATCACTGAGTTTCATTGCCGCATGATGCGCGTTCTTGAAAAGATGGAATTATCTTATGAAATGATATTTGTCAATGATGGCTCCTCCGACCGGACCGCTGAGAAGCTCACTGAGTTACAACGCCTGGATGAGAATGTTGTCATTGTCGATCTATCCCGAAATCATGGGCATCAACTGGCTTTGTCGGCGGGACTGGACGTTGCCCAGGGCAAGAGAGTGCTTCTGATTGACGCCGATTTGCAGGATCCCCCGGAGTTATTGCCGGAGTTGATGGCGGCGATGGATGCCGGCGCCGATGTTGCCTACGCCCGGCGCATCTCGCGGGAAGGCGAAAGCTGGTTCAAGCGGATGACCGCCGGATTCTTCTACCGGCTTCTTCGCGGGTTGTCACAGACCGATGTGCCTGTCGATACAGGCGATTTCCGCTTGATGAGCCGGCAAGTCGCCGATGTCCTGCGGCAAATGCCCGAGCCGCACCGCTTTCTGAGAGGGATGGTTGCCTGGGTTGGATTTCGTCAGGTCGCGGTGAATTATCATCGCGACTCCAGATTTGCGGGGAAGACGAAATATGGCATCGGCAGCATGGTAGGCCTGGCCATAGACGGCGTCACCGGCTTTGCCTCGGCGCCTCTGAGGTTCATGTTCTACTTGAGCGCCGCGGCGAGTGTTGGCGCGGTATGCTTTATCGGCTGGACAATTTATGCGTATCTGTTTATTCAAGTCGTTCCCGGATGGGCGAGCATCATGTGCGTCCAACTTATGTTTTCGGCCATCAATCTGTTTGCCCTGGGGCTCATTGGGGAATATGTAGGCCGCTCCTTCATCCAGGGAAAACGCAGGCCGCTGTTTATTATTCGCTCTGTGTCACGGGGGAGAAGCTATGTGGAAGCCCGGCCGGATAGCTCGTCTTCGAACACGATGAAAGACAAGGAAGGACTTCCTCATGGCTAAGGCGGAATTCGATAGTTATGTCGACACTTACTATGAGGAACATAAGAAAAACGTGGAGATAACCGGCGAGGCTCCGGAGTATTTCGCCGAGTATAAGATAGCCGACCTAGCCCATTATCTCTCTGAAACGCGCGCCACCTGCAGCCGGATTACGGATTTCGGCAGTGGCATCGGTCATTCAATTCCATACTTCCGGAGCTACTTTCCCGGCGCGGCTCTAAGTTGCGTCGATCTATCCGCGCAAAGTCAACAACTGGCTCGGGATAGATTTCCGGGAAAGGAAACATACTTATTGA
>Ga0371490_1000861_pt1 | contig 17773 bp, 11 predicted proteins | sample MB2SIPfraction_FD_207959 | JGI IMG/M metagenome (GOLD analysis project Ga0371490, IMG submission 207959) | Lab enriched peat soil microbial communities from McLean, Ithaca, NY, United States - MB28FN SIP fraction | ecosystem: Environmental > Terrestrial > Soil > Wetlands > Peat | place: USA... | reverse complement strand
CGGCGATTGCAGTTAGCCGGGCGCGTGCGGCAGATTCGCTGGCGGCTCACCGGTTCGGAGTTTGAATCGCTACTTCTCCAGTTTGAACTTCTCCAAAACGAGTACGGCACGAAGTGCTTGGAACGGATGCACCTGGGAGCGCCGTCCTTTATCCGCTTCCTTGGCAGCAACGCTTATCCGCGCATTGCCGTCACCAATCATCCCAGCAAGCGCGAGGCAGACTGGGCCTACGGGCCTTTTCAGTCGCGTGGCGCGGCCGAGCGTTTTGCCGACGAGGCGCTCAAGCTGTTTTTGCTGCGTCGCTGCACCGAGGAGCTGGAGCCCAATCCCGCTCACCCAGGCTGCGTCTACTCCGAGATGAAGATGTGCCTCGCGCCCTGCTATCAAGGCTGCACGGACGAGCGTTACGCGGAGGAGGCCGCTGCGGTCGAGCAGTTCCTGGCCACGCGCGGCGAAAGCCGGCTGGTCACGCTACGCACTCAACGTGATGAAGCCTCGGCCAACCTTCAATTCGAGTCTGCCGCCGCCCTCCACTCTCAAGTCCAACGCGTGGAGAGCGTGCGCGCCCTGGCCTCCGAGTTGGTTCGCCCGCTCTCGCAACTTCGGGCGGTCGTTCTGCAAGCCTCGGCCAGCCCCGGCGAGGTAGCCGTCTTTCTCTATGAAAACGGTTGTCTTCGCGGCCCGCAGGGCTTCTCAACCCTGGGCATGAGAATCCAGAACGAACAATCCGGTTCCACTTCACTTTTTGCGCACCCGATGGCGATCGAGCCGATTCCAGAAGAGCCAATGGCAGAAGCATCCGCTTTAGTGGCCGCCTCAACCGAAGCCGAATCGCCCGCGCCCGCCAAGCTCGCCCGTGGCGCGCTCGAAGCCCGCATGGAAGCAGCTCTGGCTGCCCTTGCAGATTCGAGCCAAGATTCATCGACGACTATCCGCCAAGGCCATCTGGCGCTGCTCAAGCGTTGGTACTACCGCGCCGAAGCTCGCCGCAGCGGCGAAATCTTCTTTCCCGACGCCGAAGGCCGATGGCCGGTGAAGGCCATGCTCCGAGGCGTGGGGCGAGTCTTTGCGAGCGGGTGCAAGGCACCGGCCTCCGGCTCCTGATTCTCATAGTGGGAACCGTCCCGTGCAGGAAAAGTCATCTGCCGATTTGCTGTTTCTCATGAGCAGTTTCTGTTGCCGGGTGAGTACACTCAGCCCATGAACCGCTCCCTGCACCTTGTTCCCAGGCGGCAAAACCAGCGTCCGGGTCCACTTGTGGACCTTTATGGTATGTGCGCCAATGCCATCCTGCACCACCAGCGCGGACAACTGGCCGAGGCGGAGCGCATCTACCGGCAGGTTTTGGACCTTGATCCTCATCATGCCGACAGCCTGCACCTGCTGGGAGTGCTGGCCCATCAGGTGGGCCGCAACGACATTGCCATCGAGCTGATCCGCAAGGCAATTGCGACGGACAAGCGCCCGGCGGCTTACCACTCCAACCTGGGCACGGCTTATCAGGCACTGTGCCGGATGGAGGAGGCCGCGGCCTGCTATGAGCGAGCGCTAACCCTTGATCCGGAGCTGGCAGAAGCGCAGATGAACCTGGGCGTCGTTCTTGAGGCGCAGGGCAAACGGGAACTAGCCGAGGCGCGCTTCCGGCGGGCGCTGGCCCTGCGTCCCAACCTGGCCGAGGCGCACGTCAACCTGGGAAACATTCAGCAAGCCCAGGGCAAGCTGGAGGAGGCGGTGGCCAGCCACAAGCGGGCGATGGCTCTTAAGCCCGAGTTTGCTGAGGCCTGCTTCAACCACGCCAACGCGCTTCAGGCGCAGGGCAAGCTGGAGGAGGCAGTAGCCAGTTACCAGCGGGCGTTGATCCTCAAGCCAGGCATGGCCGAGGCCCATGGCAACCTGGGAAACGCGCGGCTGGCCCAGAATAAGTTGGACGACGCGGAGGCCTGTTATACGCAGGCGCTGACGCTGAAGCCAAATTACGCCGAGGCCTGGTACAACTTGGGCAACCTGCGCCAGGCTCAGGACAGGCTTGCGGAGGCCGCGGCCTGTTATGAGCGCGCCATCGCGCTCAAGCCGCAGCTGCCTGAGGCGCACTATAACTTGGGCAACACGCTTCACACCCTGGACAGGCTGGACGAAGCGGCGGCCAGCTTTGAGCGGGCGCTGGCCATCAGGCCGGAGTACGCCGAGGCTCACTACAACCTGGGCTGCGTTCTCGAAGACCTTGGCCGCTTGGATGAGGCACTGGCGCGAATCGCGCGAGCCCTGGAGATCAAGCCGGATTATTCCCAGGCCCGCTTCGGCCAGGCACTGGCCCAACTGCAGAACGGCGAATTCACAACCGGCTGGCGCAACTATGAATGCCGCTGGCAGTCCATCGATCACGACACTCCTTGGCGCGCGTACACAGAGCCGATCTGGAGCGGCGAGAGGCTGGCTTCGGGACGGCTGCTCGTGTGGGGCGAGCAAGGCATCGGCGACGAGATTCAGTTTGCGGGGCTGATTCCGGATGCAATCCGCAGCGGCAATCGCATTACGCTGGATTGCGATGCCCGGCTGAAACCGCTCTTTGCGCGGTCGTTTCCGGAGGTCGAGGTGGTTTCAGGCTGCGGCCCTGCTGAGGCGAACAAAGCAGAGATTGCCGCGCACCTGCCCGCGGGCTCTCTGCCGGGATTGTTTCGGAGGACCGAAGCCGCCTTTGCCGCCACTACCTCGCCTTATCTCAAAGCTGATCCGGTGGAGCAGGAGCGGTTTCGCGCCAATTATGACGACGGCCGCAAGCTCATCGGGCTGGCATGGCACACGCGGAATCAAAAGACCGGCCGCAAGCGGTCTATAGCCCTCAAAAACTTTGCTTCGCTCTTCGCGCTCTCCGGCATCCGCTGGATCAGCCTGCAATACGGGGATTTCGATGATCTGGAGCAACAGGCGGCTGCGACCAACGCTCCCTCGCTCATTGACCGCAGCGTGGATCAGTTCGTTGACATCGATCGCTTCGCGGCGCAGGTCGCGGCCATGGACCAAGTGATCACCATTGACAATTCGACGGCGCACCTGGCAGCCGCATTGGGCCTTCCGGTCTGTCTTTTGCTACCCTACGCCGCCGACTGGCGCTGGCTTGAGGCGCGTACCGACAGCCCTTGGTATCCGACATTGCGAATCTTCCGCCAGCCGAAGATTGGCGACTGGGAATCGGTCGTCGAGAGCGTACGGAACATGCTAGGCGGGAGCGAGGATTCCAACCATCCAGTTGGTTCTTAGGCATTTATCTCCAACCGAGAGACGTGATCTATCGACCTCCATTTGTTCCTGAGTGGTTGGCTGAGTGAATCCCTGAATCACGAACCGCGAAATAATCTGCAAGGGCATTTTTGTGTTTTCCAGGGGGAATTTCTTCGGAAGTTATTGATTCCAGAATGGTTCCTAATTATCTGCAAGGGCAATTTCAACGTTTTTATAAGAGTTGATCTGGGAAGTTGTTGATTCCAGAAAGGTTCATAATTATCTGCAAGGTTTCCACAGCTTTATTTATTTTTCTAGGGGGTAGGGGTCAGATGGGTACGGACCGGCCACATAGCTGATAGATTGGACCGGTTTCCTCTCGACCTCTTTTGGCACTCGACCACAGTTTGACCTCTTTCCCGCTCGGACCACTGATTGAGATTGTGCGCCAAAGGAAGGTAATTATCTGCAAACCGGGCGCACATTTCGCAGACTAGTTCTACATAATCATTACCTGTCTTCAGGAGCATGAGGGGGTTCGACCACAGGTATGGCGTAGGGTTATTCTCGATCTGTTTGGGAGCGGGATTTGGAGCGCCGACCTTGACTACTGTTCCTGAAAACTGTACAGTTCAGTGTATTGAAATGGAGAGTCGATGGGTACTCAGGCGGTCGGTGAAGATGGTTCCAGGGTGGTTTCGGCCCTGCATGCGCGGGCGAATTTTGGAAGGCTCCTCAATCGCGTGGAAGACCTGCGCCAGTCGCTGGTCATCGAGAAGCGCGGCACGCCCAGAGCGGTTCTCCTCAGCATTAGGGATTACGTCCGGCTGGCTGCACCAGAGCCGGAGGTGCTGCGCATTCTCGGCGAGGAATCGGAACGGAACGGGACCAGCAACCTCACATCCCGCGAGATCGACCGGATCATCAAGGCCGCCCGAGCCAGGAAGACGAAGCGGTAATGCTTCCGCTCCGTCTGGTGATCGATACGAATGTGCTGGTTTCTGCCGCCCTGAAGCCGGCCGGGTTGCAGCGGACTGTCTTATTGCTTGCCACCACCAAGCCGGCCCGGCTCTATGTTTCCCCGCCAATTCTGGAGGAATACAGCGAAGTGCTTGCCCGTCCGGAACTCCGGATTCGCAAGGGGCTGCGCCTTGAGTTGCTGCAACTGCTCAAAAACCGCAGCTACATTGTCACCCCAACCTACCATCTCAAGGTGGCCAGTGACCCGGACGACAATGTTTTTCTCGAATGCGCGGACGCCGCCCGCGCGGACTACCTGATCACCGGCAACCAGAGGCACTTTCCGAGGTTCTGGAAACAGACCAAGATCATTACCTCCCGGGAGTTCATCTCCCTGGCGGCGCCTCATCTGATCAAGTAACGAGCATTGCGGGAGGGGGTTCGGCTGCAGGTGGTGGCGTAAGGACCAGTGGACAGTGATCAGTGGTCAGAATACATCGGTTAAGGTCCGTCGTTTCCTATGTCCGAAAATCCGGACCTGGGGCATCCGGCTTGCATGATGGAATAATATATGCTACCATCGAATCAATGATCGACATCCGGGAATATCTCGGACGTGGCGGACGAAACCTCTTTGGGGAGTGGTTTGACCAGCTCAACTCCGAAGCGGCGCGGCGTGTAACCACCGCTCTTTACCGGCTTGGCCTGGGGAACTTCTCGAATGTGAAGGGTGTTGGCGGCGGGGTGTTTGAATGCCGCATCGATTTCGGCCCAGGCTACCGGATTTATTTCGGAAAAGACGGAGAGCGCATCATCATTCTGCTTTGCGGCGGCACAAAGCGTCGTCAGCAGGAGGACATTACACTGGCTGGCGAATGCTGGCAGGAATTCAAGTTACAGAAAAGGAGTGAGCCATGGCATTGACGAAGGATTTTCGAGAGACGGTGCAAGCGCGCGTGCGCGGCGATGAGGAGTTTCGCCGCGGCTTGCTGCGCGACGCCATCGATGCTCTGCTGGCAGGCGAGGGTGCGCTGGGCCGCGAGATTCTGCGCGACTTCATCAATGCGACGGTGGGCTTTCCCACGCTGGCCGAGCAGACTGGCATCCACGCCAAGACGCTGCATCAGATGTTCGGCCCCAAGGGCAATCCGACTGCCTCCAACCTCTTCAAGATCATCGCTTGCCTTCAGGAGCATGAAGGGGTTCGGCTGCAGGTGATGGCGTAAAGGCAGTAGACAGTGTTCGGTGGTCAGAAAAACGCTGGTTGGGGTTCGTGGTTCCCACATCTCAAAAAACGAAATGTGGACCACCCGCCCGCTCATCGCGATAGTGCCGCGATGAACGGGGCACAGCTTCTTTTGTACAGCTTCCCATGGCTCATGGTGATTCTTCGGGGCTGATGAACGGGCCACCTGCCGACTCGCATTCATCTACAGACTGGCGCGCCTACGCGCTGGTACACTGAGGGAGCAAGGAGAAGCTCCAGAAAACCTTATGGTTGAGCTGTTGCCATCGATACTTTCGGCGGATTTTGCCCATCTGGCGGAGCAGGTTGCCGCGGCGGAGCGGGGCGGCGGCACGGTGATCCACGTGGACGTGATGGACGGGCATTTTGTGCCGAATATCACGATTGGGCCGCCGGTGGTGAAATGGCTGCGCAAATTCACCAAGCTGCCGCTGGATTGCCACCTGATGATAGAGAATCCGGACGAGTTTATCCCCGCCTTTGCCGAGGCCGGGGCCGACTGGGTGAGCGTCCACTATGAGGTTTGCCGGCACCTGCACCGCTCGCTGGAGCTGATTGCCGAGCAGGGCATGAAGCCGGGGGTGGTGGTGAATCCGGCCACCCGCGTGGAGCTGCTGCGGGAGATTCTGCCCATGGTTCACCATGTTCTGGTGATGAGCGTGAATCCGGGCTTCGGCGGGCAAAAATTCATTGAATTCTCGCTGGATAAGATCCGGCGGCTGGTGGAGTTGCGCCAGGAGCTGGGGCTGGCATTTAGAATCGAAGTGGACGGCGGCGTGGCTCACGATACGGTGGGCCCAATCGTCCAAGCAGGAGCGGAGCTGCTGGTGGCCGGCAACGCTGTTTTTGGGGCGGGGCAGCCGGAGCGGGATGCGCGCGCGCTGCTGGCCGCGGCCCGCGAGGCTGCGGGGGAGTGAAAGAACAGCTATCAGCTTCTAGCTACCAGCTTTTAGCTCCAAAAGCTCCGGCGATCCTCTACGTGATGGGTACAAAAGCACTTGGGCGCGGGAACGAAAAGCTAAAGGCTAGAAGCTAACAGCTATAGCATTTTCGGAAATGGTGTAGACCAGATTGTACTGGTATCCCACCCATTCCGCAGAAAAACGCGGAATGGATGGGGCACGGAAGTCTACAGCAAAACTAAAATGCTCTAGAAGCTGATTGATGAGCAGGGGATTGGCTTGCGGCCTGTCGACGGGCTGTAGCCGTAATGAGGTGGTATGAACCGGTTGACGAGGAAGATTGCCGCGGTAGCTCTGGCGGTCCTGGTGCTGGGCACGGTTTCGGTCCAGGCCAAGGTCATCAAGAAGCATGAGCACAAGAAGAAACAGGACCTGAGCGCCAACCCGCTGTCCGGCTTGAAGTCCAAGCAGCCCGACAAGGAGCTCTTCGACAAGGCCATGATCGCCATCAAGAAGGGCCGCTTCGACGTGGCGCGGCTGGACTTGCAGACCATGCTCAACACCTATCCCGACTCCGAGTACCGGATGCGCGCCAAGCTGGCGGTGGGCGACAGTTGGTTCAAGGAGGGCGGCACCGCGGCCCTGACCCAGGCCGAGGCCGAGTACAAGGACTTCATCACCTTCTTCCCCCAGGCGCCGGAAGCTGCCGAAGCGCAGATGAAGGTGGCCGACATCTACTACCAGCAGATGGAGAAGCCCGACCGCGACTACACCAACGCTCAGCGCGCGGAGCAGGAATACCGGGCGATGATCAATATGTTTCCCGACTCGGCGCTGGTGCCCCGCGCCAAACAGAAGCTGCGCGACGTGCAGGAGGTTCTGGCCGAGCGTGAGACCGAGATCGGACTTTACTACGGGAGCCGGGAAAACTTCACGGCCTCCATCGCCCGCCTGAAGACGGTGGTCGATACCTATCCGCTTTACTCCAAGAGCGACCAGGCGCTGCTGGGCATCGGCGATGCTTATGCGGGCCAGGCCCATGCTATTCAGATTGCGCCCAAACTTCCCGGAGCGATCAAGGAACGGTTGCACGCGGCCTACCAGGACCGGGCCGCCGAGGCCTACACCAAGGTGATTACGCGCTATCCGATGGCTCCACACGTGGAAGATGCCCGCGACCGGCTGGTGGCCATGAACCGCCCCGTTCCCGAGCCCACGCAGGAAGCGATTGCCGAGAGCGAAGCCGAAGAGACCAGCCGCCAGCCTCTGCACTTTACTGATAAGACCCTTGGAATCATCAAGCATGGGCCTTCAGTGGTGGAAGCCGTCCATGTGGGCGAACCCAGCCTGGAAGACCCCAAGCGCACCATCGCTCCCGATGTGACCAAGCAGAACATCGCGCTGTTCAACGACGCCCTCAGAGCCGGCCAGCCTGCCGCCCCGGCCGGTGTCGTCACACCCACTGGCGTCAATGAACCGCCGCGGAGCGATCAGCCCTCCCAGGCGCCCTTGCAACTGGAGAAGCCGGCGGGCGGCACTGGCGTGGGCGTCCAAGTGGTCAACGCACCCGCGGCCGACCCCAACGCCGTTCTTAAGCCTGTCGGACCGGTCAGCACTGTAGCGCCCCCCGCGGAAAAGCCGGCCGAGGCCCCCGGTCAGGTCAACGACATCAAGTCCGGCTTGACACCGGCTCAGGCCGCCGCCACCAAGCAGAAGAAGCCCAAGGCCGATCTGAGCGACGAATCGTCGAGCAAGAAGAAAAAGAAGAAGGGCGTGTCTAAGCTGAACCCGTTCTAGGCGGGCAACCGAGTCAAGAACAAAAAGGCCGCTTCCCAGCCGGGGGCGGCCTTTTTTGCGGCTTATCGCCAGCTCTAATCAGCAGTCCGCAGCCGCTTCGCCAGCGCCCATTTCAATTCGTCAATACCTTCACCGGTGACGGCGGAGATGGCGTGGAATTCCAGCTTCCGGCGCTTGATGTGTGCGGCCAGCTTCTTGAGTTTGTCGGGGTTGGCGCTGTCGATCTTGGTGGCGGCTACGATCATAGCCTTGTTCGCCAGCGGGTGTTCACCGTCGGCGTTGGTGAAACTGGCCAGCTCTTCATTGATGACTTTGAAATCCTCAACGGGGTCGGGACGGCCGCTGGCGTCGGAGACATCGACCAGGTGGACGAGCAGGCGGGTGCGCTCGATGTGGCGCAGGAACTGCGTGCCCAGACCGGAGCCGAGATGCGCGCCTTCGATGAGGCCGGGCATATCGGCGACCACGAAAGAATCCAGATCCGGCTCCTCGCCGACGGTGACCACGCCGAGGTTGGGTTCGAGGGTGGTGAAAGGGTAGTCGGCGATCTTGGGCCGGGCGGCGGAGATGCGGGCGATGAGCGTGGATTTGCCGGCGTTGGGGTAGCCGACCAGGCCGACATCGGCCAGCAGCTTGAGTTCGAGACGGTAGAGGCGCTCCTCGCCGGCGCGGCCCAGCTCATGCTCGCGCGGAGCCTGGTGGGTGCTGGTGGCAAAGTGCTGGTTGCCGCGGCCGCCGCGTCCGCCTTTGGCGATGATGACCCGCTCGTCGGGCTCCTGGAAGTCGTGGACCAGCTCGCCGGTGGTCTGGTCATACAATGAGGTGCCGACGGGGACTTGCAGGATGATGGAGTTGCCGTCGAGGCCGGAGCAGTTGGAGCCCATGCCATGTTCGCCACGCTGGCCCTTGTGCTCCGGGTTATAGCGAAAGTGAATCAGCGTGTTGTGTCGCTGCGAGCTGACCATGACGACATCGCCGCCTCGGCCGCCATCGCCGCCGCTTGGCCCGCCGCGGGGGACGAACTTTTCGCGCCGGAAGGCCATGCAGCCGTTGCCGCCGTCGCCGCCCTTGACACGAATTTTTGCTTCATCGATGAACATAAAAGTACAGGGAACAGGGAATAGGGAACAGGGAACAGAAATCGAGGACTTGCGCTTCATCTCATACTATATGGGCAAAATCCGAAGTGCCGTCTTTTCAGTTTACCGGAGGAGGGCTTAGAATCGCTGAGAACGATGAAGTTGGAGTAATTAGAGCGGCCAAAGGTAAGAGATTTCTGCCATAATCTAGCCGCAGGAGTTTCCCCCCTCCAGACCCGCCGCAAGAACGGGCTGGAGTTGAAGCGTAGAGAGGTCTTTCCCAGGGTCTGCCGCGAGCGGAGTCTCGATGGCAGGGTTGGTGGGCAATTGGACGAAGACGCTGGCGGTTGCCGCGCTGCTGATGGGCGCTGGAACGGCGTTTTTTGCCCAATCGACTAAGACGCAACCGGCCGAAGATGGCGCGGAGCAAGGCAAATGGGGCGGCTCATTGAGCGGCAAACTGACCGACCTGTACTCGAAGCCTCTGGAGGGCGTTGCGGTTATTGTGCGCAACCAGGCCACGGGCGCAGAGGCGCGCACAATCACCACAAAAAACGGAGTTTACCGGTTCAGTGGACTGGCGCCGGGCGAGTACTCGGTCACCGCCGAGAGCCCGCAGCTGGGGCATGGCCAACTGCAAGACATTGTGGTCGCTGCCGGCTACGAGGCGCGGGTGCAGACGGCGATGGAGTTGGAGCCGCTGACGGCCAGTCCTGCGCTGGCGGCACTGCCAGGCGAAGAACGGCCCAAAGTCGAAGAGCAGTCCAGGCTGAACCGGCCTGTCGTGGAGCCAGAGGCTCCGCCGGTGAGCGATGCCGAGTTGGCCGCTGAGCCGTTGCGGACGCTGGCTCTGGAGGGACGAAGCTGGGAGGTTATAACTCCCCCGACGCCCGTGGTTTCGGCATCCGCAGTTGTGCTTGGTTCCCAGGTTTCAGAAGCGAGACCTGGGGCACCCGCGCCCGCACTCGCACCCTCGACAACTTCACTCTCTGCACTTCTCGGCGCATATGGGGCAGGACAAGCAGCAAGTGCAGCAGTCCTGACACCACCGCATCCCTCCGAACCAGCGGCAGCCGCCCAGGCAGCGCCAACAGCAGTGCAGCCGGTGCCGGCGCCGAGCAAGCCGGTGTTGGCAGCCTCTCAGGAGAGTGAGCCGGCGACTCCGGCGTTGAGCACCAGGATGAGCGCTGCCGAGTTGCAGGCCCTGCCGGTGAGCGGGCGGCGCTGGCAGGATTTTGTGCTGGACAATACGCCCACCTCCACGACCCCGGCGGGCGGCCAGGGAGAGATTTCGCTGCGGGGAGCAGGTCAGCCGGCCGAGATTGCGGTCGATGGGGTTGGCAAGGGGCTGGCCTTTGGCCCGACCAATGAGCCGGGGCAGGGCTCGCAAGGCCGGGGATCGATGGGTCAGGGCGAGAATCCGGCTGGAATGGCGCAGGTGGGCAAAGGCGGGCATGGACTTGCCGTGAGCGAGGCGGCGATCCGCGCGGTGGAGACGGAGGCCGGTAACGTGGAGGCCGCGGTAGACCGGGCGGCGAACGGGCGCATGAGTGTCGAGACCGAGCGCGGCGCCAACGAGCTGCATGGGCAGGGTTTTTTCTTCGATCGCCAGAATACATGGGGCGCGCGGAATCCATTCACGCAGTGGGTGAAGGAGACCACGCCGGCCACACTGACATATAATCCCTCTGGACCTCCACTCTCCGTCCCGGTTTTTACGCCAGAGGCCTATACTCCGCCGGACCATGAAACCACCTGGGGAATCGGCGTGGGCAGCCGCATCCTCCGCAACAAACTCTTTTGGTTCGCGGCGCTCGACGGCTACCAGCGCAATGATCCGGGGCTTTCGACGGTGAAACATCCCTACCTTTGCGCGACTTACGGTCCGGATGGCCAATGCACGAAACCAACCGGGTTCTTTGCCAATCCAAGCGACTGCGAAATGCAAGTGCTGAGTGCGCGGCAGGGACTGACGGCGCCGGGACAGCCAAAGGATTGCACGAGTGGCTTGGTCCTGGGTCTGGCGGCCTACTCTCCGATGCTGGAAACGCTCGCTGGGTTGCTCGGCCCCGCCCCGCGCACCGCAACGCAGTGGACCGGCTTTGGGCGGCTCGACTGGCAGGCGACCGAGCGCAATCGCTTCACGCTGGAGGGCATCGGCGCGCGATGGAACTCGCCGGGTGGAGGGCTGACCCGCGTCTCGGAGAGCTACGGAAACCACAGCTTCGGGTCGAGCAGGGCCAGCGAGGAGTGGCTGTTGGGCCGCTGGGAGGCTTTTTTGACCCCCAACCTGCTGGCTGTGACCCAGGCATCGGCCGGACGCATCATCCTGGAGGCGCAGCCGGAGACTCCATCAACCTACGAACAGACGCTGCTCAACGGGAATGTGTGGGGCCAGTTGCCGCAGATGGTGGTGGACTCGCGCTACGGCTTCACCATCGGCAACCCGTCGCGCTTTGGGCAGGGGAGCTACCCGGATGAGCACGCAATCCATGGGCAGGAGTCGGTGGATTGGATACGCGGCAAGCTGCTGGTGAAGTCCGGCTTCGAGGTGAGCCACAACGCCGACGCGACCACCCTGCTGCGCAACCAGACGGGGACATATACCTACTCCAACGTGGAAAACTTCATCTCCGACGCGCTGGCCTTTCAGAAATTTGGAATTTCTGGAGAACTAGACCCTACGAACCAACACGCCTGCGACGAGACCGGAACCGTGTGGACCGACTCGGCGGGCGATCTGCGCGGGCTGGGCAACTTGCCGTGCTACTCCTACTACTCGCAGACCATTGGCCCCAGCGGCTGGCAATTGAGCACCAACGATTGGGCGGGATACGCAACGGCCCAGTGGGAACAGAACAAGCGCGTGGTCATCTCCGCCGGGTTGCGCTGGGAGCGGGAGCAGTTGCCGCCGCTGATCGCCGCGCTCCAGAATACAGATCTGCCGCTGACTGAAAAGCTGCCCAACCTGGGCAATAACTGGGGTCCGCGGGTAGGCCTGGCCGTAGGAAGCGGTGAAAAACATTGGCCGGTACTGCGGCTGGGCTACGGGCTGTACTTCGCGCGCACGGAGAACCTGGTGCTGGAGACGGCGCTGACTCAGACCGGCTCCTTGAAGGGAGACCTGAACTTTTTCATGCGGCCCACGGACGACCTGCCGAACAATGGCGGCGGCGCTCCGCCGTTTCCTTACGTTTTGCAAGGTAAGCCGGGCAGCGTTGTGAAGCCGGGAGCGGTGGAGTTTACGCCCAACGTCCACAATCCCGAGATTCACCAGGCCGTCGTCGCCGTGGAGGAGACGCTGCCAAGCCATGTGGAGGTGACCGCCAGCGCGATGGTGAGCCTGGGCCGGCGGCTGCCGATCTCCATCGACACGAACTTCGATCCCGCGGTCAATCCGGGGACGATCACCTATGCCGTGGAAGACGCGACCGGCGCCGGACCCATCAAGGCCACGCAGATTACGGTTCCCTTCTACGCTTCCTGGCCTTCGGCAACTTCGGGGACCGGATTTGCCGGGCGGCTCAATCCGGATTACCAGCAGATTACCCAGATCATGAGCCGCGCCAACTCGACTTACGAGGCGTGGATGCTGAAGGTCGAGCGCTACGGACGTCGGGGGCTGAGTCTGCGCGCCCACTACATCTACGCGCACGCCATGGACTGGAATCCCAACGAGAGCGCGCAGGTAGCCGGCAACGATGTGCTGGACCCGGCCAACTTCGGACTGGAGTACGGTGTCAGCAACCTGGACGTGCGCCACTCGGCCAGCGCCATGGTGGTCTATGAAGCGCCGTGGAAGCTGAGCGGCACGGCCGGCAAGTTGGGCAACGGCTGGATGGTCTCGGGCGTCGCGCAGTTCCGCAGCGGATTGCCCTACACCATGCGCGTATCGGGAGCGCTGCCCGAGTGCTACGTCAGTACGGGTGTAACTCCCTGCACGACATCCTATCCAGAGTTGAATGCAACGGCGGGCGCGGCCATCGTGGGGCTGGGGCCGGGGATGAACGGCTCGGGCGGCGACAACCGCATCTACGGCGAAGGCAACGATAACATTGCCTATAACATAGGCCGCAACACCTTCCGTTACCCGGCCACCTGGAAGGCGGATCTGCGCCTGGGCAGGCGCTTCGACCTGGGGCATATGCGCCAGTTGGAGCTGCTGGCCGAGAGCTTCAACCTCTTCAATCACCAGAACGTAACCGAACTGGAGACCACCGGCTACTATGTCGAGTCCGGCACGACTTCGAGTCTTCCGACGCTGAACTTCCTCACCGGTCCCGTAACCAACTCCACAACCGGCCTCGTAACCAATGCCAGCTCCACAGCCTTCGGCCAGCCGCTGAACATCAACGCCACCAACTTCTACCGGGAACGGCAGATTCAATTCGGGTTGAGGTTGAGATTCTAGTTGCTCGCAGGAGGCGCGGGAGCGGGCGCAGGTGCAGGAGCGGGCGCAGGTGCAGGAGCGGGGGCCGGTGCAGGCTCGGGTGCAGGCGAGGGGGCCGGGGTCAGCTTGTACAGGCCGCGTATGTAGTGAATGAGATTCCACACTTCGTCGTCCTTGGCGCGGCCCTCAGCCTCGGCAGGCATCTGGCCCTTGCCGTTGCGGATGACGTTGAACAGCTCCTGGTCCGGCTTGTCTGCCAGCGTCTTGGGGTCGCTCCAATCCTTGATCGTCACTCCCATCCCCATGGCCACATCGGTCTTGCCGTTCCCGTTGTCCCCATGGCAGACCGCGCAGTCCTGCCCAAAAAGCTCTTTCGCGCGCGCCTGCGATTTTTCGGTAGGCTTGACCGGATTCTTTTGGCCGGCTGCGGGGGCCGGGGCAGTGTCCTGCGAGATAGACCCTGGGGTGGACAAGGCAGAAAACCCAAATAACACAACCGCTGAAACAAACAGCAACGGCTTCAACATGGCAGCCTCCTCAGTTGCAGATGCCGGTTCGGGGCATCCTGCAGCCGAATGATTTCTCGCAGGGATTATATGCTATTAGGGCGGCCACAGGCTCGACAGATTTGATCAATATGGTTCAAATAGAGCGGTTTGGAGGGTTTGGAGCAGATTACCTGCGGCAAATACTTCGCCGGTTTCAGGGTCCAGACGCCAGCCGCAGGCCAGATCGGGGGTGGTGGTCTTGCCGTCGAGCTTAAAGCAGGAAGCGCCGTTGATGTCGGTGCTGAAGGTGCGGACCCTGGCCGCTTCGAGCGCCTTGAGCACCTCGGGGCGGGGATGGCCATAGCGGTTGCGCAGGCCGCAGGAGATGACGGCGCACTGCGGCGCCACGCGGGCCAAAAATTCCGGGCGCGTGGAGGTGATGCTGCCGTGATGGCCCACCTTAAGCAGGGTGCTGGCCAGGCCTGGTTCGGCCAGCATGGCCTGCTCGATGGGTGCCTCGGCGTCGCCCTCCAGCATCACCGAGGTCGCGCCATAGGCCACGCGCAGCACCAGCGAGTCGTTGTTGGTGGGCTCCGGGCCGGGCTGATAGTCGCTGAAGGGCGCGAGAACGCTGATCTGGGTTGAGCCGAAGGAGAAGGCGTCGCCGGCACGCAGCGAGCGGACGCGCACGTGGAGATCGGCGGCCTCGTCGAGCAGGGCGTTGTAAAGACCGAAGCGGGGATTGTTTCCCACCCATAGCTCGGCGGGATGGAAGTTGCGCAGCACGGCGGGCAGGCCGCCCATGTGGTCGGAGTGGGCGTGGGTGAGAGCCACCACGTCGAGGCGGCGAATGCCGCGCGACCACAGCACCTGGGAGACGACCTCTTCGCCGATGTCGAAATCCTGCGGAGCCTGATGTGGGCCGCCGCCGTGGCCGCCGCCATCGACTAGCAGGGTTTTGCCGTTGGGCGTGATGAGCAGCAGGGAATCGCCCTGGCCTACGTCGATGGCCTCGACGAGCAATGCGTCGCGGGGGTGATCGACGGGGCGAGGCAGGACGGCGACAATGGCGGCCAGAAAAAGCGCTACCCATGCGGCGCGGTGGTGCCAGTGAAATTGTGAGGAAACGGAGCTGCGGGCCAGCGCGATGGCTGCCGCCAGCAGCGCGCAGAAGGCCAGCGACTGCCAGAGCAACGGCGCGGGAATACGGAAGTCGCCGAGGGTAGTCGAGCCGAAGAAATGCACCAGACCGGTGCCGATGTGGAGGAAGAAAGCCACGATCATCGCCGGGACTACTGCGTAGGCCGGACCCATCAGAGCAAAGAGCAAAGTAATCAGCGCGGCCGGCATCAGGATGATAAGCAGAGGCAGGATGAAGATATTCACCGGCAGAGCGAAGACAGTGATGCGGTGGAAGTAGATCGCCATAGGCAGAGCCATGGCCAGCTCCACTACGCAGGAGACGACCATCAGCTCGAAGCAGCGGATCAGAATGCGCACCGTCGAGGGAAAGACATGCCAGGCGATGCGGCCAGCGACTCGACCGCTCGCGGCTGCCTGCAACGCAGCAGCCATCATGCGCAACGTGACCCGATATTGAGCCAGGCGCGGAGGCAGCTTGGCGTCCACGGCTATCTGGCGCAGATCGCGGGTGGCCGTCAGGTAAGGATGCACCGTGGCCAGCAGCAGCGGAGCGGCAACGCCGCCGATGGCCACCACGGCCAGCAAGGTCATCTGGAAGCTGGCGTCGAAGAGGCTGCGCGGGCTGTAGGCCAGCAGGCAGAGGGCTGCAAAGCCGATAGTGTTCAGCGCGTTGCGCTCGCGATAGAGAAGGCGGCCGAGCAAGTAGAGGGTGACCATCCAGAGCGAACGCGCCACCGGCGTGGCGAAGCCGGTGAAGATGGCGTAGGCGAAGGAGGCCAGAATGGTGACAAAGGTGGCCGGGACGCGGGGAAGGCGCAGGCGTCGCGCAAGCCAGAAGAGGCATCCGGCCACGATGGCCAGGTGGAAGCCCGAGACCACCAGCATGTGGAAGGAACCGGTGCGCTCAAAGCCCACGCGCAGGGAGTGGGTCAGGAAGGTGCGGTCGCCGGTGACCATGGCGGCGAGCATGATGGCATCGTCCTGCGAGAGGCGCAAGGGAGCGGGCAGGCGGCGCATGGCCGCGGGCAGAGCTAGCAGGCGGTCGCTCGAGGCGTGCTGCAAGCCTCTGACGCGGCAGGCGAGAAAGAGGCCGGGGGATGGGCCGAGACGGTATACGCGGTCGATGGCGACCGTAGCCTTGGAGGTGATGCCCTGTTCGACGAGGAAATCCTCGCGGCTCCAGACGCCGGGATCGTGATAGACCTCGGGAGGCAGCAGCCAAACCACGGCGCGGAGGCGCTCGCCGCAGTGGAAAGGCTGTTGGCTTGCTGGGGATTCGGGCCAGCGAACGGTCAAGCGTACACGGCCTTCGACCGGCGCCTGCGCATCGCCGGTGTCGGTGACCACCTCCAGGCTGGAGACGCGCAGGTCAATTCTCTGCGAGGGCCGCTGCGCGGGGCTTTGCGTGGGCTCATCCAGATTTTGCTCGGTCTCGCCGCGCACCGGACCAGCATCAACGACCGTGCCCTCGACGGTGCGCAGCAGGCCGTCTGAGAGCGCGGCCAGCGCGGGAGTGGGCGCCGGATGCGGCTCCATCCAGGCGCACCATGCGCCTAGCAGCAGCCACAACGCGGCCAGCGGCAGCCAGGCAATGCGCTGCGCGCGGAATGCCGCAGCTCCGCAAAGCACAGCCACTAGCGCCAGCGCAATCAGCACCAGGCTGGGCGGCAAGAAAAGTGCATGGGTGGCGGCAATCCCAACGGCAAAGAGCCAAGCCGCGTGAAAGAGTGGGATAGGACCTGTCCCAAGGCCCAGCGCGGCAGGAGAGCCGATAACTTGTGCGGACGTGGAGGATTCGGATTGCATCGCGCTGAAAAGCACAAAAAGCTGTTCTGGCCCTCAAGCCTATCAGGCCTGCCGCAAATGGACCACTGTTTCCAGATGAAAGGTCTGGGGAAAGAGGTCGGCGAGGGTGATGGACTGGATGGCGTAGCCGGAGGCGATGAGCGCGCGCAGGTCACGGGCCAGCGTGGCCGGATCGCAGGAGACGTAGACCACGGCAGGGGCGGCGATTTCAGCCAACAGAGCGCAAGTCTCCGCGCCCAGGCCGGTGCGCGGCGGGTCAACCACAATCAGATCAGGGCGCTCGCCCTTGCGGTTATGGCGCAGGAAGGTCAGGGTCTCCGCATGGACGGCCTCGCTGGGCGTGCCGCGGAGATTCTCGGCCAGTGCCGCTGTGGCCGCTGGGGCCGACTCGACGGCCACTACACGGTCAAACCGGGCAGTGAGCTGTCGGGCGAAGAGGCCGACGCCGGAAAACAAATCCCAGGCCAGCTTGCCTTCATGGCCAGCCGTCACTCGCTCAACCAGCGCATCCACCAGCCAGCGGTTGACCTGAAAGAAAGCGCCGTGGTCCACGCGATAGTCGAAGCCGGCCGCAGAGTAGTCGAGCGAATCTGCGCCCCACTGCGCAAGTGTACGCTGCGGTTGACCAGAATCTCCCACGATGACCAACTCCGCGCCCATGAGCGAAGGAATCCGTTCGCGGAGCGCCAGCGCCACTTCATCGAAGCGCAGCTTGGGCGAGCTTGCGGTAAAGACCGTCGCCA
>Ga0371490_1000858_pt1 | contig 17805 bp, 17 predicted proteins | sample MB2SIPfraction_FD_207959 | JGI IMG/M metagenome (GOLD analysis project Ga0371490, IMG submission 207959) | Lab enriched peat soil microbial communities from McLean, Ithaca, NY, United States - MB28FN SIP fraction | ecosystem: Environmental > Terrestrial > Soil > Wetlands > Peat | place: USA... | reverse complement strand
AGTTCACCCAGTCCGGCAATGGCGCTGGGAGAATGAATTACGATCGGATTAAGCCGGGGGAGGGAGCGCGAAGTATCGCCCGTCGAGCAGGCAATCATCATAAATCGGATTGCAGGGAACTCTCACTTCATACCGAGGATGGAAATCGAATGTGAGTTGTGCCATGCGCGGGAGCGGTATAGTTGCATGGCTCGGAGTCAGGTGACGCTGCTTAGGATGATAATTCTGCTGGTGCGCCTGCGATCCTGCGCCCGTCATGAGTGGCGAGGTGCGCACCGTCATAAAGACAAGCAGGGCGAAGAGGACCAGGTACAAAACAGCGCGCCCGGCCAGCGATGGCCTGACAAGTACCGGCTTGTTCAGCAGATGTCTCAATGGAATATTTCCCAGGCTAGATAGTACATGGCATGGATGCCAAAGTCACACATCACCAAAGTGACATGAACAGCCATCCTCACCATCTCCAACTGTGATAAAGCTAGGGTGTGACCACCCGCCAAAAGACTTCGCCCCGCACTTCTGCCAACTGCTTTGCCTCGCAAGTGGTGGCGCAGCGCTATGCCCGGGTGCGTCCGCAATATCATCCTCTGGCCGTGAGCTGGATTTGTGAGGCCGCTGGCAGCGCGCGTCTGGGCCGCGTGCTGGACGTAGGCTGCGGCACCGGTCACTCCACCATCGCACTGGCCGCAGTGGCCGAAAGCGTTATTGGCGTGGACCCCTCGGCCCAGATGCTGGCGCTGGCGCCAAAGGCCGGCAATGTCAGCTACCGGCAATGTTCAGCCGAGGAGATGGATTTCGCTCCGAAGTCATTCGACGTGGTGGTAGTTGCCTCGGCGATGCATTGGTTAGAGCCTAAATCGTTTCTAGGCCAAACACGCAAGATTCTAACTCCCACCGGATTCCTCGCCATATACAACGATCACTTTACGGCCACCATGCTGAACCAGCCTGAGTGCAAGCACTGGCTGCGCTCGCGGCTTTTCAAGCGCTTTCCTCCCCTGCGGGGGTTGCGAGACCTCGATGTGGCCGCGGCGGCCGCAGAGGGCTTTTCTGTGGCCGCGCAGGGCAGTTTTAATCACACGGTGCGCTACACACGCCGGGAGTTTGCCGACTTTCTGCTGACGCGCAGCAACACATTGGTGAAAATTTTTAATGGCCACGAAAGTGCCGACTCGGCGGATCAGTGGATTCTGGATGAGCTTGCGGCATTCGTACCCCTGGAGGGTGGCGATTTTCTCTTCAAGTGCAATCTGTGGCTGCTGTCGCAGGCTGGCTCTCTGCCAGTAAAGAAAGATGAATGAATACGGACTAATCTCCGCGCAAACGGCTGACCCGCCATGTCGTAAAATATAAGCAGATGACGTTTCCTCTCCATATAGTCTCACTGGTCACCTCGATCATCGGCGCCGTGGCGGTCATGGTCTGGCGCGTGCGCGAGGCGCGCACGGCGGTCACCGCGCGCAAGATCATCATCCCCCCGCTGGGCATGGCCACAGGCTTCTGCATGTTCGTCGTGCCCATGTTCCGCGTGCCCTGGACGTGGGCCCTTGGAACCTTTCTGGCCGGGGCCCTGGTGCTGGCATGGCCGTTGCTGCGCACCTCAAGGCTGGTGCGTGATGGCGAGCAGGTGATGGCGCAGCGCTCGCACGCCTTCTTTGCCGTGGTCATCCTGCTGGCGGGCATCCGCGTGGCTGCCCGCGGCTATCTGGATCACATCCTCACCGTGCAGCAGACCGCCGGACTGTTCTTCATCCTCGCCTTCGGCATGATCCTGCGCTGGCGCATGCACATGTATCTGCAGTACCGGCGGCTGATGGCCAATCCGGCACGGCCGCTGGTCGAGGGCGACGCCGCCTGAGTTGTCCCGGCACGCACAAACCCTGCCCGCGGGCAGGGTTTTCTTTTACTTAGGGAAAATCAAGGGGGAAGTTGGAGGCGCGGACCGGAGTCGAACCGGTGATGGAGGTTTTGCAGACCTCTGCCTTACCACTTGGCTACCGCGCCGCCGGGCGGGGAGGAGTGTGTCCGGCTTGGCCGGTACGGCCTCCCTGCATGGCAAACCCTCGCACGGCGGCGAGGGCTTAAGAATCTCTGGAGCGGGAGACGGGATTTGAACCCGCGACTTCGACCTTGGCAAGGTCGCACTCTACCACTGAGTTACTCCCGCTCGACTTTTTAATCCTAGATGAATGCCCGCGCCGGTGTCAAACCACGGAAAGCAAAGCCTGTGGAAGCCTACTGAACCGGGTGTGTGGCTCCCGTCCACTGCGGATCCAGCTCCGGGGTAACGATCTGTCCGTCGCGGAAGTGCAGGATACGGTTGCCGTACTGCGCTGCCTCGGGATTGTGGGTAATCATCAGTACGGTCTGGCCCAGCTCGCGGTTGCTGCGTTGCAGCATCTCCAGCACGGCCCGGCTGTTTTCCGTGTCCAGGTTGCCGGTGGGCTCGTCGGCCAGCACGATGGCCGGGCGGTTGACCAGGGCGCGGGCCAGGGCGACGCGCTGCTGCTCGCCGCCGCTCAGCTCGCTGGGTCGGTGATCCAGGCGCTTGGCGATGCCCAGCAGTTCGGTAATTTGGCGGAAGTGCTCTTCGTCGCCGTTGGCGGCATCGCCGGCGATGTCCTGCGCAATGCGGATGTTGTCGCGCGCGGTGAGTGTGGGCAGCAGGTTGAACTTCTGGAAGACGAAGCCGATCTTGCGGCGGCGCAAGTGGGTACGCTCGCTGTCGCTGATGGCGGCAAAGTCCGTGCCGTCAATCATTACGCGGCCGCTATCGGCCTGTGCCAGCCCGCCTAAGATGTAGAAAAGAGTGCTTTTACCGCTGCCTGAGGGGCCAACAACGCTGAGAAACTCGCCGCTCTCCACCGTAAAGCTGACGCCGCGCACCGCCGGTACGTCCACCTTGCCGATGCGATAGGTCTTACTGACGTTTTCAACCTGAATAATAGCTGCCATTGTGTGCTTTTATCTTACACGATTGGGCAGCCGTCGGCCCTAGCTGGCGGCGCTGCGGCCGGAAGCAGGCGGCAGGGCGCGGCGCGGTCCGCGGCGCTTGCACAGCAGCAGGCGGATGCACTCCAGCAACTGTGACGGAGGCACGGCACCGCGCTTCAACAGCAGGTCGGCCGGGGCATCGGTGTGGAACTGGTGCACCTGTCCGCTGAACAACACCACGGGCACCGCCGGTGCAAGCTGCTTCATGTGATAGGCGAGGTTGCCGGAGGGTGCATCCGGCAGTTCGGCGCTGCCCAGGACAAGATCCACCTTGCCAGGCTCAAACAACTCCACGGCCGCCGCCGAGGTCAGTGCGGTCAAAACGCGATAGCCTCGGGTCTCCAGCATCAGCCGGTGGATGGACAAACTATGTTCGTCATCCACGCACAGGATGGTCTTCTTATGCGTCATCGTTGAGGGCTCGCACTACTCTCCGGCTCCGGGGCGATGGCAAGTCAGGAGCGAAGCGGGAGACACAATAAACTGATGAAGCATAGTAAGGTTCGCCGGGCGCGCTGACAAGAGTCCTTTTCCGCAATTTTCCATGCGTCGAAGGTCACATATTTGCGCCGCAACATTTCATTGACAGGGCGTTCGGAGCGCGGTAATCGGCAACCTGATCAGGCCAGCAGATACTCGCCGCGTGCGGTCTCCACCACGCCGCCGCCCACGCGCACATCGGTTGCTCCATCGGCGGTGCGGCGGGCGCGAATGTGAATGAAGCTGGGCCGTGCAATCTCCAAACCCTGTTCAATGAGCCCGCGCGTCTCACTCGGCAGCACGCCATGGCGCACCGCCCACGCTGTGCAACAGCCGGCCGCTGAGCCCGTCGCCGGATCCTCGCCGTTGTAGAACTGCATTCGCGCGTGCAACGTGGCTCCTGCGGTCACCACCTCTCTGGTGACAAAGTAGAAGAACTTGCCGCCATGCCGCTGCACGAATTCCGCCGCGCCGCGCGCGTCCACTTGCAGATGGCCGATCGCCTCCAGTGAGCGCAGCGGCACCATGGTGAAGGCCATGCCGGTGGAGACCGTCTGAATGGGCAGAGAGGTATCCACGTCCGCCAGCGGCACACCCACCGCGCGCGCCACCTCCTCCGCCGCGTGCACTGCGCCAAACTCGGGATCGCGCTGCCGCATCTCTCCCATCAGGCGTCCGTCGCGCTCGGCGAACTCGACAGGAATGGGGCCAACCTTAAGATCGAGCACCACGCGCTCGCCGCCACGCTGCCTATGCAGCAGCCAGGCCGTGCCCAGCGTGGGATGCCCGGCGAAGAGCAGTTCCTCCTGCACGGTGAAGATGCGCACCTGCACTCCCTGTTCGGCTTCAACCTCGGCTGGCCGTGGCAGAATAAAGGTGGTCTCCGAGAGGTTTGTTTCACGCGCCAGGCGCTGCATCTCCTCGCTGGTCAGGCCGCGGGCGTCGGGGAAGACGGCCAACTGGTTGCCCTCAAGTGGCGTATGGGTGAAAACGTCGAGTTGCACAAATGGATAGCGGCGCATAGCGGCGGAACCTCGTGATTATTCGTAGAGAGGAATGCTCTCGTCCTGGCGGGAGATGACGATCTCACCGGGTGAGCCGGCGGGAAGTTTGCGCGCCGGTTCCACGCGCGGATCCTCGGCATAACCCTGGTCATCCCATGGCACGGCCGATTCGTAGCCGGGATCATTGGTGCCAGCCTCGTTCCACACCCCCAGGTCGAACCATCCATGAGCGTGCGTGGGCAGCACGCGGATGGGTGTGCGCACGTTGTAAATCCAGCCCATAACCTTGTAGCTGCGCCCGTGCGGCTCCAGCATGACGAGCGCGCAGCCGGTGCGGCCGCACCATGTGTTGCCATCCAGAAAGACCAGCACCGTGCGCGAGCCGTCGCCGCGCAGGTCCACCTTGGCCGCGCGGAAGTGCGTGCTGTGATCCTTCTGATTATCAAACTGCGCCACGTAGGTGGCCAGGAAGCCTTTGAGGCGCTGCACCTCGGCGGCGTCCATGCGCTTGCGTGCCTCGGCCTCAGCTCCGGCGGCGCATAACATCAGCAGGGCCAGTGCGGCCATGCGCAACAGCGAACGTGAAAATTGGCAATGCAGACTCATGTAGAAAGATTACACAATCTACGCCGCCTCACCAAAGGGCAGGGAAGCCGCGAAGCAATTCCGGAACCAGGCGACAGATCTTCTCAAGCGCTTCACGAGCCGAGGGGCTGAGTGATTCCGCATACTCCGCAGAGGGCACTGTGGGAATCTCCTGTTGGCGTGGCACAAATGAAGCGACGGTGGGTGACGCCTCGTGCCGTGGCGCGAATGACTCGCCAGCGCCGGTGACGAGTAATGCCCGAGGCGTATGGCCGTAGAGGGTTTGCGCCAGCTCCAGCAGCGTCTGCGGAGAGACGTGATGGGTTAGGCTTGCCGCTGAAGACGACTGCGGTGCAAGTCTCGTGACGGCCACCGTGCCGGGCGTGCCCTCGGCGGTGGCGTCTAAAAAAATGGCCGCGTCGCACTCGGCGAGTGTCGCGGCCAGCTCCGGAGCCAGTTGGTGGCAGGTTAGGATTGCAACTTCGGGCAGCAGCGCGCGCAATCTATCGGCGGCCAGCAATCCCAGCGCGTCGTCTCCACGCAGGGGATTGCCATAGCCGACGATCAGTGCGCGCGCCATCTGCGGTTTACCGCAGCAGCCGATCCACCATGTTGCCATCGGCATCCAGCAATTGGATGTCGAGCGGCATCATGCCGGCGGCGTGCGTGCTGCAGCTAAGGCAGGGATCGAAGGCGCGCACCACGGCCTCCACGCGATTGAGCATTCCCTGCTCCAGCTTCTTGCCCTTGATGAACTGCCGCGCCACCTGCAGCACTCCATGATTGATGGCCTGGTTGTTGTGCCCGGTGGCGATGATCATATTGGCCGATTCGATCAACCCGTTCTGGTCAATCTTGTAGTGGTGAATGAGCGTGCCGCGCGGTGCCTCCAGGATGCCGACGCCCTCGTACTGGTTGGGCGTTGCGTGGGCGCGCACGTTCTGGCCAAGTATCTCCGGATCGTTCAGCAGCGTCTGCATGCGTTCCACCGAGAAGAGAATCTCGATGAGCCGCGCATAGTGGTAGTAGAACGAGCTGAGCACGCTGTGGCGTTCCAGCTCGCGGAACTCGGCTAACTCCTCGTCGGCCTGCGGCGTGCCGGCGGACTTGCACATATTCAGCCGTGCCAGCGGCCCCACGCGATAGACGCCATCCTTCAATCCCAAAGGTTTGAAGTAGGTGGATTTGAGATAGCTGTCGTTGTTGCAGCTTTCGCCGATGTAGTTCAGGTAATCGGTGCCGGTGATGTTATCGGCGACGACGTTCAGGTTGGCGTCAATAAAGCGCAGCCAGCCGTTGTAAGCGCTGAACTCATTGGTGTCATTGGCCATGGCTAAAAACAGCGATGGGAAGTTTGCGAAGGAGCGCACCTCGGCGCGGAAGCTTTCAATCTGCCCCTTAAACCACTGCAAGGCCGCGCGCGTGATGCGGATGGCCTCGGGAATCTCGGCCAGGATGGCATCGCGCTGTGAGGCCTGCAGGGGATGGCTGACGCCGCCGGGGACGATCCAGCCGGGATGCACGCGCTTACCGCCCAGTGTCTCCAGCACGCGCTGCCCGAACTGGCGCAGCTTGATGCCGTCGCGAGCCATCTGCGGGAACTTGCGCACCACGCCCATGATGTTGCGCTCCACGGGGTCGGAGTCCATGCCCAGCAGGAAGTCCGGCGACGAGAGGTAGAAGAAGCTGAGTGCGTGCGACTGCGTGATCTGCGCCAGGTTCATGATGCGGCGCAGTTTTTCCGCGGTCTCCGGAATGCGCACGGCCATGATGTCATCGCAGGCCTTGCTGCTGGCCAGCAGGTGACTTGTGGGGCAGATGCCGCAGATGCGCGCCATCAGCGCGGGCATCTCCGTGAAGGGACGCCCCTCGCATAGCTTTTCGAAGCCGCGCACCTGGGTCACATGGAAGTGCGCATCCTGCACCTGGCCCTCGTTGTCGAGCTGAATCGTGATCTTCGAGTGGCCCTCAATGCGGGTTACGGGATCAATGATGATGGTTGGCATGGCGTTCTATGCTCCAAAGCGCGTGGTCTGGGTTAAGTCCGGCACACGCCCTTCCAGCAGCTCGCTGACGGCGAGGAAGATGTTATCGGCCGAAGGCGGGCAGCCGGGGATGAAGACATCCACGTCCACCACCTCGTGCAGCGGCATCACGCGCTCCAGCAGTGCCGGCACAATCTTCGTCGGCACCTGCTTGTTGATGTCGGCATTCTCGTCGTACACCCGCTCCAGAACCTTCTCCAGCGGAAACACCGTGCGCATGCTGGGGATGTTGCCGGTGACGGCGCAGTCGCCGAGCGCAACCAGAACCCGCGTGTTCTTGCGGATCAGCCTGATCTTGTGCAGGTCTTCCTCGCTGCTGATGCTGCCCTCGACGAGGGTGACGTCCACGTTCTCCGGGAAGTCCTTGGCGTCCACCAGCGGGCTGTACACCAGTTCGATCTTTTCTTCCAGCAGGATGATGCGCTCGTCGATATCGAGCAGAGACATGTGGCAGCCCGAGCAGCCATCCAGCCAGACGGTGGCCACGCGGGCCTTTGGGTTCTTTGTCTTCGTCATCGTCCCACCTCCCGCATCATGCTCAAGTAGGGCAGGAACTGGCGGCGCTTGAGCATCTCGCCGGCGGCCTGACCCTTTTCACTGAGCGCGCCGGTGGGGCACACCTGCACGCATTTGCCGCAGCCAGTGCAGCTTTCGCTATCGCCCCAGGGACGGTTCAGGTCGGTAATCACCTTTACGGTGGTGCCGCGGCCCATCAGGTCCCAGGTATGCGCGCCCTCCACCTCCGAGCAAACGCGCACGCAGCGCGTGCACAGGATGCAGCGGTTGTGGTCGGCCAAAAAGCGCGGGTGCGAGGCATCCACCTTCTGGTGCGGGTGGATGTACGGCATGGGGATGTGGTTGACGCCAAGCTTCTGCGCCAGCGCCTGCAAATCGCAGTGCCCGTTGGTGACGCATACCGAGCAGATGTGATTGCGTTCGCTGAACAGCAGCTCCAGCACCGTCTTGCGGTACTCGGCCAGCTTCGGCGAGTTGACCGTCACCTCCATGCCCTCCTGCACCTTGGTGACGCAGGCGGGCATCAGCTTGTTGCTGCCCTTTACCTCCACCAGGCACATGCGGCAGGCGCCGATGTTGCTGAGTCCACCGAGGCGGCAGAGCGTGGGAATGAAGATGCCATACTCATCGGCAACCTCCAGGATGGTCTGATCACTGCGTCCGCCGCATTCGCGGTTTTCGATGATCAGGGTGCAGATCTCGACTTCGGGCTTGTTCATACGCCCACCTCCGCTTCCGCCTTGACCGGATGACAGATGCCGGCCGGACAGCGGCCCTCTTCAATGTGCGCGCGATATTCGTCCATGAAGTAGCGCAACGTGGTCAGCGTGGGGTTCGGCGCCGTCTGCCCCAGGCCGCACAGGCTGGCCTCCTTGACCATGCTGGTCAGCCGCTTCAGCAGTTCGAGGTCGTGGGTTTCGGCCCGTCCCTCGCTGATGCGCTCCAGGATGTTGTGCATCTGCATGGTGCCCACGCGGCAGGGAACGCATTTGCCACAGCTCTCCGACATGCAGAAATCCATGAAGAACTTGGCCACGTCCACCATGCAGCTGGTCTCGTCCATCACAATCATGCCGCCGGAGCCCATGATGGAGCCCACGCTCGCCAGCGAGTCGTAGTCCACCGGAATGTCCAGGAACTGCTCCGGTACACAGCCGCCGCTCGGACCGCCACTCTGCACGGCCTTGAACTTGCGACCCTCCGGGATGCCGCCGCCGAGTTTGAAGATGATGTCGCGCAGCGTCATGCCCATGGGGACCTCGATGAGGCCGGTGTTGTTGACGCGTCCCGCCAGGGCGAAGACCTTGGTGCCCTTGCTCTTCTCCGTGCCGATGCTGGCGTACCAGTCGCCGCCGCGGCGGATGATGGGAGGGATGTTGGCGAACGTCTCCACGTTGTTGATCAGCGTGGGCGCGTCCCATAGGCCGCTCTGCGCCGGGAACGGTGGCCGCGGGCGTGGTGTGCCGCGTCCGCCCTCGATGGAGGCGATCAGTGCCGTCTCCTCGCCGCAGACGAAGGCGCCGGCGCCGAGGCGTATCTCGATTTTGAAGTCGAAGTGCGTGTCGCCGATGTTGTTGCCCAGCAGACCGCAGCTCTCTGCCTGGCGGATGGCCGTGCGCAGGCGCTTGACCGCCAGCGGGTACTCCGCGCGGCAGTAGATGAAGCCCTTGTTGGCGCCCACCGAGTAGCCGGCAATGGCCATGCCCTCCAGCACCCGGTGCGGATCGCTTTCCAGCACACTGCGATCCATGAACGCCCCGGGATCGCCCTCGTCGGCGTTGCAGATGACGTACTTCTGCGTGCCGGCGGCCTTGTAGACTGTCGTCCACTTCAGCCCCGTCGGGAAGCCCGCGCCGCCGCGTCCGCGCAGGCCGCTCTTGGTGACCTGTTCGATGACGCCCAGCGGCTTGAGCTTGGTGATGACGTGGAAGAGCGCCTCGTAGCCGTCGGCGGCGATGTAGTCCTCGATGCGCTCGGGATCAATTTCGCCGGAGTTTTCCAGCACGATCTTCTTCTGTTGCGTGAAGAAGTCGAGCTTGCTGTCCATCACAATGGCCTCGGGGGCGGGCTTGTTGTCCACCACCGAGTCGAGGATGGCCGTGGCGTCGGCCGGGGTCACGTTCTGGAACATCTTCTCGTTGGTATCGGCGGCCACCAGTGGACCGGCGGCGCACAGACCCATGCAGCCCACGCCCTTGACCTTGCAGCAGGTCTCCAGGCCACGCTGCTTTACTTCGCTTTCCAGCTGGGTCTTTACCTGATCGGCGTTGGCGGAAAGACAGCCGGCGGCGACGCATACCTTGATGACATGGTCATAGCGGTTGTCGCCCTGCTTGGTTTGCGCGGCAATGTTTGCCAGATCATCCTGGTTCATTTGTGCACCTCCGCCACCTTGCCGGCGCCATCATGGCCATCCGCGCTCATATACTCCAGCACGCGGCGCTTGATGCTCTCCGTGGTGATTTTTCCCGCCACCTGGCCGTCAAAGACGACAGCCGGCGCCAGTCCGCAACTACCCAGGCAGCGCGCCGTCAGCAAGCTAAGGCTGCCGTCCGGCGTGGTCTCGCCCTGCTTGATCTTAGCTGCCTCCTGCACCGCGTTCAGCAGCACGGGCGCGCCTTTGATGTGGCATGCCGTGCCGGTGCAGACCACGCAGGTGTGCTTGCCGGGGGGCTTCATGGTGAAAAAGTGATAGAAAGTTGCCACGCCGTACACCTTGCTGTAGGGCACCTTCAGCGAGGTGGCAACGTAGCGCAGCGCATCGTCATTGAGGAACCCGAAGGTCTCCTGCACCGTGTGCAGCACCTCAATCAGAGCGAAGGGTTCGTGGCCATGCCGACGCATCATGCCGTCCACGATCTTCCAGCGTTTATCGTCGGATGGCGGTGAAATGGTTTTTGCCGTGGGTAGCATCCCTGCTTCACCTCGAAAGTTCGCCTTGAACTTTCCCGTTGATGGCGCAACCGTGCCCGGCGGCCAGCGGCCGTCCGGATAGCTCCGGAAAGGGTGTGCGGTTAGCGCGTCATCTAAATAAAAAACGGCAGCTCCCGGAGTTTTCCTAAGGCCGGGAATCTGCCGCTGTCGGTCGCATCATTGCCTGCACGCGAGCGGAATAAAAGTATAAGGAATCGCTCGCGTCTGGGATTGGGAATGATCCTCAATCCGTCCCAAAAGTCTATGCGCGCAGGAACTTCTGGGATGTGATTCGGCTCACCACAAGGTGTGCGGCAGACCACAACGCAAAACCCTTTTAAAACATTGACCCAAAAGGAAAAACCGGATGCTGAGACGCATCCGGCCGGGTAAAAAAGACGAACGTCAGCAGATGCGCGGTAACTGCTCTCCGCTCAGCATATCCAGCACCCGGGTGGTGCCAATCCGGCTCTTCAGCCGCACCACGCCGCCGCCCTCTGTGACCCGCCCGATGGCCACCGCGCCGCTGGTGTTCGGGCTCCGCCGCAGCAGCTCCAGCGCGCGCGCCGCCTCGGCTTCCGGCAGGATGGCGATCATGCGGCCTTCATTGGCCAGATACAGTGGGTCGAAGCCCAGCACCTCGCAGGCGCCGCCCACGTCCTCGCGCACCGGAATCGCCATCTCATCAATGGTGATTTGCAGGCCGGTGGCCTCGGCGATCTCGATCAGCGTGGTGCCCAGGCCGCCGCGCGTCAGGTCGCGCAGGCAGTGCACATTAACGCCAGCTTCCATCAGTGACAGTACGGCGTGGTTCAGCGGCGCACAGTCGCTCTCAATTTTCGATTCAAACTCCAACCCCTGGCGCATGGCCATGATGGCGATGCCATGTCGTCCGATGTCTCCGCTCAGCAGCACCACGTCGCCCGCTCGCACCGAGCTCGGCGCGATGACCAGCCCGTGCTCAATGACTCCCACGCCCGCCGTGTTGATGAAGATGCCGTCGCCCTTGCCGCGATCCACCACCTTGGTGTCTCCGGTCACCAGCTGCACCCCGGCCACCTCCGCAGACTGCTTCAGGCTCTGCACCACCGCCCAAAGAGTCTCCATCGGCAGCCCTTCTTCCAGGATCAATCCACAGCTCAGATACATGGGCCGCGCGCCGCACATGGAAAGATCGTTGACCGTGCCGTTGATCGCCAGCGATCCGATATCTCCGCCGGGGAAGAACAGCGGGTGAACGACATAACTATCTGTGGTGAATGCCAGCCGCGCACCGCCCAGGTTGAAGACCGCGCCGTCGTGCCGTGCCTCCAGCAGCGGGCTCTGGAAGGCCGGCAGAATCATGCGTTCAATCAGCTGATGCATCAGCTTGCCGCCGCCGCCATGTGCCAGCGTTACCGTCGGATAGTCCGTAATGGGCAGCGGACAGCTAAGGGTGAAGTCCTTGATCTCACTCAATTTCGTTTACACCTTTCCCGCGGAGGCCAGCTCGGCGCGGCGATACCGATAATAAGCGGCGCAGGCGCCTTCGTTGCTCACCATGGGCGCGCCCAGAGGTTTTTCCGGCGTGCACTGTTTGCCAAAGGCCGAGCACTCATGCGGCTTCTTCAAGCCCTGCATGATCAGTCCGCTGATGCACAGCGGGCTCTCCTCTGCCGTGTAGCCGCCCACGTCAAAGCGCAGCTCGGCGTCGAACTCGCTGAACTCCGGGCGCAGGCCCAGGCCGCTCAGGCCGATCTCTCCAATGCCGCGCCACTTGCGGTTCACCACCTGGAAGACCTCTTTCACGTAGTGCTGCGCCGCGCGGTTGCCGCCCTCGGGCACGGCGCGCGTGTACTGATTTTCCACCTCGTAGCGGCCCTCTTCCAGCTGCTTTACGCACATGGCGATGCCCTGCAGAATGTCCAGCGGCTCAAAGCCGGTGACGACGATGGGCACCTTGTACTTGGCCGCAATGGGGATGTACTCCTCATAACCCATGATGGCGCAGACGTGTCCCGCGGCAAGAAAGCCCTGTACGCGGTTCGCCGGCGAGCCAAGGATGGCTTCCATGGCGGGCGGCACCAGCACGTGTGAGACGAGGATCGAAAAATTATGGATTTCCTGCTGCTTGGCCTGGTACACGGCCATGGCGTGCGCCGGAGCTGTCGTCTCAAAGCCGACGGCGAAGAAGACCACCTGCTTCGTCGGATTCTCCTTGGCGATCTTCAAGCAGTCAAGTGGCGAGTAGAGGATGCGCACGTCTCCGCCCTTGGCCTTGATGCCGAAGAGATCCACCTCGCTGCCCGGAACACGCAGCATATCTCCAAAGCTGCAGAAGATGACCTCCGGGCGCGCGGCGATGTGCACTGCCTTGTCGATCAGCTCCAGCGGCGTGACGCACACCGGGCAGCCCGGCCCGTGCACCAGCTCAATCTGTTTGGGCAGCAGCTCGTCCAGCCCGAACTTGACGATGGCATGCGTCTGTCCGCCGCAAATTTCCATCAGCGTCCAGGGGCGAGTGGTGATGCGGTGGATCTCCTGCGAGAGCGTCTGCGCGGCTCCCGCGTCGCGATATTCGCTGGAGTACTTCACGGCTTCGCCCCTCCATCGGGCGAGAGCTGGCCCAACTCGCCCAGTTCGTCCATCTCTTTCAGATAGCCGAACACCTTGGCGGCCTCTTCCTCGTCCACAATGCTGATGGCAAAGCCCACGTGCACCAGCACGTACTCGCCCACCTGAGCCTCCGGCACATAGGCCAGGTTGACCTCCTTGAGCACGCCGCCAAAGTCCACCTTGGCCTGCCGCACCAAATCCTCACCGTGAATGCTGACAATCTTGCCCGGAACTGCTAGACACATCTGCCATCCCTCGCCTTCTCCTGCTCGCTCAGTTGCCGCGCCGCTGCCACAACCTGGCCCAGCGCAATGCCGCCATCATTGGGAGGAACCCTCTGATGCCAATATACCTTGCCACCCGCATCCGTCAGCCGCGCAATCGCCAGCTCGGTCAGCAGGCGGTTCTGGAAGCAGCCGCCCGTCAGCAGCACGTTCAGCCCCTTGTGCTCGCCGGCCACGCGCACCATCATCTCCACCAGCGTATTGTGGAAGCGCCGCGCCATGACCGCCTGCTGTATGCCCGCAGCCACATCGCGCAGCAACCCGCGCACCATGGGCCGCCAGTCCAGCTCAGACGGTGCATCGTCTGCAGCGGTGTCCAATACAAAATCGTACACTTCCCGGTCGTCGGAGTGCTCCGCCAGCCACTCCAGCTCCATCGCCGCCTGGCCCTCGTGCCGCACCTGCTGACGCATTCCGATGATGGATGCCACGGCGTCAAAGAGCCGCCCGGCGCTCGAGGTCCACGGCGCGTTCAGTCCCTGGCGCAGCATCTGTCCCACAATGCGACGGTCACTGTCGCTAAAGGCCGCAACCGGTGCCAGGTCATTGCGCTCCAATGCCGCCTCGCCCAGCGTCTGCCACAGCGCGCTCAAGCCGCAGCGCCGAGGCTCACGCACCGCGCGCTCGCTGCCCGGCAACTGCATGGGCCGCAGCCGGGCCACCCGGCGGTATCCACATTCGTCAATCTTCAAAAACTCACCGCCCCACACCGTGCCATCCGGACCAAAGCCGCTGCCATCCCAGGTGACGGCCAGCGCCGGTGCCGCGACCTCGTTTTCCGCCATGCAGCTCAGCGCGTGCGCGTAATGGTGCTGCACCCGGATCGGCTCCGCCTTCGTCTTCGCCGCCTCACGCCCGGCCCACACGGTGGAGACGTAGTTGGGATGCAGATCGCAGGCAATGGCCGCAGGCTTCACTTCGTACAGCGTCTCCAGGCTCTCGATCACCTTCTCAAAGGCCGCGCCGGATTCCACCGTCTCCAGGTCTCCAATGTGCTGGCTGAGGAAGACCTGGCGGCCCACGGCCAGTGCGACGGTGTTCTTCTGGTGCGCACCCACGCCAAGAATCTGCGGCAGCTCGTCTTTCACCATCACCGGCAGCGGAGCGAATCCGCGGGCGCGGCGCATCACCATCTCGCGCGCAGCCATCACCCTCACCACGGAGTCATCCACGTGGCGCAGGATGGGGCGGTCGTGCACCAGCAGCAGGTCGGCGATCTTGCCCAGCCGTTCCAGCGCTTCGTGCTCGTCGGTGCAGATGGGTTCATCGCTCAGGTTGCCGCTGGTGGCCACCACGGCAAAGCCCACCGCAGACAGCAGCAGATGATGCAGCGGCGTGTAAGGCAGCATCGCTCCCAGCATGGGATTGCCCGGCGCGACGTTACATGCAACCTGCGACTCCACTCCCGCCCGTCGCCGCAGCAGCACAATCGGAGCCTCCGGTGAGCGCAGCATGCGCTCTTCCAGTGGACTCACATCGCACTCGGCTGTAATGGCTGCCAGTGACGGCATCATCAGCGCGAAGGGTTTTTCCTCGCGGCGCTTGCGCTCGCGCAAAGTGCGCACGCCATCTTCGCTGCGCGCGTCCACCATCAGGTGGAAGCCGCCCAGTCCCTTGACCGCCACGATCTTGCCCGCCTGCAATGCTGACGCCGCCTGCAACAGCGCGTCGTTGCGCGTGGCCAGCACCTTGCCCGCCAAATCCCACAGCGCAAGCTGCGGACCGCACTCCGGACAGGCATTGGGCTGGGCGTGGAAGCGCCGGTTCGCCGGGTCCTTGTATTCCTTGGCGCAGGCCGCGCACATGGTGAACTTCTTCATCGTGGTGCGCGGACGGTCGTAGGGAAGTGATTCGATGATGGTGTAGCGTGGGCCGCAGTTGGTGCAGTTGGTAAAGGGATATTGATAGCGCCGGTTGGCCGGGTCCATCACCTCGGCTAAACACTCAGGACAGGTGGCCACGTCGGGCATTACCAGCGCGGTCTTTTCTCCGCCTTCGCTCTCGCGTATCTCAAACGAGTTGTAGCCGCAGGGGTCGGCCCACACGCTCTCCAGGCTTTGGATGAAGCTGATGGCGGGCTTTTCGCGCTCCACGCGCAGCAGGAAACTTTCCAGCGTCGTGCGCGGACCCTCCACCTCCAGCAGCACTCCGCGTGCGGTGTTGCTCACCCAGCCGTTGAGCGCAAGTCCGGTGGCCAGGCGATAGATAAATGGCCGGAAGCCGACGCCCTGCACGGCGCCGCGGATGGTCATCTTCAGGCGCAGGGAATTTGTGCGCTCCTCGGAAGATGCCACTGTCGCTGCCGCCACGCTCTGCTCTGTCGTCGCCAAAATCAGTACCGCCTCACCCGGCTCTGCGCCTTGGCGCAGCCATTGCCAAACCGGTGCCGGGTACGCTCCGGGAGGCGTTATCACACTCTTGTGTGATGATAACTCACATCGGCCAGCCGCCCGCGCGGATGTTAAAATCAAAGGGGAGGCCGCTCCAAAGAGTGCGGTAACTTATTTCATGACAATGACTTCCATTACGCCAGTTCCCATGCTCGACCTGAAGCGCCAGTACGCCACCCTGCGTGAGGAGGTGCGCGCCGCCATCGACCAGGTCTGCGAGTCGCAGTCGCTGGTGCTGGGCGAGGAGGTCGCCAGCCTGGAGCGGGAGATCTCCGCCATGCTGGGCGTCAAGGCCACTGTGGGCTGCTCCAGTGGCACAGACGCCCTGTGGCTGGCGCTGGCCGGCGTCGGCGTCACTGCGGGAGACAGTTTTCTGACCACTCCTTTTACCTTCTTCGCCTCGGCCAGCTCCATCACGCGTTGCGGCGCGCGTCCCTATTTTGCGGATATTGATCCCCTGACCTTCAACCTATCGCCGCGAACCACGCAGAACGCCATCGCCACGCAGCGTCCGCAGCGGCTGAAGGGCATCATGCCCGTGCACCTTTACGGACAGTGTGTTGACGCCGATGCCTTTGACGCTCTGGCCAAGGCGCACAAAATCGTCATCGTCGAAGATGCCGCGCAGGCCTTTGGAGCTACCTGGAAGGGCCGCCACGCTGGAGCCCTCGGTCTCTCCGCGGCCTTCAGCTTTTATCCCACCAAGAACCTGAGCGCCTTTGGCGACGCCGGCGCGGCCACCACCACCAGTGACGAGGTGGGTGAGCACATGAAGCGCCTGCGCAATCACGGCTCCGCCCGCCGCTACTATCACCAGGAGATCGGTTGGAATGCCCGCATGGACGCCATCCAGGGCGCGGTGCTGCGCATCAAGTTGCGCCACATTGCCCAGTGGAACCAGCGCCGCGCCGAGGTGGCCGCAAAGTACGATGAGCTGCTGCAAAAGGCTGGATTGGCCGGCGCGCGCGGTGCTGCCATCACGGTAAGCGCATCGCAGCCCATCGCCCTGCCCGCCACCCGCCCGGAGGCCACGCACATCTTCCACCAGTACGTTGTACGGGCGGATAAGCGCGACGAGTTGCGCGACTTCCTGTCCTCACGCAAGATTGGCTGTGAGATTTACTATCCCGTGCCGCTGCACCTGCAGGAGTGCTTCGCCTATCTCGGCCACAAAGTGGGAGACTTCCCGGAGGCCGAGCGTGCCTGCCGCGAGGTGCTCGCCCTGCCCATCTTCCCCGAGCTGACCTCGTCCGAGCAGGAGACGGTCGTCGCGGCCATCGCGGAGTTCTATTCCTAGTAGTGGCTCGTATTACTGGATTGCAGAAACAAAAAGGCGCTGTGCGGGGAGATCCCAGCAGCGCCTATTTCTTGATTGCGACTTAATGTTTGTGCGCCTTGCCCTTGGATTTTTCCGCCTTGTCCTTGGCTGACTTCTGCGGAGCCGTGCTGGCGGCCTTCGGAGAGTTTTGCGCCGTCTCGCCCGCGGCGTACACCTGGCGCGCCACGTTGCCCAGCAGGCGATACTTGCGCTCGGTTATGGTGCCGTCGATGTTCTGCTTGCGAATGGTGAAGACCGGCAGGCGGCCTTCCTTGCCAAAGTCCTCGTTGCCCACCGTGGCCGGGAAGTAGCCGATGATGAAGTGCTCGCGGTAGCCGGTCTCGTAGCGGTGCTTCTTCAGGTTCCAGGTGAAGACCCTTACCTGGTTGAAGTCGCAGGGCAGCCCGTCCTTGTTCTCGTTCAGCAGCACCAGGTACTGCGGAACCTCCTTGTCATCGTCGTGCACGGTGTTCAGCACAAAGGCTGCCTGGATGCGCTGCCCTTCGGCGTACTGCGCCACTTCAATCGGAATCTCCAGGTCCACCATGCGCGCCAGCACCCAGCCAACGTGTCCTTGCGCGTCGCGCACCATCCACCAGTCGTCCATGGGATGGGGCTTGTCTTCGGAATTTTCGTTCGGCTTGGCCGCCGCCGGGTTGATGTTGCCTGTCGCCTTGGCTG
>Ga0371490_1000854_pt1 | contig 17857 bp, 19 predicted proteins | sample MB2SIPfraction_FD_207959 | JGI IMG/M metagenome (GOLD analysis project Ga0371490, IMG submission 207959) | Lab enriched peat soil microbial communities from McLean, Ithaca, NY, United States - MB28FN SIP fraction | ecosystem: Environmental > Terrestrial > Soil > Wetlands > Peat | place: USA... | reverse complement strand
TGTTTGCTATGAGATGCAATCAGTTCGACACCTATGTTGACGAGATGCTCTCCGGGATTCTGCATCCCGAAGCGGCCCGTCACCTGCGCGAATGCGAGCGCTGTAGCGCCAACTATGCCCGGCGCGCCGCCTTGCAGGCAAATCTGCGGCAGCTTGCCGCCACGGCCACTGCGGGACCTTCCGCGGCCACCGACCGCGCCGTGCTGGAGGCCTTCCGCCGCCGCCAGCATCCTACCGTTCAACCGCCAGCGGCACCGGTGCTGCACTTTCCGCGGCGCACGGCTTTTGCCGGCCGGCGCGGCCTGTGGAGTGCAGTTGCGGCGGCAGCCCTGCTGATAGCCAGTATCGCCAGCGGCGTTCATCTGTGGCGCGGCACGGGAGTGGTTACGGCTCCGCAGCGCGCCGCCGGGCCTATGAGCTCGCCGCGTGGAGCTGCCGCTGTCGCTCCCACGGAACGCGCCACGGTGGCCGGCGTGGTGGCCCAGCGCAGGCAGCCTATGCGTCTGGAGCGCCCCGTGCAGATGGCTTCCATGCAGGCGCCTTCTCCGGCATCGGAGAACCAAACGCGGGTGTCGGCCTCGCAGCGTCAGTCCTATGCTTACGATGGCGATAACTACGAATCTGCCGCGGAGCGTGCGCCTGCGGCATCACCGGTTTTACGGCTGGCCAGTACGGGTAGTGGCAACGTGGCCCGTTCCGCCAGTTCCACCTGGCAGGGCTACTCGAACCTGATGTACTGCGATCCGGTGACATGCGCGGGCCCAATGCAGGTGGTGCGCATCAAGGTGCCGGTGGGGCAGGTCAAGGCCAACCTGGGACAGAGCACGGGTGATGGATATGTGAATGCCGACGTTGTCGTCGGTCCTGACGGATTGGCACGTGCCATCCGCATGGCGGATTAGCCGCCCATCCAAGCGGCCAGAGAGTCATTCCGGGGGGAGTAAACGATGAAACGCGAAAGAGTATGGATGATGGCGATTGTGATGCTGATCGCGGTGGCCATGCAGGCACAGTCTAAGTTGATTCCTTCACCCATGGAGGGCCCCGGTGACAGCGTGCCCGGCATCACCGTGCAGATTTCGCCGCCGCCTATCGCCATCTCCTCAGGGCTTATCGGCGTCAGCAACCCTCTGGGTGCGCAGCCGGTCAAGGGCAAGCCGCTCTTTGTCGAATACATCACCGAACATCGCCAGAGCTTTACGGACGGCAATCACATTGCGCGCGCCACGCACTCGCGCCTCTATCGCGACGGCCATGGGCGCATCCGCCGCGAGTCTGAGTTGAGCGTGCCTGGTCTTCCCTCCGGGGCCGCCTCGGCCAGCTTCGTCACCGTGGCCGACCACCAAACCGGCTACGGTTTTGTGCTCAATCCGCAGGAAATGGTGGCGCACCGCTACGAACTGAACCGCCCCGCACCCTCCTACGTAGCGCGGCTCAGCGCACAGAGCGGCCCCAACCACCTGATGCCCGGCGGAGATAATCCGCCACCGTCGGATTCGCACTGGAATCTGCACAACTTCATCCGCCGCATGCATCTTTCAGAGAGCTCCAACTTGGGCGGCAATGCGCGTGGGCCTGCCTCAGGCGTTGTTGGCGAGGAAGCCGGCTATACCGCGCCCCCGCCCATGCGCATCGAACAGCCCTTCCTGGCCGCGCCTAATCCCGTACGCACGGAAAACCTCGGCGAGCAGGTCATGCTCGGCTACAAGGTCAAAGGCACGCGGGTCATCACCACGCTGCCGGCAGGACAGATCGGCAACGACCGTCCCATTGATATCGTCAGTGAACAGTGGTTTTCATCTGAACTGGAACTGGTGATGCGCAGCCTGCATCGCGATCCCTGGGCCGGCGAGTTCACCACCACGGTGACGCACCTGGACCGCGGTGAGCCGTCGGCAGAGTTGTTCGACGTGCCCGCGGGCTACAAGGTGGTGGACGCCGCCGACGATCACGAGCATCACGTGCTGCAGGGCAATCCCGGTCCGTCCCCGAGCCCGCAAAGCTGGTAAATGCCCCTATGGCAAACGAAAAATGACCCGGCCGCTACTTGGTAGCATGACAGCCGGGTCAATAATGACGTCGAGACTCCAATTCAGGAGGTTCAGTGCGAGATTCTCTGGACGATCCTCTTGTGTTTAGACAAGAACCACGTCCTCCACATTCCTCTTCGCCGGAGATTCCTTCCGGAGGCACTCCTGAAAATTTTCTTCGAGCGATACTTCCTCTATCAGCTCTTCTTCCACTTCGTGTGCCCACCGTTCTTCTGCCAGCGCAATTTCCCTTTCTTCAAGATCCGTCATATGAGTACCTTCCCAAATAATTTCGCAAAAAGATAAGTAATTAAAAATGATCTATCGGGATGGCTTATATCGCTGAGCACTGCGAAAGTCAACCTAAATCTTTATGATTCAATGATTTACAGGGAAACATGTCTGACAAGCAGCACGGTTATGCGGAAGGTTGGCGGCTAGCTTGCAGCTTTCTCAACCTTTGGCCCGTCAGTACCACATAGTGAATGGCAGAGGCCAAGGTGAAGGCGAATACACCGTAGAGTAAAACCATGCCGGTCATCCATATCCACTCGTAGAGATAGACCTTGGCGAGCAGGGCAAAGAAGACGGCGGCAATCTGGCAGGCGGTGTTGATCTTGCCGAAGATGCCCGGCCGGAAATCGCGCAACCCCACCGTATAGAGCAGGGCCGAGATGATCAGGATGGAAAGGTCGCGCGAGAAGACCATCACCGTGTAGCGCCAGGCGATCATATGGTTGAAGGACATCACCAGGAAGAGCGAACTGAGCAGCAGCTTGTCGGCGATCGGGTCCAGGTATTCGCCCAGCCGCGTGCGTTGCTTCAGCAGCCGCGCCGCCAGCCCGTCCAGGCCATCGCTCAGCCCGGCCACCACCACCAGGATCAGCGCCGTGTGGTAGCGCCGTTCCACAATGCAGATGTTGATAAAGGGGATGAAGAACAGCCGCATCAGGGTGAGCTGGTTGGGTGCCGTCCACAGGTCGTTGATCACCGCGCCGCCCTTCGCGCCGGGCCGCCAAAGACTGAGCGCAGGGTGCATCCTGCCTGCTCGGTGAAGGTCGCGCCCAGTGCGGGAACTTCGCCCGCAGCCTCGTCCAGCTCCATGCGCTCCACGCGATGCATGGGGAAGAACAGTGTCGAGGGGCCGGCCTTCTCCCCGGCGCGCAGCTGATGTGCCAGGTCTTCCAGGCTTTCGAGCGGTACGCCGCGCAGCTCCACGCCACTGGGATTGAGAGACAGCAGGCGGCCAAAGAACTTCTGGCGCGGCGAATGCAGCGTCAGCAGCACGATGGCGTTCTTCGCAAATCCACCTGGCGGCATACGCCATTGATTCTGCCCTGTGGAGTGGAGGCTGGCAAGAGGCTGGGTCGGAATGCCGCCACAAAGCTGCTAGAGTAGTAGCTTAAGAGTAGTAACCAGGGTACTCATGTCCTCCACGCCAACGCCCAAAAGACTGCATGTCATCATCGCCTTTGCGCTGGTGTACGTGCTCTGGGGTTCCACCTACCTGGCCATCCGCCTGGCCGTGGATCACCTGTCCCCGCTGATGATGGGCGGGCTGCGCTTTACCACCGCCGGCCTGATGATGCTTGGCTACCGCGCCGCCACCGGAAACCGCATCTGGGTCACCTGGCGGGAGCTGCTGCGCCTCTCCGTGATCGGCATTCTGCTGCTGGTCACCTCCAACCTGGTGCTGGGTTGGGCGGAGACCATGATGCCCACGAGCCTGGCCGCGCTCTTCATTGCCGTTACTCCCCTGTGGTTTCTCATCTTGGAGCGGCTCAGCCACGGACACGAGCGGCTATCTCCACGTGGACTGGTTGGCATCTTTCTTGGAGTGGTTGGCGTCCTCATCCTGCTTTGGCCAGACCTGACCGGCCATACCGGACTGGATTACCGCCAGCTCTTTGGCTCCGGTCTAGTCCTGCTCAGCAGCATCAGTTGGGCATCGGGCTCCGTGCTGGTCAAGCGCTGGCACATGACGGTGGATCCTTACACGGCCAGCGGCTGGCAGATGCTAATCGCCGGCGTCATTGGCGGCGTGCTGGCCGTGGCCGCAGGCGATCTGCACCGCACCACCTGGGTGGCCAGCTCGCTGTGGGCCATCGTCTACCTGATCTTTGCCGGCTCGCTGGTTGGCTATACGGCTTACGTGTGGCTGCTGAAGAATGTGTCGATCTCCAAGGTCTCCACCTACGCCTACGTAAACCCCATTGTCGCCGTCATCCTGGGAGTGCTCCTCCACGGCGAGCGCATGGATGGCTACATGCTGGCCGGCAGCGTGGTGGTCATCCTCAGCGTGGTGCTGGTCACGGGAGCCAAGGTCCGGCAGGCCAACCAGGAGACAGAAGCCATTGAACTGGAGCCCGTCGAGCCCAGCGGCGATTGAGCCTGGGTTTGATTGTCTGTCGTGAAAACGACCCCCTCCGAAGACCCAGTGCGCGTTTTTTTGCTATCATCTCCGCCCATGTGGGGCAATCGAACATCGCAGCAGTGGATCGCGGAGTACACCATCAGCCACCAGCATCCGGCGAACCGCCTCTGTCACACCATCGGCATTCCACTGATCCTGATTGCGCTCGCCGTGCTGGCCGCGAGCATCGCTTATCACCCGGCATGGAAGTTGGCCGCCGCGCTCTTCGTTATCGGATGGATATTCCAGTTCATCGGCCACGCCTTTGAGGGCAAGCCGCCGGAGTTCTTCAAGGATTGGCGCTTTCTCTTCGTTGGTGTGCGCTGGTGGTGGGCCAAGATCAACGGCCGGGCATAGCCATATACGTGCAGCACACAAGAAAAGAGCGGCCCGCAGGCCGCTCCTCTATTTTGTATAAAAACTACTTTCTCTTCCAGCGCACGCCGTCCTTGGTGTTTTCCAGGATGATGCCCTGGGCGAGTAACTCGTCGCGCACAGCGTCGCTGGTCTTGAAGTCCTTGGCCTTGCGCGCCTCGCTGTGCTTGAGCACCAGGGCTTCCACGTCGGCGTCGCTGAAGGCGGCACTCTGCGCCATCTCCAGGGCGGCGGCACTGATCTTCTCCTCGCGGCCTTCGCTGCGAGCCCACTCCACGGTGGCCTTGATGTGCTCGGCGTCGTGATCTTCCAGCACGCCGTAGATCTCATCAAATTTGGCCAGCGCCCCCAGCAGGGCAGGGATGTCCCCTTTGGCGATTTTGCCCTGGTCGGCCATGGCGTTCACGTCGCGCACCAGGTCGAAGATGGCGGCCAGAGCCTGCGCCGTGTTCAGGTCGTCGTCGAGCGCGGCGCGCATCTCGCTCACGGCCTTTGCGGCCATAGCGGCGGCCTCTGGATTTGCGCCCTCCGGCCAGTGGCTGGTCTCCAGGCGAATCTTGAAGTTGCGCAGCCGCTCCACGCTGCTGGCGGCCTGCACCAGACCGTCAAAGGTAAAGTTGAGCTGCTTGCGGTAGGGCACGCTCATCAGCAGCAGGCGAATGCTCGAAGGCTTGTGGCCCATCAGCACCAGGTCGCGCAGGGTGTAGAAGTTGCCCAGTGACTTGGACATCTTCTGCCCCTCGACGAGCAGGAAGCGAACGTGCATCCAGTGGCGGGCGAAGGTCTTGCCGGTCATCGCCTCGCTCTGCGCGATCTCATTTTCGTGGTGCGGGAAGAGAAGATCTTCGCCGCCGGCGTGGAGGTCAAAGCTCTCGCCCAGGTACTTCATCGCCATGGCGGAGCATTCGATGTGCCAGCCCGGCCGCCCCGGTCCGATGGCGGTCTCCCAGCTGGTCTCGCCCTCTTTTGGAGCCTTCCACAGCGCGAAGTCGCGCGCGTCATCCTTCTCGTACTCGTCGGCGTCCATGCGCCCGCTGCCGTCGGTGATCAGCCCGGTGAAGTCCTTCTTACTCAGCTTGCCGTACTCGGGAAACTTGCTGATGCGGTAATACCAGCTTCCATCCTCGGCCTGGTAGGCGACGTCCTTGGCGGCCAATCCCTGGATGAGCGCGATCATCTCCGGAATATTCTCCGTGGCGCGCGAGATACGCTCCGGCTGCTGGATGCCGAGGGCGTCCATGTCCTCAAGGAATGCCTTCTCGTACTTGGCCGTGTATTCGCCGATGGGCACGCCTTTCTGGTTGGCGTTGCGGATAATCTTGTCGTCCACGTCGGTGATGTTCATGACGTGCAGAAGCTGGCGTCCGCTCTGCAACAGGTGACGGCGCAGAACGTCCACGGCGACGAAGGTGCGGAAGTTGCCGATATGGCCGTAGTCGTAGACGGTGGGTCCGCAGGCGTAAAAGCGCACCAGGTTGTCCTGGGCGGGAGAAAATTCCTCGATTTTTCCGCTGAGTGAATTAAACAGTTGGAGCGGCATGGCTTACCTTCATTCCAGTGAGCGATTCGCGTTCGCTTCTTATACTTTGAGTTCTCTTCTGATTCTAAGGGCCGCCCGCACGGGGCCGCAACAAACAGTTGCTAGCTGATCAGGTGGTAGTAGCCGTCGCGGCGGGTGATGCCGACTGCTGTGCCGAAGAGCTCACTCAGCCGGCGCGCGGTCAGCAGCTTGTTCTTGGGGCCGTCGGCCACAATGCGCCCATCGCGCAAAAACAGCACGCGCTCAATCTCCGGCACCACGTCCGGCAAATGATGCGTGATAAGCAGTAGGGTCAAACCGCTGCGCGCCAGCTTGCGCATGGTCTGGCGCAGTTCCATCTGGGCGATCACGTCCAGGCTGTTGCTGGGCTCGTCAAACAGCAGCGCACGCGGTGAATGCACCAAGGCGCGGGCGATCATCACCCGCCGCACCTCTCCGCTGGACATCTGGCTCACCTCGCGACCGGCCAGGTGGGCAATCTCCAGCCAGCGCATCACCTGCCTTGCTTTGCGTCGCATCGCCTCCGTTACTGCATGGTGGAATCCGAGGCCGACGCTGCTGAAGAAGCCGGAGAGCACCGCCTCCTCGCCTGTGATGGGGCGGGCCGTAAAGGGCTCTACGTCATTGCTGACGATACCCATCAGGCTGCGTAGCTCGCTCACATTCCAGGTGTCGCGTCCAAACAGGTGGATCGACGTCGTGGGATCGAAGAGCGGGTACAGCTCGCGCGTGATGGTTTTGATCAGCGTGCTTTTGCCGCAGCCGTTCGGACCAAGAATAGCTACATGCTCGCCTTGCGCGATGGTCAGGTCGAGCGCGTGCAGCACCTCTCGCCCACCGCGAAACACGCAGACATTGCGCATCTCCAACAGCGGCACCAGCTTTGTGCGCGGGGTGCGAGAGGCCGCGCTCTTCTTTGCAGCTTTCTTGTGGGCAGCTTTCTTCGCGGCGGAAATTTTCGTAGCGGGCTCTTCCTTCCGCACTGCGGTGATGGTTTTTCCCCTGGCCATGGGCAACCTAGGCGTGCACCTCTTCTTCGGTTTCCTCAACATAGCTGCCCACGTTTTCCAGCGAGGCCAAAAAGCCCTTGTCCTGTAGCTGGATGACCCCAACCAGGCGATAGTCGTCCAGTTCGGGAGCGTTCAGCAACTCATACAGATCGTCAATCGTCGTCGCGTAGCGCAGTTCAAAGTGCGTGTCCATGATTTCCTCCTGCGGCAGGTCTCCCGCGAATGTGCCTAAGTAGAGCACTCCCCGTGCGGCAGGGTCAAACGCAGCATGAAAAGGACTTGGGCGAGCATCGGCCGCAACGATTTTGGCCGTGCCCGGCCTCAGGAATACCCCGCCGGAGCCGGCCAAACTAAGCTATAATCTCTCCATTCTGAAAGCCCCTGGGAGTTGTCCGTGCAATGGATCGGCTCCAATCCGGCCTCACGTCCGCGCCGCATGACCATGGCGCTCAAGGCCACGGCTGCGAGAGGCATCTGGTCGCGCTTCGCCTCGCCCCGCGCCGAACTCATCGGCGCACCCTCGTTGTCGCGTCCCAGCCTCTTCTCCGGCGACTAGTTTTTCTCTTACTCCTCCGCAATTGTTTGCCCGCCATTGGTGTAGCCGTTTTTCACGATCTGCCATCGGCGCGGCACCGTATCCGTTTTTCAGCATTTGCGCTCCCTTAGGAGGAATCCATGACGCCCTCGACCCTATTGCACGCCGACGCCCCGGTGATTCACACCAAGCTGCCCGGTCCCAACGCCCGCCGCATCATCGCCGATGACGCCCGGCTCATCTCGCCCTCCTACACCCGCAGCTATCCCATGGTTGCCAAGCACGGCCACGGATGCATGATCGAGGATGTGGACGGCAACCAGTTTCTCGACTTCAGCGCCGGCATCGCCGTCACCAGCACCGGCCATTGTCACCCGGAGGTCGTGGCGGCCATCCAGAAGCAGGCGGCCGAGCTGCTGCACATGAGCGGCACGGACTTCTACTATCCGCAGATGACCGAGCTGGCCGAGCGCCTCTCGAAGATCGCTCCCATGCCCGGCCCGCACCGCGTGTACTACGGCAACAGCGGCGCCGAGGCCGTGGAGGCCGCCATGAAGCTGGCCCGCTATCACACCAAGCGCCAGTACATCATCGCCTTCTACGGAGCCTTCCACGGACGCACCATGGGCGCGCTCTCGCTGACCTGTAGCAAGGCGCAGCAGCGCCGCCGCTTCGCTCCGCTCGTCCCCGGCGTGGTGCACGTGCCTTATCCCAACCTCTACCGCCGCCCAGCTGGCACCGACGCCGAGCAGTACGCCCGCGAAACCGCGCGCCACATCGAAGACTGGGTCTTCCGCACCGAGGTTCCGCCGGAAGAGTGTGCCGCCATCGTCGTCGAGGCCTTCCAGGGTGAGGGCGGCTACCTGCCCGCGCCGCCCGCCTTCATGCAGGAGCTGCGCCGCATCTGCGACAAGCACGGCATCCTGCTGATCGTGGACGAAGTGCAGAGCGGCATGGGCCGCACCGGCAAGTGGTGGGCCGTGGAGCACACCGGCGTCGCACCGGACATGATCACCATCGCCAAGGGCATCGCCAGCGGCATGCCGCTTTCGGCCCTGCTGACGCGCGCGGAGATCATGGACTGGACGCCGGGCTCGCACGCCAGCACCTTTGGAGGCAACCCGGTGGCTATCGCCGCCGCCCTCGCCACCCTGGACATCCTTGAGCGCGAAGGCCTCGCGAATGCACACACGGTCGGCGAACACATCCTGACCCGCACCCACGACTGGGCGCAGCGCCTGCCTCTTGTGGGAGACATCCGCGGCCGCGGCCTCATGATCGGCATCGAGTTCGTCAGCGACAAGCAGGCCAAAACCGCCGCCCCGGAGCAGCGCGACCTCGTCGTCGAAGCGGCTTTCGAGAAGGGCCTGCTCGTCCTCGGCGCAGGACCGAACACCCTGCGCTTAAGCCCTCCGCTCATCGTCACCAAGCACCAGGCGGATATCGCACTGGATATCCTCGAAGAGAGCATCCAGCAGGTGGCCAGCGGAAAGTACAAGCGCCCAAGCTGGAGCGAGTAACGCAGGCAGCGAGTAACGTAGCTAAGTAAGAGAGAATCAGATGCCCCATCCTTCTGCGCGCCGCATGCCAGAGGGTGGGGCTTTTTACCGTGCAGTCTGAACGGATGAACCCTCTATAACTCCGGACCGTACGCTGGAAGATTTGCTGCCGGAAAAATCTTGCGGATTGGGGGGCTTTGGAGCACTCTTTCGGCAGGAAGGGGGAAACGTTATGACCAAGTTGGGCAGTCGGACATTATTCTGGACACCACGGATCCTCGCAATCCTCTACATTGCGTTCCTGAGCATTTTTTCTCTCGACGTGTTTAGCGAAGAACATGGCTTCTGGCGAATCGTCGTCGCACTTTTGATTCATCTCATCCCGTCCTTTATTCTCCTCGCGGTTCTAATTCTCGCCTGGCGATGGGAGTGGATTGGTGCAGCGCTTTATGGAGTTGCTGGGTTGATATATGTCGCATGGACGTTTACGCGTCCACTCACACCAGCAATAAGAATGACTTGGATACTGTTAATCGCTGGACCGGCCTTTTTGCTAGCCGTTCTATTCCTGGCTAACTGGATGAAACATGATGAGCTACATCCAAGGCACCCGTAAGGGATAGTGCGCGGGTAATGTCGTTGGCGAGTCATCGCCCAGCCACGCGCCAGCTCTTCGTCTAGCCCATTCAAGTTGAGCGGGGCCTTCTTTTTCCCCGCGCTATAATCTCCGCCATGTTTGAACACATCACCCCCGCCATGCTTGCCCGCATGCAAGAGCTTGAGGCCCAAGACCTGCGCGACCGCACCGATGGCACTCCTCACAGCCAGCGCCTGCGCCAGGTGCCGCCCGATGCCGGACGCTTCATAGCCATCTTAGCCGCCAGCACTCCGCCCGGCCCCTGGCTGGAGATTGGCACCAGCGCCGGATACAGCACCGTTTGGCTGGCCCTGGCCGCCCGCGCCACCGGACGCAAGGTCATCACCTTTGACCTCGACCCGGCCAAGTGCGCTCTGGCCCGTCAGACCTTCGATCTCTGCGGCGTGAATGACGTGGTCACCCTCGTCGAGGGCGACGCGCTGGCCGAGATTTCCAAGTACGATGGCATCGCCTTCTGCTTTCTCGACGCGGAGAAGAAGCTCTACGACCCATGCTTCGATCTGGTCATCCCGCGCATGGTCAGCGGAGGCCTGTTAGTTGGCGATAACGCCATCAGCCACGCCGCCGATCTCGCCGGGTGGCTGGCGCGCGTGCAGAGCGATCCTCGCGTAGACAGTGTCCTCGTTCCCATCGGCACCGGAGACATGCTCTGCCGCCGCAAATAGCTGGAAAGAGTACACCGAAGCCGCACACACAAGGACATGTACCATCCTGTGGAGGTACAGCGACCATAGTACTTTTTAACGAGTTACCATCACCGGGGAGCCATGATATAAGTTGTTGTTAGCGAGCCGTTTCCGCGACATTAACACTGATTTAAGATTGGAAAACCTCTGGGTGCAGCGGACTGGCAGGCGGCAACTGCTGCCGATATCGAAAGATAGGATACACACCAGCCATACCAAGCGCGATGATGACCATGAGCGCTACACTAGCTGGGCGCTTTAGTAAGCAACCTGCAACCGGGCCATTGGCCTTGGTTGCCAACATAAGGGATTAGCCGATTTGCGCATGCGGAGACGGCCTCCGCAAGCTGGGCTGGAGCTGCCACTCTTGCCCAGTATTTTTTTGTCTGCCGCCCGCCTCGTACAATAAGTCCATGTCACGTCAATATCCCTCGCAGCCCATTGTCGGCGTCGGTGCGGTCATTCTGCACCAGGGACGAGTACTGCTGGCGCGCCGCGGCAACCCTCCGCTGGCCGGGGAGTGGTCCATCCCGGGCGGCAAGCTGGAAGTGGGCGAGAAGCTGCGCGAAGGTCTTGAGCGCGAGGTGTGCGAGGAGACCGGCCTGGAGGTCGAAGCCGCAGAGCTGCTTGACGTCTTCGACTCCATCTTTACCGACGCCGAAGGGCGCACCGAGTATCACTACGTGCTGGTGGACTTTCTCTGCCACCTGCGCGCAGGAGTGGCCGTGGCGGCCAGCGACGCCAGCCAGCTCGCATGGGCCACTCCGGATGAGCTCGATTCCTATGGCCTGCGCCCGGCAACCATCGGCGTCATCCGCAAGGCCTTCGCGCTCATCGCGCGCTGAGCATCCACAAAAAACACATACTGAAAATGATTGCTGCAACGTCTGGGCGGACTCATTTTTCAAGAAGCCAACGGGGAAACAGCGCATGGTGAACTGCGTCACGATGACTGACTTTTCTGGTGCAAAGTAAGCGCCCCGCACTGTAGCCATGCGGGGCGCCGGTTAGCTGTGTTGAATTGGCCTGAGGCGGGCCCGCTCCTTCCACGCGAATGCGCAACCAAATCTGCGTCCCACGCGGAGGTAAACGGCCCGGCGTCAAGCTTCATATATTGCGGAAGCCTGGCGAGCGGTTAGAGCGAGTCTGCCCTAAGCCTCAGCCACCTCACTTGTCACGATTGATCTGCTACAGTCGCTTGAGCTTTTATCCATCGGACCACCTCCTCTCCAGTGTGGAAGGCATCCTAGCGCCACGCCGGGGGAGTGTCAACACGTCTTTGACGTAGGAGAAAAACCTGTGTGCGCCGCTCCCATAGCCGAACTGGAGTATGACCTTGTGGAGGATCGAATGCGGCAGTAGCGCAACTTATATACCTTCGCCGCTCTCTGGCTTCCAGACGTAGGCTCCTGCCTGCGGCAGTCCGATGTGTTTCAGCACGCGCTGCACAAAGTTGCGAGCAATCTCATCCAGCGAGTGAGGCATTTGGTAGAAAGTCGGAATCAGCGGATAGATGCTCGCGCCGGCCTCTGCCGCCCGGGTCATGTTGCGCAGGTGGACGAGGTTCAGCGGCGTCTCCCGCACGCACAGCACCAGCGGAATGCGCTCCTTCAGGCAGACGTCGGCGGCGCGGTCAATCAGCTTGCCGCCAATGCCGTTGGCAATCCTCCCCAGTGTGCCCATCGAGCAGGGCAGCACGATCATGGCGTCCGTGGGATAACTGCCGCTGGCGATATTGGCGCCAATATCCAGGTTGCTTTGCAGATGAGTCTTGACTGCCTTGCGACCCAGCAATTGCTTCACAACGTCACTGCGCCCCGTCAGCTTCAGCTCTTCGGCCGCCACGCGCAGGCCGCTGTCGCTTACCACCAGGTTGACGGAGCCCACACGCTCATCTTCTTCCAGGGCACGCAGCATGTGACGGGCGAAGACACTGCCGCTGGCGCCGGTTACGGCCAGGGTGATGGTGCGGAGCTGAACGCGGGGCTGCATCCCCACAGCCTAGTGCTTTACCGCGCAATCGGCAAGCCGCCGGTGGTAGGCTTATTCCGTGGATACAAACCGTTTGAAGTCGCTTCTGGAGCAGGTACGCCGCGGAGAGCTCTCGCCCGACGAGGCCGCCTTACAGCTGCGCGACCTGCCCTTTGAGGACCTCGGCTTTGCCAAGGTGGATCATCATCGTGCCATTCGCGTTGGCGTGCCGGAGGTGATCTTTGGTCCCGGCAAAACCCCCGAGCACCTGGCCGAAATCTTTGACCGCCTGGCCCAGCGCGGCAACAACGTGCTGGCCACCCGCGTCACCCTGGAGCAAGCCCAGGCCGTGCAGGCGCAGTACCCGGCCGCCATCCACGGGGAACTCTCCCGAACCCTGACCCTGCGCCAAAAAGAGCTTGAGCCGGGCAAGGGCGTCATCGGCATCATCTCGGCCGGCACCAGCGACATTCCCGTCGCCGAGGAGGCCGCCGCCACTGCCGAAATCATGGGCAACCGCGTGCTGCGCCTCTTCGACGTTGGCGTCGCCGGGCTGCATCGCCTGCTGGCCCATAGTGACGATCTCCGCGCGGCCCGCGTGCTCGTCGTCTGCGCCGGCATGGAAGGCGCGCTGCCCAGCGTCGTCGGCGGACTGGTCGGAGTGCCGGTCATCGCCGTGCCCACCAGCGTCGGCTATGGAGCAGCTTTCGGCGGCATCGCCGCCCTGCTCGGCATGATCAACTCCTGCGCCAGCAACGTTTCGGTGGTGAACATTGATAATGGCTTCGGTGCGGCCTACGTCGCATCGCTGATTAACCACCAGTAGAAAACACGTCATGGTATACAGGCAGCGGCCTTGACAATGTAAACCAGTGTCATCCTGAGCGAAGCAATCGCATGCGATTGCGCAGTCGAAGGACCCCTATATTCGACAACCAGCTTCATGGAAGAAAGAAATTGTTGTTGCAACAAAAATCTTGCATCCGCCCCATGCGGCGCGCGATCAAAGCAGTAGATACTTATGGCCAAAAAATCTGTCAGTCACATCGGCGCGGAGATTCACCAGAGCAAGCCCTTCGCCACCACCGAGGAGGAACTCCTCGTCAGCCTGCTGCGCACAACCGACCTGCTGGAAGAGCGCTTCGACCGCCTGGTCAAGCCCTTCGGCATCTCCATGACGCAGTACAACGTGCTCCGCATCCTGCGCGGCGCCGGCCCCGGCGGCCGCACCTGCGGAGAGATCGGCGAGCGCCTCATCGCCCGCGAACCCGACGTCACCCGTCTGCTGGAGCGCCTGGAAAAGGCCGGCTACATTGCGCGTACCCGGGACACCTCCGACCGCCGCGTAGTCGTCACCCGCATCACCCCCGCGGGCCTCAAGCTGTTGTCGGATTTGGATAAGCCCATGCGCGAACTCGACGGCCTGCTGCGGCCAATGGGCGAGAAGAAAATCACAAAGACCCTGAAGCTGCTCGACGAACTCCGCGCCCTGGTGCGGGAAGGGTAGTGGAGAATGAGGGGGAGTGAGTTACTGGGCCTATTTGCGACCGATATCTTGTCAGGACCACCTCGGGGCACGGATAATCGCCATACCATGCTAACGGTGCTTCGAGAACCGACCAAAGAACTTCAAAGATTTCGCTCTGCTCCTTGGCAGTTCCAACAGACTTTCGTGACACCGCTGAAAGATTTGAAGTGTTTTGTCTCGACGATCTGCGGGGTGCATTCGCTCGATAGAGCAGTGCTCACCACTGATACTGTTGTTTTTGAGCCTCAAGATGTCATAAGGTTTTTTGCAAGCCACTCAGTCACACTTGAGAACTGTTACAAGTTCACAGTGCTGGCTGAAGGACAGGACGAGATTGCTGAACTGCTCGAAGTTGTTTTAAGCAACTGGATAGATTTTCTCTTCGTGCCCACCCCGCAGTCTTTTGCGATCTACGCCGACCACGACGAATACACGACATTTTACTTTTCTAATCATGAGACTCTGGTTGAGTTTGTTGAAAAACTGCGAGAGGCTGGATTCAAGGATATCCACGACTACAAGCGAGGATATTTGGGTGTTAGTTGGCGATAAATCGCCAACTAACACCCAAATCCCAAACGCAAATTGCCCCGCTCATCGCGGGGCAGCAGAGTTTGCCAAGTGCTTCACTTCAGGCAGCTGAGTCGACTCTAATTTCCTGCGCGTCCTTCCGCCCTGCCGCGCGCAGCCCTATCCAGCAGCTCACTGGCCAAGTCAGCAGCCAGGCCAGCCAGTACCAGTGCGGCCATCCCTTGCTCCAGTTGGGGATGATCGAAGCCACGCCCATCACTTCGCCGAGGATGAAGAACCACAGTACGTGTCTGCCCGCCGCCTGGGGAGCCCAGCGCGCGCACAGCCAAGCGCACAAGATGGAAATCACCACGAAGCACGCTGTGCTGGCCATCAGCGCCGCGTCGGTGGGTACGCGCCCGCGCACAAAGTCTCCGGGAAAGACGCGAGAGAGCAGTGGATCGCTGGCCACGACCAGCACAATGGAGAGGATGTAGCTGCCAACTACAGCGGCAATGGACTTGAGCACGGCGGCCTCCGCGGTTGAACATGAAAACCATGTTCAAATTATGTCCGCACAGTCTGCCCCAGCCCGCTTCCTGCGTCAAGAGCCATTGCTACAAAAAAATAAAACTGCCCCGCTCATCACGGGGCAGTCTCGTTTGCGAATACGTTGCAAAGCTTCCCAAGAAAATCGAAAAGCGTTCTGCTTATACACCTTTCAATAGCAGTTACTCGCTGGTCATAATGAACAGCGGCTTCATGTGGAAGCTCTTGTAGTGTGGGCGCAGGCGCTCGGTGTTGTAGTGATCGTTCACGCTGATCAGCTTCTTGCTGCCGGTCACGCAGTCGATGGGCATGTCGTCGTAGCGTCCGTTCTTCAGCACCACCAGGCGGCCGTGTACGCGGCGCAGCAGCAGGTCCAGCGCCAGGTTGCCATAGGCCATGGGCACAATGGAATCGATCGCGTCCGGGTCGCCGCCGCGCACCAGGTAGCCCAGCTTCTGGTTGATGATGTCCACCGTCTTGCCCTTGTTGAACTTTGGACTTAGTTCCTTCAGTTTTTCGCTGACCGCGTCGCCGATGCCGCCCAGCTTCTTGTGGCCGTATGCGTCGGTGGCCTGGTCCTCGAACATCATCTCGCCGCCCTCGAAGGTTGCTCCCTCGCTGACCAGCACCACGCTGTACCTGCTGGGATTCTTGTGGCGGTCGTAGCTCAGCAGCTCGGTCAGGTGCTCAATGTTGAACTTGTGCTCCGGAATGACGCAGCGGTTGGCCGCTCCGGCCATGGTGGGCAGCATGGCCGTGTAGCCCGCGTAGCGACCGAAGACCTCCAGCACCAGGAAGCGCTCATGCGAGCCGGCCGAGGTGCGCAGGGAGTTCGTCATCTGGATGGTGCGCGTGACGCAGGTCGAGAAGCCGATGCAGTAGTCCGTGCCGGGCACATCGTTGTCCATCGTCTTGGGGATGGCGATGACCTTGGCGCCCTCTTCGTATAGCCGCACGCCGTAGCTCAGCGTGTCGTCGCCGCCAATCGGGATCAGGTAGTCGATGCCCAGCCAGTCCAGGTTGGCCAGCACCTCCTTGGTCAGGTCGTTGCGCTCCTCGGTGTACTTGTCGCGCAGGTGCTCCGGCACGGAGGCTTTCTTCACCTTGCCGGGGTTGGTGCGGGAGGTGTGCAGAAAAGTGCCGCCGGTGCGTCCGGCGCGGTTCACCAACTCCTCGGTCAGCACGCTGAAGTTACCGCTGTTGTCGTAGTCTTTCTCGCGGACGATATCAATCAGTCCGCCCCAGCCACGGCGCAGGCCGATGACCTTGTAGCCCTCGCGGAGGGCGCGAATGGTGACGGCGCGGATCGCCGGGTTGAGTCCCGGAACATCTCCTCCGCCGGTCAGAATGCCGATGACGCCTTTGTGCGACTGAATGTTTGCCATTAGTCAGGTCTCCCAGTGATGCAATTTCGCTCTCTTGAATATAAATCAACGAGCCCTGCTGCGGGGTGTCCGGCTGCGGTAGAAAACCAAACGGCGTGACCATGGTCACGCCGCCGTGTGAGAGTGTACGAAGATGGGAACGGTTACAGCTTGGCCGCGTCCTCGGGTTGTGTCGTCGCGTTCTCCGGCCCGTTCTTCGCCTCCGGTCCGGGATGCCGCTCCAGATTCCAGATGCCGCTGGCGTATTCCAGAATGGTGCGGTCGCTGCTGAACTTGTGCGAGCGCGCCGTGTTCAGCACGCTCATGCGCCGCCACTTGCCACTGTCGTTGAAGTCGGCGTTGATCTTCTCGTTGATATCGATGTACTGCGGCAGGTCGGCGATGTGGAAGAAGCGGTCGCCGCGATTTACCAGCTCGTCGAAGATCCAGCGGAAGAGGCCCGGCTCGCTGCGTGAGAAGCGGTCGTTCATGAAACAGTCCAGCACGCGCTTGATGCGCGGGTCACGGTCGTAGTATTCGCGCGGATTGTAGCTGCCTGTCTGCTGCATGGCTTCAATCTGCTCGGCGCGCAGGCCGAAGATGTAGATGTTGTCCTCGCCTGCCTCTTCGGCAATCTCGATGTTGGCGCCGTCCCAGGTAGCCACGGTCACGGCGCCGTTCATCATCAGCTTCATGTTGCCGGTGCCGCTGGCCTCCATGCCGGCGGTGCTGATCTGCTCGCTCAAATCCGCGGCCGGAATAATGCTCTCCGCCAGCGAGACGCGGTAGTCCGGCAAAAACGCCACGCGCAGCCACTGGTTGGCCTTGGGATCCTTGTTGATGACCGCCGCCAGGTTGTGGATGAGCTTGATGATCTGCTTGGCCGCCCAGTATCCGGGCGCGGCTTTGCCGGCAAACAGAACGGTGCGCGCCGCCGCCGGCTGCTTGCCGTCTTCCACAATCTCCAAATAGTCGTGGATCACACGCAGCACGTTCAGCAGCTGGCGCTTGTACTCGTGGATGCGCTTGATCTGCACATCGAACATGGAGCGCGGATCGGCCGCCACGCCGGTCTCATCGCGCACAATGCGCGCCAGCCGCAACTTGTTCTGCAGCTTCACCTCGGCAAAGCGCTCCTGGAAGGCACCGTCCGTGGCCAGCGGCTCCAGCTTTTTCAACTCCGCCAGGT
>Ga0371490_1000853_pt1 | contig 17870 bp, 15 predicted proteins | sample MB2SIPfraction_FD_207959 | JGI IMG/M metagenome (GOLD analysis project Ga0371490, IMG submission 207959) | Lab enriched peat soil microbial communities from McLean, Ithaca, NY, United States - MB28FN SIP fraction | ecosystem: Environmental > Terrestrial > Soil > Wetlands > Peat | place: USA... | reverse complement strand
TGTACCTTTCCTTCCAACTCGATCCCGGCTGGCACATCTACTGGAAAAATGCGGGTGACGCCGGGGAGCCGCCCAAGATCGTCTGGACACTGCCCCCGGGCATCACCGCAGACTCCATGCAGTTTCCTGCGCCCAAACGGCTGCCGCTCGGGCCCTTGATGGACTACGGCTACGAAGGCACGGTGCTCTTCCCCCTTACTCTGCATGCCGATGCCACCGTGAAGCCCGGAACCACGGCGCATCTGGCTGCAAAGGTGAGCTGGATTGTCTGCCAGGAGCGTTGCATTCCGGGCCACGCCGACCTCGCACTCGATGTTCCCGTGATTGGCCCAATCACGGGCAGCTTTGCCGTCATGGGCTATGCGGTCAACATTCCCAAGCCGCTGCCGCCAACCGCCAAGGCCACGTTTGAGCCCACCGCCGAGGGCTTCCGCCTGGGCGTGACCACCGGCCAGCGCGAGACGGAAGCGGTTTTTTTTCCGGAGAATCCCGACGCGCTGAACAATCCCGCCCCGCAGAAGTTCACCGCCACCGATCAGAGTTTTGTCCTGGAGCTCAAGAAGGGCCCCTATCTCGACAAGCCGCTCACGGAACTCAAAGGCGTTGTCGAGCTTTCCGGCAATCGCGCTTACGAGATCACGGCGCTGCCGGGAACTGTTGCCGCACCCGCCACGTTCATGCCCATGCTGCGCGTGGCGGCGCTGGCCTTTTTCGGCGGCCTGCTGCTGAACCTGATGCCCTGCGTCTTCCCGGTGCTCTTCCTCAAGGGCTTGGCGCTGGTGAACTCCGGCGCGGAAGAGAAGAAGCGCTTGCGCATGCACGGCTTTGTCTACACCGCGGGCATTCTGGTCTCCTTCTGGGTTCTGGTGGGCGTGCTGCTGGTTTTGCGTGCTGCGGGCTCGTCGCTCGGCTGGGGCTTCCAGTTCCAGTCGCCTGCCTTCCTGGCGCTGATGGCGGGGTTGCTCTTCTTCCTGGGGCTCTCCCTGGCAGGTCTGTTTGAGATTGGCCTTTCGCTCACCTCGGCCGGCGGCGCGCTCGCCCAAAAGCAGGGATTCACGGGCAGCTTCTTTACCGGCGTGCTGGCGGTCATTGTTGCCACGCCCTGCACCGCGCCCTTCATGGGAGCGGCCATCGGCTACGCGCTCTCGGCCTCGGCTGCCGTCACCTTCGCGGTCTTCACGGCGCTGGCGCTGGGTTTGGCCGCGCCCTATGTCGCACTCACGCTCCAGCCTGCATGGACCCGCATTCTGCCGCGTCCCGGCCGCTGGATGGAGATCGTCAAGCAGGTGGTTTCAGTGCCCATCTTTGCTACCGCGGCGTGGCTGGCGTGGGTGCTCGGCGGGGCGTATGGTCTGGTCTCGCTGCTGGTCCTGCTGGCTGGCTTTGGGGTGCTGCTTGTTGCGGGATGGCTGCTGGGCCGTGGCCCTGGCCAGCGTACGGCGAGCTTTGCCGCAGCCGGGTTGCTGCTCGCAGTGGTTGCAGTCGACCTCTTCCTGCCCGCGCATTTCGCAGCCGAGCAGCAGACGGCCAACACGGCTATGTACCAGGCGTGGTCGCCGGAAGCCGTGAGCCGCGCGCAGTCCTCTGGGCAGCCGGTGTTTGTGGACTTCACCGCCAGCTGGTGCCTGAGCTGCCAGGTGAACGAGCGCGTGGCTCTTGCGCAGCCCCAAGTGCAGCGCGCCTTTGCCCAGCACAAGGTGGTGCTGCTCAAGGCCGACTGGACCCGCCACGACGAGGCCATCACCCAGGCGCTGGCCTCCATGGGCCGCAGCGGCGTCCCTACTTATGCGCTCTATCTCCCCGGTCAAACGAGCCCCCGGCTCTTGCCGGAAGTCTTGACGCCGGGTATCGTGCTAGATGCAGTCAAGCCGCTGCCAGCGCGCTGATTTTTTTATTTTCTGAGGCGACGGCGCGCAGCTCCAGTAGAGACGGTTTCTGCCTCTGCTGTGAACGGGTAGGGTACTCCCCGACCTTTGGGGCATATTCCGGCGGCCGCATCCCCCGTAGAATGGGGGCGTGTGTGCGGAAGCCATTTCCGGCGTGGCAGTGGTGGCCATTGGCCGCAACGAGGGCGAGCGGCTGCGGCTGAGCCTCCGTTCCGCGCGCGCCGTCTGCGCCACGGTGGTCAACGTCGACTCCGGCTCCTCCGATGGCAGCGTGGAGTTGGCGCGGAGCCTGGGCTGCACAGTGCACGAACTCGCTGCGGATCGCCCCTTCAGCGCCGCGCGGGCCCGCAACGAGGGCTTCCAGAAGTTGATGGAGATTGCGCCCGCGACGGAGTACATCCAGTTCCTGGACGGCGATTGCGAGCTCGACCCCGGCTGGCTGGCCGCAGGCCGCAAGGCGCTCGACGAGCATCCGCAGGTGGGTCTGGTGCGCGGCGAGGTCGCGGAGATGCATCCCGAGGCCAGCGTCTACAACCGGTTGTGCAATCTGGAATGGCAACAACCCTGCGGCGAAGTGGCAGCCTGCGGGGGACGCTTTCTGGCCCGCGCAGCGGCCTTCCGCGCCGTCGGCGGCTTTCGCGACGACGTGATCGCCGCCGAAGACGACGAGTTCTGCATTCGCGTGCGCCAGGCCGGCTGGAAGATTCTCATGATCGATGCGCCCATGGCCCGCCACGATGCGGCCATCCACAGCTTTGCGGGCTGGTGGCGTCGCGCGCGCCGCGCCGGCCACGCCTATGCGCAGGTGGCTGCGCTGCATGGCGCGGGACCGGAGCGCTATTTTATCCACGATTGCCGCAAGGTCTGGATCTGGGGATTTTTCTTGCCACTGCTGGCGCTCGCGGCAGCGCCTTTCACGTGGGGTTTTTCGCTGGTTGCGCTGCTCGCGCTTTACGCCGCGCAGTGCATCTACATCCGCCTTGGCGTACGCCATCGGCCCTGGTCCGCTGCCGATGCATGGCTCTACGCAGCCTTCACCGTGCTCTCGCGGCTGCCAGGCATCTTCGGCATCTTTGAATATCATCTGCGCAAGGGCCGTCCCGCGCGCATTATCGAGTACAAGAGGAGCCAATGAACGACCTCTCCTTTTCCGTGCGCCGCGTGGGTCTGGTGGGCGCAGGCTACATTGCAGACTGGCATGTGAAGTGTCTGGCTTCAGTGGCGGGCGTTCGTGTGGCTGCCATCTGCGACACGGCTCTCAGCCGCGCGCAAGCGCTGGCCGCGCGCACTGGCGCCCATGCCTATGCAACGCTGAACGCGATGCTCGGCGCGGAGAAGCTTGATGCGGTGCACATCCTGTTGCCGCCCCATCTGCATTTCGCTGCGGCCAAAGCATGCATCGAAGCCGGCGTTGCCGTCTTTCTGGAAAAGCCCATGTGCACCACGGCTGCCGAGTGCGACGAGCTTGTGGCGTTGGCTGCCGCGCGCGGCGTGCGTCTCGGCGTGAGTCACAACTTTCTGTTCAGCACGCCGTGGCTCAAGCTGCGTGCCGACGTGGAAGCCGGAAAGCTCGGGCCCATCGACGAGATCCGCATCGTCTGGAACCGCTTCCTGCCGCAATCGGTTTACGGTCCCTTCGATACGTGGATGCTGCGCGATTCGCGCAACATTGCGCTGGAGATTGGCGCGCATACCATGGCTTTTGCCTTCGATCTGGTGGGCGCGCCCGATGCGCTCAACGTGCGTGCCTCCGACCCGCTTACCCTGCCCACTGGTGTTGACTTCTACCGCCGCTGGCAGATCGATGCCCTGAAGAATCGCGCCGCCATCGATGTGCGCCTGCGCTTCATTCCTGCCTTCTCCGAGTTTTACGTGCATGTGCGTGGCACACTGGCCGCGGCTACGGTCGACTGCGAACGTAATACCTATACGCTGCGTCGCCATCTGCCCCAGGACATGGACTTCGAGAATTGTTCCATGGTCACCGAGCAGGCGCGCGGACAGATCCGGCAGGCCCGGCAGACGCTCAAGAGCTACATCCTGTCGAAACTGCATCTGGAAAAGCGGGGCACCCCCTATGCCGAGAGCATCGGCCGCGCCATGGACGCTTTTTACGCCGCGCTCGGCAACGAAACGGAGCCCGATGTGCGCATTGCTGCGACGACGGGGGCGCGTGTCATCCGCATCTGCGAGCGCATTGGCGAGCTTGCGAACCTGCCTGCGGCTGCTGCGCCTGCGTCAGTGCCAGCGCCGCGCCCGGCGCGGGTGCTGGTGCTGGGTGGCACAGGCTTCATCGGCAGGGAACTGGTGCGCCAGTTGATTGCTGCGGGCCAGAGTGTTCGCCTACTGGTGCGCAACGCCGCGAGCCTGCCCGCCGATGTGCGCAATGCCGTCGACGTGGTGCGCGGCGACACCGGCGATCGAGCCTCACTGCTCCAGGCCATGCAGGGCGTGGAAGCGGTGGTGCATCTGGCCCGGCCCACGGTGAAGACCTGGGCGGAGTATCAGAGATACGAGATCGATGCCGTACGGATTGTGGCCGAGTGCGCGCTCGAGGCCGGCGTCCAGCGTTTTGTCTATACCGGCACTATCGACAGCTATTACGCAGGCCATCGCGCCGGCGTCATTACCGAGCAGACGCCGCTCGATCCGCAGATTGCGCACCGCAATTTGTACGCACGCGCCAAGGCCGCCAGCGAAGAACTTCTCCTGAGCCTGCATCGCGAGCGTGGATTGCCGCTGGTCATCGTGCGCCCCGCTGTTGTGATTGGTCGCGGCGGCAGCCCTTTCCATTGGGGCATCGGCATGTGGTGGTCCAACGCGGTTTGCCAGATCTGGGGCGAAGGCCGCAACCCGTTGCCGCTGGTGCTGGTGGAGGATGTAGCGCGCGGGCTGATTGCCGCAATCCAGACGCCCGGCATCGAAGGCCGCAGCTTCAATCTCGCCGGCGACGTTTGCCTTACCGCACACGAGTACCTGGATGCGCTCGACCGCGCAGGGAAGATGCAGATCGATCGCCGACCCACCTCGATTGCGCGCTTCTACCTCCACGACCTCTTCAAGTGGCTGGTGAAGGTGGCGGTGCGCTTCCCCGAGCGGCGCATGCCCAGCTACAGCGACTGGGAGAGCCGCACTCAGATGGCCCGCTTCGATTGCAGCGAGGCCAAACAGGTGCTGGCGTGGCAGCCGGAAGCCGATCGCGAAGCCTTCATTCGCAAGGGCATTGCGGAACCGCTGGAAGAGTATCTCAAATAAATCGCGTGCAGAAGAAAAGGCCTCGGGACGAATCCAGAGGCCTTTTCGTTGGTCAGCTGTCGATGGGCTTACGCCACGCGCTCGATGACCAGCGACTCCAGCACCACCGGGGTGCGGGGCTTGTCCATGGCGCCGGTGGGCACGGTGGAGATTTTGTCGGCAATCTCTTGGCCTTCAACGACTTCGCCAAAGATGGTGTGGTTGCCGGTGAGCCACGGCGTGGGCGCCACGGTGATGAAGAACTGGCTGCCGTTGGTGTTCGGTCCGGCATTGGCCATGGCCAGCTTGCCGGCCTTGTCAAAGCGGTGCGCCGAGCCCTTGGTCTCGTCCTGGAAGCGGTAGCCCGGGCCGCCCATGCCGGTGCCGGCCGGGTCGCCGCCCTGGATCATGAAGTTCGGAATCACGCGATGGAAGATGGTGCCGTCATAGAGCTTGTTGGACGACTTCTCGCGGGTGGTGGGATGCGACCATTCCTTTGCGCCCTCGGCCAGTTCGATGAAGTTCTTGACGGTGATGGGCGCGTCGTCCTCGAAGAGGCGGACAACGATCTTGCCTTCGGTGGTGTTGAAGATGGCGTAGGTTCCTGCGGCGAGTGCCATGATTGCTCCTGGTGGGTTGCGGCCGGTCCGTTGGGGGAGTGCTCCAGCCTTGGTCGGTTGTGGGTCCACTCCCAGGTCTCAGAAGCGAGACCTGGGGCACCCCAAAGAAAAACTACTTGCTGGCCGGAGCCTGGAAGACCGGATGCGGCGTGGCCGGCAGCGCGGGCAGCGGCGCGCCTTCGGGCACAATGGTCACCTTGTCCAGCCTCACCGCGGTCTTGGGCTTGTCGTCGGCATCGCGATCCACGCGGGCGATGGCCTTCACCACCTCCACGCTGGCATCGTCGCACTGGCCAAAGAGCGTGTAGTGCTGGTTCAGCGTGTCGTAGGCCTGCTCGGTGATGAAGAACTGGCTGCCGTTGGTGTTGGGCCCGGAGTTGGCCATCGCCAGCCGCCCCGGACGGTCGAAGTTGAGGTTGGGATCGAACTCGTCCTCAAAGGTGTAGCCGGGATCGCCCATGCCCGTGCCGGTGGGATCGCCGCCCTGGACCATGAACTCCGGAATCACGCGATGGAAGGTGGTGCCGTCGTAGAGCGGCTTGTTGTGCATGGGCTTGTGGGTGTTGGGATCGGTCCAGTCCCGGGCTCCGGTGGCCAGGCCGATGAAGTTGGCCACCGCCTTGGGCGCCTGCTTCTGGTAGAACTGGCAGGTGATGCGGCCCATGGAGGTGTCCATCACCACGCGCGGGCCGTTGGGCAGCAGCAACACCGCTACGTTCGCCACCGGCGCATCGGGCAGTTCGTTGATCTCGGGTTTCTGCGTCGGAGGGGCTGCCGGGATCTGCTGAGCCATTGCCGGAACCGCGGCAACGGCTGCCGAGAGCACACTGAGGAGAACCGCGTTCGTGAGTTTCATAACGTTTTAGAGGTTAAATCAAGTGGCCGGGGGGCATCCAGTCGGCATTTCCACGGCGGATGGCCTGTATCCTAAGTTTCATGATGAAGCTCCGCGCGATTCCCGCTCTTCCGCTGCTTTCTCTGGCGCTGCTGGCTGCACTGGCCCTCGTGCCGCTGGCTGCCCAGGCCGACAAACCTGCCGCCGACAAGCCGGCTGCCTCCCCGGCGGCCGACAAATCCGCTCTGCCCCCGCTGCCGGCCGAGGCGCACACCCAGCAGAGCATCCAGCTCAACGGCAAGCCCCTGCACTACACCGTCACGGTGGGCGCGCTCCCGGTGCGCGACAAGGAAGGCAAGGAGGCTGGCCAGGTGGTGGTGACCGCCTACACCGTCGAGGGCGAAAACCGTCCCGTCACCTTCGCCTTCAACGGCGGACCCGGTGCGGCCAGCGTCTACTTGAACCTGGGCGCCATTGGCCCGCGCCACATGGATGCCGGCAACGAGGGCGACAGCCCCTCCGACGCACCCACGCTCACCGACAATCAGGGCACCTGGCTGGACTTCACCGATCTGGTCTTCATCGATCCCGTGGGCACCGGCTTCAGCCGCGCCACCGTGCCCGAGGATCAGGCCAAGAAGCTTTTCTACGCGGCCACGCCCGACATCGAGTATCTCTCCCGCGTGATCTACGACTGGCTGGTGAAGAATGGCCGACTGGGCTCGCGCAAGTATCTTATTGGAGAGAGCTATGGCGGCTTCCGCGGCCCGCGCATCACCTACTACCTGCAGTCGGAGCTGGGCGTGGCGCTGAACGGCGTGGTGCTGGTCTCGCCCTATCTGAATCCCGCGGCTGAGGACAACGGCGACCTCTCGCCCCTGCCCTGGATGCTGACCCTGCCTTCCATCACCGCGGCCAATCTGGAGCGCCAGGGCAAGCTTACCCCGGAGGCCATGGCCGACGTCATCGCCTACACCCGCGGAGAGTATGCCACCACCCTGCTCAAAGGCCGCTCCGATCCGGCCGCAACCGACAAGATGATCGCCCGCGTCACGGAGATGACCGGCCTGGACGCCGCCTTTGTAAAATTCTCCGGCGGGCGGCTGGAAACCGGCGCCTACGTCCGCGAGGTACATCGCGAGCAGGGCAAACTCAGCTCGGTCTACGACTCCAACGTGACCAGCTTCGATCCTTTCCCCTTCGCCCCCGAGCAGCGCGCCAGCGATCCCATCCTGGCGGCCATCGTGGCCCCGCTCACCACCGCTATGGTGGACTTTGTGACCCGCACCGTGGGCTGGAAGGTGGATGCCCGTTACAACGCGCTCTCCTACGATGTGGGCCGCCTATGGAACTGGGACGACGATCTGCGCCGCGGCTCGGTGACCGAGTTGCGCAAGGCCGTGGCCGCCGATCCCAAGCTGCGGGTGATGATCGTGCATGGCTGGAACGATCTCTCCTGCCCCTTCATGGCTTCGGTGCTCACCGCCGACCAGATGCCGGTGATGGGCGAACCAGCGCGAGTTGCCGTGCGCGAGTACCCCGGCGGGCACATGTTCTACACCCGCGAAGCCAGCCGCCTGGCCCTGCGCAAGGACGCGCTGGAGATGTACGCCAAGCACTGAGCAGAACAGGGTCAGAAAGAAAGTCCGGGGCTGAAGCCCCGGACTTTTTATTTTAGGAGCTTTTGTTCAGCAGCCTGAAGGCTGCTGCTCCTTCCGGTCGATGACCGGCAAGAGAGCTACACCAATCCCAGCGGACGCAGCGCCGCGGCGCCGGCTCCGGGGAAGACGGCCTTCAGGTCAACCGGTCCCAGGGCGTGGGCGGTGGCTTCGGCCAGCACCTGGCGGAAGTCGGTGGTCAGCTTCAGGTCGCGGCCTTCGTTCAGCCGGTCGTTGTCCAGCCCCGGCCACGCGCCATAGACCTTGCCGCCCTTCACCCGTCCGCCCAGCACAAACATACAGTTGGCGTGGCCGTGATCGGTGCCGCCGGTGCCGTTCTCCTTGGCGGTGCGGCCAAACTCGCTCATCGTCACCAGGGTGATGTCTTCGGCCTGGTCGCCCATGTCTTGCCAGAAGGCGGCAATCGCTTGGGAGAACTCCGCGAGCCGGTTGGCCAGTTGGCCGGTGGCGCCGCCCTGGTTCTGATGCGTATCCCAGCCGCTGCACTCGGTGAAGGCCGTCTCCACGCCCAGATCGGCCTTGAGCAGTTGCGCAATCTGGCGCAGATTGTTGCCCAACTCGCCGTTGGGGTAATCGACGCCTGCGGCTGGCTTGTACTGCGCGGGGTTGGCCTCGCGCAGCATGCGGATGGCATCGAAGGCCTCCTCACCGGCGCGGTGCAGAATACTGTCGCTCGATCCCGCGTACATGGTTTCAAAGGCGACTGCGGCCGGCTGCGGAGCCGCGCCACGGCCTCCCACGGCAAAGTTCTCCACGTTGTCCAGGGCAAGGGCGGGAACCGTGCCCGCGAGCGTCCGCGGCAGGTCCGGCCCCAGCGCCACGGCGCGGAAAGCGGTGTGCGGCAGGCGGCGGCGCGCATCTTCAGCCTGCAAGGCGCGGTTCAGCCAGCCATCGTCGGTGTTCTTCTCGCCCGGCGTGCCGGATTCCATGAAGTCCTGGGCATCGAAGTGCGAGCGGGTCGCGTCCGGCGATCCGGCGGCATGGACAATGGCCAGCTGCCCGGCGTCGTAGAGCGGTTTGAAAGAGGCCATGGCTGGATGCAGGCCGAAAAAATCGTCCAGATCGAGCACCTGCTCACGAGGAATTCCGATGCCCGGCCGCAGCAAGGCGTAGTTTTTTTCCGCGTGCGGGATCACAATGTTGAGCCCATCGGCCGCGCCGCGCTGGAAGATGACCACCAGGCGGCGGCGCGGGGCCGGTCCGGCCTCGGCCAGCGCGGCGCGCAGCAGAAACGAGGGCAGGGCAGCTGTGGTTGCCACCGCCAGAGCTCCGCGATGCAGAAAAAAGCGGCGATTCATCATGACAAGACCTCCGGTCAGGTTAGCGGCGCTGGAACTCGGGCGAGCCCAGCAGCAGGCCCGCCAGCAAACGGTCTTCGCGGTCCAGCGCGGCGGCCGCTTGGGTGGGATTCGGATTCAGCACGTCGAATTGCGCGGGCACGGCGTGAATCTGGCCCACCGCAGCCGAGCGTGTGGAAACGCTCGATCCTCCGACCAGCAGTTGACCCTCCAGCCGCGCCTCTTCGGCTTCGGGAGTTGGGGCTACGGCCGTCGGGCTCCACGCCGTGGTGATGCCACCCAGCCGGTTGGCCGCCAGCCCCAGCGCAAAGTTCATCCGGCTCACCATGGCCGCGGTGCTCACCCAGTTGGCTGCGTCCCACTTGTAGCCGGTGGGCGGCATGGCGCCGTAGAGCGGCATGCCCATCTGCCGCAGCGCATTGGCCAGCGGCTGCAGGTTGTCGATCTGGGCGTTGCTGGCCCGCGCGGCCGAGACAACGTACTCCAGCGGCGTCTTCACCTTGGCCCGATAATTCTCCGCTTGCCAGAACTCCGGCGCGTGGAAGAGCGTGCGCAGCACCTGGGCCATGTCACCGCCGCTTGCCAGATACGCCTTTGCCAGCCTCTCTTCGAGTGCCGGTGGTGGCGTGTCGCTCACAAACCGCACCGCCAGCTTGTGCGCCAAGAAGTGAGCCGTGGCCGGCTGCATGGCCAGCAGATGCAGCAGCGCGCGGCCTTCGGCTTCGCCGCCTTCGTTGATCTCTGTTCCCAGAACCGTCTTTGCGCCCGGCTCGTGGCGATTGGGCGTGAACAGGAAGCCGCCGCCGTATTGCGGACGGTCCACCGTCCAGCCCGTCAGCACCCGCGCCACCTGGATCACGTCGGCCTGGGTGTAGCCGCCGTTCACGCCCAGCGTATGCAGCTCCATCAGCTCGCGGGCGTAGTTCTCGTTCAGTCCTTCGGAGGCTTTGCGCCGGGCATCGGGCTTCTGGGGCGCGTGCTGGGAGCGCACGGCCGCGGGCGAGTCCGGCCCCATGCTGGCGGCGTTGTCCAGATAGAGCATCATGGCCGGGCTGTGCGCCACGGCTTCCAGCAGGTCTTCAAACCTGCCCAGCGCATGCGGGCGGATGGTGTCGCGCTCGTAGCCCACCAGGTAGTAGGGCATCTGCTCGTTCTTGCGCAGATAGATGTTGAAGTGATTGAACCAGAAGCCGGTCATCACCTCTTCCAGTTGTGCGTTGGAGTAGATGTCGCGGGTGAGCCGCTGCGCAATCAACTCGTCGCCCACCAGCTTTTCGGGATTCTCCAGCGCGCCCACCGTCTCGCGCTGCTCGGGCGTAAGCCCCGCGTTCAAGGCCTGGCGCTGCGGCCCGTGCAGTGCGTGGATGAAGCTCTCAAACTCCGCCGGCTCCAGCGCCGCAAGCCGCGCCACGCGCTCCTCAGGAGGCAGCGCAAGAGTCGATTGCACGTCGGCATCCGCCATGCCATCCGGCGCTTCCGCAGGCGGCGTCATTGCCGCCGGAACCATCGCGGGTGTTTGCTGGACCAACACTTGCTGGGGCATCTGCGCCGCGGTTTGTGCAGGCGCCAGCCCCGGTGCCGGTGCGGGGGCAGCTTTCCGGTCGACAGGCTTCTTCATCTCCATGCGGTAGATCTGGTTTTCGTAGACCGCATGGAGCAGCCCGTAGGCCGGCACCGGCCGCTTGTCGTTCATGGCCTGGCGGATCATGGCATTGCCGGGCAGCCACGCCTGCAAGTCCACCACGCTCAGCCGCATGGCCGGATATTCGGCCAGCCGTGCATGCAGCGCCGTCTGGTCGATTCCTGCCGGATGCAGTTGCGCTTCAAACCAGGCGTCCAGACCCATCCGCCGCACCGCATCCACATCGCCCGGACGCGGGCCAAAGGTGAAGCGGTTCAGTGCGTGCACAATGCGCTGGTCGCCCTGCAACTGGCTGGAAACATAGGCCATGCGCGCCGGTTTGTGGGCGGGCTTCTGGGCTGCCAGGCTAGGCGAAGGAAGACCGAGCGCCAACGCAACCACAGCGGCGACCAGCCGGTAGGGGAAACTCATACGGCTCTCCTGGGCGGTGTTCGATCGCGCCACGCAGGCACAGCCGCCGCTTGCTAGCAGTGCAGACGGAGTTTTGCGGGGAAAGTTGCGGTGCCGGGAGCAGTTTGCAGCACGTTCAGAGCGAGTAGGGAATGCGGACGCCGTGGGTCCCTTCAGGAAAATCGCGCGTGTTGCGGGTGACAAGCGTGCGGCCGGCAAGCTCCGCGGTTGCCAGGATGATCGCGTCCGGCAGCTTGACTCTGAATTTGCGCCGTACCTCAACGGTTTGTTCGGCAACCCCGGCGGTCAGCGGAAGCAATGCGAATTGCAGCAGAAATTCGCGCATCTGCAGTTCGTCCGCAGCGGTTGCACCGGCCATCACTTCCATCCAGGTAATGATGCTGATGGCGCGGCTGGCTGGACGTTCCAACTCGGCCAGCGCTTCCGGGCGCGCACGCAGGTAATCGATCAGGATGCAGGTATCGAACAGAACCGGAGCGGCTACCATTCGGAGCGCAGCCTATCCTGATATGCCATCCCGTCTTCTGCCTTTTGAGCCCATAGGCCGAAGGCTGCATGGCTCATCTTGCGGCGGTGCGGAGCAAGATGAGCGGCAATGGCTTGACGGACGAACTCGGCACGGGAGATGGCGAGTTTCTTCGTCACCACCTTCAGCAGCTTCAGGTCTTCGTCGGGGATATCGACCAGCGTGCGCATGGCAGGCCTTCTCTCCTAATGATATATCGAAAGTATATCATCGTCGACGGACGTAGAAAATCCCGATGGTTAGACTTCCATCGGGATTCGGGTCTTGCCGGTCTACGCGGGTATTCGCTAGCTGCAGCCGCAACCCTTCTTGCAGCGCGCCATGATGGCGGAGTGCAGGCGGTCGCGCAGGCTGGAAGGCAGCTCATAGAGCTCGTTCGAGCGGTAGATCTGGATGGTCTTGCGGGTGGTGTTGTACACCACTTCGCAATGGCTGCAGGTCTTCAGATGCTGTTCCAGCTCTGCGCGCAGTTTGGCGGCTACGCTGCCATCGATCAGGTCGTCGAGCTTGGCGAGGAATTCAGTACAGGTCATGCCTCAGTCACCGTCCCCGCTTTGCTGGATTTTCTGCGACCCGTTTCGGATGCACTCTTTTTCTGCTTGAAGTCTTTCTGCTTGAAGTACCGGCTGAGCCGCTCGCGCAATTGCAGGCGGGCCCGCAGCAGCCGCGACTTGACGGCGGGAATGCTCAAGCCCAGCGCTTCGGCCGTGTCCTCGGTCGAAAGCCCCTGCACATCGCGCAGCTCGAAGACCACGCGGAAGCCCGGCGGCAGGCCCTTGATGGTCTTTTCCAGAATCTGCCCCAACTCGCTCTGGGTGTAGTTCTGCTCGGGGTCCGGAGCCCAGTCGGCAATGTCGCGCGGCACCGAGCCCTCGTCGGTCTCCAGATCCTCGTCGATGGAGACCATCTTGCCCGTACGCCGCTTGCGCAACCGCATCAGGCTTTCGTTGACTGTAATCCGCACCAACCATGTGTAGAACTTCGAATTCCCCTGAAACTGCTCCAGCTTCTCGTACGCCTTCAGGAACGCATCCTGCATCACGTCTTCGGCATCTTCGCGGTTCTGCGTAATGTGTTGCGCAATACGGAAGATCTGCCGCTCGTACTTGCGGACCAGAGTGTCATAGGCAGAGATATCTCCCCCGCGGACCCTTTCAACCAGGGCCACGTCGGGATGAATCTCGATCTCGCCTTCTAGGGATTGGATGGTGGTCATCGTCTTGGGTTGCGAAAAATCCTTCTGCCCGCATACCAAATTGGAAATGGGGTGAAGAAACAGTGTAACGGAGCCGGGGTGCGGGGTCCAATTCCGAGTTCGTTCGGGAACAAAGATTCCCACCGGACCAGTGTGCGGGAACAGGCCGTTACGGGCGAGGTACGCGCGGGAGCGGCCGCACGCAAAGCGGATTACAGTGGAAGCATGATGGCTTTTTCTCTTAGGCGGGTTCCGGCTGGGTTGGCGACGCGGGTCTTGGCGCTGGCCATGTGTGTGCTGATGGCGGTAACCCCGCTGGTTGCCCAATCCGGCGATGGAAGCGGTAAGCAGGCCGCGGCGAGCGTGAGAGCCAGGCACAAGACGGCCAAGAAATCCCCCAAGAAAGGCACCCCCGCGACCCCCCGCGAAGCCGTGCCAGAAACCGCCCATAAAGCCGCGCCGGTCCGCAGCCGCAAGCCTTCCAGCCGCCATGCGCAGGTGAGCCGTGCCGCGCGCCAGGCCCGCACCGCCGCCATCCGCAAGGCATTTACGGCCTCTGCCGAGCTTCGCCCCATGGCCGAGCAGCTTTCCGTTCTGCGCACGCCGGAGGTCTACGCTGCGGTCGCGTCCTACGCGCACAGCCACAGCGGCGAGGCTGCGGCCGCGGCTTATCTGGCGCTGGGCCATGCCTACCTGCTGGACAAGAAGTACAGCGACGCCGGAACTGCCTTGCGCGCGAGCCGCCAGGCCGGCAGCGAGCTGGCCGATTACGCAGACTTCCTTGCTGCCCAGGCTGCGCATGAGGCTGGCAACAACGCCCAGGCCGAGCAACTGCTGCATGGCTTCCTGGATCGCTACCCGGACAGCATCTTCGACGTCCAGGCGCCGGAACTGGAGGCGGGTGTGCTGCTGGGCGAGCAGAACCCGGAAGCGGCTCGGGAGGTCCTCGATCAGGCTCGGGGCCTGGCTGCGGAAGACCGGCCCAGCTTCCAGCTGGAACAAGCCGAAGTGGCGGAGGCGCTGGGTGAAAAGGCCGCGGCCGAGCGCATCTACCATCAGCTGATGCTTAGCCATCCCCTCTCGCAGGATGGGCAGGTGGCCAAAAGCCGTCTGCTGGAGGTCGGCGGCGAAGACGCGCTTTCGACAGCCGATCGCCGCGCCCTGGCCGAGGCCTACTACAACGGTGGCCGCTACAACGACGCTGCCGAGCAGTACCGTCGGCTGGCCCAGGGCGCCGACGCTGACCCTGCCCAGCGCAACAGTTACGCCGTGGCCGAGGCTGCTTGCCAGTGGAAGATGAAGCGCCTCACCTGGGCCCAGGCTGAGGCTTTGGCAGACAGCAACGATGAGGCCGGCGCCCGGCGCAGCTATCTGCTGATGGAGCTGGCCCGCGACCGCGACAGCGCCACCGAGCAGCAGGCCCTTGTCAGCCAGATGGAGACCCGCTTCCCGCATTCGTCCTGGCTGGCCGAAGCCCTCTACTCCAGCGGCAACATGTACCTGCTCAAGAAGGACTTTCCCACCGCCGCCGGCTACTATGCGGATTACGCCATGCGCTTCCCATCGGCCAAAAATGCCTCGCTGGCCCACTGGCGCGCCGGGTGGCTTTTTTACCGCATGGGCCAGTTTACCGAGGCCACGCGGTACTTCGACGAGCAGATCCGGCTCTTTCCCCAGGCCACGGAAACCATGGGTGCGCTCTACTGGCGCGGCCGCCTCTACGAGGACCGCGAGCACAATCCGCAGACGGCGGTGGCCAACTACCGCACCATCGTTCGTGTGGCTCCGCACTTCTTCTATGCGCAGATGGCCCAGCAGCGGCTGGCGGCTCTCGGCAACACCCAGGCGGCCAGCGAGCCCTCGCTCAGCCATTTCCAGCCCTTGCCGGAGCCCCAACTGGTGGAAAAATTTCCCGATGCCAGCCCCCACCTGGCCAAGGCGCGGCTGCTGGCCAATGCCGGTCTGAATGAGTACGTGGCCCGCGAGATTGCGGCCGACCCCGACTTTGGCTCCGCCAGCAACCTGGCCGAGGCGCAAATCTTTTCCAGCTACGGCGAGACCTTCCGTGCGCTACGCGCTGCCAAGCGCGCCATTCCTTACTCGGCATCGGCGCCGATCTCCGCCATCCCGATGGTTTATTGGCGCATTCTCTTCCCGGAGCCGTGGTGGGAGACCATCAAGACCGAGTCGACCAAGAACAATCTCGATCCCTATCTGGTGGCCTCGCTCATTCGCCAGGAGTCGGAGTTCGATGCGACCGTTGTCAGCTATGCCAATGCCTGGGGCCTGATGCAGCTTTTGCCGGCCACCGGCAAGCAGATGGCGCACGCCGAGGGCCTCAAGAACTTCCAGACCTCGCAACTGCTCGATCCGAATACCAACATCAAGCTGGGTACCCGCTACCTGCGCCAGCTCATGGACAAGTTCGGCGGCGTTCCGGAGTACGCCCTGGCGGCCTACAACGCCGGCGACGGCCGGGTGGAAGACTGGCGGGCCTCCGGTCCCTACGGCGGCATGGACGAGTTTGTGGAGTCCATCCCCTTTACCCAGACCCGCGAGTACGTGCAGGCCATCCTGCGCAACGTGGAGATCTACCGCGCGCTCGATGCTTATGAGCGGACGCATGCGGGCGATTGATCTGCCGCTCGCAGGTGCGGAATCTTTACCGGCAGGGAACTCCTTGGAGCCCCTGCCGTTCTGTTTGGGCTTGACTTTTCGGGGTTCCGGAGTGAAGACTGTGCACAAGTAGAGGTGCAAAGCTTCTACGGACATTCGCAGCCTGCAGTAGTTCGACGGGGCTCGCCGCGCAGGCGGCCGGGCTTGGAAGCATCACCCCATTGGAGGGAACGATGTTAGCCGACTTGCAGTTTCTGGAAGAATGGATTCCCGACCGGATGGATCCGGGCACAATCTTTGTCCTCGAAAACCAGGCCAAGATGGGTCAGGAGGGCAACCCGTACGTTGCCGTCATGTCCTGCCCGCGTTGTGGCACCATGGGCCTGATTACCCGCCGCCAGCTCTGTCAGAGCGACCTGATGATCTGCGGCGGCGACAACTGCTCGGCGGAGTACAAGGTGGAGGGCGAAGCCATTATTTATCGCCGTCCGCAATAGGGCGGCGACGAACGGGCTACGACCAGTCCGGAGGCCCGGCTTCCGGCTGTGAGGGGTGGTGCGCCATTCCACTCAAGGCTGGCCGCAGCGGTACAATCGGACGCAGGAGGTGCCCATGGGCAGCCCATACGATCCCATTCAGGTCGATCTGGGTGTGACGCGCAGAATCGTAGACGAGCGCATCCAGTCCGGCACCTACGCAAACGCCGACGAAGTGATCCGCGCCGGGCTTTTGGCACTTGAACGGGAGGAAGCTGCAACCCGTCAGTGGCTCGTGGATCTGGCCGAGGAGGCGCTTGTCGATCCCCGGCCAGCGATGCCAGCCGGGCAGGTATTCCGCGAACTCCGTGAGCGGCATGCACTCCCGCCTGCAGGCATCGAATGGTAGAGGCCTTCGAGGTCGTCTTCAGCGCCAAAGCAATGGAAGACCTCGATCAGCTGTTTCATTTCATCCGGGAACGCGCAAGTGCCGAGATTGCAGACGCATATCTTGCCCGGATCGAACGTTTTTGCCTGTCGCTTCGCACTTTTCCAAATCGAGGTTCGCTGGTGGGCGGGGCCCGCGCAGGGTTGCGCACGGTGGGCTTCGAGCGCCGCATTACGCTGCTTTTTCAGGTCCAGCAGAAGCGCGTGATTGTTCTCCGGATTCTCTACGGTGGCAGAACGCTCGGGTCAGAAGAGAGCTGCATAGAAGAACCATAGAAAAGGCTTGTTGTCGGCGGGGGAACTCCCTCCGACCGGCCAGTCCACTGCACGCAATGCCGCGAAGCGGCGTCTGCCGCACCGCAGGTGTCTGCTGCATGCAATGCCCGCAGGTGTTAGATCTGGCGCGCCTTGGTCACATCCCCTTCCTGCGCGGGAATCGGCGTGAAAGGCAGGCTGAAGCTGGGCTGCGGATCGGGATGCGCAGGATCGAAGTGCCCCGCGTCGGGCGTGAGCCACTTCTTCAGCGCCAGGTCGGAGTTCTGGATCCCCAGCACCATGCACCGCGCCAGTTCATAGGCCCCGTAGCCGTTGAAGTGGGTGTTGTCGGCAATCGCTTCGCTCTGACCGGGAAAGGTGTTGGCCGGATAGTGTACAAAGGCCTTCAACGATCCCTCCACCCCCATCGCCTCCCACAGCGTCTTGCTCATCGCGTTCAGGTCGATCAGCGTAACGTGCTTCTCCGTCGCCACTTCCCGCATCGCCTGCGGATAGCCGGCAAAGGTGTCCTTGATCTTGCCCTGGTCGTCGAAGGCACGGCGCATCATGCTGGTCACCAGCACCGGTGTGGCGCCGGCGGCGCGCGTCTTGTCAATGTAGGTGGCCAGCAGCTTGCGGTAGAGCTCCAGCGGTACGTGGTTCTCCGGCTTCTGATCGTTGTGCGCGAACTGGAAGAGCAGATAATCGCCCTTCTTGAGCGTCGAAAAGACCTTTTCAAAACGTTTTTCG
>Ga0371490_1000846_pt1 | contig 18002 bp, 13 predicted proteins | sample MB2SIPfraction_FD_207959 | JGI IMG/M metagenome (GOLD analysis project Ga0371490, IMG submission 207959) | Lab enriched peat soil microbial communities from McLean, Ithaca, NY, United States - MB28FN SIP fraction | ecosystem: Environmental > Terrestrial > Soil > Wetlands > Peat | place: USA... | reverse complement strand
TTACATCCTGTCAAGGTAAATATTGCTCTCCGCAAATGCGCGCCGTACGATGAGGACCATGCCGTTCCGACGAGAATTTTTAGAGACCGCGAAGCCTCAACTCATCGCCGATCTCAGGCTTTACCCAACAGCCGAAGGCGGTAAGGCATTGCAAGTCCAACCCGGTTTTGGCTGCGTCTGCACAATGACGAAGGCGCCGCCTCTGGCTGGCTATGACGGAAAGTTGCTTCTCAATGAGCCTATACAACCAGGGGAGATCCGTCGCGTGGGCTTCGTGTTTCTCTCGGGTGAGGAGACCGCCGCTCGATTTCGACAGGCAGGTGTCTTTTACCTATGGGAAGGAAAATTCATCGGCGAAGCCAGGGTTCTGCAACAAACGAAGTAGATAACAAGAGTCCGTTCACCTCTCTTCCTCCAGCTTGCCCACCTTCGCCTTTGAAGATTCATTCCTCCCCAACCGGTCCCCGATCCCGTATACTCGCACTTTAACCATGGCCATCGAGACCGAGATCAAATTCGTCGTCCAGGATGTGGAGCAGTTGAGCGCCCGGCTCAGGGCCGCGGGCTTCCACCTGGAGACCCCGCGCAGCTTCGAATCCAATGTGTTGTACGACTGGCCTGACCGCCGGCTGCGCGCCCGCACCGAGATCCTGCGCATCCGCAACTACGCCGGCCGCTGGACCATGACCCACAAGCGACCGCCCGACGGCTCGCCCGCCGAGGACCTGCACAAGCACCGCATCGAAACCGAGACCGCGCTCACCGACGGCGAGGCCCTGGCCCAGGTCTTCCTCACCCTGGGGCTCGTCGAGGCCTTCCGCTACGAAAAGTGGCGCGCCGAATGGAGCGACGGCGAGGGCCACTGCGTCGTCGACCAGACCCCCATCGGCACCTGGGCCGAACTCGAAGGCTCGGCCGAGTGGATCGACCGGACGGCGAAAAAGATCGGCCTGGCCCAGTCCGAGTACCTGACCCTGAGCTACGGGCGGCTCTTCGACGACTGGCGCACGGCCACCGGCTCCACAGCCACCGACCTCACCTTCGCCGCCGTTGCCGCCACCGGGCGCTGATTGCGGGCTGCCAGGCCCCGGTTTTCCTCACCGTTCCCTGTGCATCCCCTTCCTGTTGCGCGCCCGCCCGGCCGCTCGCTGCGACGGCCGTCAGCCACCCTGCAGGAATGCAAGGAATCACCGGCGAGCCCGCTTCCCTGTTGCAGCCGCAGACATCTGGCGGAAGAAAGATTAGAAAATCCCCTGTAAAACCGCTGCTTTTCCCTCCTGGATGAGCTCTCCGTCGGCTTTTTTGCTGATTTCGAGTCGAATTCGAGAATCCCTGAAAGAAATCTCATGAAGATTCTCCAATCGCCGATGAAATCCGTAAGCGGGTCTCCATCTTCCGCTTTCGGCATGCCCGCCGGCAACCCTTCGGGAAGCGATGGCCCCTCAACCATCCCCGGGTAGGTATGAGAAGGCTCTAACCAAATCGGCGCAATGGCGCATCCCGTCGGACTTCCTGACCCTGCGCCGCATGCAGAACACCGCCAGCTCCCTGATGGCCGAAGACAATGCCCTGTCGCGGATCATCCGCCGCATGGCCCGCACCGCCTGCGGGTTGCCGGTGGTGCAGGAAAAAAGAAAGGCTTTCAGCTCTTCGGTTAAGAGCGCAAAGTTTGAGGGCTCCACGCCTCCGGGCGTGGAGAATCTGGGCCGCGGCGCACATCGATTGATGGCGCGCCGCGTTTTTTTAGAGCACATCCATCTGTGGTGCGGACCCAAGCTATGGGACTTCTGCATCACTAAGGTAATCAAAATCAACATTTTATTCATGAAGAAGTCCCAAGGGCCGATATAGCCAGTGAGTGATTTCAAATCCTCAGGAGGAAGTACAAAAATGAACAGCAAAGTTTCAGCGATTCGTTCCCGCGGAGTGCGGCACGCGGCAATGAGACTGTTCCAGGCCGCCGCCCTGGCATTGTTGGTTTCCTTGGCATTGCCGGCGCGTGCAGCCGACGACCGCGCCGTGAAGCAGCGCGTAGCTCCGGTATATCCCGAGATTGCCAAGCGCATGAAGATTGGCGGCGAAGTGAAGCTGACGGCCACTGTCGACGCTACCGGCAAGGTGACCGACGTGAAGACCGTGAGCGGCAATCACATGCTCTCGGTGGCAGCCGAGGACGCGGTGCGCAAGTGGAAGTTTGAGCCCGGCGCAGGCGAGGCGCACGTGGATGTGGCCGTGAACTTCAACGTCGCTCAGTAATCGCTCCCCGCTGCGATTGCTGACAGACGCCTCGGGGCGCACCGGGCCGAGGCCAACCCGCCCGCCCGGTTGCGGCCCCGTCGAAGACCACACTGTGTAACAAAGAAAACGCCCGGCGAGAGCTCCTCGCCGGGCGTTGTTGCGGCTACGAATGGGTTGCAGAAGCTCTACTGGTCGGCCCCGTGGCACTTCTTGTACTTCTTGCCGCTGCCGCAAGGGCACAGATCGTTGCGGCCCACCTTTTCGCCGGCCCGCCGCTGGGTGGGCTGGCTCGAGTCGCCGCCGGAACGGGCGGCTGCTTCCAGTTCGCGCTGCTTGGTGCGGCGGAACTCCCGGTCCAGCTGATCGATGGTGGTGGAGGGCTTACGAGTGGCAATGGGAATCTCGCGCGGAGCCCCGTCGTATCCAAGCTCGTTTCCGCGCAGCTCGGCCGAGGCCACCCGCGGCGCGGCTGGAACCTCGCGGCTGGGCGGCGGCGGAATCTCCACCGCCATGCCGTCCGGCCCGATGATCTGCATCCGGAAGAGGAACCGGCAGGTATCCTCCTGGAACTTCTGCATCATGGCCTCGAACATGTCGAAGGACTCGCGTTTGTACTCCACCAGCGGATCGCGCTGCGCGTAGCCGCGCAGGTTGATGCCTTCCTTCAGGTGATCCATGGAGAGCAGGTGATCCTTCCACAGCCCGTCGAGCACGCGCAGCATGACCATGCGCTCGTGGTAGCGCATCTGCGCCGGGCCCAGCAGCCGCTCCTTGCCCTCGTAGTCGGCTTTGAGCGCCTCGTAGATGGCATCGCCCATCTCGTGGCGGGTGAGGGACTCCAGCTTGATGCCGGCCTTGGCGACGAGGAGTCCGAAGTGATCGATCAGCTTGGCTTCCAGCCCCTTGTAGTTCCACTGGTCGGGCCGGACCTTCTCGTTCATGTTCTCGTCGAGCAGCGTGGAGAGGATGCCGCCCATGTAGTCGTCCAGGATCAGCTCGCGCTGGTCGACGCCTTCCAGCAGCTGGCGGCGCAGTCCGTAGACCGCCTCGCGCTGCTTGTTCATCACGTCGTCGTATTCGAGCAGATGCTTGCGGCTTTCAAAGTTCTGCGCTTCCACGGCCTTCTGCGCGCCCTCGATGCGCTTGGAGATCATGCGCGACTCGATGGGCACGCCTTCTTCCATGCCCAGCCGCTCCAGCAGCGTGGAAACCCACTGCTTGGCAAAGATGCGCATCAGGTCGTCTTCCAGCGAGAGATAGAAGCGCGACTCGCCGGGATCGCCCTGACGGCCGGCGCGGCCGCGCAGCTGGTTGTCGATGCGCCGCGACTCGTGGCGTTCGGTGCCCAGAATGAACAGGCCGCCGGACTCGATCACCTGGGTGTGGTCTACGGCTGCCGCATCGGCGTGGACCTTGAAGGTGGCCTCCCAGTCGGGGTTGGAGACTTCGAACTCCTGGCCCTGGTAGTAAAAGCGCTGGAAGCCGGCCGGCGCCATGGGATTGATGGCGCCCTCGGCCAGGCTGATAGCGCGGGCGCGATTGCCCTTCACCAGTTCCATGCGGGCCATGAATTCCGGGTTGCCGCCCAGCAGAATATCGGTGCCGCGGCCAGCCATGTTGGTGGCGATGGTGACCATGCCCAGACGGCCGGCCTGAGCCACAATCTCGGCCTCGCGCTCGTGGAACTTGGCGTTCAGCACCACGTGCTTGACGCCGCGCCGCTGCAGGATGCCGGAAAGCCGCTCCGATTTCTCAATGGACGTGGTGCCCACCAACACCGGCTGCTGCTTTTCGTGCAGCGTGGCGATGTCGTCGGCCACGGCCTTGTACTTTTCCTTCTCCGTGCGAAAGACCACGTCCGGATTTTCGATGCGCAGCATCGGCCGGTTGGTGGGGATGACGACGATCTCCAGCTTGTAGATCTTGTCGAATTCCGCAGCTTCGGTCTCGGCCGTGCCGGTCATGCCGCTCAGCTTCCCGTAGAGGCGGAAGTAGTTCTGGAAGGTGATGGTGGCCAGGGTCTGATCTTCCTTGCGGATCTTCACGCCTTCCTTGGCTTCGATGGACTGATGCAGACCGTCGGACCAGCGGCGGCCCGGCATCAGACGGCCGGTGAAGGTGTCCACGATGATGATCTCGCCATCCTTCACCACGTACTCCACATCGCGGTGGTAGAGGGCATGGGCTTTGATGGCGGTCTCAACGTAGTGCTTGAGCTCCCAGTTTTCGGCGTCGGCAATGTTGTCGATGCCGAGCAGCTTTTCGATGGTCACCCAGCCGTCATCGGTAACGCCGATGGTGCGCTGTTTCTCGTCGACAATGTAGTCGCCGGAGAAGAACTTTTCGCCCTCGCGCAGGCTGATGCCCAGCTCCTGCTGGCGCTTGTGGTCGCTCCACTCCACTTCCTCGCCCAACTGCAGCTGAGGAATGATCTTGGTCACCTTCTCGTACTTGTCGGTGGTCTGGTCGGTGGGGCCGGAGATGATCAACGGCGTTCGCGCTTCGTCGATCAGGATGGAGTCCACTTCGTCGACGATGGCGTGATAGTGGCCGCGCTGCACGCAATCCTTGACCTCGAACTTCATGTTGTCGCGCAGATAGTCGAAGCCGAACTCGTTGTTGGTGCCGTAGGTGATGTCGGACGCATAGGCCGCGCGGCGCTCGTCGTCGCTCAGGTCGTGAACAATGACGCCCACGGTGAGGCCCAGGAACTCGTAGATCTTGCCCATCCACTCGGCATCGCGCTTGGCCAGGTAGTCGTTCACCGTGACCACATGCACGCCGCGGCCGGCCAGGGCGTTCAGATAGCAGGGCAGGGTGGCCACCAGGGTTTTGCCTTCGCCGGTGCGCATCTCGGAGATTTTGCCCTGGTGCAGCACCATGCCGCCGATCAGCTGCACGTCGAAGTGGCGCATCTTGACCGTGCGCCAGCCAGCCTCGCGCACCACGGCGAAGGCCTCGGGCAGAATCTCGTCCAGAGCCTGCCTTTCAGCGGCCTTGATCTCGTCCTTGTCGGTCAGGCCCTCGAGTTTGGCGGCAATGCGCTGGCGAAACTCCTGGGTCTTGGCGCGCAACTCGTCGTCGCTCAAAGGCTTGATGCCAGCCTCAAGTTCGTTGATCGCATCGACCACCGGCCGCAGACGCTTGATGAGCCGCTCGTTAGCGGTACCGAATATTTTTGTAAGGATCTTGTCGAAAAACACGGCGTTCTCCGTATACCAGTGTAAATGGTGGGGATTGTTGGCGGAGACTGGGATTTGCCCATCCTCCTGCAATGCACCGGCATTTGCCGGCCTGCCGACTCATTTGGTTCGCCTGGGAGTTGCGGTTGCGCAGGCGTGGCGCAGCAACCGGCAATCCCCGCAAGCGCCCGGGCAGCGATGGCAACAACCGCCAGCATCGCTTGGATTCTGCTCAACTTAAGGCAAAATCCGGGGGTTTCTAAGTTTCCGCCGTTCAAGGTCGGTACACGCGGCCCTCCACTCGCCGTATGCCTGGCCGCTGCCGATAAAAGGAACGAAACTCCTCTCGTCCAGCGAAGAATGATGCGTATTCCTCCCCTATTCCGGATTCTCGGCGCAGTGCTCTATGCTGCGCTTGGCCTGCTAACCGGTTGCGGGGCAAGCTTTACGCTGAACTCCTCGCAGGCTCGGATCAGCCCCTTGATCCAGAGCTTTTCCGCCAGCCCGGCCTCAATCTCCAGCGGCAGCTCCACCAATCTGATTGCCGTGTTTGCTTCCGGCTCCGGCGTGATCACCCCCGGCAACATGGCTGTGACCAGCGGCAGCGCGGTCAGCGTAACGCCTGCGGCTACAACCACCTACACGCTGACCGTTACCAACGCCGCGGGCGCGGCCGCAACCTCCTCTGCGACGATCACCGTGAACCCGGCGACCACGCGCGCCATGAGCCTGGGCATCAACCTGGGGCTGGTGAACGACTGGGACCGCGAGCAGATCTTCGCCGACGCCATGAAGCAGGCTCGCCGCTTTGGCAGCGTCAACGCCCCGGATGACGAGACCGCGACCGTGGACGCCAATGGCTGGCCCACGCAGGACGGGGGCGTGCTGATCATCTGCGGCAACCAGGGCGCGTGGTCGGCCGGAAGCTACGCCCTCAGCTTCACGGGACAGGCAACGGTCAACTCCTGGGGCGATGCCAACGTGACGGTTGGCCCGGTCATCTACTCTGCCGCCACCAACACCAGCACGGCCACGGTTACCGTGGGCCCTGCGTATCAGAACCTCTACTTGGTCTTCACCAACACCCGGCGCACGGCCACCAGCGCGGTTGGCAGCGGCGTCACCAACGTCTCGCTCATGCGCCCCTCAATCAGCGGCGCGCCACATGCCGCCGGGACGCTCTTTACTGACCGCTTCCTGGCGCGGCTCAAGTATTTTTCCGCCATCCGGGTCAAGGACTTCACCGCTACCGACAGCTCCACAGAGGCCGACTGGAGCCTGCGTCCGCTGCCTACCAACGCCAGCCAGCAGGAGATTCCCGGGAACGCCTCGCAGGCCCGCGATCCCAGTTCGATCACCGGCACCTGCTACGAGTACGCCATCCAACTGGCCAACCAGACCGGCAAGGATCTTTATCTGAACGTTCCGCATCTGGCGTTAGGCGGAAGCTATCAGTTCACCTCCACGGTCTGGGCCACAAATCTGGCGCTACTGTTGAAGTACGGATCGGATGCCAGCGGCAATCCTTATACCGGCCCGGCCGGATCGGCAGGCACGAACCCGCAGCCCGCCGCGGGACCCGTGAATCCGCCGCTCAACCCCGGGCTGCATGTCTACGTGGAGTACTCCAACGAGTTTTGGTCGGGTACCGGCAACCAGACGGCCTGGGTGCAGCAGCAGGCCGCCGCGGCCATCGCCGCCCGCGATCCCGATCTGGATTGGGATGGCACCGCCAACACCTTTACCGTGGAGATGCGCATGGCCGCCAAGGGCACCATGCTGATTGCCCAGGCCTTTGCCGGCGTCTACGGCGGCTCGGGATTCGGTTCGGTTTACCGCCCGGTGCTGGATGCGCAGGTGGGCAACTGGAGCACCTATTCCGGTCTGGATTACCTGGAGCAGCGCCATGGCGGCGCGGCGCAGCACGTGTGGGCCGCGGCCGGCGCGCCCTATGTGGACTTTGGCGGCGACAGCAACGGCAACACCCTGACCGATGCGCAGGTGATTGCCGGCATGCAGGCCACGGAAGCTGCCAACGCACAGGCTTGGGCCACGGGCATGCAGCAGATCGGCGCCACCTATGGCCTGGCCGGTGGCACGCTGGCCTACGAAGGCGGGCAGGGCGCCGTCTACCAGACCGCGGGCGCCGTGGCGGCGCAAACCGACCCCGCCATGCGCGGCATCGTGACCACGCTGCTGGACAACTGGACGAGCGCCGGCAACGGCATCTTTTTCTACTACAAGCTCTGCTCCGTGGATATGTGGGGGCTGGCCACCGACATCAGCTACGACATCGACACCGACACCGGCTGGACGGCGAATCCCGCCACCAGCAGCGAGGCTCAGCCCAAGTGGGGAGCCGTCAAGCAGCTGGCCACGGCAGGGCAATAGCGCCGCTCTAGGCTTCGTCTTCTGTCTGCTCAGGCTCTTCGGCCGCGTCCGGCAGGGCCAGGGGCAGAACGTCGTTGTCGCTCGCGTCTACCAGCGCGCGCGGCAGCTGCTTGGTGCTGCGCACGCCCAGCTCCTTCAGCATCTCGGCTTGTCGCACCAGATTGCCGCGGCCCTGGGAGAGCTTCTTCATGGCGTTGGTATAGTTGACGTCGGCCGAGCGCAGGCTCGTGCCCACCTTTTCCAGATCGGCGACAAAGTTCACAAACTTGTCGTAGAGTTCGGCGCCGCGATCCATCACCTCGCGCACGTTGCGGGTCTGCGCCTCCTGCTGCCAGAGCACGTTGACGATGCGGATCACGTAGAGCAGCGTAGTCGGGCCGACCAGCAGAATGTTGCGCGCATAGGCGTCGGTCCAGAGATTGGCATCGGCCGCGAGCGCCGCTTGGAAGGCCGGCTCGATGGGCATGAACATCACCACGAAATCCGGCGATTCGATGCCCGGCAGCAGGTGATAGGCGGCCTTGGCCAGCTCGTCGATGTGCTTGCGCACGCTGGCCAGGTGCAATTTGAGCGCGGCGGCGCGGTCCTCGTCGGTGGCGGCGTTGGCCAGGTCGGTGTAGGCCGTCAGCGAGACCTTGGAGTCCACCACCAGATTGCGTCCGCCGGGCAGATAGACGATCACATCGGTACGGGCGGTGCGCGAGCGCTCGTCCTCATCGGGCAAGTTCTGGAAGACCTGCTGGAAGCTGTACTGCTCGCCCTCGTGCAGGCCGGCCTTTTCGAGCAGATCGCGCAGGATGAACTCGCCCCAGTCGCCCTGGGCCTTGGCCGAGCCGCGCAAGGCCGAGGTCAGGTTATGGGCCTCGGCGGCCAGCGCCTGGTTTAGCGAGCCCAGACTGCCGATGAGCCCTTCCAGCCGGGCCACGCCGGTCTTGGAATCCGACTGCGCCTGCTCCACCTTCTCGCGGAACTCTTTGATCTGGGTCTTGAGCGGGTCGAGCAGGGTGCCGAGCTCCTTCTGGCTGCCCTCGGAAAAGTTCTTGCTCTTTTCATCTAGGATGTTGGCCGCCAGAGCCTGGAAGTGGTTGGAGAGCGCGCTCTTGGCCTCATTCAACAGGGCCACCTGCTCGCTGAGCTTGGCGCGCTCGGCGTTCAGCTGGCTCTCGAGGCTGCTGACGTCGGCGTTCTTCCTGCCGAGTTCCGCGGTCCGGGCATCCAACTCGGTACGCAGTTTGCCTGCTTCGGTCTCAAAGCGCTGCCGATTGGCGGCTTCCGCCGCAGCCTGGGCGCGCAGGCCTTCCAGCTCCGCGTTCAGCCGGGCGGCCGATTCCTGAAACTGCCGGGCCTCGGCCAGGGCGGCCGATTTTTCCGCTGCCACCGCCTCCAGCTGCCCGCGCAGCAGAGAAACTTCAGTTTGGGCGGCACTCACAGCGGCCTGCGCGGCCTGGGAGGCGTTTTGAGCAGCCAGCCGTTCGGCCCGAGCCGTATTTTTCCCCATCCAGTAGCCCAGAAGGGCTCCCGCCAGAACAGCGGCAATCGCTCCAAGTGCGGTAAGCATGCGACAGATTCCTCAAGGGTTACTTTACGCCCAGCCAGGGACGAATTCGAACCGCTTTCCACGGCTTTTGCACAGGATGGGAAGCGCACCCCATTTGCTGTGCGCGCTTGCCTTTACACACCGGGGGGCTACCTTTAGACTTAGAATTTCGGGGAGTTGTGTGCCCATTTGCGGGGCGCATCAGGCTTGTGGAACCCGGCCCGCTGCCGGTATGGTAAGCAGGCGGGGTCCAGCAGTCTGCCAAAACCCCGGAGAGTATTCCGGAGTCCGGAAGAAAACGAGGAGAAGCACGCATGGCCGTTGAGGAAAAGGTTAAGCAGATTATCGTCGAGCAGCTGCAGGTGGATGAAGCGGAAGTTACGCCCGGGGCGAGCTTCCAGGAAGATCTGGGCGCCGATTCGCTCGACGTCGTGGAGCTGGTAATGCAGTTCGAAGAGGCCTTCGATCTGGAGATTCCCGACGAGGAAGCCGAGAAGATCAAGACCGTGAAGGACGCGATCGACTACATCACCGCGAACGCGAAAGGCGGCAAGTAGCCCTTGACACGCCGAGTGGTTATCACCGGCCTGGGGCTGGTGTGCGGTGTAGGCAACACCGCGCCCGAGGTGTGGGAGAACCTGACGCACGGGGTCAGCGGCATGGCCCCGATTCAGGGCTTCGACACCACCGGATTTCCGGTCACCTTCGCCGCCGAAGTTAAGAATTTTGATCCGCTGAAGTTTGTGGAAAAGAAAGAGGCCCGCAAGATGGGCCGCTTTATCCACTTTGCCTTCGCCGCCACCGCCGAAGCCCTAGAGCAGTCCGGTCTCCAGATCACCGACGAGATCGCCGACCGCGTGGGCGTGGTTATCGGCAGCGGCATCGGCGGGTTTGAGATCATCGAGCGCGAGCACTCCAACCTGATGCAGGGTGGGCCGCGCAAGATATCGCCGTTTTTCATCCCGGCTGCAATCGTCAACATGGCGGCCGGCCAGGTCAGCATCCGCTATGGTGCCCGCGGCCCCATCTCGGCCACGGCCACAGCCTGCGCCACCAGCGCCAACTCCATTGGCGACTCGGTGCGGATGATCCTGCACGGCGATGCCGATGCGATGATCGCCGGAGGCGCGGAAGCGGCCGTTACCCCCATGTCGGTGGGCGGATTTGCTTCCATGAAGGCCCTTTCGTTCCGCAACGAGGAGCCCACCCGCGCCTGCCGTCCCTTCGACAAGGATCGCGACGGTTTTGTCATTGGCGAAGGCGCCGGCATTCTGATTCTGGAAGAGCTGGAGTTTGCCAAGGCCCGGGGAGCCAAGATTCTGGGCGAAGTGGTGGGCTACGGCATGAGCGCCGATGCCTATCACATGACCTCGGTGGCTCCGGACGGCGCCGGTGCGCAGCGTTCCATGCGCGCTGCCCTCAAGGACGCAGCTCTGCGGCCCGACCAGATCGGCTACATCAACGCCCATGCCACTTCCACCTCGGCCGACAGCAACGAGTCGCGCGCCATCGAATTGGTCTTTGGCGAGCATGCCGCCAGCCACAAGCTGAAGATCTCCGGCACCAAGTCCATGCACGGCCATCTGCTGGGCGGCGCGGGCGGTCTGGAAGCCGGCATCTCGGCCATGGCGCTGATCCATCAGAAGCTTCCGCCCACCATCAACCTGGAGAACGTGGACCCGGCCTGCACCCTGGACTATGTGCCCAACCAGGCCATCGACCACAGCTTTGAGTACGCCATGTCGAACTCCTTCGGCTTTGGCGGCATCAACGCTACGCTTATCCTGAAACGGTGGACGGAGTAGGACAGCTGCTAGCTCTTAACTTCTAGCTCCTAGCTGAAAAGCATTCGCAACAGCAAAGCGCGCATCCCCCGGGATGCGCGCTTTGGTTTGCCTTGAACTGGCTCTAGCCCATGGCCGCGGCCCAGGCCACGCCGATCACGGTGATGAACGCCCACCAACCGAAGACCGCAATGTAGCAGCTGGAACGCTTCACCTTGGCGATGACGGCAAAGCCGATGGCCAGCACCACCATGCACCAGATGGTGGTTGCGTCCAGCGCCGTGGCCAGCCGGTAAAGCCAGGGGCTGGTCTCGGTCGGGCTGAGAAACGCGCCCACCGAGGTGGGAGCAAAGTTCTGCAGGTTGAACGACTCCGGCGCTACAAAGAACGCTACCGCCGCACCCAGTGCGACTTTGACAATCGACGGCAGATAGCCGAAGACGGTGACCGCCAGACTGTCAGCAAAGCTGGCCTTGCCTCCGAAGATGAAGTTCACGGTACCCATCAGCACCGCCGCAATCAGCAGATAAGAGATCGCCATCAGCACCGGAGTGGCGGCAAAGCTGATCTCGATGCCCATGGCCGTCTGTTTGGCAGTCTGCGCAAAGGTTCCGGGAGGAGCCTGCTCAAAGCGCTCCATGGCCTTGGGGTTGGCGCGCAGCGTGTTCTCAGCCACCTGCTGCCATCCAATCTTGGCCGTAATGGCGCCAAAGAGCAGATAGCTGAACAGGCACATAACCACGAAGGGCAGCCACCAACTGCGCCGTCCCCGCGCGATATCGGAAAAGGTTGTGCTGGGCGCGACAAAGATGTTGCCCAGCCTCTCGAGTTCACTCAGGGTGGGCGGTTGCGTGGGAGGAACCAAGGAAACAGGATCGGACATGTGTTTCGCCTCCGGCCGGATCAATTCGATTCGAAGCGATTGTACGCTGCAAAAACGAATCCCGCCCAGAGAATTCGAGCGGGATCGGCAAAAGGCAAAAGGGAGATTACTGGCCGCTGACAATCACTTCGGTAGGCGCACGGGCGGGTTGCTTCTTTGGGGCAGGCCGGGCGCTGGTGGGCATGGGCTGCGCCGCCGGCGGCCGGCTTGGAGCGGGCTGGTTGGCGCTGGCGGCAGAGTGCGCCGCGATGCGCTGCTGGGCAGGTTGGACCGGCTTCGGATGTGGCTTTGCCGCCTCGTAGCTCTTGTACACCGTGATATGGAAGCAGGCCTGCTGGAACTCTTCCTCCACATCGATCTTGCCGGCCTTCTGCAGGGGCAGAAGCTGGCGGCGCAGCCAGGCAATCTCGTTGCTCGGCAACTGCTCTTTGGCAATGTCGACCGCGGACCCGGTCAGATGCGGGCTCACCACATCGCCCTTGGCCGGCGCGGCGTTATTGTTGGCCAGCCGCAGCAGCTTCTGGTAGGCCACCGTGCGCACCGCCGAGTTCACCTCCAGCGGCTGATGGAAGAGCGCCTCGTGGGCCTGGGCCAGATCGGAGAGGAAATGCGCCGTCCACGGGCGGCAGTAGCGGCGGTTGGCCGGCAGCTTGGGATTGATCGCCAGCCCCTCGGAGGCCGGCAATGGCACCAGCAGCTTGTTGGCGATGCGGGCTTGCAGGTCGCGCTGATCCTCAATGCGCTCCAATCCTTCCTCTTCCAGACGTACGTTCTGGCGTTCGAGCGAGGAGTAGGAGCCGCGCATGGGCGCCGGCGTGGGACCGTTCCTGGGTACGGGCGGGAGATTGGAAGCGACGCTGGGTGCGGCGTGCCGGGCAACAATCGAGGGGGGCAACGTAGCGTCGGGCTCGTCGAGCACTGCGGGAGGCTTGATGTCCGCCGCCTGATGCTCCTCGGCAGGCGCAGGGCAATGCGCGCTGGCCTGCTGGCGCGCTACGGCGCGGCCGGCTGCGTAGCCCTTCCGGTAGCCCTCGGCAAAGGTCTTGGAGCTGCCTTTGGGCGGCTTGGTCGCATGCCTATGAGCCGCCGCGGGGCCGTCCTTGGCCGGGTTCTGCGGGGCTGTTGCCTGCGCCGCTGGCCGCGTGGGTGCCGTGGAAGGCACGGTAGCGGAGGCGGAGGCCGCGGCGAGCGCAAACAAAATCGAGATGTGTGCCGTCCAGCGCATACGTCCGGAACGAACAGTCGTGAGCAGAATCAGTGTACGGCCGCGCCCACACGCTGCAGAGTGTCTGTCTGGGTGCGGCTTTGTCCGATAATGCGCTGACCGGCGGTGGAAATCCGGCTTGAAATTGCGGTTCGGCCGGACCGTCCGGCCCCGGGCCAAAGTTGGCCCCGTTCCGGCATCTTCCCGCTCCGGCCCGGCTCGGCAGGTATCCTAAAAGAAAGAGGCGGCCGGCAATATTGCCAGCCGCCTCGGGGAGAAGCTGCTTACTTGGCGACCGCGACGGTCAAGTCCACAGACATCGGAATGGCCTGATGGTCGAGGGTGGCCGGACGGAAGTGGCCGTTGGAAACCGCCTGGGCAACGCGCGCGTCCCAGTAGGCGTTCAGCGGGCGGGTTACCTTGACGTCGTGCACGAAACCCTTTTCGTCCACCTGGATCGTCAGGCCGACCGTACCCGTCGCCAGCGTCGGGGTGCCGTCGGAGAGCGACAGGGCAAGGGGAGCGACCAGCTCGGGAGCCGTCACACCGGTGCTGACACGAACCGGCTGCACAGTGGCGTTAGCAGGAGCAGGAGAGCTGGCCATGGCCACAGCCGGGAAGAGAACCGACGAGAGCATCAGGGATGCAGTGAGGGAGATTCGCATAGTTTCCTCCAAAAGGTTGAGTTGTATCCGTCACCATCATGACGCAAAAGCAATACGATTGTCAATAGAAAAATACAATTACTTTTGAATCAACAAGATAAGTTTAAGATTGCATGCATTTTGCGGCATAGTCGTCCCAGATAAAGGGAAGGCTATTACCAAAGGACCCAAAATATTGAAAAAATCTTCCTATTGAAATTACAAGGGTCCGATTTCCCTGCGGACGGTGGCGCAGACGCACGCCACCCGCAGCGGCCGCGCAACTCCGCTGCAACTTGCCCGGTTTTTGGGGATTGGTCCGGAACTAGGTTAGTTGCCTACGATGGCCGGGATGGCGGCCGGGATGGGCGCAAAGGCGTCGGCCTGGGCCTGCTCTTCCACGTTGCCGTAGCCCCATCCGGCGGCAATGGAGCGCACGCCGTTGGCCGCGGCAGCTTCCAGGTCGTGGATGCGGTCGCCGATCATCCATGCGGCGCCGGCATCGATCCCCTCGGTTTCCAGCAACCGTCCCAGCAGGAGCGGCTTGGAGTGGTCTGCGTACTCGGCCTTGTCGCCGTAGATAGCCCGAAAGAGGGGCGCAAGGCCAAAGTGCTCCAGAATCCGCACCGCAAAGTGTTGCTGCTTGGAGGTGCACACATAGAGCGGGTAGCCCGCGGCCTGCAAGGAGCGCAGCAGCTCTTCCACGCCGGGAAAGACCGAGTTGTTGGCCCACCCCTCGCGGTCGTAGCAGGCGCGGTAGTCGCGGGCCAGCGCGGTCTGCTCCGCCTCGCTGCCATGGGGCAGCAGGTCGATCACCCATTGCTCCACGGGCGGCCCGATAAACCGGTCCAGCGATCCCTGATTGCCCATGCCACGCTGGTCCAGCACCTGGCGCAGACAGCCCAGGATGCCGGGCTTGGAGTCGGTCAGAGTTCCGTCGAGATCGAAGATGAGAGCGGGTAAGAAAGGAGGCATGCTTCCAGTTTCGCAGAGCAGGCGGCGAAGTGGCTAAGTGGCCAGGTAGATAGGTAAGGAACTACCGCGAACTTGGCCTTGTTCCCTGGTTCCCTGACTCCCTCGTTCCCTCGTCCCTCCCGCTCTGTGCTGCCAGTCACAAGACTGTAACACTCTGCGTGTGATAGCATCCGGCTTTCGTTGCCAGGTGCGTCTCGGGGCGGCCCCAACACCACCCCCACGCGCCGGTCCAGAGAGTTTTTCGATGGACGAGGAAGACGCCAGACCGGGAGCCTGTTCCCGCCAATCCGGCCACCTCAACGCCTCCCAGGGCGATCGCACGAAGTCCCTGTGCTTGGTTTCGCTCTTCCCGCACAAAAGTCCTGCAGTCCCCCGCATCATCTCCAGCAACCTTCCGGGCAACATCCAAGGAGAACGCCGATGAAAAACTACACATCCAGTGAGATCCGCAACGTAGCTGTAGTGGGGCATGCACACTGCGGCAAAACCACTCTGGTCGCCGCTTTGCTGCATGCCGCCAAGATGACCCCCACCCAGGGCCGGGTCCAGGATGGATCGGCTGTGACCGCCTACGACGAGGAAGAGGTTGCCCGCGGCGTAACCATGGCCAACGCCGTGGCCTTTGCCGAGTGGCAGGGCGCCAAGATCAACCTGGTGGACACGCCCGGCTTCCACATGTTCACCCACGAAGCCCGCGCCGCCCTGCTCCCGGTGGAGTCGGCTGTGGTTGTGGTCAACGCCCAGACCGGGGTTGAACCCGTCACCGAGCGCGTCTGGCGCTTCGCCGAGGAAGTTGCCGTTCCCCGCATTGTGCTGATCAATCAGATGGACCACCCCAAGGCCGGGGGCGAAGGCGGCCTGTCCGCGCTGCTGGACGACATCGGCGAGCGCTGGGGCCGCAATTGCGTGCCCGTGCAGCTGCCCATTGTGGACGCCAAAGGCTTCCACGGCGTGGTCGATCTGGTGACCATGGAGGCTTACACCTACACGCCGGGCGGCGATGGCCGCGGCAAGGTGAGCCATGAGATTCCCGCCTCGCTGACCGCCGATGTCAAGGCCCGCCACGAAGCTCTGGTGGAGCTGGTGGCCGAAGGCAAGGACGAGCTGATGGAGGAGTTCTTCGAGAAGGGCACCATCCCCGAAGAGCACCTGGTCGCCGCGCTGCATGAGGCCATCCGCGAAGACCGCATCTTCCCCATCCTGTTTGGCGCCGGCCAGACCAACGTGGCGCTCGATCATCTGCTCGACTTCATCAAGGCTTACGCTCCCTCGCCTGCCGAGCGCGCCCCATTTACGGGCCAGAAACCGGTGGCTGCCGGCGATGAGCCCGTGGCACTGACCCGCAAGGTGGACGACGCCGAGCCCGCCGCCCTGCTGGTCTTCAAAACCATGTCCGACCCGTTTGCGGGCCGCATCAGCTTCTTCAAGGTTCTGAGCGGCGTCATCAAAAACGATGCCACACTGGAGAACTACACCCGCCGTGGCCAGGAGCGGCTGGCGCACATTGCCGCCATGCAGGGCCGCAAGCCGGTGGAAGTAGGCGAGCTGCACGCCGGCGACATTGGCGCGGTGGGCAAGCTGCGCGACACCCTTACCGGCGACGTGCTGGGCGTGAAGGGCGGCGACATTCTGGTTGCCCTGCCCCCGATGCCGGTTCCGGCCATGACCTACGCCATCGAGCCCAAGAGCCGCGCCGACGAAGACAAGCTCGCCCCGGCCATCCACAAGCTGATGGAAGAAGATCTGCTCCTCCGCTTCTTCCGCGATCCGCAGACCAACGACTTCCTGATTGCCGGCGCGGGCCAGCCGCACATCGAGGCCATCGTCAGCCGCCTGAAGAAGCGCTATCACGCCGAGGTGACGCTGAAGGCGCCCAAGGTGCCCTATCTGGAAACCATCCGCGCCAAGGCCGAAGCCCAGGGCCGGCACAAGAAGCAGTCCGGCGGCCACGGCCAGTTCGGCGATTGCAAGATCCGCATGGAGCCATTGCCCCGCGGCGGCGGCTTCGAGTTCGCGTCGGAGGTCTTCGGCGGAGCCATCCCCCGCAACTTCATTCCCGCCATCGAAAAGGGCATTGTGGAATCGGCGGCGCGCGGCTACCTGGCCGGCTATCCGGTGGTCGACTTCCGCGCGGTGGTCTACGACGGCAGCTACCACGACGTGGACTCCAACGAAATGAGCTTCAAGACCGCTGGCCGCCTGGCCTTCAAGAAGGCGATGGAACTCTGCAAGCCCTGTTTGCTGGAGCCCGTCATGAAGGTGGAGATCGAGGCTCCCGACGAGTTTGCCGGAACCTTGATGGGCGACCTGAACGGACGCCGTGGCCGCGTGGGCGGCATGGACACCAAGGGCAAGACCACCATCATCAACGCTCAGGTGCCGATGGCCGAAATGCTGACTTACGGAACCCAACTAACTTCCATGACCCAAGGCAAAGGCAGTTACCGGATGGAAGTGGACCACTACGACATCGTCCCGCAACTGGTGGCCGAAAAGATTCTGGCCAACGCCAAGCGGCCGGTCGACGAAGAGGAAGAGTAACCACCTGCGGTGGGGCCAACTGCGCGCGTTGCACGCCCCAGCCCGGCCCCACCGCCAACCTCATTCGATAGTCAGCCAGTGCCCCTCCGGGACCCACCGCAGGGACTCCCTTTTCATGCAGGGAATATGCGGGTTCGGGCTTTCTTTTCGCTCATTTGAGAACGAGCGTATTTACTCGGACGGCAAGCCCGGAGGAAACGCATGAGCAGGACTGCTTTGGGGCGTTAAACCGACACTGTCATCAACCAGGAACCGATTTCTGCGAGCGCTTCCCGGGCAGAATTTGGACGTTGCGCGGGATCTCTGGCGATCATTCGTGCCAGTGAAGCTGCGATTCCCTCCGGAACATCGGGGCGAAACTGCTGTATGTTCGGTGCGTCATGGTTGACCTTGGCGTTGATGGTTGCCAACGGGCTCTGGTATTCGTCGAAAGGCAGGGTGTTTGCAATCATTTCGTAAACCACAACACCGAAGCTATAAATGTCTGAAGCTCTATTCGATGGCACCCCCAGAATCAGCTCTGGAGCCAGATACCCCGGCGATCCGCTGAACTCGCCTCCTGCTGCGGTAATGTCGCGTTGCGCAGCTCCCAGGATTGCCGCAATCCCAAAATCGCTCAACGC
>Ga0371490_1000843_pt1 | contig 18040 bp, 17 predicted proteins | sample MB2SIPfraction_FD_207959 | JGI IMG/M metagenome (GOLD analysis project Ga0371490, IMG submission 207959) | Lab enriched peat soil microbial communities from McLean, Ithaca, NY, United States - MB28FN SIP fraction | ecosystem: Environmental > Terrestrial > Soil > Wetlands > Peat | place: USA... | reverse complement strand
ATATGATCGCCTTCGACGCGAGCGGGACCGCGCGCTGGATCGTGCCCAACGAAACGCCACAGATCGCCACCGCCGATGGCGGCGTAATCGCCCAGTCCGGCATCACCTACGACCAAAACGGGAATGCAACGGGGCAAGTCAACATGGCCACGTATTCGTGGATCCAGCAGTCGTATGTCTCAACCGGCGGGCAAACTGCGGCCGTCGAAGTGCCGGTGCCCGAATGGGCAACCAGTTACACTGCTATGGAAGGCGGAAGTCTTTCCCCCAACGGGGCTGCCGTTGGGGTGGCCGAATCAATCGAAGGGAGGGCGATTTATGCGCTGAATAAGTGGGGGCCGACCTGTGAGCTGGCGGGAGACCAGCCCTCCCTGAGTGACCCCGCACTCGCGAACTACATCGATAAGAAACAGGCTTTGATAGATGGGCACTACATGACGAGCAAAGAGTGCAAGGATTTCTTCGCGAGCGACGCCCGTCGGGCACCATATTTCAGTAAGCTCACCACCGCTGTGACACAAGCTCTGCCGGCCCCATATGATGGACTACTGACGAACATCAGCGCATATGCGGCTGGGTTTATGAGCGCGAACGACGAGCAAAACCCGCTCGCGGTCAGCATATTCAAGAGCACTCCCGTCTGTGGGTATTTTGTTTCGTACCGTGAGCCAAACGGACATATAGTAAAAGTTAATGACGAGACGACAGCTGCCGCGAATATTCATCCGCCAGGGGGGGGGCCCGCGACGGACATCTACATCAACACCGCCTTGATAGAGAGTCTTACCCAAGCGACGATCCTTCACGAGGCTCTTCATAACCTCACCGGAATGTACGACGGAGATCTTGAGCTGCTGCTCGGCCTGTCCCCACCCTACCTCAACGGCCATCTGAATCCAAAGACAAACTGCGGCCCCGGGGTCGGGACGACATGTATTACAACCCTGTTGCGGAATAAGGGCTGCGCAGGACCCAATTGAAAGGCTGTTCAGAGGAGGGAAGAATGACACGAACCACGGCCGCCGTTTGCCTCGTCCTATGCTCAAGTTCGGGAGCCTTTGCTCAATGTCGTCCGCCGCGATACCGGTTGGGTAGCGTATACCTGGATTCGTCATCCGATTGGGTCGCGAGCATTAGCATGCGCCCGCAGGATTTCGCTCCGGGCAAGCTGGTGTGCCTTGCGTCCACCTTTAAAGGGCAGTATAGCGATCGGGGCAGGATCATGGTCAATATTTTCAGTTCGAGTCAGGCCGCCCAGGGTCCAATCTTGATGCAGGAGTACACCGGGGAAGACATGGCGAGGTTCGCGCAGATGCACGCCCAGTATGTTTTTGACGCCGACCGCCGCGAGGATTACGTCGAGATCCTCCCGGCCGGATCGGATATCCCCTCGCCTTTGCCAGGGGTTGGACCCTACGGCACGAGAATCGATCTCCCTGCTGGAGCTGCGATTCACTGCCGCTTGGAACTGGGCAGCCGGTGCCTGATCGCGCTCGATGATGTGACGTATCCACCAGAGGCGCTCAAACGCAGGGTGGGCGGCAAAGTGACTCTCGCTGCGGCCGTCACTCGCGGAGGATGCATTAGGCACATCCAGGTGGTGAAGACCGAAGCCACCCCGAGGGACGGCGAGAATCTGCTGGCGAATGCCGCCGTTCGGAACCTCTCGACCTGGCGGGCAGAGCCCGGATCGCGCCAGGAAGCGCTTCAGATTACGTACTCATATGTGATCGACGACTCCCTTCCGGAGAGCGGCCTGCCGCGGGTGCAGTGGGCCCTGCCGACTGACGTCATGGTCACCGACAGGCCGCCCAAATAGGCTCTCGGGGCGTAAAGGGGGCGGGCGTAAAGGGGAGGGCCTGATCAGCGCAATTAGTACCCGGAACTCAAGTCACGTTTACGGGCAGCGGCTTCGGGGCCTCTCAGGGCAGTGGCGTGGTTTGGTTGGGCAGCACCGCCGGCCAGGTGATCAGTTGGAGCGACACGCAGGTGGTCGCCACGGTCGCCTCCGGCTCGCTGACCGGCATCGCGCGGATTCAACAGAGTGATGAATGGAGTAATGCGTTTGGCTTCTGGGTGATGCCGCCGGGCAGCAACCCCGTGGCACAGATAACCAGCCGGCTCCACCCGGTACCGGCCCGCTACGCCGCGACGCAGATGCAGCGGCGGCGCAGCCTGTTGCCGCTAGGCAACGCAGCAGGCAGCCACGCGTCGCCGCGGTTTACCCTCCGGCGCGACCAGGTGCCGGGCGGCAACACCATGACGCTACAGCCCAGCCTGCTCAACATGTCGGTGGGCGACACAGCCACCATTCAGGCGTTAGGTCCCAACGGGCAATCTGTCACGGGGCTGACTTGGACCTCGAGCGATGCGAACGTGGTGAGCCTGTCGACCGACGATCCGCCGCTGCTCACCGCGCTCGCCGCCGGACACGTCACCGTCACCGCCGGCACCGCGTCCGCCGATGTCACCGTTTGGAGCAGCCGGGACAGTAACCAATTGCACAGTTTTCAAAGGCGCCGAATCCGGCCTCGCCTCCGTGGGAGCAGCCGGGACAGTAACCAATTGCACAGTTTTCAAAGGCGCCGAATCCGGCCTCGCCTCCGTAAGAGGGCTGACGTGGGCATCGAGCGATCCAACCATCGTGAGCCTTTCGACCAATGATCCGCCAATTCTGACCGCCCTCGCCGCCGGCCACGTCACCATCACCGCCGGCACCGGGTCCGCCGATGTCACGGTTTCCACAGTCCTGCCTCTGGGTGTCTTTATCGAAATGCAATAAATATGTATTGACAATCGATAAAACTTGCCGCATAATGGCTATTTGTTGGAGGGCAAATGCATCCCGCTGCCACGAAGTCGCCTGCATCGACGCTCCATACCGTGCGTCCGAATAGTCACGCGTTTAGATTTGCTCGGCTTTCATGGCGGAGGAATCGCATACGATCCGGCGCGCTGTTGCTGTCCATCTCTGTCGCCGCCCATTTCTTGCTAGCGCAAGCATCGCAACGAGACCCGGAACAGATACTTCACGATCAAGCACAGAAAGCGGATGCGCTATATCAGAAGCATTCTTACTCTGAAGCAGCTGCGCTTCTTAAGAAGCTATCCAGCGATCCCCGGATCACAGCCCTTCCCGATTGGCTCAGCGCACTGGATGAGCTAGCTTCGTGCCAGGCGCTTGCAGGTGAATCGAAAGATGCTTTGCGCACACTTCGGCAGATGTCCGATCGAGCTATCATCCTTGACGTAGATAAGTTGAGAAACGACCCGGACCTCGCGCCTTTGGGCGCCCAACCTGAGTTTCAAGAATTGGCGACTAAAATGGCTCGGCAGGGAGCCGTTTGGAAAGACGATCCTGCGATCGCCTCACCTTATAAGCCTGAGTTAACCCTCGACGAAAAGGTCGCAGGTCTATCGAAGATATGGTCGGAAGCGCATTTTAACTTCCCCTTTTTCGGGCGATTGGCGGATACGGACTGGGATCGTCTGTACGTGGACTATCTGCCTCAGGTACGTGGTGCTCAAACAACCGCGGATTACTTTCGCGTCCTTCGACGCTTTACGGCCGCGTTGCACGACGGACATACCGAAATATGGCTGCCCAAAGAACTAAACGATACCTTCTTTGCGAGTCCGCTAATGCGAACCGAGCGAATCGAAGACAAGGTACTCGTCACCGAGATCTACGACCCAGCGCTTGAGACCGAGGGAGTCAAGGTCGGTTCAGAGATTATTTCGATTAATGACAAGCCAGCGCGTGATTATGCGGAGAGCTCCGTTGCTCCTTACGCATCTGGTTCCACAGCTCAGGACCGGGAAAACCGCACCTACGGTTACATGCTCTTGCAAGGCGCCAAATCGGAACCGATTTCGCTTACTTTACTCGAAGAAAACGGAGAGGCAAGATCCATTATCGTGCACCGCTACTGCGAACCCTCCTCGAAATGCACCGGGCCCGATCGTGATTCAGTGCAATTTAAGATGCTGCCCGGAGACATCGCTTATCTCGCTGTCCGTGAATTCGTGGATGACAAGGGCGCAAAGGCAATGCGAGACAATTTCGCGACGATCGCGCAGGCGAACGGCTTGATTGTGGATGTGAGGGAGAATTACGGCGGCAATCAGCAGAACGCGGTCGCCATCTTGAGAATGCTCACCAATAAGCCATTCGCTCAGGTTCGAGTGCGAACACTGGACTACAAGCCGGGAGCCCGCATGTACGGGATCGTAGGATGGTCGAACGAGAACGGCGGACAAGAAACGCCAGATCCTGGGCATTACTATGCAAAGTCTGTCGTCGTTCTGACCGGTCCAGGAACATTCTCAGCCGCAGAGAACTTCGTCGTTCTTTTCGATGCAATGCATCGCGGCACGCTTGTCGGGGCAGCAACTCCGGGAAGCACGGGAGATTCTGTGATGTTCAAATTGCCGGGCGGCGGCACAGCACGGATCACGATGGCCGACGTTGAATATCCCGACGGCCACATATTCGAGGGCACGGGAGTTCAACCGCAGGTGAGTGTTGCGCCAACGATCTTGGACATCCGAGAGGGGCGTGATCCAGTTTTGGAGAGAGCTATTGCGATCCTTCGGGATGGCCTTCCAGTTCATTAAGAACCGATTTCTGCGATTTTCCGCCGGTCATCGTGATGTTTACGTTTCCACCTTGTAGTGTTGACCTTTACGGTAGCGCCGCCGGTGATTAGATCAAATGCCATTGGTAGGAGGATGTATGAACCTGATTGGCCCGAAATCGATCGCCTCAAAAGCCCATCTGGTGTTGAAGGTGGTGTTCATTCTGGCGATATTTCGTGTCCTGCTCATGTCAATCGCGCCGGTTCTTCCTTACCGCTCTCTCCAACATGTTTCGTTCGATGTCCAAAGTGGCCCGTTGCTCGTCACTTTCGATCTGTTGCGTGGGACGGAGGCGAAATGGTGGATTTGGGCAATGGAACTTGTTTCACGGACGTACCAAGCTGTTGTTCTTTACCTGCTTATGCGAATTCTGGCGCCCGTTGGATTGGGAGAACCGTTTGATCTCAAGACCCCGAGTCGCCTGCGGATAATGGGTTGCGTTGTCATTCTTGGTTCCGTTCTGCGAACACTCTTTTGTGCCGCGTTACTTAAGCTCGGATTGCGGCCCGAACCGGGCGTCTGGATCTCCTGGGCGATCGATTTCGACGCAATCTTTATGGGAATCGTGCTCTTCGTTCTAGCTGAGGTCTTTCGTCGCGGCCACGCACTCAAGACCGAAAACGAACTCACCGTATAGGCAGGTAGCCATGGCGATTCGCATTCATCTTGACCGCGTCATGCTCGAACGAGGGATTTCTCTCACCGAACTCGCTGGTCGTGTTGGAATTACACTGGCGAACCTGTCTATCTTGAAGAGCAACAAGGCCAGAGCAATTCGATTCTCGACTCTTGACGCTCTGTGCAGGGAACTGAACTGTTCTCCGGGAGATATTTTGAAGTATGACACAGGTGGCGGCGGGCGGAGTGAATCGCTGCTGTGATCCTCGCCTGCGCGTGCGGCGCAACCTCTTCTTTGAGTCGGTCCATGTTGACAACCACACCGGGGAACTTGAGGTCGGCGAAGGCGTCCGTCTTGCGGCGCGTCACCACCACCTTCTTGCACAGCCGCCGACTTCCGCTTGGGGTGTCATCCAACCCACAGTCCGGCGGGTGCGGTTTGACGCTGTGTGTTAAATCACTTTTCACATGACATTCACTTCGCAGCCTGATAACGGGGCTGTGCTCTGCGGCCTCAACCCTGCCCTTTGTGGAACACGTACAGGAATACCGCCAGACTCAGGCTTGCCAGCAAATGAATCAGCGATGTCAAAAGCACTGCCGCAGCAATCGCACCAGCCAGAAGAGCCAATACGTCACGGATGAAGCCCACTGCCAGCAGAACGGTTAGCAGAACCATGCCGATCAATGCGAAGAACGCCGCACTCTTGAGACTCATGGTACAGATTATACGCCTACACTCTACCGTGAAACGTTGGCGCGCAATCCGGACGCCTGGCTGGCACACGGCAATCTGGGCAACATCCTGTTTTACGTTCCCGGCCAGCGGGCTGAAGCTATAGCTTATTTTCAGGCGGCAATGCGGGCTGATCCGGATTACTGGGAAGCGCATCTCAGCATGGGAAACGCGTTGCTCGAAATGCCGGGCCGGCTGGACGGCGCGATCGCCGAATACCAAACTGCAGTTGATCTTGCGCCCGAGTCCGTGAGGCCGCACACCAATCTCGGGAATGCCTTGCTCGAGGCCGGGCGGACCGAGGAGGCGGTTCGACAGTACGAAACCGCGCTGCGGATTCAGCCCGACAGCGCCGCCGCGCACAACGACCTGGCAAACGCGCTCACGCGCATCCCGGGCCGGCTGCCGGATGCCATCGCCGAATATGAAACAGCCTTGCGGATTCGTCCGGATTCCGCCATGGCGCACAACAATCTGGGGTATGCGCTGTCACGAATGCCCGGCCGGTTGCCGGATGCCACCGCCGAGTACCGGCGGGCTTTGCAGTTAGACCCCAACTACTGGAACGCGCATTACAACCTGGCCGGCGGGATGCCTGGCGGACTGGCGGAGGCGCTCGCCCAGTATGAGGCCGCCCTGCTACTTAAACCGAGTCCGCAACTGCGGGAGATGGTGGAGCGTCTGCGCGCCTCGCAAAAATGAGCCCAAATCCCGCACCGCTTGCGGGCGCGGTTGCTTTTTAGCCGCGCGCGCCTTTCACGCCACCAGCGCCGGCCGCGATTCCAAGTAGTTCGATCGTACGGCGAAATCGTAAAGCCCGTTGCGGAAACGGGGATCGGCAATCCCGATCAGCGCTTCGGCGCGCTGCCGCAACGTCTTGCCGTGCAGATTCACCGCGCCAAATTCCGTCACCACGTAATGCACGTCGGCGCGCGACGTCACCACGCCGGCGCCGGGGTCGAGCACCGGCACGATGCGCGAGACTGTGCCCTTGCAGGCCGTCGCCGGCAGCGCGATCACCGGTTTGCCGCCCTTCGAGCGGGCCGCGCCGCGCACGAAATCGAGCTGCCCGCCGAATCCGCTGTAGGGCCGCGTGCCGATCGAATCCGCGCAAACCTGGCCGGTCAGATCCACCTGGATCGCCGAGTTGACGGCGATCATATTGTCGTTCTGCGCAATCACGAATGGATCGTTGACGTAGCTGGTGGGATGAAATTCGAACATGGGATTGTTATCGACGCAGTCGAACAGCACCTGCGAGCCAAAAATGAATCCCGCCACCACCTTGCCCGGATGCAGCGTCTTGCGCGCGCCGTTGATGACGCCGGCTTCGATCAGCGGCACCACCCCGTCGGGACACATTTCGCTGTGCACGCCCAGGTTCTTATGGCCGGAGAGACGTGCCAGCACCGCGTTGGGAATGCCGCCGATTCCCATCTGCAGCGTGGCGCCGTCGGGAATCAGCGCGGCCACGTGCTCCGCGATGCGCGCGTGCACTTCCTCCGGCGGTTCCGGATGGAGTTCCACCAGCGGCCGGCACGTCGGAACCAGCGCCGTAATCTGGCTGACGTGCAGGAACGTGTCTCCCAGCGCGCGCGGCATCCGCTCGTTCATTTCCGCCACCACGATGCGCGCCCGCCGTGCCGCCGTCAGAGTGCAATCCGCGCCCACCCCCAGGCTGACGAAGCCGTGCTCGTCCGGCGGGCACACCTGCACGAAGGCGACGTCAATCGGCAGCTCGTGCTCGAAAAGCCCCTCAATCTCGCTCAGGCAGATCGGCGTGTAGTCGCCGCGGCCCTCCGCCACCGCCTGTCGCACGTTGCCGCCCAAAAAGAGGCCATTGTGCCGGAAGTGGCCGGCGTATTCCAGCCGCGTGTAAGCCAGCGTGCTGAGAGTCAGCATATGGCACATCTCGACGTCCCGCAGCGCGGCCGCGCGTTCCACCAGCGCATCCAGCAGCGTGACCGGAACGCCACACCCCTGCTGCACCCAGACCCGGTCGCCGGAGTGGACCAGCTCGACGGCGCATTCCGCGCTGGTAATCCTTTGCTTATAATCAGATAGCTGATTCATACTGTACACCACCCGGAAGAGGTGCCTATCCGTCCCTAATCATTATAGATCCAGTCAAATAGACCTTCAATGGTTTTTTATATCGGTATAAAGGAGGGTTATGAGAGGGCGCGCGGCTGACGAATGCTATATTGGTCGTTCTCCCATGGCGAATCCGAAATACGCCGTTTCCGACAAGCCGGTACCGGTGGCCGAGTTGGTGGACACGCTCAGCGACGGGACCAAGGTGAAACTCCGTCTCCCCCGCATGCGCGCGTGCGGCGAAAAGGACGAAAAAGGCAAGCTCTGCGCCGGCCACTTGAAGCGCTGGTATTTCTTTGGTGACGAAGTGAAGCAGAAGTTCGGCGCCGATGCCGAAATCTACCGCTGCGAGCACTGCCAAACGCTCTACCTTCCCAACCCGGACGAGCATCCGCGCACCCGCACGCTCAGCTATTAGCATGTTATGAGCGATTCGGAAGTCCAAGGATGACGGCTCCCGTGGAACTGGCCATTGTGATTCCCACTTTCAAGGAGCGGGATAACATCGAGCCACTGCTCGAGAGCCTGCGTCAGTCGCTCGCGGGAATCGAGTACGAAGTCATCTTCGTCGACGACGATTCGCCGGACGGCACGGCTGCCGCCATCCGCGCCATCTCCCGGACAAACCCGCGCGTGCGAGTCCTCCAGCGCATCGGCCGCCGCGGCCTCTCTTCAGCTTGTCTTGAGGGCATGATGGCCACCGCCGCGCCCTACATCGCCGTAATGGACGCCGACCTGCAGCACGACGACCGGATTCTGCCCGCCATGCTGAGTCGGCTCAAAGAGGGGAAGCTCGATCTGGTGGCTGCCACGCGCAACAAGGAAGGCGGCGGGATGGGCGACTTCGCCGGGCGTCGCGTCCGCTTGAGCCATCTTGGCCGGGGGCTGAGCCGGATCGTGTCGCATACCGATCTCAGCGATCCCATGAGCGGTTTCTTCGTGGTCGACCGGAATTTCCTCGAGGAAGTAGTTCACTCCGCCTCCGGCACCGGATTCAAGATCCTTCTCGACCTGGTGGCATCGTCGCGGCGTCCGGTCCGCTTCGCGGAAGTGCCTTACACTTTCCGCCAACGCATCCGTGGAATCAGCAAGCTGGACATTCTGGTCGGCATCGAGTACCTGCAGTTGCTGCTCGATAAGACCATCGGCAACCTGATCCCTCCCCGTTTCTTCATCTTCAGCATGGTGGGCGCCCTGGGCCTGGTGCTTTCCATCGGCGTGCTCTACTTACTGTTTTCCGTTCTGAAGATGCAGTTCTCCCTGGCGCAGGCGATCACCACCTTTGTCGCCATGACTGCCAATTTTTTCCTGAATAACAGCCTGACTTACCGCGACCGCCGGCTGCGCGGCCGGCGCGTACTGATGGGCCTGGCGACGTTTTACATCGCCTGCTTCGTGGGCGCCGTCCTCAATGTCCGGATCGCCCAGTTCACCAAGGATGCGGGCGTGCCCTGGTATCTCGCGGGGGCGTGCGGGCTCGCCGTGGGCGCTGTATGGAACTATGGGGTAACTTCTATTACAACCTGGCGCCAGGCTCGCGAGCGAGCGTCTAAGACCAATTAGGTAGGGCATGCTTTAGCTTGCCCGAGTGATCACGAAGTCAGGAAATAGAAGTCAGGAGGCAGGAGCCAGAAGTCAGAAGCGACGCATCAGGCGAATCAGAGGGTTTTGACTTCTGACTCCTGGCTCCTGACTTCTAACTTCTGGCTTCCGACTAGCGAATCTCGAACGACCCAAAAGTCAGCCCTAAGTCCCGCAGGTCTCCTGGTGCCCGGTAAGTGCGTTCCAATTGAACCATGACTTCGATTCTTGTCTTACCCACGAATTGGGACGGCAACGGGAACGCAGCCTCAAAGCCGGCATCGCCTTGCGTAAGGCGCAGTTGTCCAATCTCTTCACCTTCGACCAGAATTTCGGCTAGCAGAGGACCCGCTGCGACTTGCGCGCCAGGGCAGTAACCGGCAAGATGCAACTGTTCGTTTTGCGATGCGGGACCAGCTAAGACCGCTCCCGCTTTCTGCCCCATCCACCGATGCCCGCCCTCGGGGTCGTACCATTGCCCACGCAAGTAGTCCGCCGCAAGGGCGCTAGCTACATCCACGCGGTGCGGCCATAGGAGGGGCGAAGCTTCCGCCCTCGCCTCAAAAAGGGAAGTGACATTCTGAAGATCCGGGCCCGCCGCGGAGAGCACGATCACCTGGTGCTCCAGCAGGCCGCGTTGAAAATCGGCCGGATCGGGGAACAGGTTCGAGAGATCCTGATTCTCCAGGACGCTATTCGCCGTCAGCATCGCACGCTGGCCGGGGTCCGCGTAGACGCCCGACACACCGAAGGCTTGAAAAGCACCATCCCAGAAGGCCCCCTCGAAAAGGACTTCATCGATGCCGGTGAAGACCAGAGTCCTGGCCGGCTGTCGATGGCGTACATCCACCGCGCTCAGAACCAGGTCTTCCACGCGCTGGCTGCGGAGATACCACCACTTGCACGCCCAGGCGGTATAGGGCGCCTGCACGAAAAGGAAGAGAGCCAGCAGCAATCCGGCGATCAGCCGGGCCCACCGGCCAGAGCGGAAAGCCGAATCGGCCGCGAATGCTCCTACTAACGCGAGTCCCATCGACGGGAGAGCCAGATAGTAATACGACACATGCTCTCTGAGCGGCAACACAGGGAGCAGTAATACGAGAAAGCAAAACAGTCCGAACGCCGGCGCCAGGTTCCTGCGCAAAGCCGCATGGGCAACGTAGACTAAGATGGCCACCGTGAGAGCGGCTACTGTGACAGTTGCCACTAATACAAAACGCGGCCGCCAGCCTTGCCAGTCGAGCCAATCCCGCGGCACCAGCGCCCACTTCCAGTAAGTGATGAACGTGCGGAGGATAGAAGAATCGAAATGCACGGAGTATATCCCCGCCTGCTGTTTCGGCACATACATGGAATGCAGGATCCAGAATAAGAGTGACGCACCGAACAACGGCAGCGTACTCAAAAAGCGCTTACGCGCGCGCACCAGAGTATAAGCCGCGGCAATCGCCGGATACACGATCATGCTCTCCATCACGCCGAAGCCGATCAGAAATACGATCCACTGATAGCAGTAATCGGAGCGCTTGCCGGTCTCGATGTACCGCAGCAGAAAGTGGAGCGCCAGTAATATGCAGGTTCCGCACAGGATGTGCATATAGGCCGAACTCCAGGCCATCGGAAACGCCAGCGCGCCATTGGCCGTCCAGAGAATGGGGGCCAGAAATCCGGCGATGCGCGAATTCGAGATCCGCCGGGCTACCGAAGAAATCAGCGCGAGATTGGCGACTTGCGTCAGGAAGACCCACAGGCGGGCGGGAAAGGCATCCGTGCCGAACGCGCTGCCTGCTGCCAGCAGAAACAGGCGCTCGCTCAGAGGCCGAAACGTGCCATGGACCGACGGCCCAAAAACAGCGCGCAGGAAATCGTGCCAGTTTTCGATCCGGAATCGTTGACCGAGCCAGACGAAATCGTCCTGCTGATACCAGGCGCGAAGTCCCCAGTAATAGACGGCCAGACAGAAAAGCGGTGGAATCACCCAGTATGCGAGGAGCAGCAGTTCTTCGCGGCGAACCTTGTAAAGAGTGGGAGAACTCATTGGGAGTTGGCTGGTGCGAGCGCTCCGCCAGCGGAGACACATCATAGCATGATTGGGCCGCGGTACAGGTCATCCGTACCCCCGAGAATCTGCGATGCTGACCGCCCGCCGGCGCGGCGAGTTCGCTCACGCCCGGCAGATCGTGGAACTTTAGCGCCGTAATATGAAAGAATTAAGTGAGGGCAGATGAAGCCGCCGGAATCGGACCACCAGTTATTCGAGCGACTCCGCGCCGGCCAGGAGCAGGCATTCGTGGCTCTCTACCATCGGCGGCAGCCCGCACTCTACCGGTTCGCCCTCCAGATGAGCGGCTCGCCGCCCATCGCCGAGGATATCACCCAGGAAGTGTTCCTGGCCCTGCTGCGCGACGAGTGCGGCTACGACCCGGCGCGCGGAAGCGTGGTGGCGTACCTGTTCGGCATCGCGCGCAAGCTCTTGCTGAGGCAGTTTGAGCGGCGGCGTTCCGACGTGCCCGTGGATACGGGAGGCGCCGAGGAAGGCCGGTTTGCGGAACCGGTGGATGCTTCCGATCCGCTGGCGGACCTGGCTGCCCGCGAGCGCGTCGATGCGCTGCGCCGGGCGGTGAGCAGCTTGCCGCGCCGGTACCGCGAGGTGGTGGTGCTGTGCGATCTCGAGGAAGTGGATTACGCCGAGGCCGCGGTGGCGTTGGGCTGTCCCATCGGCACCGTCCGCTCGCGGCTGCACCGGGCGCGGATGATGCTGGCGGGGAAACTGCGGGACGAGCGGCTGCGGGGCGCTTCGATTCCGGCGTGGAAGGCGGCGAGGTGTGCGATATGAACTGCGAAGAATATTGGAATGAGATGGCCGGGCCGGAGCCCGCAGAAAGTTTCGACGCGCATCTGGCCGCGTGCCCCGCTTGCGCCGCGCGATGGGCGGCCGGGCATCCGGTGGCGGCAGGTCTTCGCCTGCTAGCCGCGGAGATGAAGCATGTATCCGCGCCGCCGCGCGTGGAAGCGCATCTGCTGCGAGCGTATCGGGAACGGTACCGCCAGCGCGTGCCGCCCGCGCGCGAAGTTCACCGCTGGTGGGCCGCCGCCGCGGCCGTGTTATTGGTTGCCGGCGCGCTCTGGATCGGCGTGCGCCAGCCGCCGCCTCCGCCGGTTGCCGCCAACTCCGGCCTTGCGGCAGCCGCCGCGAGCGAGGAAGAAGAGATGTTCGTTCCGCTGCCCAATGCTGCGGGTTCTCCGCAGGACGACGATGTCGACCTGGTGCGCGTGGAGTTACCGCGCTCCGCGGTCACGGCGCTGGGCATGCCGGCCAACGACGATAGCGACGCGGAGAGCGTGGAAGCCGAAGTCCTGGTGGGCCCGGATGGCATAGCGCGCGCCGTCCGGTTCCTGAATTGACCCGAGTACGTCGCGGGAGCAAACGATGAAGATGTCGAGCGGTTTCGCTTTCCTTTTGGCGGCTGCGGCCGTCGCCTGGTCCCAGAATCCGCCGTCCGCCGGGCATGGCCGCTTCGGCGCCGGCCCGCGCTTCCTCGGCGCCGAGGCCGGCGTGCCGCGCCGCGTGGTCAAGGGCGCTCCGTTTTCGGGGGATCTGATTACCGAGAGCACCGAGACCCTGGCCGATGGCAACCGCATCCGCCAAACCAGCACCGTGCACCTGGTGCGCGACAGCGAAGGCCGCACCCGCCGGGAGGAAACGCTGGCGGGCTTGGGCGCGCTGGCCGCCGGCGGAGGCGCCGAGCAGGTGGTCTTCATCCACGACCCCGTGGCCGGCGCCAGCTACGCCCTGGATCCCGCGCACAAGACCGCCAGTAAGTCGGCATGGACTGCGCCGGTGCACGGCGCGCGTTCCTCCGCCGCCTTCGAAGAGCGGCGGGAAATGCGCGCGGGGGGCGCCAATCAGTCCGTGAAAACTGAAGCTCTGGGCGCCGCAATCATCGAAGGTCTCCCGGCGCAGGGAACCCGCACCACCGTCACCATTGCGGCCGGCGCCATCGGCAATGAAGCGCCGATTCAGGTGGTGACCGAGCGCTGGTATTCGGCCGACCTGCAAATGGCGGTCCTCACCAAGCGCAGCGATCCACGCAGCGGCGAAACCGTCACCCGGCTGACCAATGTCGGCCGCTCCGAGCCTGCGCCCGCCCTGTTCCAGGTGCCGCCCGATTTCAAGCTGACCGAGCACGCCCCGCAGCACTTCCGCACTCCGGCCGGCGCAGCCCGGCAGTAACGCGGAGCGCGCGCGGCGCTAAAATCGGTTTGCACCCGGGACCGCGTGTCACCTCTTGCCGGGAAGCGCATCTCTGCAAGTGGAGGTCACATGGAAGTCCGCATTCAGCATCGGGGTAATGTCGGATTCGAAGCCGTCGCGCGCGGGCATCGCGTGATTTCGGACCAGCCGCCGGAGAACGGCGGCCAGGACCAAGGCATGACGCCGCCCGAGTTGCTGCTCTCGGCGCTGGGCGCCTGTGCCGGCCATTACGCCGTGCAGTACCTGAAGGCCCGCTCGCTTTCCGCCGACGGCCTCGAGATCCGTGTGACCGCCGACAAGGCTTTGCAGCCGGCCCGGCTGGCCCAGTTTCGCATCGAAGTCACCGTCCCCGCCCTCGACCCCGCGCACGTGGCCGGCATCCTGCGCGCCGTCAAGGCCTGCCTCATTCACCACACGCTGCTCCAAGCGCCGGCTATCGAGACCGTGTTCAGAACCGCCCAGACGGTTATCTAGCTATGTGGAGCAGGTCCCCGACCTGCCAACGCCGGGCGCAAGCCCGGCCCGGTGTGCCGATACATTACTCGCCCGGCTTCGTCTTTTGCCGTGCCTCGCGCCGCGCCGCGGCGTCGCAGGAGTTCGCGATTCAAGTGCCGATGCCCAGCCGCGGCAGCACCCATCGCATCAATACAATGTACGCGGCCATCACCAGCATGATCTGTAGCCAGTCGGGCACGATAGCTCCTTCCTCCATCATCTCAGTGAATGCGCGGTGCGTTGTTTCCCCACTCAGAACCACGTCCCTTTGCGGTAATCCAGGTATGCCTGCCCGAAGGCGTTCTCCAGGACCTTGGCTTCGCGGCGGGCCTGAACGGCTTGGATGGCGATCAACGCCGGGACAATAGCGAACAGCCAGTACAGGTGCAGAGCCAGGATGACCCCCACCAGCATCAGTTCCGCAAAGACGTAGATCGGATTGCGGATGCGTGAATAAAGCCCATGGGTGACCAGTTTCCTTGCTTCCGCCCTGACGGAAAGCGACTCGCCGAGTTGCTTCGCGGCAACGCCTAACAAAACGTAGGAGGTGAAGGCGATCATCGCGCCCGTGACGCGCAATGGCGTCCAGGGACGTTCACGTACGCCGGGCACGAGCAAGTACAGCAGCGCAACCACTACCGGAATCGCGATCGTGGGTACAGGTATCCGCATTGGCTCGGAGTTTACCACACATCGTCTCAGATGCGATCCGCGCGGGAAGGTGACGCGTCGCGCCGCCGCCCTGGCGCTCTACGGCAGAACCGTGAAATCCGTCCACTGGCCGGCTGCCGCGCCTTTGCCGCCGTTGCGCTCCGCCGCGGTCACTTGCAGATCGTATTCCCCGGGCGTGATGGCATCCGACAGTTTCAGTGCGCCCAACACCACCCGCCCGCTGCCTGGCACGTCGACCAGCCGCGCCGGCGCCGAGTACACTTCCTTGCCGTCGCGCAGAACGCGGACCCGCGCGGCCAGATCCACTTGCAGCCCTTTCTTGCTGCCGTTCTCGACCACGCAGAGAAACTCGAGCGAGCCCCCGCGCTTGAACTCCCGCAGCGCCGCCGCGATGCCCGGCAGGTCGGACCTGTCCTGCGATGGTTCGCCATCCTGCAGAACCACGCTGGCCAGCGCGAATCCCCGCTTCTTCAAATCCGGAATCTGGATGAACTGCGTGGCCGAGCCGATCTTGGCCGTCGCCTCATCCCGCACCGCGACGCGAATCTGGTACGCTCCGCGCTTCGGAACCGGCACGTCCAGGGTGTACAAAGCGCCGTGCCGCAGGGCTTCGTTCATCTTCTCGTGCGCCACCCGTATGTCGAAGGTTCGCGTCACCCGCGCCAGCGGCTGGTCGCTGGCGCCGGTGGCCACCGCCACCAGCAGGATCTGCGCCCAGTCGTTGCCGTGCTCGTCGCGCTTCCAGGTCAAATCGGCCGCGTTGATTCGCATCAGATTGCGAACCACCGGACCCAGCTTGGGAACCTCCGCATACAGCGCCGTCAGCCGCACATCCACGCCGGAGGATTGGAACGGCGACAACATGGCCGCGTGCAATTGTTCGATCGGCGAGGTGAACTTCGGAAGCGTCTGCTCGTCGGTCTCCCCGAAAAACCCCGACCGCGAGCGAACCTGCAACCCCGCGCGCGTCACTTTCACCTGGATGCGGTGGAACTCGTTCCTGCTGTTCTTGCTATTCAGCGTGCTGTCCGGCGGATGATACCCGAGCAGGTAGTAACCCGCCTGGTCGTCCAGCACCCGGTCCAGCGCCCAATTGAGATCGTTGCCGTTATCGTAGGCCAGCCCGCCAGTCTTGTCCGCGATGAACGCGAGATTGGATTGCAGGATGTTGTTCGTGGCGTCCCTCCCGCCGCAAGCACCGGCTTGCGTCAGCTCGTTCAGGGCCGCGGTCGCCGATGCCCCGGTGTGACCCAGGTCCGGCCGGTCCTGCGCGTCCAGTTGCAGAGTCTGGAGGCCGGTGGAGTGCATGGTGTAGATCACGGTTCCCGACCGGTTGGCCCGGTCGATCAGCCGCCGCAGCTCGGCGGTAATGTTCGCGTAATCGTCCAGAGACTCGCTCCCGCCCGCCGACGCGGCTCCACATGGGCTCTCGAACAGTTGCATTCCGTCGGAGAACAGCACAATCGATTTGCGCCCCGGCATCTCGCGCAGTGCACCGACGATATAGTTGACCGCCCCCAGCGTGCCGACGGTGGAGATGGCGTTGCGTTCGGCGTCGTACCGCACATCGAGCGTACGGGAATCGCCGCCGCTGGGCGTGCCGGCTCCTCCAAGCTGATCCGACACCAGCCCGTATTTGCCGTACGGGTCGAAGTAACTCAGGCCAAAGCGTCCATTGAAGTTGTATCGCAAGCCGTCGATGACCGAAAACAGCACCCGCTTATCGACCGTGAACTGCTGCAAAGCGCCCGATCCGGCGCCCGTGCGGCAAATCGCCACCAGGTCGCCCGGCTGCACCTGCCGGTCGACGAATTTGCGCAGCGAAGCGCGCACGAATGCCATGCTTTCGAAGGAAAGGCCGAGATCGTCCACCATCAGCACGATGGTGCGCCGCACGTCTTCCGGGCGAATCTGCGCCAGCCGCGCGGGCGGCAAAGCCGGCCCGGCGTTGGGCGAAGGCTTCGGCTCCGCCGCCTTAATGTCCGGCGCCGGCTTGTGCTCCGCGGCCACCCGGACATACGAAAAGTGCGTCAGCGTCTGCAACTTGCCGTCCTCGAAAACCTGGAAGTCTGCGGGCGTGAGATCGGTGATCTGGTGCCCCTTCGAATCGGTCACCACGGCGTCCACCTGCACCAGCGTCGAAGTAACGGTAAAAATGGCTTCTGACCGCTGCGAGTCCGCCGCCGGTGCAGCAGGCTGCTGCCCGGAAGCGAACAATGCGCCAATCAGGAAGATGCCCGCGGTTGACTTCATGCTTTCATTCTGACCGATGGCTTGCCCCTCGCGATATGCCTATTTCGAGCCCCCGACTTCCGGCTGAACCCGCTGGCGGCGGCAAGCCCGGAGGGCGAAAGAAGTAGCCCGCGGCGCAAGCCGTGCGGATAAGCGATCTTTCCATCCTGGCCCCGGAACAGGGCGAAACACCGCCGGCGGAAGCAACTCTGGCGCGTAGCGCCTCAAACGGTCCTCCGCTTGCCCCATAGATCCGTGAGGCAAATGCTCCAGCTATGGCAATCAACCGCTTAGCACTCTTTCGAGGTGCCCTGCTGCGGCACTGTGACACGGCTGGAGTGGCGTTTGTCGCCGCCGCGTTTTTCCTCATGGCCGGCCCGCCAGCGGCCCCGGCTCAATCTCTGCCCGCCTTTAACTGGATACTGGAAGTGGACAATTCCGGCCTGGCCTACTCCTTCGCCGCGAGCCTTGGCACGGACGCGCAGGGAAATGTATACGTCGTGGGCAGCACGACGTCTTTGAATTTCCCGGTGAAAAACGCGGTGCAGAGTCAATCCGCCTCGCCGGGATCGTACGATGTGGTCGTGACTAAGTTCGATCCGGCGGGCAATATCGTCTACTCGACCTACTTTGGCGGCAACGCGGACGACATTGCCACGGCTGTGGCCGTCGATTCGGCGGGCGACGTCTATGTGGCGGGAACGACCAGTTCGACGGAT
>Ga0371490_1000842_pt1 | contig 18093 bp, 15 predicted proteins | sample MB2SIPfraction_FD_207959 | JGI IMG/M metagenome (GOLD analysis project Ga0371490, IMG submission 207959) | Lab enriched peat soil microbial communities from McLean, Ithaca, NY, United States - MB28FN SIP fraction | ecosystem: Environmental > Terrestrial > Soil > Wetlands > Peat | place: USA... | reverse complement strand
GGACCGCCGGCATGAAGAGCATCGCCGGACCTGTCTATGCCGAGTACAACGCCGCCAAGAACCTGCTGGTGGTAGCCGATTATGATGGCGGAACCATCAGCGTCATCGACGTGAGCCTGGACCAGTTCGGCAACGACAGCTCGACATTCGGCACCACCTACACCATTCCGGTGGGCAATACTTTCACTCCGTATCCCGCCAGCGTGACCGTTCTATACGATGGCAGCCGCGCCTATACGGCCAATCAGGCCGAACAGACGGTGACCATCGCCAACCTCAACAGCTACACGGTGGAAAAGACGCTGCCCGTCACCGGCTACCCGCGCACCGTGGTTTCCACCCAGAATTCGACTTTCGGCAAGGTCTACGTGGCCTCGCCCAACAGCAACTTTCTGACCATCATCAGCACCGGCGGCACCGATCCGGACATCATTGACACGACAATCCTGTTGGAGGGCAACATCGTGGATGTGCGCGTCAGCACGCAGAATGGCAGCAGCGGAAACAACGACAACGTGAGCCGAATTCCGGGTTACGGCCAGCCCTGCAACCTGCCAGGCACGGCATCCACGGCGTCGCTTGCCGCTTGCCAGAAGCAGCCCTAGCTCATTTGCCTGAACCGCTGTTTTTACCGGCCGCAAACTGCGCCTCAGCCTCTCGGTGTTCTCACAGCGGCCGGGAAGTTCTCGGCCAGTTCCTCAGGCTCTTCAACGGCCAGCCTTCCGGCCAGCGCGATCATGGCCAGCAGCAGCCAAGTAGTGCGGTTCTCCTCCACGGTGGCCACCAACGAGGTAATCAGCCAGACTATCAACGCCAGAGCCATCGTCCAGCGGAGCGGCCCGCGAGTTTGCGTGATCGACCAAACAGCTGCGGCCACAATCGCCACGGCCAAAAACAGCGCGACCAGTCCGCCGGTGACGGCGAGGGAAAGCGCCGTGTTGTGCGCCGTGTCGATGGGCGCCAAGCCCGCCGCGCTGACAAACGAGCCCGCCCCCGTGCCGAAGACCGGCGCCTTCACAAAAGCATGCCAGCCGGCCGTCCAGATGTTCCACCGCTGGTTCAGTCCGCCGCCCTGAATCTGCTCGCTGATGGTGGCCAGCCGCTCAAAGCTGCCGCTGGGAACAATCCACCACAGCAACGCGGCCAGCGACGGCAAAGCCAGAGCTCCGGCCAGCACTCTCTTGGGATGGCCATACGCCAAAAGAATGCCGCTGCCCACCAGCGCGACCGTGGCCGCCAGAAATCCTCCGCGAGAGGCGGTGAGCAAAACGGCAACCAGCCCCAGAGGCAGGTAACCGGCCGCCAGCAGACGCCACGGCCAGCGCCGTTCGCTGTTCACCAGCAGCGCCGCCAGCGGAAAACCCAGGTTGACGTAACGGGCCACGTCGTTGGGGTCTTGTCCCGCGGCGGCAAAGCGGATCTGCTCGGCTATGGCCTCGGCGGTGGCAAAGCTGGCCAGGGTCAGCACCGCCAGAACCCAACTGCCGGCCACATAGGCCCGCATCAGCGCACGCAGGTCGCCTGCGCTCTCGGCAAACTCCCACACCAGCCAGACGATCATCATCTCCTGGAAGTAGCCGCGCATCCTGGCCAGGGTCACCAGCGGCTCGATGGTCCAGAGGTAGGTGCAGCAGAGCCAGAGATACAGGGCCAGTACCAGCCAGAGCATCACTCCGGGAGTGCGCAGGCGTCCGGCCTGAAGAACCGCTGGAATCGCCACCAGCAGCAACAGCAAGCCCACAATGCGCGCAATATTGCCCAGCGGCTCACCCAGATCCAGGGAATACTCCCACGGGATCGAAAAGGCGAAGATCAGCAGTAATACCCAGGCAATGCGGCGCATGTGTTACTCCATCTGTCGGCGTGGAATAGCTTCCAACTCCGACATTGTGCCGCCCAGCGCAGCCAATCCGCGGGAGCTATCCTCGATTGCTGCTTCCTGAGTAACGCTCTCCGTCAAAAGCTCGTCCAGCCTTGGTTTGCTTCGCAATAAAGCTATCGGTGTTTGGATGAGAACGAATATCGCCAGCGATTCATAGCCGTTGGTGAGATTAAGCATAAGAGGAAAAAGTGATATAGCAGAAACGGCAATCAGATATGGGAAGAATCTTCCATCGAGCAACCCCGCATCTTTGAATCTGTTGACTGATAAACCAAGCCAGAAGAATCCCAGAATCGCGTAGCCAACACGCGCAATCCAGACACCAGCACCGTGGCCAGAAATATCATCAAGATAAATCAGGGGAATCCAAAGTCCCGCGAGAATAATAAGTGCGATCAAGAATGCGCGCGGACTACCCGGATTGAACTGCCATCTCTTGAGATTGAACTGCCATCTCTTGACTTTATCAATTGATGTATCAGTGTCCGAGGACTGTTCTGCGCTGTTGTCCCCAAACCCAATCCTCACTGGCGCCGGCTTGATCGGCAAAATCCCTCCCATAATCAACAGAAATACAAATAGCGCTAGGCCGACCGGCCAATAGTGCAACCCAAACATAAATGTCACTGTCGAGAAAATCCAAATGAAAGTGATCGGGAAAATATATAGAACTGATAACTTCGCATCCAGCAATCTGCCGATGGTTGCACTCAGCATCAATATTGCGACAAATGGGTAGCAAGCAATATGAAACAACACTTCCTGTTCGGACTGAGCCCTGTACAGATGAAGGATCGGATTCAACAGCTCCTTGAGAGGAAAGACCCGGTTCCACTCAACAGCAAGCGCCGTGGCCACCAGAATCCGCAACACATAATCAAGACGCCCAACAGGCTTCGTCGAACCGGCCACGTATGATCTCCATCGTCTCCCAAAAGCGAGGCTAGAATCACGATAGCATCAGTACCTCTGCGAATAAACCAGCGCGGAGTAAATCGTAACCCCAATCGCCGATTGAATGGCCGATTCCATGGTCCGGTTCCACAGGTTTTTGGCCGTCGAGTCGGGCACGAAGAGAATGTCGCGGTCGCGCACCGGCTGGTCCGGCGCCTGGCCGTGCAACATGCGCTTCAGATTGAGGCTGGTGAGCGTTCGCCCGCCCTTCTGCTCGCGGATGAGGATGGCCTTGGACATGGCGGCGTTCTGCGACGGCCCCCAGGCCAGCGAGAGCGCCTGTACCACCGTCAGCCCCTGCGCCGGATCGACGGGAAACCCGCCGGGGCGCAGCACATCGCCCACCACGTAAACCAGACCGGCGCGGCTCACCTGCACCGTGTCGCCGGGAGCCAGTTCCGGATTGTGGTCGCCGGCGGTGTCGGTTGCGCTGGGATCCAGCACCACCGGATGCGGCGTCTTGGCGTCGTCGCGGTGGAAGACGTTCACCAGCCGCCCCGCGTTGGGCGCCAGTCCGGAGGCCGCGGAGATCAGGTCCAGCAGCCGGTGGTGCAGCGTGTAGGGATAGACTCCGGGGCGCACCACCTCGCCCAGCACGCTCACATCTTGCCCGGCGTAGGAGATCACCAGCACCGAGACCAGCGGATGCAGCAGCATTCCCTGAGCCACCAGCGCCGCTTCAATGGCGTGCGCGGCGGCTTGCTCATCCAGCCCGCCAATCTGCACCTCATGCACCATGGGCAGCGTCACCGTGCCCGTGGGGGAGACGCGCACCACGGAATGAAACTCCGGGGTGTGCACTTCGCTGACATCGATAAAATCGCCGGGAGCGACGGGCGCGGGCATGGGAGTAGCCGCCTGTGTTCCGGCCATCGGCGGCACGCCGGCCTGCCCTGGGTTGTCCCAGGTTACCGGCGCCTCCTTGGGATTAGGCAAAACCCGCGTATCCCGCGAGGCGGGTAGCCGGACCACTCCCGTAGGCAGGCCGGAGGTGCTGGGCGTGGGAGCCTGGGCATGAATCGCCGCGCCGGCCAGAGCAGCCGCCAGCAGCATCCCCATCGTCCGGGCAATAGAGGGACGGATGGATTCCATCAGGAACGCGCCTCCTATCGCCAGCCAAAGGCTGGCAAAGAGCGTAATCAGCATGTAGAGCGGCAGATCGGGCGTCACCGGCTTGTCCGGCTGGCGGGCAGAATCCACCACTGAAATATTGGAACTCTCGATGCCGGCGGCCAGACCCGCTTCCTCCACCTTCGCCAGCACCCGCACGTACAGCTCATGGTTGGCGTTGGCCTCCTCGCGCATGGCCGCGTACTGGATGGCCGCTTCATTGGACTTCATGCCTTCCGCGGTAAGTTCCTCTAGATTTTTGCGCACCAGTTGCTCGCGGTCGGCAGCCGTCTGCCATGCGCTGCGGAATCGCTCCACCAGCTTGGCGTCCTCCGCCTTTTTCTGCTGGTCCAGATTTTGCAACAGGCCGCTGATCTCCACTTCGCGGGGAAAGTTGGGGCCATGTTCGATGCTGAGTTGGGCCTGCTCCTGTTCCAGCTCACTCCTGCGGGAGTGAATCTGCTGCAAGAGGGCGGTGGCAAAGCTGCCGCTCTCGGCCTGCAGGCTCGGGTCGGAGGCGATCACCAGCTCCGGGTCGCCTTGCTGGGCCGCGTGGTACTGGGCCTCGCGCAAAATACGATCCGTGGACGCGGCTACCAACTGCCGCCCCAGCTCGTCGATCTCCAGCACCGCCGGGGTGTGCTCGGTCTCCCCCGGTTTGCCGTTGGCCAGCGTCTCGGGCGTGGTCAGCAGGCCGTGCTCGCGCTGGAAGGCCGCCAGACGCTGCTGGTCCTGATCCACGCGGGCCTTCGACTCCTTGAGCTGGCTCTCCAGCCACGTCGCGGCCTGGCGAGTGGCTTGCACCCGCGCCTCGGTCTCCTGCTCTTCATAGGCGCGAATCAGCGCGTTCACCACGTTGGCCGACAGGGCCGCGTCCCTGCATCGGAAGCGAATCTCAATCAGCAGCGTGCGCGGCAAGGTCTGCACGTGGAGCCGCCACTGAAATCGCTCCAGCAGCCACTCCTGGGCATCGGCAGCCGGCGCATCGGGGCGAAAATCCGGAAACTTGCTGGCAAATCTGCCCATGAACCCCGGCGCCTGGTAGAGCTTGAGGCCGGTTATGACCCTCCAGGCCAGTTGGTCGCTGCGGAAGACGTTCGCCAGTGTCTCCTGCTGCACCGGCGCGGAGAGAATGGAGGCCGCCGCAAACGGCTCCTGCGCCTCCAGGCTGAGCGCTGAAGCCGGCGTTGTGCTCAACGCCACCCGGGCGCTGGCCTCGTACTGATTGGGGGCGATCAGGCAATACAGCAGGCAGGCCAGCAGCAATCCACCCACCACCCAGCCAACCAGGCGCCGGCGGCGAACCAGCACCTCCCAAAGCTCGCGCAGGCTTCGTGTGGAGCGGTGCGCGCCGTTGCCGGGCCGCGTATGAGGCCCCTGATCGGGCCACTGATCCGGATCGGGGAACGATTCAGACGGAACGTCGTTTGCTTCCGGCACAGACAGGGAACCTCTCTCCCAACATTCGTTAGGCGGAGGCAGACCTGGGATTCAAAACGAAACAATGCTGCAAAGTGAATCTCCGACAGTGTGCTTGATTGGAATCAATCCGTCAATAGATTCCCTCACTCAAGAAAGCAGGTCGTGGCTGCCGCAGCTCCGGTACCACTCCACGGTGCGGCGCAGGCCTTCGCGGAAATCGACACTGGGGGCATAGCCGAGCAACTCCCCGGCCAGGCGAATATCAGCCAGTGAGTCGCGGATGTCGCCGGCGCGCGGCGCGGCGTAAGCCGCTTGGCCGCTGTAGCCGGTCAACTCGCGCAGCATCGCGAAGGTTTCATTCAGCGTGATCCGGCTGCCGGTGGCCGCGTTCATCATCCGGCCCGAGACCTTATCCGCCGCGGCCGAGGCGGCCAGAAGATTGGCCTCCACCACGTTGTCGATGTAGGTAAAGTCGCGGCTCTGCTCACCATCACCATAGATGGTGGGCTGCTCTCCTGCCAGCATCCGGCGGCAGAAGATGGCCAGAACGCCGGAGTAGTGCGAGCCTGGGTCCTGATAGGGTCCGAAGACGTTGAAGTAGCGTAGCGTCACCGTCTCCAGCCCATAGACACGGGTAAAAGCGCTCAAATAGAACTCACCGGCCAGCTTGGCCGCGGCATACGGGGAGATGGGTTTGGGCAGCATCTCTTCGTGCTTGGGCAGGGTCGGCGAATCCCCGTAAACCGAGGACGACCCGGCGTAAATCACCCGCCGCACCCCGGCAGCGCGCGCGGCTACCAGTAAATTCAAGGTAGCGTCCACGCAGTTCCGGTTGGTGGCTGCCGGATCCGCAACCGAACGCGGCACCGAGGCCAGAGCCGCCTCGTGGAAGACCACCTCAACCCCCGCGCAGGCCTTCGCACAGGCTGACGGATCGGCCAGGTCGCCTTCAAGGAACTCCATCGCTTCCAGGCCAACCAGGTTGGAGCGCTTGCCGGTAATAAAGCTGTCGATGCCGCGGACGCTCTCGCCGCGGGCCAGCAACGCCGCGGCAATCGAGCGGCCGATAAAGCCCGCGGCTCCTGTCACGAGATAGTTTGGCAAGAGATTCCCCCCTAAAAAAGTCTGTTTGCGGCGGTCACTCTCTCCGCGCCCTACTACGGAGAGAATACTACTTTCAGGACGAGCCGCTGGTTGCGCAATCAGTCCCAGGCGGCCGGTTCAGGGTTTGGTCCTACAATCAAGAATATGACTACTGCGACCGAGAACCGGCTGGCCGGTCTCAAAGCCAGAATTGCATCCCGGGAGGCCCGCATCGGCATTGTGGGGATGGGATACGTGGGCCTGCCGCTGGCGCTGCTGTTCAGCGGTGAGCGCTTCCGGGTGACGGGCTTCGATGTCGCGCCGGACAAAGTGAAGACGCTCAACGCCGGCGGCTCCTACATCGTGCGCATTCTCCCCAGCGAGATTCAGGAGGCGCAAAAGGCCGGCTTCCGCGCCACGGCGGATTATTCCCAGATCGCCCAGATGGACGCGGTCATCATTTGCGTGCCCACCCCGCTCAACATGTACCACGAGCCCGATCTGAGCTACGTGACCGGGACGGTCCAATCGATCGCTCCCTGGCTGCGCGAGGGCCAGCTCATTGTGCTGGAAAGCACCACCTATCCGGGCACCACCGAGGAGATTGTCGTGCCCCTGCTGGAGGCCGGCAACCCCCGCGGCCTGAAGGTCTCGCGCTCGCTCGACGAGGCCGGAATTCATGTCGCTTTTTCGCCCGAGCGCGAGGACCCCGGCAACACGGACGTGGCGCGCCACGACATTCCCAAGGTGGTGGGCGGCTGCGGCCCGGCGGCCACGGAACTGGCCTCCGCCATCTACGGCGCCATCTTCAGCCGCGTGGTGACGGTCAGCAGCCCCGCTACGGCGGAGATGACCAAGCTGCTGGAAAACATCTACCGCTGCGTGAACATCGCGCTGGTCAACGAACTTAAGCAGCTCTCCATGAGGATGGGCATCGACATCCACGAGGTGATCGACGCGGCCAAAACCAAGCCCTTCGGCTTCCAGGCGTTTTATCCCGGCCCCGGCCTGGGCGGCCATTGCATCCCCATCGACCCCTTCTATCTCTCCTGGAAGGCGCGGCAGTTTGACTTCCGCACGCGCTTCATCGAGCTGGCCGGCGAGATTAACATCGCCATGCCCTACTTCGTCATCGAGCAAATCGCCTCCGCGCTCAACCAGCAGCGCAAAGCCATCAAGGGAGCGAAGATTCTGGTGCTGGGCGTGGCCTATAAGCGCGACATCGACGATCTGCGCGAGTCGCCCTCGCTGACCATCCTCGAGTTGTTGCGCGAAAAGGGCGCCGCGGTCGCCTACAACGACCCCTACTTTGCCACCGTGGGCCGCGGCCGCCACTACGATCTGAACATGACCAGCTCCCCGCTCGACAACCTGGGCCAGTACGACGCCGTGGTCATCGTCACCGACCACTCCAGCTACGACTACCAGGCCATCGTCGAGCAGTCGCAACTGGTGATCGACACCCGCAACGCCACCAAGGGCATCGATGCAACGAAGATTGTGCGCTGCTGAGAAATATGAAATTGTTTGTTGGGCGCTCCAGAGCCGGGTGCCCCACCTTCGCCGCGTTCTTTGCGGTTAAGGTGGGATAGTTCCACCTATCTATAGCTTTTTATAGTTCATTATTATTCTCACCCCCACGACAGCCCCCCACCCCATCCTGTATCTTGGGTAAGTTCGCTTATGCTCCCTCTAACCGCAACCATGGCTGAACCTCAGCACTTCTCCCTCGTGGAGAAGCTGCTTCTCGTCCTGTTGGTCGCCGCCTCTGCCGCCGGTTTCTGGCTCCGTTTTCGCGTCGTCCTCGGCAAAATCCTCCAATCCAAGCCCGACGCCAGCTTCCGCCTCTTCCCCATCGGCCGCCGCATCCTCGATTTTCTCTGGGAGGTCGTCCTCCAGGCCAAGGTTATTCGCCAGCGCCCGCTCCCCGGCCTGGCCCACGCCCTGGTCTTCTGGGGTTTCTGCGCTTTTGTCCTGGTCACGCTCAACCACTTCGCCTCGGGCCTGGGCCTCGGCTTTCTCTCTCCCGCCGGCCGCTTTGGCCGCTTCTACTTTGATTGCGCCGCCGTCTTCGCACTGGCCTGCGCCGTGGGCATTTTGGGCCTCTTCATCCGCCGTTTCCTCATCCGCCCCAAGTGGCTCGGCGAGAAGCTCTCCTACCAGTCTGGCTTCATCGCCTTCCTGATCTTCCTCCTGATGGTCACCTACCTGGCCGCCTTCTTTTTCACGGACTCCGACCCCGCCACGCGCATCCTCTGGTGGGTGCACACGCTGGCCCTTCTGACCTTTCTGCCCATCATCCCCCACACCAAGCACCTTCACCTGGTTCTCAGCCCGGCCACCGTTTTTCTCTCCCGAGGCGGCTTCAGCCAAATCCCTCCGCTCGCGGGTGACGAAGACTTCGGCCTCATCGCCGGCACGGACCTCACCCGCCTCGTCAGCCTGCAAGCCTTCTCCTGCGTGGAGTGCGGCCGCTGCACCGAGCACTGCCCCACCGCGAACACCGGCAAGCTGCTCAATCCAAAGGAGATCATCCTCGGTCTGCGCGGTTATTTGAACGATCTCGGCCCGGCCTCGGAAGAACCCCTGCTCGGCAAGTACAACCCCCAGGAAGCGCCCTTCCAGTGCACCACCTGCGGCGCATGCGAGTTCCAGTGTCCGGTGGGCATCGAGCACCTGCCCATCCTCATCGGCCTGCGTCGCGGCGCGGTCAACACCGGCGCCTGGGAGGACGACTACGGGGCTAAACTCTTTTTGTCTTTGGAACGCGGCTCGAACGCCCACGGCCTGCCCGCCTCCGAGCGCGACAAATTTATCGAGAAGGCCGCTCTGCCCATCTTCGACGGCACGCAGGAGTACTGCCTCTGGCTGGGCTGCATGGGCGGCTACGACCCCAAGGGCCGCGAGATCATCGCCGACTTCGCCCGCGTCATGAACTACCTCGGCACAACCTTCGGCGTCCTGCGCAAGGAAAAGTGCTGCGGCGATCCGGTCCGCCGCCTGGGCAACGATCTCGTCTTCCAGCAGCTAGCCGAATCCAACCTCGAAGCCCTGACCCAAACCAAAACCAGAAAAATCGTCTCCATCTGCCCGCATTGCGTCCGCACTATCCAGGAAGATTGGAAGGAGTACGGCGCGCCGCCCACCATCGAGCACCACAGTGAGTTTTTAGCGCGCTTCGCGGATAAGCTGCCAAAGCAAAGCAGAGGGAATAAGCCTAAGTCCCTCGCCGCGAACTCGCGAACTCGCGATCCCCGCGAAGCGGGGGCTAACTTGCCGCCTTTGTCAGAACCCCTGCCCCAACCGCCCCTGTCCATCGGGAGCGATGAAACAATCGTCTACCACGACCCCTGCTACCTGGGCCGCTATCGCAACGTCTACAAGAAGCCCCGCGCGGTCATTGCACTCACCGGCCAACTCATCGAAGCCCCGCGCAATCACGAACGCAGTTTTTGTTGCGGCGCGGGCGGCGGCTTGGTCTTCCTCGGCGAAGAGACCGGCGAGCGCATCGGCCAGGTGCGCGCCGCAGAGTTAGTCTCGACCGGCGCGACAACCATCGGCACCGCCTGCCCCTTCTGCAACAGCATCTTCCGCGACGCGCTGGCAGAAAAAGGCGAAGCCGCTCCGCAACTCCTCGACATTGCCCAGTTGACAGCGCGAGGATTACCACAGATCAAAGCCTGATACACCGATTAAGATCAACGTGAGATCGAAAAATATGAAAATCATCGTCGCCATCAAGCAAGTCCCTGAGCGCGATGCGCAAATCCGCATCGACGCCGCCGGCAAGTGGATTGAAGAATCCGGCCTTCAGTACGCGCTCAACGAGTCCGACGCCTATGCCCTCGAAGAAGCTCTCCAGCTCAAGGAGAAGCACGGCGGCGAAGTGGTAGTGCTGACCGCCGGTCCGGAGCGCGTCGGCCCCACCATCCGCGAGGCTCTGGCCAAGGGCGCGGACCGCGCCATCCACATCGACTGCGCCGACCTCGGCTCTCGTGACGCTCTCGGCGTTGCCCGCCTGCTGGCCGCCGCCGTCAATCCGGAAAATCCCGACCTTATCCTCACCGGCCTCCAGTCCGACGACCTCGGCCAGGGCCAGACCGGCGTGATTCTCGCGGAACTCCTCGGCCTGCCCCACTCCTCGCTCATCTTGCACGTGGAGAAAACCGAAACTGGCTTCACCGTCAAGCGCGAGCTCGAAGAAGGCTGGTTCCAGTCCATCGAGCTGCCCACCCCCGCCGTCCTCACCATCCAGTCCGGCGGCAACAAGCTGCGCTACGCCACGCTGATGGGCATCAAGCGCGCCAAGACCAAGGAGGTGCGCACCGTGACCGCCTCCGACCTGACCGTAGACGCCGCCCCCGTCGTGGTGCTGGAGCGCGTCGCGCTGCCGCAAAAACAAAAATCGACCCAGATGCTGCCCGGCACACCCAAGGAAGCCGCGGCCGCGCTGGTGGAAAAACTGAAGTTCGAAGCGAGGGTGCTATGAGCGGCATTTTGGTGGTGATCGAAGAGCGGGACGGGCGCGTAAGCCGCGGCAGTTGGGAGGCTGTAGCCGCCGGTCAAAAGCTGGCCGCGCTGACCGGCCAAGCCGTGAACGCAGTGGTGATCGGTGCGCAAACCGAACAGTTGGCCGCCGAAGTTGCCGCCAAAGCGCTGGGCAAAGTTGTTCGCATCGAGCACCCACTGCTGACGGTTTACACGGCAGACGGGTTTACCCTCGCCCTGCACCAACTCATCGAACAAGAAAGCCCCGCGCACGTGGTCTTTCCGCACACCTACCAAGTGCGCGACTACGCTCCCAAGCTTGCCGCGCGACTCGGCCAGGCGCTCATCGGCGACGTGACCGCCATCAGTGAAGGTCCGGTTTTCACCCGCCAACTCCTGCAAGGCCGCCTCAACGGCTCTTATCGACCCTCCGGCAACGGCCCCTGCTTTGTCTCCGTGCAAGCCGGCGCCTTCCGTGCCGACGAGGCTCAAGCCGGCACAGCCGCAATCTCCCTCTTCACGCCCACCATCGAGCCTGCCCAGATTCGCACCAAGCCCAACGAGCGTTTCCGCGGCGCGGCGCAGACCGTGGACCTGGGCGCGGCGCAGAGGATCGTCGGCGTAGGCCGCGGCATCAAGGACGCCGCCAACATCCCCATGGTTCAGGAGTTGGCCACCGCCCTCGGCGCGGAACTGGGCGCATCCCGCCCCATCTGCGACAACGGCTGGCTGCCCATGGAGCGCCAGATCGGCAGCTCCGGCCAGACCATCGCGCCCCGGCTCTACCTCGCCCTGGGCATCTCCGGCGCCATCCAGCATCTGGTCGGTATCAAGGGCTCGCAGTGCGTGGTGGCCGTCAACAAGGACCCCGACGCCCCCATCTTCGAAGCCGCCGACTATGGCATTGTCGGCGACCTCTTGGAAGTCGTCCCGGCGCTCACCGAAGCGGTCAAGGCGGTTCAGCAGTAGAACCTTCCGTTCAGCGCATGACTTCCCTTCCCGCAATAAAAACCCGCGGCCTCACGGGCGCGGCAATGTAATAGGCCAGCTCGCGATAATCGCTGAACTCGTGAATCAGAAAATCGGCCTGCTTGCCGGTTTCCAGAGACCCCACCTGCCCGCCAAGCCCCAGGCTCCAGGCCGCGTTGATCGTCGCCGCCGTCAGCGCCTCGGCGGGCGTCAATCCCATCTGCACACAAGCCAGCGACATCACGAACGGCATCGACGCAATCGGCGACGATCCGGGATTGAAGTCCGTGGCCACCACAATCGCCAGCCCTATCTCCACCATCGCGCGCGCCGGCGGATAATGTGTCCGCCCCAGCGCAAAGACCGATCCCGGTAGCAACACCGGCTGCACTCTGGCCGTTCGCAACAGGCGCAGCGTCTCTTCCGTCACCATTTCCAGGTGGTCGGCCGTCACCGCACCCAGCTCCGCTGCCAGCGCCGCTCCCGTCCCCGGCCGGAACTGCTCGGCATGAACCCGCAAGCTCAATCCATGCCGCCGCGCCGCCAACAGCACCGTGCGTGTCTCTTCCACCGTGAAGGCGTGGTCGTCGCAAAAAGCGTCGCAATACTTCGCCAGCCCAGCCGCCGCAACCTCGGGAATCAACTCCTCGGCAATCCAGCGCACATACTCCGCGCGCCTTCCGGCAAACTCCGGCGGAACCGTGTGCGCGGCCAGCAGAGTAGGCACAATCGCCGCCGGTCCCTCCTCATTGAGCCGCTTCATCACGCGCAGCATCTTCAGCTCCGCGGCGCGCTCCAGCCCGTAGCCCGATTTCGCCTCGATGGTCGTCGTACCCGCCCGCAGCATCCAGTCTCGATGCCTGCGCGCCGCCTCCAGCAGCTCGTCCTCGTTCGCCGCGCGGGTCAGCTCCACGGTGCGCAGAATCCCTCCGCCCGCCGCCGCAATCTGCTGATAGCTCGCCCCCGCAATCCGCTGCTCAAACTCCGCCGCGCGATTCCCGGCAAAAACAAAATGCGTATGCGCATCCACAAATCCCGGCGTCACCGAGCAGCCCCCGGCGTCAATCACCTCCGCGTTCGCCGGAATCTTCACGCGCAAATCGGCGTATGGCCCAACCGCGACGACGCGCCCATCTTCCACCAGTAGCGCCGCATTCTCCATCAGCCCCAGCTCGCGCAGCTCCACGCCCACACGCGGACGCTCGGCCCCAGCCAGCGTCACTAGTTGCCCGATATTCACAACCGCAACCGCATCGCTCACGCCTGCTTCTCCGCCATCGGAATCCGAATCCCCCGCTCCCGCGCCGTTCGTTGCGCCAGCTCGTAGCCCGCATCGGCGTGCCGCGCCACGCCCAGCCCCGGATCGTTGTTCAGCACCCGCGCAATCTTCAGCGCCGCCATCTGGGTCCCGTCGGCCACCGTCACCTGCCCGGCGTGCAGCGAGTAGCCCATCCCCACGCCGCCGCCGTGATGAAAGCTCACCCACGTCGCCCCCGACGCCGTGTTCAGCAGCGCGTTCAAAATCGGCCAGTCCGCCACCGCGTCCGACCCATCCAGCATCTTCTCCGTCTCGCGATAGGGGCTGGCCACCGAGCCCGCGTCCAGGTGGTCGCGCCCTATCGCCACCGGCGCCGTAATCTCGCCCCTGCGCACCAACTCGTTGATCGCCTCGCCCATCCGCGCCCGCTCCCCGTACCCCAGCCAGCAAATCCGCGCCGGCAGCCCCTGAAACGCAAACCGTCCTCGCGCCAGCCGCAGCCATCGCGTGAGAATCTCGTTCTCCGCAAACAACTCCAGCGCCAGCTCATCCGTCCGCGCAATGTCCTTCGCATCGCCTGACAGCGCCACCCAGCGAAACGGCCCCGTCCCCGTGCAGAACAGCGGCCGGATGTACTCCGGCACAAACCCCGGAATCCGGAAGGCCTCCACGCACCCCGTGTCAAACGCAAACCGCCGGATGTTGTTGCCGTAATCAAATGCAATCGCCCCACTCCGCTGCAAAGCCAGCATCGCGTCCACATGAACCACCATCGAGGCCGTCGACCGCCGCACATACTCCTCCGGATCGCTCCGCCGCAGCTCCGCCGCCTCGGCCAGCGTCACTCCCTGCGGAACATATCCGTTCAGCGGGTCGTGCGCGCTGGTCTGGTCTGTCACCACGTCCACCTTCACCCCGCGCCGCGCGATCTCCGGCAGAACGTCCGCGCAGTTGCCCACCAGCCCCACGCTCAGCGCCCGTCCCTCCCGCACCGCCGCCTCGCACAGCCGCAGAGCCTCGTCCAGCTTGTCGGTCACCAGGTCGCAATAGCGTGTGTCCACTCTGCGCTCAATACGGCTACGGTCCACATCGATGGCCAGCACCACTCCGCCGTTCAGCGTCACGCTTAGCGGTTGCGCTCCGCCCATCCCGCCCACGCCACCAGTCACTACCAGCTTGCCCTTCAACGTCCCGCCAAAATGCTTTTCCGCCAGCGCCGCAAAGGTCTGAAACGTCCCCTGCAAAATCCCCTGCGTCCCGATATAAATCCAGCTCCCCGCCGTCATCTGCCCATACATCATCAGGCCCTTGCGCTCCAGCTCGTTGAAGTGCTCCCAGTTGGCCCATTTGCCCACCAGGTTCGAATTGGCGATAATCACCCGCGGCGCCATCTCGTGCGTGGGAAACACCGCCACCGGCTTGCCACTCTGCACCAGCAGCGTCTCATCGCTCTCCAGCCGTTCCAGTTCGCGCACAATCGCGTGATAGCACTCCCAATTCCGCGCCGCCTTCCCAATCCCGCCATAAACCACGAGGTCGGCGGGCCGCTCGGCCACCTCCGGATCGAGGTTGTTCATCAGGCAGCGCAGCGCCGCCTCCTGCTGCCATCCCTTGCAGCTCAACCGGTTTCCCCGCGCCGCCCGTATCATCGGTGCTGCCGTCGCCATACCCGCCTCCACCCGCAAATCCTTCCGACACAAGAGAATACCGCGAACCCCTCCCCCCTAGCCAACGCGCCCCACTGCAAACGCCGCAATTGACTCCGGCAACTCACATGCGCTACTCTTGGTCCCGGATTTGCCCACTACCAATTCAAAGGAGATAGCACCATGAAAATCGTAGCGTCCGTTGTCATATTGTCCTTCGCGTCGGTGTTGGCTTACGCGCAAGGGCCAAAGTCCTGTGAAGAGTTGAAGGCTGAGATCGCCAAAAAGGTGGAAGCCAACGGCGCCAAGGCATACACCCTGGATATAGTGGCCAAGGACAAAGAGGCCGAAGGCAAGCAGGTCGGCACGTGCGGTGGCGGAACCATGAAAATCATGTACCTCAGAACCTCGCCTCCGCCGGAAGCCGCCCCAGCGCCCAAACCCGCCACCACTCCCAAGACCACAACCAAACCCGCACCAACCAAGCCGGCTCCTGCCCCTAAGAAGCCCTGATCTTCACATGGGTTGGTAGCTCACCCATCTGTAAGCAACAAACATCTGGGTGCCCCAGGTCTCGCTTGCGAGACCTGGGATATTGGGCAGGGGGTCCGTGGTCTCCCACCCTTCGCCAGAAAAAAGCGAAAGATGGGCACTTGGCGGATATCAGTCCGGCGTGAGGGCTGGTCCTATTATGCGCATCCCGTTTTGCTCGGCGAACTTCTGCCTGAACGCCGCTGACTGATCGGGAAAGTTGCTGGCGGTGCGGAAGTACTCTTCCATGGTCCCGGCGGGCTGGTGCATGACGATGAGTCGCGCCGTACCTTCGCTGGTTTTTACAAAGGCGTGAGGCATATTGCGGGGCACGAAGAGTGAGTCGCCGGCCTTCACGCGCACAATCTCGTCTCCTGCCCTGACCTTGAACTCGCCCTCGCGCACAAAGAACCACTCATCGACGTCGATGTGGTAGTGGAGAGGCGGACCTTTCTTTTCGGGGCGCAGGGTATCGAAGATTACGCAACGGCCTTCGTTGTCCTTGCCTGAGACTTTGACGTAAAAGGTTGCGTCGAGAAATTTGAAGGGCTTGTTGTCGCGGTCCTCGCCCGCTTTTACAAGAACCTTATGCCGGCGTGATTCATCGAGCTGGGCGAGGAGTAGAGAACGTGTGGATGCCAAAGCGGCGGCGACGAGGGGAAGTCGGAGGACGGTACGTCGTTTCATAGTAAGTCGATTTTTACATGGATTTGGACTTCGCGCCACCAAATTGAGATTGGTCTTCGCAGCGGCCCTACGGGACACTGGATAATGGGGGACGCTGACCCAGGGTTTCCACCCTGCCGCCCTCCTTTGCGCCCACTTGATTGTGGAGTTCATTGTGTAGTAGAGTCCACATATGGAAACCGTTCAGATCGTACTCGACGACAAACTCCGGATGGCCGCAGATAAGGCAGCACGCCGGTCCAGACTGAATCGCTCGCAACTGGTGCGCGAGGCGCTACGCGAGTATCTTCAGCGGCTGGAAATGAAGGCGCGAGAGGGACGCGACCGCGATGGCTACGCGAAGAAGCCACAGGCACATGGGGAATGGCAGGCATGGGAGAGCGAGGCGGCATGGCCGGAGCGATAGTAAGGGGCGATGTGCGGCTCTATCAGTTCGCTCCGCCGGACAAGAGCAGGCCGGTGGTGGTGCTGACGCGCGACAGCGCCATCGGCTATCTTGCGACGGTTACGGTTGCGCCGATCAGTTCCACGATTCGCGGTGTGCCTTCCGAGGTTGTGCTGAATGCCGAGGATGGGATGAAGACGCCTTGCGCGGTGAACCTGCACAATGCCGTGACGGTCTCACGGGAGAGGCTTGGCAGGCGGGTGGCAAAGCTGGACTCGGCACGGATGGATGAGATTTGCGCCGCGCTGGCCTTCTCGCTGGGGTGTGCGGCGGTGGGGCACTAATTCGAACGCGCTCGGGATTTCGGAGATGGGATGAGAACACGTCAGGGGATGGGCCGCCGGAGATTCCGTGGCCGGTCCGCGGGCGTGGCGGCGTGATTGCCGGGGTTGAGAGCCCAGGTTGCTATGGATTTACAGCCTGCCTCAAAGTGTCACGTGTGAAGTTGATGCGCAAACGCGTGCGAGTTGCTTTCGCGAATCGTTCCAGGGTGCGCGTCGATGGCAGCACCTTACCGCTTTCGAGGCGAGCAATGACTGCCTGCGTCGTGCCCATCGCCTCGGCAACCTGCTCCTGGGTCATATCCGCGCCGGCACGGGCCTTGATCATGGCCGATGCAAGGGCGAATTCCGCATCCAGCGCATTGTAGGCCGCAATGTACTTTGGGTCCTTCTTCCACTGCTTGAACGACTCTTCCACGGGGATGAATTTCTATTTCATTGAACCTCCTTAAGTAAGGCGTCAAGCGCTGCCTTGGTTTCCTCATCGAGAAATCCGACGGACCATCGCATGGTTTAATTATACCTTTTTTGCAATATTTAGCAAATAACGATTGTGGTTCAAGGATTCCCAGGTCTGAAAATCCAGACCTGGGCCATCCACCACCGGGTCAACACGGTAGCGCCGGTCTCCAGACCGGCTGTTGTGCGGGCGTCTCGCCCGCACCTATCCGTCAGGCGTAGAATTCGCAGTGATGGCTAAGCCAATCGCTATTCCCCAGCTTGCAACCGCTGCCGTCGTTCAGGGGGCGGTACAACCTCAGTTCGGTGAAGTGCGCATTCGGCAACGCGGACGCCTGCCACATTGGGAGAAGGACGCAGGCCTGTATTTCCTTACCTTTCATTTGGCGGACTCCCTGCCGCTGCCGGTCCTGGAGAAGATAGCGGAGCGTCACCGCATTCTGATCGCGGCAAAGCGCGTGGGCGCTCATCTGTCGCCGTCCCAGGAGGTGCTGGTCGCCGAATTCAGCACTGCAAAACTGGAAGAGTATTTTGATCGCGGCTTGGGTGCATGTTTCCTGCGCGATCCACGCATTGGCGAACTGGTGGCCAACGCTCTGCATTTCTGGCAGGGAAAGCGGTATCGGCTCGTGGCCTGGTGTGTCATGCCCAATCATGTGCATGTTGTTTGCCGGTTGCTGCCGGGGCAGGAATTAAGTAAGGTGCTGCAAGGTTGGAAGTCCTTTACGGCCAGAAAGGCAAACGAAATCCTCGGTCGCGGCGGCGCGTTCTGGCAGCGGGAGTATTATGACCGGCTCATTCGCAATGGGGATGAGTTGGAGCGTGCTGTCCGCTATGTGGTGAATAATCCGGAACGAGCAGGGTTGAAGAGGTGGAAG
>Ga0371490_1000841_pt1 | contig 18100 bp, 11 predicted proteins | sample MB2SIPfraction_FD_207959 | JGI IMG/M metagenome (GOLD analysis project Ga0371490, IMG submission 207959) | Lab enriched peat soil microbial communities from McLean, Ithaca, NY, United States - MB28FN SIP fraction | ecosystem: Environmental > Terrestrial > Soil > Wetlands > Peat | place: USA... | reverse complement strand
GCCCGAATTCGATTCGTTGGGATGCTGTTCGTCTGGAAGTTTCCGCTCGATAAACGCAGGCGCAATGATTGGCAGGTCGCGGAACGGGAAGCTAATCGGCACGACGCATCCCTCATACTGCAGGTACCCGTGACGATCAGGCAGCGACTGAATCTCCGAAGGCAAAACAAGCCGTTCCGTCGTGCGCTGCAATGTTTCAGTGCTGCCATTATGCCTGCCGTGCGTTGAGCTTTCTGAGATCCTCTCAACCTCAATATCTCCGAGGTTTTCAGATGCCCATCGCGCAGCGGATGCATCGCCGGTTCGCAGATAGATTTTGGTCTTGGGCATACCTATCAGCGTTGTCGCCTCGCGGCCATAGCGCGCCTCAAGCTGGCCTTTATCCTGGAATCCAACCACCATCTTGAGGTTGAATCTGCGCGCCTGGGTGAGCGCAAGATGCAGTTGTGGCAAGTAATTGAGTGAGGCAAGCTCATCCAGCACACAGGACACCGGAATACGCGCTTCGGAAGAACGGCTCAACAGGCGCAAAATACACAGGTCAAAAATGGCGCTAGCAATTGGGCGAATCGCAGAAAGCCGATCCGTCTTGGACGTCAGAAAAATCCACCCCTTCGGATTCGCAGCACATTGGTGCGAGTTCCAATGCGGCAGATTGCGTTCTGCCGCCTCATGTGAAGTTGTCAGTAATGCGAAGCTGTTCGCACCATTTGCAAGTGCTCCAAGAATGCCTGCGCGCTGCCCAGGAGCTTCACTCATGATCTGGGCTTCAGGCGTCTGTGCCAACCGGCGTTCGATTTCCTCCGGCGCGGACATCCAATGAGTGAGTTCCTCCGGCGTTGGATGGTAGCAGAGTAGCCGTGCAAGCACCTTCCTTGCACCGCCATGAAAATACTCCGCTGACGGCATACTGGAACCGGGCACATCAGGAAAGAACGCTGTTGCTACGACGAGAGCTTCGGCGAAATCGCGGACCTCGTCGCCTGGATTCCAATAGACTCCCCGCATATCCAGCGGGTTGATGATGACATCCCCTCGTCCATGCCGATAGAACCGGCTGAGGAAATAGCCGTCCGGGTCGTAAACCATCACGCATTCGTTGCGCTGGTCACACTGCCAGATATATTCCGTTTGAACTACTGTTTTCCCGGTTCCAGTAGAGCCGCAATTGAGAAAGTGGTGGGATTCATCCTTGCGCGGGATGCGCAAGAGCGGTGCTTTCTTGCGCCAGAATCCAATGTAGACTTCGTTAATCCAGCCGATGCCATCGCCACCAAAGCGGGAGTTGAACTCACGTGTGGTGAGCAGGCGAGAACCGCGCAGACGTCGGCCATTTCGGCGCAGTTTAGCCCTACGCCGATCTTCTTTCCAAGCAAACGGAAGAGCAGCGAATAGTACGATACATCCACAGATGCCACCTGCTTTGAGTGGCCAATTCAGCAAGTCGCCAGCTCATCCCCGTCATAAATCGCTTGCCGTAGCCATTCATGTACTGCAATATTCGAAGCCTGCACAGTGGCAATACTGCAGGACAGATCTGGCCTATGTGCCCACTGCTTGGCGTAATGGATGGCTGTAATCGTGCCGTTCGATGCTGCAGAAATGGATAGGTCGCTCGCGGTTGCCAGGCGCTCTGCACGCCTGGCGGCGGGTCCATAGTTCAACTGAAGTAGACGATAGTTCCCAGTCCCCTTATCGGTAAGCTGGAACGAGCGTACAAATCCGCTGCAGACATACTGCCCGAGGTACCAGCGCTGTAATCCATTCATATCCATGTGCAGACGGATTGCTGAACAGAGTAGAAAAATGAGCAGTGACAAAAGAAAGGCCAATCTGGTCCAAATAGCTTTTCCGCTTGGCAGCGAAACGGACCAATCCGCCGATTGAAGATGATTGACTCCTCAAAGAGCCGATCCGCCCTGAGATACACCTCAGCACCAGACCATTTCGTGTGCCGAGAGCAGTCAACAGATTGCACGACACCTGCCGACTACTCAGTACTTATTCGACGCCTATCGACAGCCGTGGAGGGACGCCAGATGGATTCGTCTGGCCGCCTGGCGCGCCTGCAGGAAGCGGCTCATTCCGGCCGTACCTTTCACCATCAAACACCTGACGTATCAAGATCGAAATCATTAAATCGATAGCCAATATGCGACTCGGTCAGCAGATACTTGGGAGTTCCTGGATCGTCTTCAATCTTGAGACGGAGCTGGCGGATGAAGGTCCGTAGATACTCCAGCTCATCGCCATACTCTGGCCCCCAAACTGAGCGCAGCAATTTTCCATGGGCTACCGGCCGTCCCGCATTTGCCATAAGGAACTGCAGAAGATCGAACTCCTTGGGCGTCAGGTGTACACGGCATCCATTCTTCAGAACCAGATGCCGGTCCGGATCCAGGCAAATGTCGCCGATCCGGATTGGCGCATCCACTTCGGGAGACGGTTTGTTCCGACGCACAGCCGCACGCAGGCGCGCCGTGAGCTCGCCCAGGTGGAATGGTTTGGTAATGTAATCGTCGGCACCTGCGTCCAGAGCCTGAATCTTGCGGTCCTCGCTCCCCTGAACCGTCAGCATCAGGACTGGCAATTGCGGAGTCATCCTGCGGATGCTGCGGCATACGTCAATTCCGCTGATGCCGGGCATGTTGATATCCAGCAGCACGGCGTCGAAACGCGCCGTACGTACCAGAGCAATAGCCTCTTCGCCCCGACTCGCTTCCACAATGATGTAACCCAGCGTGCTGAGAATGGTGCGCAGCGACATGCGGATGGAGCGTTCGTCGTCAACAATCAAAACCGTATCCTGATCTGCGTTCAATGAGACCTCCTTCCGGCTTGAGGCAGGGAGAGAAAGAAGCTGGTCCCCTCCTGCGCATCACTGATCACCCACGCATGGCCCTGATGCGCGTCCGCCGCCATGCGTACCGTGGAGAGGCCTATGCCGGTACCCTTGGCCATTCTTCTGGCCGCATCGCAGCGGTAGAAGCGCTGAAAGATGCGCTCCCGATCGTCTATGGAAATGGCCGGCCCCATGTTGTGGACCGAGATCAGAACCTCCGCGTGGCTGGCGTGCGCCGTCACCTGGATCGGGGTATCTTGAAATGAATACTTCGCCGCATTATCCAGGTACTGCGAGAGCGCCATCGCCAGTAACTCCGCATCGCCGCGCACCGTAATCGTGGGATCCGGAACACTGACTTCAACCGGGTGGCCGCCCATGTGACCGTTCTGCCGCTGCAGCGCATCGGCCACCAGGTCCGACACTGCAATTTCGTCTTTGCCCAGGCTGATCTGGTCGGCCTCCAGCCGCGCGGTCTGCAGCAATCTGGTACAAAGGCTGCTCAACTGGTTGGTCTCCGAGTCAATGAGGAACGCCAGTTCGCGTTGTGCTTCATTCATCTCGCCCACGCTCGACAAACCCTCGCAAGCGGTTTGAATGGCAGTGAGCGGAGTTTTGACGGCGTGCGCCAACGAGTCCAGAACCGCCGCCCGCAACCTCTCACTCCGGTGCGCCGCCTCAATGCTGCTCTCCTTGGCAAAGGAGACAAAACGGTCGAGCGCCAGCGCGGCCAATGCCGCCAGGGCATCAATCACCAGGGGGCTCAGATCGCCGCGAATCGCAATGGCGCCAATCGTCTTGGTTCCGATCCGTAACGGACGGCGCCAGGTGCGGGTGTTCTTCTCGTTGTCTGCGCTGTTCAAAAGAAAACAGTCGCGCGCGCACTCCTGCTCTTCTTCCGCCCAATTGCCAATGTGCTCCGAACGCCCGGAATCGGCATCGTAGATGGCAACTGCTTCCACGGCGAAGATGCGATGGATCAACTGCAGCAACTGCGGCCCGGGGCTCTGATGCAGATTGATCAACAGGGTGCTGCGGCTCAGTTCGTAGAGTTGCTCCATGGCAGTTCTCTGCAGGCTGGCCTCCCGCGAACTGCGATGCTCACGGGAAGAAACCCGGCTCACCACCAGCGCGCTGATTTCGAAGGCGCCAAGTGCCAGCCAGTCCTGCGGATCGTTGATCGAGAACTGATACAGCGGCTGATAGAAATAGTAATCCAGACATGCGCAAGCCAGCAGCGAGACCACAGTAGCCTGCCAGAATCCGCCTAGAATCGCCATGGAAACCACGACCAGAAGATACAGAAAGCCAATGGAGGCGGAGTTGAAGTGCAGCACCCATCCCGTGAAGGTGAGCAGCGCCACCACCCAGCAGCCGGCAAGGCTCTGGCCGAGAAACTGCGTTCTACTCCACCTCACCTGCTGGCCGACAATCTGTGCGAGTTGGTCCATAGCATGGGAAGCCGCAGTTCGGATCAGCAATCTCAATTTCAGACTAACCATAGGCGCATCAATAAACCCTAAATGATTTCACAAGAATTCATTGCAAGCGATGGCTACTTTGCCGTCTAAAAATGCGGGGCCTGTCTGGCAACAAGCCCCGCTGGCTGAATGTCACCGCTATTGCGCTTCGGCGAGTGCATCGAAGTGCGCCGCCTGGTGCGCCATGCGATCGGCTTCGTACATGAAATAGGTGTAACGGTTGCGCGAAGAGTCCACCGGACGCGGATACTTTGCAGCCACTCCAACCACATTTTGGCTGCGCCGTTCCCACTCCGCCTTCTCCGCCTGTGCCTGCACTTCATACGCAGTCTGCTTCTGATGGAAGTAGACTGCGAGCGTGTGGTACTGGACGGGGGAATGCGCCGACCGCAACAAGGCTTCCACTTCCGCTTTCGACGCTGCGGCCTGAGGATACGATTCCGCCCGCATCGATGCCGCTGCCAGACCGAGCAACACGATTGCAAGCGCACTGCCAAGAGCTGTTCTCATCTCAACCTTCCTCCTGCAATGAATTGTGGAAGTTGCTGCCTCAGCGATGCATGAGGGGCGTACATGGAAAAGATAAAGACGTGCGTTTTGCAGTTGCCTGCGCTGCGCGCCGTCCGCGGTTGGCAATCTCCGCGCCTCTCAGCTTGCACGCGCTTCGCGCACAAAGCCCAGAAAGCGCCGAGCCAAACCGTGGATGCGCTGGCTCTGCCGATGCAGAACCGCCTCGCGCGGCAACAGTTCCATGCCCACGCCCAGCGCGCAGGCGCCGGCCAGAATAAAGCCCATTGCGGTCTGCTGATTCACGCCGCCGGCGGCAATCAATGGAATGTGCGGTAACGGAAGCTGCAGCGAGCGGATATAGAGATCGCCTCCTACCGCCGCGGCCGGAAAGATCTTGACAAAATCCGCTCCCGCCCGCCATGCGGCAATCACCTCGGAAGGCGTGAGCGCACCGGGCACCACCACAACTTGGCTCTTCACCCCTTGCTCTACTACATCGAAGACCAGTCCGGTGCTGGTCAGGAATCGCGCTCCTGCATCCACACAGCGTTCGGCGGTCGCAGTATCCAGAACCGTTCCCGCCCCAACGGCGAAATCCGGGAAACGCTTCGTCAATTCGGCGATCACATCCACTGCGCCGGGAGTGGTCATGGTGATCTCGGCAACGGGAATCCCTGCAGCATACAGCGTTTCCGCTGCGTAAAGCGCATCCGCTGGGTCGCCAACGCGAATCGCAGGAAAGATGCCAATGTGCGCGATGATCTGTTTGACCTCTTCTCTCGTCATAACTTAGCTCCGTATGCTTCTGCGGAATCGCGTCCGCGATGCTGGTGGACTTGCATTTGCGTAATTATTGATCCGGCCCAAAAGCTTTGCCTCATGCCATCCGGCCCTAGCGGCAAGGACGTAGCGAGGGTGAGGCACCCAGATAGTGTTGCAATTCTTAAACGCCGGATCAGTAGTGCATAACCTCCCGTCCAACTGCCAAATTGAGTTGGCCGACGGCATCCAGATAGGAGCCGATCAACTGCACGTAGGCCAGCTGCACCTGCCGATAGTCGCTCTGCGCATTCAGGAAATCCAGCAGCGAAGCACCGCCATGCTGATAGGCATAAGTGACCGTGTCCCGTACGCGCAGCGCTTGATCGTTGTATTTCGACTGGTAGGGCTGGAGCAGCACGATGTTGCTCTCCACCAGCGCGTACGCCGAATCCACATCCGCGAAGACCTGCGCCTGAACCGCTTCGCTTGCCTGGCGGCTGCGTTCGATATCGATTTGCGTCCGCTGCTTTTCGCCCTGGTTGCGATCGAAGATGCGCAAGGGGATGCTGATACTCCCGCCCACCGTCTGCTGCGCGTTGGGATTGTTCGTTGACGAGTTCCAGGTGTACCAGCCACTGAAGGTTGGATCGGTGGACCCATTGGCGATGGCAAGTTGGTGGTTGGTCTCCGCTTGCGCGACGGTCTTGAGCGCAGCCGCCAGATCGGGCCGGGCGTCGATGGCGGCCTGGCGAATCTCTTCGAGCGTGGCTAACGTCGCAGAAAAAGCGAATGCGCCGCTGACATCGAACTGATCAACTGGCATGCGATCATCAATGAGCTGCAGCAGTTGAATCTTCGCAGTGCGAAGGTTGACGCGAGCTGTTTCCAACTCCGACTCGTATTGCACCCGCAACAATTCGATCCGGTCCAGATCGATCTGCGCCAGATCGCCGGCCCGGAAGCGCTCGCGACTGACGGCAATGATCTTGTCGTAATAATCAAGATCGTCGCGGGCCATCTGCAGCACCACTTTCGCTTCAAGCGTTGTCACAAACGCGATGCGCAGCGAGTACTCCAGGCTACGCTTGAGATCCTCGTGCTCCCAACGGGCAATCTCGGTGCCTTGGTGCGCGCTGTCCCGGCGCAGCTCGCGCTTGCGGTCCCGCTCGTGGAGATAGCTGATATTGGGAGAAACGAAGGTTCCCTGGAGCGGCTGCCATACGCCGTTATGGCGCGCAATCTGCGTACCATCCAGCGTGGCCCCCACTTGCGGATTGGGACGCAGGAATGCGGTGATTTCTTCGGCGCGCATCTCGTCGACCGCGTCGGCATCGGCCTTCAACGCCGGGTTGACGGACTCAAAGCGCGTCTTCACCTGATCCCAGGTCAGCGACGGTTCGGTCTGCGCGTTCGCGAGCCTCATCAACAACGCAATGCAGCCCAAAGCCAGTCCACAGCTGCGTACCGTCCGCAGCAACCTAAGCAGACCGATTGGATTAGTGCTCAAAGTCCACCTCCGGCTCGGGAATGGGCAGTACGTCGCCTTCGCGCGCCACCCAGACATAGAGCGTTGGCAGCAGGAAGACGCTCATCAGCAGGTTGGCCACCAGCCCGCCGACAATCACAATGGCAAAGGGTCTTTGCGAGTCGGAACCAATGCCGTGCGAGAGCGCGGCCGGCAATAAGCCTAGCGTGGCAACCAGCATGGTCATCATGATGGGGCGCAAGCGCAGCACTGCGCCTTCGACGGCCGCGTGCTCAATGCTGTTGCCGCGCGCGCGCATCTGGTTGATGTACTCCAACATGATGACGCCGGTTTGCACCGAGACACCGAACAGGGCCAGGAATCCAACCTCGGAGGAGACGCTGAAGTTGGTGTGCGTCAGCAGCAACACCAGCAGCCCGCCCACGCTGGCCATGGCCACGGTGGCAAGAATCAACAGCGCCCACTTGAACGACCGGTACATGCTATAGAGGATGACAAAGATCAGCAGCACCGTGATGGGCACGATCAACGCCATGCGGGCCTCGGCGCGCAGTTCGCTCTGGTACTCGCCCTCCCACGCTAGATGATAGCCGCGCGGCAGGTGGACCCGGGTGTTTACCTTCTGGATCGCCTCGCGCACCGCATCGCCCAGAGCGCGGCCGCGCACGCTGTACTTGATGGCCACATAGCGCTCGTTGTTCTCGCGGTAGATCTCCGAGCCCTCGTCTGCTTCGCGGATATCGCACAGCTGAGCCAGCGACACTCTTTCTCCGCTGACGGTGAGCAGACGAATGTTCTCGATCGCTTGGCGCGTGTTGCGGAAGCGAGGCAGATAACGCAACGTGAGGTTATAGACCTGCTCGCCTTTAAGCACCTGCGTCAACGCCGTTCCGCCCACTGCAGTCTGCACCGCATCCTGCACGTCCGCCACATTCACGCCGTAGCGCGCAGCCCTGGCGCGATTCACGGTTACGTCCAGGTCCGGTTGTCCCGTGACCTCCAGAATCCCGAGGTCGGCAATGCCCGGAACACCGGCCAGCACGCTCTCAATCTGCTCCGCCTCCGCTTCCAGCGTGTGCAGATCGTCCCCGTAGATCTTGGTGGCAAGCTCGCCCTTCACACCACTCACCGCCTCTTCCATGTTGTCTTCAATGGGCTGCGAGAAACCCCAGACCGTGCCTGGAAAATTTTTTTCCAGTTGCAGACTCATGGCGGCAACCAGATTGTCCTTGTTCTGCCTGAAGATGGGCCGCCACTGCTCCTTCGGCTTCAGTCCTACGAAGTACTCGGTATTGAAGAAGCCTGTATGGTCAGTACCATCGTCGGGGCGGCCTGTCTGACTGGTGCAATGGGTCACTTCAGGAAAGGAGCAGAGCGCCAGCCGCGCCTGGTTGGCGATCGCCACACTGGCATCCGGGCCGGTGCTCTGCTGCATGGTGCCGCGCACCCAGAGGGCCCCCTCGTCAAGATGCGGCAGAAACTCCGAGCCGATCACACCACTGAAGGCCAGATAGAGCGCCAGAGCCATCGCTGCAACGCCCAAACCAATCACAGTTTTGCGATGATGGACCGCCCATCCAACGCCACGGCGGTAGTGGGCGCGCAGATACTCCATTACCGGGTTGCGCCATTCCTTGGTATTTTTGCCCAGCAGCATGGAGGCCAGCACTGGCGCGAGAACGATCGAGAAGATCAGTGCACCGAGAAGCGCGAAAGCCACTGTCCACGCCATGGGCCGGAACAAACGTCCTTCAACGGACTGGAGCGTGAAAATGGGAAGATAAGCGGTGATGATGATGCCGATGGCGTAAAACACCGGGCGCTGCACCTCATGCGCGGCGGTGCGGATCTTCTCCATCGGCGTGCCGCCGTTGGGGCGCGAGAGATGGCGCACAATATTTTCCACCATCACCACTGCGCCATCCACCACCATTCCGAAATCCAGTGCGCCTAATGAAAGCAGATTCGCCGGGATATGGCGCAGGTCCAGACAGGTGGCGGCAAACAGCAGCGAGAACGGAATGGTGAGCACCACAATCAACGCCCCGCGCACGTTGCCCAGAAACAGGAACAGGATGATGGCTACCAGCACCATGCCTTCGGTCAGATTGTGCAACACGGTATGGGTGGTAAAGTGCAGCAGGTCGCTGCGATCGATGAACGGAACCATCTGCACGCCATGCGGCAGAATGGATTTGTTGATCTCGCGCACCTTGTCATGGAGCGCGTCCAGCACCGGCTGCGCGTTGGCGCCCTTCTGCAGCAGTGCAATCCCGGAGACCACGTCGTTGTTGTCAACCAGTTTGCCGTCCAGGCGCCGATAGGTCTCGCCAAACTGTCCCAGGCGGATCATCGGCCCTTGCTCTACCACGCCCACATCACGAATGCGCAGCGGCGTACCGCCTTTGCTGGAGACCACGATATTGCCGATGTCGTGGGTGTCGCGCACCAAGCCGACCTCCCGCACGTTGACCTGCTGCGCGCCCTCCTGAATAAAGCTGCCGCCGCCGTTGGCGTTGTTGGCCGCCAGCTGCTGCTCGATCTGGCTCAGACTCAGACCGTAGTCCACCAACTTGTCCGGATCCAGCCGCACCTGGTACTCGCGCGTAGGACCGCCGAAGGGATTGGTGTCGACTATGCCGGGTACCGACTTCAGGTGCTTCTCAATCACCCAATCCTCAAGCGACTTCAGATTCATTACGTCGTATTCGGGATTGATGCTGCGCAGCGTGTAAAAGTAGACCTGGCCCACCGGGCTCCAGTCGGTGCCCATCTGTGGAGTTACTCCGGCCGGCAGCGTCACTTGTCCCAGTCGCTCCATCACCCGCTCGCGATTTTCAAAATTGGTGGTCTCTTCGCCAAAGACCAGCTCCACGGTAGACAACCCGAAGATCGACCAGGAACGCACGTGCGCAATGCCGGGAATGCCATTCAGGGCAATCTCCAGCGGAATGGTCACCTGCTGCTCAACCTGTTCTGCGGAGATGCCAGGCCACTGGGCAATCACATCCACATAGTTATTGGCCACGTCCGGATAGGTTTCAACCGGCAGTCTGCGGAACGAGACCATGCCCCACGCGAACAGCAGTATGCCGAGCGCCAGAACCAGCAACCGGCTCTCCAGTGCACTGTCCACCAACTTTCGGATCATTGCGCCTCCAGAGCCGACTCCAGTTGCAGTACCTCCTTGACCACCTGCTGGCCGGGCGCGAGACCGGAGAGAATCTCCTGTGTGCCATCGCTGAGCGCCTCACCGCTGCTCACCTCAATGCGGCGGAATTGGCCTTCACCACCCGGCACATAGACCCACTCGCGATCGTGCAGATGCAGAATGGCACTGGCAGGAACAACCGCATGCACCGCAGAGCTCCGCCCCCGCAGTGTCGCGGTAACAAACATGCCCAGCCGCAGCATTCCGGGATTTGGCACTTCAATGCGCACCTTGGCGGTACGAATGGTGGGATCGAGCACCGGACCAATGTCGCTCACGCGGCCGACAAGTATTTTTCCAGGATATGCGGTGAGGGCAATTTGCGCTTCTTGTCCCAATTGCAGACGGGGAAGATCGTTCTCGTACACATCGCAGACAATCCACACCACCGACAGGTCTGCAATCGTGAATGCCGTCGAGGTTCCCGCATACGTTACGCCTACCGCAGCAGTATTGGTGATGTTCTGCCCCACCACAACACCACCGATGGGCGCATACACGCCGACGATGCTCGTGGGATGTTGTTTGTCGATGCCGAGCGTGGCCATCTGCTGATCGGCCGCCTCCAGGTCCGCGCGCGCGTCCTTCTCCGCGTCTTCAGCCTGCTCCAGCGCGGCCTGCGCGATCGCTCCGTGCTCATATAGATCCTTGGCGCGGAGATAGGCTTTGTTGCTCATCTGCTCGTCGTTCACGCTCTTCAGATACACGTCGAAAGCGGCAGTAATGTCGGGGCTCTGCACTTTGAAGAGGAGCTGGCCTTTGTGGACATTGTCGTCCAGCCGCGCACGAAGATCCACCACCTTGCCACTGGCCAGAGAGATCACCGGCACTTCGCGATTGATGTCGGGAAAGACCGATCCCGTCACGCTGAGCGTGTCCGGCGCGCTCACGCTGGTTGCGGCGATTAGAGCGTATTGCTCCGGATGGTTGACTTGCACCACGCCATTGTTGCTGCCATCGACTACCTGTGCAGTTGTTGCCGCAGCCTGAGCGGGATCGAACTTCTTCTTACACCCTGCTGCCAGCAACATAACGGCCAGCAGCGCAGCGCTGATCGCGCATCCTGCTTTCATTTTGAATTCACCTCACACCCGCCTTGGTGGCAACGCCGGCAACTGCTTCAAACCGAGACCGGAGCCGCATCGCGCTTGCACTTCGGGTGAATCGGCCGGACGAGTTGGGAAGACGCCAACCCGCCCGGTATGACCATGACTTAGAACTTCACCATTAGATCGATGTCAATGTACTGTTCGTCGCGGCGCAGGTCGGGGAACCACACGCCGCCATGGCCTGCATACTTGGTGCTAGCGTTGGCGTTGCAGAAGGCCTGGCTGTCAGCCAGATCCGTCGCAGCGGCCGAACCATCCATGCAGGCAAAGTCCGTCGGCGATCCATTGTTGGCACCGTAGGTTGCCCCCAGATAGGTGGGTGGCGTCATGCCGCCATGACCGGTCCAGTAGGGCACGTTGGCGTGACGATAACCATACTCCCAACGCCAGGTAAGCCACTGCCGCGGCATGTAATCGTAGGTGATCGTGCCATCCCATGCCTTGAATGAATCACCCGGATTGCCGGTAAAGTAGGGCGAATTGATGGCCGCGGAGGAAGCGGATTCGCCATTGATCGGCGGAATCAGAACTAGATAGCGACCGGGGTTGTTGATCTGTCCGCCGCCGATGGTGAGCCCGTGACGATCGTTCTTGAACCACATGCGGTTATAGATCATGTAGCCGATAAAGCTCTGTTTTGGACCTCTTGCCGAATTCAGCGTGCCGCCATGGCACTCCACCCCGTTGCCGAATTCGCAACCCATGTCGCCGGTAAAGCTGAAGGCCATTTTATCTAGCGTCTTTTTCGGCTTGTCGTAGTACTTGATCTCCAGGCTGTTGTCGGTGTGCGCACGCTCGCGCCCCTGAACGCCCAGATCGTCGTTGCCCAGGCCGTAGTTATTGCTGATTACGTTCATCCAGGGATAGGGCGTCCACTTCAGTTGTCCGCCGATGCCCTTGCGCGATCCCGATGAGCCATACGACTGCCAGCCATTGATGATCCACGGCTCAATCTTCAGGTGCGCCGTGGGAAAAAGCTGAATGCGGATACCCTCGAAGAACCACGGCGTGTTCGACGACACAAAAGATGGCTGATAAGCCCAGTTATCGAAATTGTAGTAACTGAACAAACCGATGTAGGACATGAAGATGCCGGCGTCAACATTGAGGCCATGCATCACGTTCGGCATCTGGTAGCCGGCGTAGGCCTCTGACAGATATCGGTCCGCATCGGCAATGTTCCACTGCCCTTTCGAGTAGCTGGGATCGTTGCGCACGGTTGCGGTTGAGTACATGCCAAACTGCGTCATGAAGCGGACATGGGCATTGTCCAAGTGGAAGTCTCCGCCCAGGCCGAGCTGCTCCAACTGCATCTCGTTGGTGCGGAACAACTCGCTCGAACCGCTCATGGTGTCGTCGGCGGGCCGGTTGAAATCGTAGTTGTAGGTAATGTCGGCGCGAATCTCCGGCGTGAAAAACTTCGAGTCGAAGGCCACATCCTTGTTGCGCGGATTGCCGTTCAGCCAGGTCCAATCCCAATCGGCAAATGCCGGTGCATGCGGATCCTTGGGAGCGGGCGTGGGCGGCGGCGCAGGCGCCGTTACCTGCGGCTGCGCCGGGACCAGTACCAGCGGAGCCACTGCGCTGGCTTCAAGCGCATCCTGCTTCTTGGGCTGTGGCGCTCGCGCCGCTGCGGCGGCCGCATTCAGTTCCCGTTCTGCCTGTTTCAGTGCGGCAGTATCGGCAGTGTCGGCCAGCATGGCCGCGCGCGCTTCATCCACCTGGCGTTGCAGAGCATCGATGCGCTGATTCAGCACGCTGATCTGTTCGCTCAGGCTGTTCTGCAGCGTCGCATCGGAGGCTGGCTGTTGCGCCTTGGGTGCGGTTGCCGGCAATGGCTCCGCTGGAGGCTCAACACGAGCCGTGAGAACGGTCTGCGACGATGGGTTTGATGCACTCTGCGCAAAACTGAAATTCGCTGCGAACGACAGAACTGCTCCGATCGCCATAGCCCTACAAAGATGACTCGTCATATTCGCATTACCTCCAGTGAGATTTCTTCGTGTGTGCTCCCTCTGCCCACAAAGCCGAAGACAACTGCAGTACCTTCCGGATGAATCCGTCATGAGTGAGTTGAACTTCTGTTGCATGGCTGCGTATGCTCCTTCGCGCACGATCAAGGCTTCTGCCAGACACACGAATCCTGTGGCTCCGAAGAAGGCCGGTGCGGCGTCTGTTGTCGCCCCTCGGATTGCCCCTGCGCTGCCGAGCCGGATCTCTGGAGCAGCTTCTGCCGCGCCCTTCTGATACCCGCCCAACACCGCTAGATTGAGGATTATCCCGTTTGAATATGCGAGGCATAAGCCGCGCATAAGGTTCGCGTGAGGGCGCTGCATATTCCACGAAGAATGAATCTTACGCTTTGAACAAGTTGTCTTTGGCGGGGATGGGTTCGCCAGGATTTGACCGCCTGCGAATTGGAGGCTTCGGAACTGCTGGCAGAAAAATCAACGAACCAGCAGATTCTGCGGCGCCTGGCATCAGCGGCTACACGGTTCGGACTCACGCGAACAATATCAAGGAGAAGGCGAGTTGCGATAGCGCTTGATCATGGTACCGAGCTGCTCCATCGCCTCAGACTCCACGCCCATCAGACGCGTCCCGCACATTATCGGCATCCCCATCGGTCGCAGGCTTGAACCCCTGCGGCGGTGGACGCGCGGGCCATTGCGAGCGAAAGAAGCAGCTTTTTCATGACCTCGATCCTCCAGTTCCTTATATGGCGCCACGTGCCACACCAACAATACAGATAACACCAAGTGCCACGTCAATATGCCGGGATGGAAATCCGTGCCAGGTTTTCACGCCCGTTTCTTGGCGCGCAGTCAAGTAATATCTTGCAGGGCAAGAGCGTGCAGAAGGATCAAGAACCGTGCTCAACTTAGATCGATCATCATAATTTGTCACAAGGTGCCTGAAACGGCACTTTTTAGGTTTAAACTATTCCCGAGGAATAGTTAATTGCACCAGACCCTCCAATTGCGCAAACAGAAGCTCGTTCATGACGCTATCTACGAAGCAGCCATCGATCTTTTTGCGGAAAGAAGCTTCGAAGAAGTCACGGTTGAGGAGGTTGCCCTGGCGGCTGGCGTCTCGCGCCGTACCTTTTTCCGTTACTTTGCCAGCAAAGACGATCTCCTGGCGCAAAGCGTTGTTGACTATGGTGCTGTCCTGGCAGCTTCGATCACGTCCTGCCCGGCGGCCGCCAAGCCTCTGGAGGTTGTGCAACAGACCATTCAGGCTGCGATCAAATGCAACGAGGGGCAGCACCGCATGCGCAAGATCGTGGACATTGCAGCGCGTAGCGCCGGCGCCCGGCAAGCCTATACCTCGCGCATGGTGGAAGTGGAAGAGACCGTTGCCAGGGCCTTTGCCGAACGCTTCAAGTCGACGTCGCATAACAATCTTCGGCCCAGACTCTTCGCTGGGTTCACGCTTCTCATTATGAATGTCGCAATTTCCTCCTGGTACTCTAACGAGTATCCCGATCTTGCCTCAGGGGCCAAGCAGGCCTTCGCGAACCTATCCCGCGTTTTCTGTGACAGCGCAGCAAATGTGGTCAAGGTTGAATCGGTGCCGCGCAAGAGGGCCAGCGATAAACGCTAGACTCGAGCCATTACCTGTCTCAACTTTTTTAGCTTTCCGAACAGAAGGCCGCTCAAAAGCGGCCTTCTACTGTCAGCTCAGTTTCCTCCAGGATTGCCACCGCAAGGCGCCGCCGGTGGATCGATCCTTCATGTTCTGCCCTTTTAATGCCCTATCGGCATGCACTGCCGCACGAACACAAAATAATATGGATGGCCAAACCCGGCCACGGTGAAACCGGTTTATGCAGGGAGAATGTGCGCATCTTCTCGGGGCCACAGGCCAAGACCACCCTTCATTGAGAACTTATCCGTGAATAGTGTGCAGTCAGATACCTGAGCCAAATCTTTTTCTCACTCCGATTCGATTTGTTGGACGATAGAAGAGATGGCTCCGGTCAAATCCTGGACAGTGTCAGATGCCTTTTGGGGCAAGGTTGAGCCCTTGATACCCGTACGGCAACGCCCACGGGGGCAAACCTATCAACGCAAACCCGGCGCGGGCCGCAAGCCGATGGCTGCGCGTCAGATATTTTCCGCCATCGTGTATGTGCTGCGCAGCGGTTGTCAGTGGAAGGCGCTTCCGCGCGAATTTGGTTCGTCCAGCGCCGTCCACGCACACTTTCAGCGTTGGCAGCGAGATGGTTTCTTCCTCAAACTCTGGCAGGCCGGATTGGCTGAGTATGACGAGATGGAAGGAATCGTATGGCGCTGGCAAAGCATCGATGGAGCTATGGGAAAGGCGCCTTTGGCGCGGGAATGCGTGGGAGCCAATCCGACGGATCGGGGAAAAAAACGGGCGCAAACGCAGCCTTTTGGTCGACGCACGTGGTCTCCCGCTGTCGATCGTCGTCAGCGGAGCCAATACGCATGATGTGAAGTTGCTGGAATCGACGCTGGAGGCGATTGTGGCCGAGCGAATCGTTGACCAATTTGAAATTGTCGATATCGATGAAGAGCAGCGCCAGGCTGGCATCTTCCTTGCGCCGGTCTTTGATTGCCGCCCCCAATCGATCATGAAATAAGCTGCGGTTGGAAAGACCCGTTAACGAATCATAATTAGCCTGAGTCCATATCGTCTGTTCGTTTGCTAGGCGGAGCGTCTCGGCGTACTTGCGCTCTGTGATTCAGTGGCTCGACTTCGTGCCAGGCGGTCTGCTCCGTCATCCATTCTCGACCTTTACCAGAGGGATACTGGCCCGGATTGCAGGAATGGACGCCTGCGCAGTATCGAATAGCTTGCGGGTCATGACCTGGAAGTGATAGCCCATCACGGCCAGAGTCATCGCGGCACCGAAGCATCGCCGATAGCGGGTTGCCGCGGTGATCAGAAACTTCCAGTAACTCCAGCGTTGCCGGTCGAGTATGCCCTGGCGAAGAATCGAAGTGAGCAGTGCACGCAGATTGTCGCGTGTCAGCCAGGGTTGCCGTGGCCGCGGCTCGCCGGGCTTTGGCTGGATGCGGTTCAGGTAGAGTTTCACCCGCGCATAGTAGGCGTCACAACTGTATATTCTCTTCAGCACCGAGCGGTAGCCCGCAACCAGGCTGGATGCGTCCATGTGCGGCAGGAAGTTCAAGTGCACGCTTGTGTTGTTGCCACCGCCGGCGTCGACTATGCGTCCCTCCTTCCGCAAGCGCCGAAACAATTGCGTGCCCGGCATGGCCTGCAGGAGCCCGACCATGGCAATCGGAATGCCGCTCCTCTGAATAAACTCCACCATGCGGTCAAAGATGTCCGGTGCATCCGTATCGAAGCCCAGGATAAATCCCCCCATCACCTGCATTCCAAAACTCTGGATCGTCGCTATGCTATCCAGCAGGTTACGGTGTGTGTTCTGCAGCTTGTTGCTGGCCACCAGGCTTGCTTCTTCCGGGGTCTCGATCCCCAGAAATACCGACTTGAAGCCCGCGTCCTTCATGAACTGCATCAACTCTCGATCATCTGCCAGGTTCAGAGATGCCTCGGTAATAAAGTCGAAGGCCGTCTTCGAGTCGCGCCGCCATTCGGCAAGAGCGACACACAGTTCTTTCGCGCGCGCCTTGTTACCGATGAAGTTATCATCAACGATAAAGACGGCGTCTTTCCAGCCCGCTGCACGCAGCTGCTCCAGTTCTGCCAATACCTGCGCCACGGCTTTGGTACGCGGCTGGCGGCCATATATTTCCACGATGTCGCAGAACTCGCAATTGAATGGGCAGCCGCGTGAATACTGTATGGTCATCGTTGAATAACGCTTCATCTTGATCAGGCTCAAGTCCGGAAGCGGGCTGGTCGACATCTCCGGTCTGGTAGCAGCCTGATAGATCGCCTTGGCAACGCCCTGCTCCAGGTCCCGCGCCAACTCCGCGATCAAACTCTCCGCCTCGCCGATCACAACGTGGTCAGCATTCAACTCCGCCGCCGGTACGCTGCTGGCGATGGGCCCGCCCACCACCGTACGCAGCCCACGCGCCCGGCAGCGTGCCAGGACAGCCGCCATGGCATCGTGTTGAATGTGCATGCCGCTCAGTAACACCACATCCGCCCAGTTGAGATCGCGGTCGCGAAGTCGCTCAATATTCATGTCCACGAGGCGCCGGTTCCAATTCTTGGGCAACAGCGCGCCCACGGTCATCAGGCCGAGGGGCGGCTGCGCTGCCTGTTTGCCGAGAAACGACAAGGCATATTTAAAACTCCAAAAAGTTTCGGGGAATCGGGGATAGATCAGCAGGGCATTCATGTGCGCCTCCGCATGGGAAAGCGGCTGCGCGAGCGATGGACAAGAAGTTCTGGCCGTGTTTCCCAAGCTGGAAACAGCTGCGGCCATGCTCGTTGCGAGCGGACCAGTCCCACGATCATTGTCGCACCAAAAAACGCTGCGGCAACGAAACTGTGTGCAATCTTGAACAGTTGTCCTGCCAATCTCCACCCAGAAAGTGTCCGCACGGAATCACTTGAGGCCTTCGAGACCTTTCAACAACAGCAGCCCAGGTGGGCGAGGCAGCTGCGAGCGATCCCGTCCCCACTGCACTTTGTCCAAATTGGCAGAAGTTCTTCAACCCGCAACTGAAGGAGCCCGCTCAGGAGGAGGGGAGATGCTGTTGTCTCTGGTTTGTCGCTCGCACCGCAGTAAGC
>Ga0371490_1000838_pt1 | contig 18133 bp, 12 predicted proteins | sample MB2SIPfraction_FD_207959 | JGI IMG/M metagenome (GOLD analysis project Ga0371490, IMG submission 207959) | Lab enriched peat soil microbial communities from McLean, Ithaca, NY, United States - MB28FN SIP fraction | ecosystem: Environmental > Terrestrial > Soil > Wetlands > Peat | place: USA... | reverse complement strand
CCGGTGCGCTGACCGGCGCCCGGGGAATTCTCTCCGGGTTCCCCTTTTTTTGCCGCCATGGTCTCACCGGTCGATAATATTCACCCGTACTCCTCCTTGAGAGAAAATCCTCCGGCAAACGGATCAGGAATGCGAGACGTTTCGTACCGCTCGTTTATAGTTGACAAGAGCAAACACCTCTTCCTGAAATAGAGGGCTGTGAACGATGAAACAGACCGATTCTCCCGAACTCCCGGCTCACCACGCGGTCTTTGCGGTTACTTCACTTTCCTGCTGGTTTCCCGTGCCTCCTGAAGTCCCGGATAAAGCGCTCTGGGTCATTGTTGCCGGCCAGGGTGTTGCGGTCAGGGACGGTGAGGTGCCGCAGATCTACTGGCAGGCATGTCCCCTGCCGGACGCCCGCGACGCCGGCCCGGTGGAATATCTTGGCCACCGGGGTGATATCCCCTGTTATGCCGCAAGCCTCTATGATGCTGCTCTCGTTCCTGGGAGCCGGGTCGTGGCCAACGTGCGTGACCTCTACGGAATGGTACCGGATGAGGATCTTGCCGTTGCGTCCTTTGCCGTCAGGATGATCGGGTCTGCGGCAGCGAACCGGTTCTGCGGCCGGTGCGGCCACAAAACCGAACCGGTCCTTGTTGAACGGGCATGGCGATGTCCGGCCTGCGGCCTTATCATCTATCCCCGCATCTCCCCGGCTATCATCGTCCTTATTATCCGGGGCGAGGAGATCCTGCTTGCCCGATCCCCCCGGTTCCCGGCAGGGATGCATTCCGTGATTGCCGGTTTTGCAGAGCCGGGCGAGACGCTCGAACATGCCATTTGCCGTGAGGTGCAGGAAGAGGTGGGCATTGCCGTCAAAAACATCCGCTATTTTTCAAGCGAACCCTGGCCATTTCCCGACTCCCTTATGATCGCGTTCGTGGCTGACTATGCCACGGGTGAGATCATGATCGATAACAACGAGATTGTCTCTGCTGGATGGTACGGGCGTGAGAACCTCCCGGGGCTCCCCGCACCGTTAAGCATCTCCCGGGCACTCATAGACAGGTGGGTAAAACGTGAAGGATTTTTGCCATAAATTTGGGAAATGCCGGTATCAAAAAGCAAACTGGCAGGCAACGGTGCCCGATTGAGATAACCGCAGGCGATATAAACATAGATATAATATTAAGCCTTTAAATTCTGTTAGAGAGCAATGGCGATGAATTCTGAACCATTAGGTACAGATCCGGACATCCCTGACGGGGAGAGCGCCATCGATGTCTTTATTCTCTGCAGCGATGACCGGAATTCCCAGGAACTCAGCGGGCAGCTTGAACCGCAGGGATACCGGGTAACCCTTTTTTCCGACAGCGCGGACCTGCTTGCTACCCTCCGTGCGGGAAAACCTAACCTTCTCATCTGCGACGCCACGGGAACGGGGCAGGAGGGCTACGAGCTCTGCCGCGAAATAAAAGCTGACGGTGATCTCTGGCGGATCCCGGTACTCCTGGTCACCGGTGTCGCAAGCCTCGGTGACCTCTTGGGAGTCCTGGACAGCAATGCCGACAACTTCATCGCCCGGCCATACGATCCCCAGTACCTCCTCTCCCTGATCGAGACGATGCTTTCGTCACCGGTCGAGAAACCTGATCCCGAGAAAGTCAGGACTCAGTTTAAGATCCGGCATGAGGACCGGGACTACGTGATCATGGCGGATCGCAGGAAACTTCTGGAGTTCCTGCTCTCCTCGTTTGAGATCGCAATCGACCGGGCTGACGAGCTCGTGCAGGTGCAGAACGCGCTGGACAGCCTCACATCCACGCTCGAACGCCGGGTGACCGACCGAACAAGCGAACTCAGCACTGAAACCGCACGGCTCCAGATGCTGGTGAATGGAAAGGCCCGCGAACTGGAAAATGCGGCAAAGGCGCTGGAGGGGCAGAGGACGGAGGGGGAGACCCTTCGATCCCGGATCGATGAACGCGAGAAGGTGATCGCCACACACCGGGAGGAGAACACACGGCTCACGCAGGAGATCGAATCTACCCGAGCCCGGCTCGCGGAGGCAGAGGATACGGTCCGCACACTCGGGATCGAGAAGGACGAGCTCGAACATGCCCTCCGTGGAGATGCCGAGTCCTTAAACCGGGATCTCGGGCAGACACGAAAAGAGCTTGAGGAGGCAAAAAAGGAACTCGCCGATCTTGCCGGGCATCGGGATACACTCACGACGCAGATCGCTGAGCTGACCCGCACCCATGAAGAGGCGCAGAAGGCGCTGAATGCATATTCAGTCGAGATCGGGCAGCTCAAAAGCGCTCTTGGCGGCGAGAAGAACCGGGCGGACTCGGCCGAGACAGAGGTCAAATCCATCATGCAGGAGAAGGCGCGATCTGAGCAGGATCTCCGGCAGATGGTCGAGGACATTACCGGCAAGGCAACGCAGCAGTCTCAGGAGTGCCTGCGGCTTACTGATGCCCTCGCTATTGAAAAAGAGCGGCGGGTGGCGGCAGAGGAGCAGTGCGGGATGCTCGCGCAGGAGGCGGCAAAGAAAGAGGCCGCGTTTGCCGCAGAAAAGGGCTCGCTCGTGGAGCACCATGAGGCGTTCCAGCAGAAATATGACGCGTTGACGGAATCGTTCGGTGCCGAGCGCCAGAAGTGCTCGTCACTCGAAGCTGAGCTCGTCCGCATCACCGGATCAAAGGAGCAGGCCGAGCGCGGGCTGCAGGCAGTGCAGGAAGAACTCCGTGCTGCAGTCGCCGCGGGCGAGGAGGAGCGACGCATGCGTGCCGCGGCAGAGGCCGGCGCTGCGGAGACAGGTGCGGCAAAAGATGGAGAGTTGCAAGCACTGAAAAACGACATTGCCGCCCTCCGCGATGAACTTGAGACCGCCCGGTCCGATCTGGTGCAGGCCCGCCAGGAACTCGACGCCGCGCTGGGCACGCACAAGGGGCTCAAGGAGGAGCTTGCTGCAGCTGCTCTTGCCGGCGCACAGGCTGACAAGCTGGCGCGCTCTGCTGTATCCGAGATTGAACAGGTCAGGGAAGAACTCGCAACCGAGCGACACCTGCACCATGCCGCGGAAGAGAAAATCTCGGAAATAACCCGGGCAAAGGAGCAGATCGAGCACCAGCTCAGTGCCGCCGGGGAGCAGGCCGCAGCCCAGGAGCGTGAGCTGCTCGCAAAGATCCAGGGGCTCACCGAAGCCCTCGATGCAGAACGCGATGCACGCTCACATGCTGAAGACGCACTTGCCCGCGTGGCGGCAGAGAAGGAGACCGCCCACCAGAAACTGCAGGAAGCAGCCGAAGAGAGGACGGCAGCTCGGGCCACCGGAGAGCAGGCCGCGGCACGCGAGCGTGAGCTGCTTGCAAAGATTCAGGGGCTCACCGATACCCTCGATGCAGAACGCGATGCACGCTCACAGGCCAATGACGAGCTTGCCAGCGTGACCCGGGAGAGGGAGGTGGCAGACCAGCGGCTGAAGGCTGCTGTTGAGGAAAAGGTCGCGGAGGTGGCACACCGCAACGAGCGGATCGCCGCGCTCGAGGCCGATCTGCGGGCTGCACTCGACCGGCAGCAGGTGCTCGAAAAGCAGCTCCATGCTGCCGGGCGTGAACAATCTGATAAGCAAACCGCTGAGCAGAGGTTACAGGCCGCAGCTGTTGAGCGATCTGCTGATAATGCCCGGCGCAACGAGCAGATCGCCGCATTCGAAGCCGACCTGCAGACTGCGCTCGACCGGCAGCGGTCACTCGAAGAGCAGCTCCGGACAGCCGAGCATGAGCAGGCCGAAAAAGAGGCCGCGATGCAGGCCCTCTCGCGTGAGATCGAGCGGGCCACTGCGGCGCTCGATGCAGAAAAAGAGGAGCGCCACGCTGCGGAAGAGGCATACGCCGAGGCAAAGGACACCCTTGTTGCGCTCAGGAAAAAACCGCAGATACCCTCCACCGCAATAGAAGAAGTCCCGATCGGAAAGCACGCGATGGTCGCACTGCCGCCGGACCTTCCCGCCACGATCCGGGAAGGGCCCCATGCCCTTGCACGAAAGGAGATCGACCGGATCGTCCCGGTACAGCAGGCACCGGCTGATCCCAAGAGCACAGACATGGAAATCCCCCATGTGACGATCCGAAGTGTTGAGGACCTTTTTGAAGATCCGCGGGAGATTGATGTTGACGAGCTGCCGGACGCGATTCGCGGCATGCAGCCACCGGCAGTTGAGGTGGATCAGACCGGTGCAGAGGAGGGCAATCTTCCGGAACCCGGCGATGACGGGCCTGATGAGGCCGACGAAGAAGAGACCGGCCATGATGACGGTGATGAAGTTGCCGGTGAAGACGAAAGCGGGAATAGCCCTGACGCGGCCGCTGATGAAACCTCCGGCATCCCGGTATTCAGCCGCCAGCAGTGGTTGGATCTGGTGAAATGGGCGCACAACGCGGGGACGCTCAGCCACGAGGAACGCATCAGGATCGTGAAACTCGGCCGGCTGATCCAGAAAGGCCGGGTGCTGACCCGGCGGCAGGAAGCGCAGCTCGCCGAACTGATGCTGCTCGCGCACGCGAAGGGGTACCGGCCGCGGGAATGAACGGTCGGGCCAATTTTTTCATCTGATAAAAGCAGTTCACGGTTCCGGAGAGCGCTCCCCTTTTTTGTTTGATGCTTTTGTACAGGATCCCACGGGTGTACCCCGTATCACAGGCGCCCGGTACTCTGTGTGGGGGATGGCACTCTTACCGTGCCGGCCAGGCCGGGATCCTGCTGGATCGTGACGTCCGAAGAGTACACCATGATGCCCATGCAGGCCTCGAGGCCGGCCAGGCTTGCCAGGAGGGCGAGATCAGGTGCCATGATACCGGTGCTTTCGAGAAAGAGAAGGACAGAGACCACCGCACCGTGTTGGATCTGGTACCTGGAGATGCGGGGATCGGTTTTATCGCAGGGGCGGATGGAACCGGTTATCCTCACCCGGCTAAACGGAAACAAGGGAAAGATTCCTTTTCGCGTGCAGAGATCCTCTGCCAGGTGGAGGCCCATGCCAAGAAGGAGCCCGGCTAAAAAGAGCGTGACATCCCCGACAAAGGTGCTGCGTGCGAGCAGTGCGGGGAGATACAGGAGCAGGCCGGCACACGCGGTGATAACGAAAATGCCGGGCAGTGAGTGGGTGAGGCGCTTATCTGAGGGATCCATGATCGGGTACCCAAGACGCATGTAGATCCGGCACAGGAGCGGGGTACAGATCCTCCGGGGGATCTGGACAACACCCCATGCCAGTGTGCGGAAGCTTACCTTTTTTGGCCGGGACATATGGATGTCAGGCAGGAGTGTACCGGTGCAGGTGCCTGCACAAACTATGATGACTATAAGCGGGCTTGTGAAAAGAAAGGAACTGCAGAGAATAAGGGCGCACAAAAGAGCAAGTACGATGTGGTGCCAGGTGATCATGGGGGTCTATCCTTGTCTCTTCTTGGTTTCAATGGATCTCCTGAACATGGTACTGCCCGGGTTCTGATGCAGTCCGGATTGTCGGTAATCAGGGAGATGCCATTACACCTGCTGATATGCTTGGGAAATAATCTCTTGGCAGGCACATATATGTGTTGGGATTTTACTTATTTTTCAAGAGAGATAAAGGAAAAATAATTGACAGACTGCCGGTACTGAGGATCCCCCCTCACCCACCGGCCCATGTACTGGTAATGATGACACGGATATCGTAAACCACTGGCGGGAAAAAAACGACCGGGTACTTTTTTTAACCGGCGGTGACTACGAGAGGACACATATAACGGGCACTCCTGTAAGGCAGGACTGGCCAGACGGCAATGGATCACGGGAGCATGCCCGGTAGCTTGCGAGGTGATATAATCCAGAGATACATGTTCCTGCCCTGTTTTGTCCGGCTGGGCCACCACCGGTTATTCCTGACCGGAGCACTCTCATCTCTTCCGGATAATTGATCATGCATACACCATTCGGGTCGGCAAAAGTAACCTTGTAAGGTTACTCTTCCGGTAAAATAAAACAAAATTTTTAACTACTATTCTGTGAAAGGATACATGCACAGATTAACTTTTAGAGGATTGTGAATCCATGAAAGAAACGCTTACCCCCACCAAACTTGCACTCATCACTGTTGTCTGCGGACTCCTGATGATAACGGCACTCTTTGCCGGCTGCACGCAAAGCACCACCACAACCACTACTCCGGTAGCGACCGCTGCACCAACGGAAGCGGCGACCGCAGTGCCCACGCCTGCGGCGACAGCTGCCACCGCAGTCCCGACCACAGTCGCAACAACCGGGACACTGGTCCCGACCTATACACCATCGAACAGCAATCTTGTTGCGTTCACGGCTGCCTCGCTCTCCGGGGCATCCAAGACGATTGGGTCCTCCTTCTCTGCAGCCTACCCCGGCACCACGGTGGCATTCGACCTTGACGGGACCCAGGCCCTCAAGACCCAGATTGAAAACGGTGCATATGCGGATGTCTTCATCTCTGCGAGTAACAGCTACACCAAAACCCTTAAAAATGAGGGATACTTTGTCAACAGCTCGATAAAAACGCTGACGACAAACTACGTGATTGTTATCCTGCCTGAATCGAATACGGCAAACATCCAGTCATTGGCCGATCTTGCAAAGCCCGGTGTGAAGATTGCGATGGCGGCAAACACCGTCCCTGTCGGCACTGCGACGATGGCAGTCTTGAACAACCTGGCAAACGACACCTACGGCCAGAGCTGGGAGAACCAGACTATCAGTAATGTGGTAACGTATGAGACATCAGAGCCTGCCGTTGCAACCAAGGTCGCCCTCGGCGAAGTTGATGCAGGATTCGTATACCAGTCCACGGCAACCGCAGCACCGAGCGGCACCTACCAGTCAATTGCCATCCCTGCAAAGGATAACTATCTCCAGACCTACACGATTGGTATCCTTAACGGAAGCCAGAATAAGGCCGCTGCCGGGTGGTTTGAGCAGTACATGCTTTCTTCCGCAGGACAGAATATACTCGCGCAGTACGGGTTTACCGCTCCATAACTAAAAAAAAAAAAATCACACCTTTTTTAATGTGAGCCGGGCCGGCCGGTACCCCTGCCGGTAGCAATTTGCGACCACATGATCCCCAGATTCCTCCGGCCAAAAAAATACCGGCAGAGCCTGACGTACCTCGCCGCAGGGATCCTGATCGTTGCAGTCACGCTGTACCTTGCCCTGCCCATTCTCGCACTTTTTCTCAGGGTAACGCCGGATATGTTCTTTACGGCGCTTCATGACCCTGATGTCATAAGCGCACTCTGGCTGAGCCTGTTTACCACTGCGATTACTCTTGCCGTTGTGATCCTTGTCGGCACGCCATTTGCCTACTTCCATTCCCGGTACTCGTACCCGGGAAAGGTAATCGTTGATACCCTCATCGATCTGCCTCTGGTTCTCCCCCCGGCCGTGGCAGGGGTTGCCCTTCTCGTGCTGTACGGCCGGGTCGGGCTTCTCGGGCAGTACTTCAATAGGTTCGGGATCTCGCTTGCCTTTACCACGCTGGCGGTGATCATGGCGCAGATCTTTGTGGCATCCCCGTTCTACCTGCGGCAGGCGAAATCACTCTTCGAGCAGCTGGATCCGGCATACGAGCAGACCGCACGGACGCTGGGGGCGTCGTCCCTGCGGACCCTGACATTCGTTACCCTCCCCATGACTGCAGGTGGCCTTGTCTCGGGTGCGGTCATGACCTTTGGCCGCGCACTCGGAGAGTTTGGCGCAACGATCATGTTTGCCGGTAACCTTCCCGGGGTGACACAGACCATGCCGCTTGCCGTCTACGTCGGCATGGAAGGCAACATCTCGGTCGGGCTGACCATATCGATCCTGCTCGTGATCATCTCGTTCACCATCATGATAATCGTGCGCCTAATCCAGAAACGGGAGGCGGACCGTGCTTGAAGCTGTGATGGTAAAACGTCTCCGGGACTATACACTCAACCTTACGCTGGTCGCGAAGCCCGGGGAGGTCACGGTCTTAATGGGCGTGAATGGATCAGGAAAATCAACGACTCTCAACATCATCGCCGGCCTCCTGCAACCGGACATTGCCTCGATAACCTTAAACGGCGAGTGCCTCTGCGGGACCCGCGAGGGGATCGATATGCTGGCTGAAGATCGGCGGATCGGGTATGTCCTCCAGAATCCGGCGGTATTTCCCCACATGACCGTGCGCGACAATGTGGCGTTCGGCCTCCGTGCCCGTCACCTCCCCCGGCTGGAGATCTCCGGACGCGTAGCCACCTGGATGGAACGCATGCATATCGCAGACCTTTCCGGGGTAAGGGCAGGGAACCTTTCCGGCGGACAGAAGCAGCGGGTCGCGCTTGCCCGGGCCCTCGCCACAGAGCCAGTCCTCCTGATGCTGGACGAGCCGTTTACGGCTCTCGATGCCGACAGCACGCAGACCGTAAAGGATCTCACGCGCCGTTACGTCAGGGATATGAACATTCCCTGTATTCTCGTGACGCACCGGGTGGCCGACAGTGCGGAAATTGGTGACCGGGCCTGCGTGCTCTGCCAGGGCAAAAAAGAGTGGGAAGGTATCCCGGGCGAGATGCCTGAGATCTGCACGGTTTGCCGCTGCACGTGAAAATCGGGTGCGGCCCGGCTTTAATGAGGAATGGAATACCCCGGGGCACTCCCTCACTATCCACAGGATTTTTATAATACTATCCGACAGGATCTTCTATGGCGGACACGGAACGGCTCACCTGGCCGGTTCAGCGGAGGGGCGACTTTCTCCGCATTGTGACCAGTATCATCATCGCAACGGCACTGATCTTTGTCATCGACGTCATCACACCCTTGGGCGTGGTGGTCTGGATCCTATATCTCATTCCCCTCTTCTTAACCATGTACCTCAGCTGGAAGTACGCCCCGCCGCTCCTTGCTGGCGTTTTTATCATCCTTATGGCAGCCAGTCTTTTCCTGTCACCCCGGGATATACCGATCGAATATGCGCTTATCGATAGGGTTTTTTTTGCGCTGATTCTCGTCATCGCGTCGCTGTTTATCAGGGATTATGTCAAAAGCGTCGAGGAGATCACCTCAAGCGAGGAGCGGTACCGCTCCCTTGTCGAGTACCTGCCTGAAGGTGTCCTTGTCTGCCGGAAGAGGGAGATCATATACGTCAATCCTGCCGCCAGCCGGTTGCTCGGTGCCAGCTGCGGGGAAAACCTCGCAAGGTGCGATATTGCGGGCATGATCGACCCGGGGTTCCAGGAGACATTCCGGCAGCGCCTCGGCCAGGCCGCACATGGTGCGCGGATGGACCTGAATGGTGTCCGGCTGATGAGGGCTGACGGGAGCACGGTTGTCGTCACCATGACCCTCGGGACCGTATTCTGGGACAACGACACTGCGGTACAGATCGTCATGAGAACAGCGTGATCCCTGAAAAGGATCTGCCCGGCCGCAGTCTCGACCGATCAGCAGGATCGCCATCGGTTCCGGGTACCCGGAGAACGGGAACCGGTCCGGCATCCCCACTTTTTCTGATGTTTTTTTCATGGTGATGCCAGCAGTACGCCTCGGGATCCTGGTCAGGATCGGAGGGAAGCAGATCCCGGTTTTCCTGTTGCAGGTCCTTCAGAGCCGAAAGGACCCGTTGACAAAGGCGAGCGCAAACGTGTAGCCCACATTGAATGCCGTCCTCTCCAGTTCAGGCATTACCGGGGCCAATCCTTACCACCCTTAAAATCGCGCCCGCTTTCTATCGGCTCTATCGTATTTTTTTGTACGGTTTTTAATCAACCGCAAATCAATCCGGAACACCTGTTCTCATCAGGCGTTCTTTGTAAAACAGGGAACAAGGGCATATTTATACCTAGGAGAAAAACACCTGATGGCGCGACTGCCGGGTTCGCCCGGCATCACCAGATTCAAAAGAAAGGTTATCCTCCCATGACTGCCGATCCTATCGGGGTAATGATCAAAAAACAGGTAAAACCTGCGGTGCTGATTTTTTTAGTGCTCACTCTTCTTGTGGGTGTTCTTTATCCGCTTGTGGTCACCGGTATCGCACAGGTAGTATTCCCGTCCCAGGCAAACGGGGATCTCATCACACATAACGGGCAGCTCGCCGGGTCTTCGCAGATCGGCCAGCCGTTCTCGTCCCCGCAGTATTTCTGGGGCCGCCTGTCTGCAACATCACCGGTGCCCTACAATGCCGGGTCATCGTCGGGATCCAATCTCGGTCCCAATAACCCGGCGCTCGTGCAGCAGGCCCAGGCCCGGATCGATGCCCTGCACGCAGTCGATCCCGGCAACACCAACCCGATTCCGGTCGATCTGGTCACGGCGTCAGGAAGCGGCCTTGACCCGGACATCTCGGTCGCGGCCGCGTACTACCAGGTGCCCCGCGTAGCCCGCGAACGCAACCTCTCACAGGCTGATGTCTCAGCACTTGTCGCCTCCCAGATCGAGCCCCGCCAGTTCGGGATTTTCGGCGAGCCCCGGGTCAATGTCCTCTCGCTGAACCTTGCCCTTGACGACCTCTCGGCGCATACGATCTCCGTGCCGCAGGCCGGATCATCGCCCCTCCCAGTGAACCATCCGCCCGACCTGGTCTTTGGCATGAGGATCGCGGACTGGATCCAAGTGATTCTTTTCATTGTCATCGTTGCACTCATTTCGATACCACTCGGTTCATGGATGGCAAAGATTTTCACCGGTAAACCGAACTTCCTCTCCCCGGTTCTCACATGGTTCGAGACAAAAGCCCTCACTGCCTGTGGTGTCGTGCCTGACGAAGAGATGGACTGGAAGCAGTTTGCCATCGCTGTCATGGTCTTTGCGATCCCCTGTATCGGTGCTGTTTTTATTCTCCAGGAAGTTCAGCAGGTCCTGCCCCTCAACCCGGCAGGACTCGGGGCTGTTCCCTGGGATCTCTCACTCAATACCGCGATCAGTTTTGCAACCAACACCAACTGGCAGGCATATGTGCCGGAAGTCACGGTCAGCTACTTCACGCAGATGGTCGGTCTTGTCGTTGAAAACTTCATCTCGGCGGCAGTCGGGCTTGCCGTTCTTATCGCGCTCATTTATGCGTTTTCGCGGAGGTCGGCCACAACCATCGGCAACTTCTGGGTGCTCCTGGTGCGTAGTATCATGATCCTCCTCCCCATAGCTCTGGTGATCTCCCTTGTGCTCGTCTCGCAGGGAACACCCCAGACGTTTTCTGGCCCGGTCACCGTGCCGCTCCTTGACCCTATCAATGACAGCACGGGAGCACTTGTCACAACCCAGACCATCCCGCTGGGGCCGGTCGCCTCGCAGGTCGCAATCAAGATGCTTGGGACTAACGGCGGCGGGTACTATAATGCCAATTCTGCGCACCCGCTGGAAAATCCCACACCTTTCTCAAATTTTATTGAGATGCTTGCGATGATCATTATCCCCGCCGCGCTCTGTCTTACATTCGGAACCATGATAGGATCCAGGCGCAAAGGTGTCGCGCTCATCCTCGCCATGACCCTGATCTTCTTGCCGCTCCTTGGCTTTGCCATCTGGTCCGAGCAGGGCGGGAACCCGGTGCTTACCCCGCTTGGGGTAGACCAGACCCCATCAGCACTCCAGTCAGGTGGGAACATGGAAGGAAAGGAGGTGCGGTTCGGGATCGTTCCCTCCGCCCTCTTTGCCGTGATCACCACCAGTACCTCCTGCGGTGCGGTCAATTCGATGCATGACTCATTCATGCCTGTTGCCGGTGGGATCGTACTCTTTGACATACATCTTGGTGAAGTAGTCTTCGGCGGTGTAGGGTCCGGCCTGTACGGCATGCTCATCTTTGTCATCATTGCGATGTTCATCGCCGGCCTGATGGTGGGACGGACGCCGGAACTTTACGGTAAGAAGATCGAGCAGCATGAGATGAAGATGGCCACCATCATTATTCTCATCCCCATCGTAATGATCCTTGCCTTCACGTCCCTTGCAGTCCTTACAACTGCCGGCCAGGCCGGCGTAGCAAACCCCGGGCCGCACGGCTTCACCGAGATCCTGTACGCGTATACTTCAGCTTCCCAGAACAATGGCAGCGCCTTTGCCGGACTGAACGCGGACAGCCTGTTCTATAATATCACGACCGGGATTGCGATGTTCATCGGGCGCTTCGTGATCATTATCCTGACCCTTGCACTTGCAGGATCGCTTGTCACAAAAAAGATCGTCCCTCCCAGCGAAGGGACACTCAGGGACCACCGTCCGCTGTTTATTCTGTGGCTGGTCTTTGTTATCATCATTATCGGGGCACTCAGTTTCCTGCCAGCGCTCTCGCTTGGCCCCATCGCGGAGTACATGGGAATGGTCGCAAGAGGGCTGATCCATGTCTGAAGCGAAAAAGCCCCGCAACCCGGCGGCAGTCCCGGGCCTCTACCAGCGTGCAGTCGTGGACGCGGTCCTCAAGCTCGACCCGAGGACCCTCATCCAGAACCCGGTGATGTTCACTGTCGAGATCGGCAGCGCAATTACAACCGTCCTGTACTTCCAGGCGCTCACTGGTGCCGGTGAGGCACCGGCCGGATTTATCGGCGCCATCTCCGCGTGGCTCTGGTTCACGGTGCTTTTTGCGAACTTTGCCGAGGCCCTTGCCGAAGGAAGGGGAAAAGCACAGGCCGAGTCCCTGCGGAAAATGCGGCAGGACACAACCGCAAAACGGCTGGGCGAGCGGTACCGTATCACCAAAGGGGTTGAACCCGGCGAGTCTGACGTTACACTGGTCTCCTCATCAGTGCTCAAAAAATCCGATCTCTTCTATGTCAAGGCGGGGGACACGATCCCGGTGGACGGCGAGATCCTCGAAGGCATTGCTTCGATCAACGAAAGCGCTATCACAGGAGAGAGTGCGCCGGTCATCCGCGAAGCCGGGGGAGACCGGAGTGCAGTCACGGGCGGGACAGTCATCCTCTCTGACTGGCTGATCGTCCGGGTGAGCGCAAACCCCGGTGAGGGTTTCCTCGATCACATGATAAGCCTCATCGAGGGGGCAAAGCGCCAGAAGACACCAAACGAGATCGCGCTCAATATCCTGTTGCTTGGCCTGACCACGATCTTTATCATCGTCGCCGCAGCTCTTTATGCATTCTCCGCATACAGCGTTCAGGCCGCAGGTGCCGGTACCACGATTACCATCACCGTGCTCGTGGCGCTCTTTGTCTGCCTTGCCCCTACCACTATCGGAGGACTCCTCTCTGCAATAGGAATTGCTGGTATGGACCGGCTGATCCAGAGAAATGTGATCACAACATCAGGGAGGGCAATTGAGGCTGCCGGGGACGTGGATGTCCTTCTCCTCGACAAGACTGGTACTATTACCCTTGGGAACCGCCAGGCGGTCGAATTCATCCCGGTTGATGGAACCACCATCGATGATCTTGCCGGTGTCGCACAGCTCGCCTCACTTGCCGACGAGACCCCTGAGGGGCGTAGCATTGTGGTCCTTGCAAAGGAAAAGTACGGTCTCCGGGGCAGGACAGTTGGGGCCTCGGGGCCCGGTGCCGGCATGCAGTTTATCCCGTTTTCCAGCCAGACCCGTATGAGCGGCGTCGACCAGGGCGATCTCCACATCAGGAAAGGCGCCGCCGATGCCCTCTTTAAATACATCCAGTCCAGCGGGAACCTTGTTTCGGACCAGCTCAGGGAGGCAGTTGACACCATCTCCCGGGCCGGAGGCACCCCGCTTGTCGTCGCACAGGATGGGAAGGCACTCGGGGTCATCCACTTAAAGGATATCGTTAAGGGCGGGATCAAGGAGCGCTTTGTCCAGCTCCGTAAGATGGGCATCAAGACCGTCATGATCACCGGGGACAACCGGCTTACTGCCGCAACTATCGCGGCAGAGGCCGGTGTCGATGACTTCCTTGCGGAAGCAACGCCCGAGAGCAAATTAAAACTGATCCGTGAGTACCAGGCAGGAGGAAGGATGGTGGCGATGACCGGCGACGGGACAAATGATGCCCCTGCACTTGCCCAAGCGGACGTTGCGGTTGCCATGAATACCGGCACCCAGCCGGCCCGCGAAGCGGCAAACATGATCGATCTCGACTCCAACCCGACCAAGCTCATTGAGATTGTCGAGATCGGAAAACAGCTCCTCATGACCCGGGGGGCGCTGACCACGTTCTCCATAGCAAACGATATCGCCAAGTACTTCGCCATCATCCCGGTCGCGTTTGCCTCCACTTACCCGTCGCTTACCGCGCTCAATATTCTCGGACTTCATGATGGGATCCTCTCCGCAGTGATATTCAATGCCATCATTATCGTCATTCTCATCCCGCTCGCCCTGAGAGGGGTGAAGTACCATGCGATGTCAGCAGAGGAGGCGTTGCGGAACAATATCCTGATCTATGGTGTCGGCGGGATCATTGCCCCCTTTATCGGGATAAAGATCATTGACATGCTGCTTGTCTTTTTGGGAGTGTGAGCCTGAGCTATGCCCAATCCCACCGAATGCCGACCCGATCAACGTCCTAATCCCGATACCCTGCTTGCCTGCGTACAGAAAGAAGAACGGCAGAAGCGACGGGGCAAACTCAAGATTTTTTTGGGATATATTGCCGGGGTCGGGAAAACCTACGAGATGCTCAAAGCGGCACACCTCAAAAAAGACGAAGGTATCGATGTCAGGATCGGGTATGTCGAGCACCACGGGAGGCGCGAGACCGAGGCGCTCATGGAAGGCCTGCCGATCATTCCCGTCCGCACCATCGAGTACCATGGCGTGAGTCTCACCGAGATGGACCTCGACGCCATCATCGCCGCACACCCACAGCTGGTTCTCGTTGATGAACTGGCCCACACCAACGTTCCCGGCTCCCGGCACCTGAAACGGTACCAGGATGTTGAAGAGCTGCTCGCAGCGGGTATCGATGTCTACTCCACGCTCAATGTCCAGCATATCGAGAGCCTCAACGATGTAGTAGCCCGGATCACCGGCGTCATCATGAAAGAGAAGATCCCGGACCGGGTGATCGATGAGGCGTCAGAGATCGAGGTCGTGGATCTTGCACCGCCCGAGCTCCTCCAGCGCCTCCGCGAAGGGAAGGTGTACGTGCCTGACATGGCAGCCCGGGCAATAGAGCAGTTCTTTAACGAGGGAAATCTGTATGCCCTCCGCGAGCTTGCGCTGCGCCGGGCAGCAGATCGGGTCGACAACCAGATGCTTGCATACATGCAGACGCGATCGATCCCCGGCCCGTGGGCAGTTGGCGAATACCTTCTTGTCTGCATCGGCCCGGGTCCGCTTGCAGAACGGCTGATCCGGACCGCCCGCAGGCAGGCCGACCGTATCAATGCACGCTGGTGCGCCATTTATATCGAGACGCCGACACATCACCGGCTCTCACGGGAAGCAAAAGAGCAGGTCGACAAGTCACTCCAGCTTGCAGAAAAACTGGGGGCAACAACAGCAAGCCTGTTCGGGCTCAACGTGGCAAACACGGTCATTGAGTACGCACGGCAGCACAATGTAACCCGGATTATCATAGGAAAGACCCTGCGCCCCCGGTGGCAGGAATTTGTCTTTGGCTCGGTGGTCGACCAGCTCATCCACAACAGTGGGCCCATCGATGTGTACGTGATCAGCAGCGGCAAGGACCTGCCGGAAAAACCGGTAGATGCTGAAGAACCCCTGTTGCCAGCGTCGCCGCCCCGGGACTACGTTGACAGCCTGACGCTCGTGGTCGCCGTCACCATCTTCGGGTGGCTGTTCCACCCTCTCATCTCCCCGGTCAATCAGCTGATGTTCTACCTGCTTGCCGTTGTCGTTATCGCGTTCAAGCGTGGCCTCAGACCTGCAATCTTCACTGCAGTCGTCGGCGTGATTGCGTTCGACTTCTTCTTCGTGCCGCCGTATCTGACGTTTAGGATCTCCGACACCCAGTATCTTGTCACCTTCATTGGCATGATCATTGTCGGTACGGTTATCAGCATGCTCGTGGCTCGCGCCCGCCGGCATGCCGATGCAGCCCAGATCCGCGAGAAAGAGACGAGCACGCTCTATGCCCTCTCACAGGACCTTGCCGGGGCAGTGGATGCCGCCTCTATCATGAACGCGGTCGGCCAACATATAACAGAGATCTTCCAGTGGGAAAGTGTCTTTTTCCTCCCCGAAAACGGCCACCTCGTAGCGCACGCAAAGAGCCCGGGGCTTGTGATGGATGGGGACGACATCGCCGTTGCAACATGGGCCTTCCAGCACGGTACTGTTGCAGGATACGATACCGATACCCTGCACGGTTCGAAACTCAGGTATATCCCGCTCCAGAGTTCGCGGGGAGTCCTTGGGATAATGGGAGTCCAGCCGGCAGAGCCAAACGGTGTCATCACGTACGAGCAGTCCCGGATCCTGACTGCGTTTGCCAACCAGGCTGCACTCGCGCTCGAACGGGTGAACCTGGCAAAGCCCGCTTAAAAACCGGATGTATGAGCCCGGCAAAACCATTTTTTTCCACACCGTTTCCAACGGCCTGCATAAAAAAGATCAGATGATTTCAATCCGGCGCAGCCACAGGCCTATGAGAATGTAGGCAATGACAATCCCCGCGATCCCGGTGAGAATCCCACAGAAGATCAGGTAATTGCCGAAAAGAGCGGCCTCAATAACCCAGATAAGCACCCGGAGGATCCCGTACATCACGAGCGCGATGCCGGCGTACAGGATTATCAGGGAAACCGTGCCAGGAAGGATCAGTTCATCCATAGGTACGCCTCATTCGAGATACCCCGCGAGAAGTTCTTCGTAGAGCTGATGCGTGTTCTCCGCAGTCTTTGACATCGCCGGGAACCCGGGATAATTTCTGGTCGCTGCCACATCATCTATAAGATCCAGTTTATCCTGCGCCTCTGAATGGAACCAGCCTTTCTCCCGGTAGTACCACGAGAGGTACTCCTGCTCGGTCTGCCCCGGGGTCGGGATCAGGAGCGCCCGTGTTTTTCCCAGTTCGGCAAGTTCCATTAAGGTCGTGTATCCCGAACGGCAGATCACGCACTTTGCCCGGTTCATCAGCTCGGCTTTCACCTCGGTCGGGACATAGGGTATACAGGTCCAGTCCCCGCGCCGGAACGCGGCCTTCGATCCTTGCGGATTCCCAAGCAGTACCACACCGGAGCCATTGAGCTCCCCGATCCGTGCAAGGATGATCTTTTCGAGGATTGTTCGCTGCGGTTCCGGCCCAGAGATGATGACAAGATAATCGAGATCCTGCGTGCAGGCCATCTGACTGGTACCGGAAAGGATGCCTGAGAAAAAAACCCGGTCCCGGGCCACATCTGTCTGGGGCCGGGAAAGCTTGCCCGCAAGAGAGAGGGGGCCCGGGGGATTGTCAGGCACGATGATCCGGTTATACTGCTCGTGGAGGAACATGTTTGCCGGGATGGCAAGGATCTCGGCCGGCCAGTACAGGAGCGGGAGGTGGTAGTGGAGCTGGTGGGAGATAAAAATCGAGGGGACCTGGGATGAGAAGACCCCCAGCCGGTTATCGCTGATGACAAGATCATAGTGATCCTTTGCGAGAATCGCATCCAGCGTTGCGTGCTCGCGGGCGACTGCCTTGAGCATGAAGGGCAGGCATGCACAGAACCGGGGAACAAAGAGATGGCCGGAGCTGAACGGAACCGGGTAATCCGGGTACTCTATCGTAGGAGCGTCCGGGAATTCCTGCCTGAGGACCGCAAGGGCGTTCCCGCACGCGGCGATAGTCACCTCGTGACCGTGAGCATGGAGGGTCCGGATCACCGGGATGTCGCGCATGGCATGGCCGAGTCCCCAGTTCAGCGGTGATACCAGCACGTGCGCCATCAGATACTTCCCTGAATTATCATTGCCCTCATAAAGTATATTGAGGTGACGTGCCGGGAGTGTCCGGGCAGGGCAGCATGATCGCCCGGGCCTCTTTACTTTAGAGCGCAAGCATCCGTTCGTTCTCACGAAGCCAGCGCCGGTGCTGCTCGTAATCCGGCATGGCTTTTTCGACTTTCTTCCAGAAACGGTCCGAGTGATCCGGCTGGCGCAGGTGGACCAGCTCGTGGATGATAACATAATCGATAACTTCGGGAGGGGCAAGGACAAGCCTCCATGAGAACGAGAGAGTCCCGG
>Ga0371490_1000837_pt1 | contig 18136 bp, 14 predicted proteins | sample MB2SIPfraction_FD_207959 | JGI IMG/M metagenome (GOLD analysis project Ga0371490, IMG submission 207959) | Lab enriched peat soil microbial communities from McLean, Ithaca, NY, United States - MB28FN SIP fraction | ecosystem: Environmental > Terrestrial > Soil > Wetlands > Peat | place: USA... | reverse complement strand
TTAGTCCGCTGCTCTTGGGAAACCAATTCAACTGAAGAGTAGTAGCCGTGACATTTTGTAAACCAGGGAGATAGATAGGCGCCTTCCGTTGTTCACGAGTAAACGCGCCGTTGACCTCGAAATCCTTGCCGATGCGTTTGACGACCTGCAAGCTGAAATCGTTCAGCGTGGTTCCGCCGGGGATGAAGTCCTTTGAAGCCTTTTGATTGCGCGCGCTAGCTTGAATCCACTCATTGCCACTCAGATGATAAGTGATCCAGCCCTGGCCGCCTTTGTCTTCGCGGCCAGCCCAGTCGCCGAAGAGCTGGCCCTGGTTGGTGTACCCCTGAGGCTGCAATCCCTCCCAGTACTGGTAGCGACCGCCAATGCTGCCCAGGTAGGAGGCGGTGCTCGGGACGGAGGAATCCGTGTCGACGCCTTCGACGCGCAGGTCCAGCTTGGGAATGCCGGGAATGTGAGAGAGGTAGAGCCCCGGCCTGAAGGCACCGTGCAGTGGTTTGGCGATGGGACTGGGGGCGTCGTGCGCCTCCATATCGGCGTAAAGCGTGAGCCAGTTGTGCAGATAAGGCAGCCGGTAATTGAAATCGAAGGCGCTAAAGCGCGCGCCAGGATCATGCCTGCTGTTCTTCACTGCATAATAGCTAGAATTGGTGCTAAAAAAGCTTTTCAAAAAAGTGCCAAGGGTGATGGGTACGTGCCCTTTTCCTCCCCAGATCACGGTTCGTGCGAAACCGAACTCGAGGTCGCGCGTGGGCTTGAAACTGAATTTTTCAACGTGCACCCAAGGGTTGCCGGGGTCGATCACATTCGGCACGGTCGGCGAGGGATTGGCCTCATACGCAGGATTCGGCACATAGGTATGGCCCTGCAGCGCCCCGACCAGAAACTCATAGCGGAAAAGACCGGTGATGCGGCTGAGCATGGGAATGTAGAGCGGTTCGGTGCGATTAATGTGAAATGCGTAGATGCCTTCAGCATTGTTGGAGTAGGCCATGGCGCTCCCTTGCCCGGGGCCGAGCCATTCATCCTGTTTGCCGAAGGAGAATTCGTGGTTACCCACATGGGTAGAGACATACGCCTCGATCAATCGCCCTTGCCTAGTCGCGCGGATGGGGCCGAGCGGAATCGTCGCCAGATTGTACGGCAGACCGGTGGCAGGGTTGGCAGGAATCCCGTCGATATTGGAAAGAGTCTGGGCCAACGCATCCGAGTAGCCAGCGGCGGAAGACGCACCCTGAAACTCGCCGCGAACGTAGAGAAGGAACCGCCCTGCCGTGGCGTAGCCGCTGGCGCCGGTGTAGTTGTTGACGCCGTTTTCGTAGGGCCGGCCATAATCGTTCACGATGGTTGAACCCAGATGGAAGCTGTCGCGCAGCGGGGTGCCGGTTAGCACTCGGGAGATGGAATAAATCGACTCGATATGCAGATTCTCTTCCTTGAGAAGGCAGTGCTGCGTAGGGCTGTAACGCAGCTCTTTGACCAGGGAGTCGTAGATCTTCTGCGCTTCGTCGATCGTGCCGGTGTCGTAGTTGTGAGCGTCGTCGATAATCTCGGCGGATTGATCGAGCATTTGGCCAATGCTGGCGCGAGTCCAAGGGCGTTCGCCGATGTAAACCGAATGCAGATAGCCCATCGAATAGAGACGGAGCACAGCCGGGTAGATCCAACTATCAACGGGAACAAAGGCGCTGTCTGTCCGCTCCGATGCGCAGGGAACACTTGCCGAAGAGGCCGGCTTAGAGTGGGAGTCGCTTTGTGCAAATCCGCTCTGGCAAACAGCGGCCAGAAATCCCGCGGAAAGAAGAAATGCTCTCCTTGTCCAAATGCCACTGAACGGGCTTTTCCTATGCATACAACCTCACTGAACCAATGGAATCGCGAACTTCTGGAGGGTGCGCGTTGACACAACCGCTCCCTGCCGAAACCCCGGACTGGCAGGGAGCGTATGTACATTACTTCAGCAGCGAGATGGTCGCCGCGCCCATGGCGAGCTGGGAGAACATCTGGGTCCACTCTAGGAAGTTCTTCAGGCTGAGGTTGGGAGCGAAGTTCTTATCCGGCACAATGATCGTATCGCCCGGAAAAAGCTTTGCGTGCTTGAAGGAATCATGCCAAAGATCCGATGAGGAGTCGCGGTTGAGAACTGAGCCATCCGCTCGGATGATATAGGCTCTTTTCGCATCAGCGCTGCGATCCGGGCCGCCAGCCAGCTGCAGATATTTGTTGACTGTTTCTCCAGAACGATAGAGGAAGGTGTTCTGGTCGTAGACCGCACCGACGATATTGACGGTAGCGGGAATCGAAGGCACGATGAAGCGATCGCCGTTTTCGAGTGCCATCGCAGGAAGATCGTCGATGGCGTTGCTCGTTGGTGGGATCTTCAATACCACGCGGCCGGTGGCGCGAATCTTTTTCAATTGTTCGAGGAATTCGGTTTGTACGGTGGTATTGGTGGCCTGCCCACCTCCCTGACCGGACAAAGATGCATAGTTGGCAAAGGCAATAGTGCTGCGTGAGGTGTCCAGCTGCAGGGCACGTACATATTCATCGATACGCTGCTGCTGCAGAATGCGCGTAGACTCCCGATCGAACTCCGAAGCATACAGATAAGCCTTCGAGGTCAGCCCACCAGCGCGGCGCAGAACGTCGCGCAGGGTTTCGTTCGGCTGTACGCTGTAGGTGCCAGCGTGAACGACCTCACCCTCAAGGGTAATGTACTTGGTTTGCTGTTCGATAGGAACATGAATGTCGTTTTGCGAAAAGATCGTTACCGTGTCGCCCGCTTCCAACGCAAGATCTTGACTGCTGTCATGTTGCAGAACCAACTTGCCAAGATCGAAAGGAATCAGCGATGTCTTGAGCGAAGCGGGATCAACACGCTCGATGACCGCATAATCCCAGTCGAGTTCGGGCGCTACAATGCGAACCGTATTCTTCTTGACGATTGGCTGACCTGTGGCAGGATCGGTTTCCGACGCAGCTTGACTCTGCACAGCGATCGATGCATGGCTGGCGCTTTGATCTGCTGAAGGCAGATTGCGGCCCTGAGGATTCGGATTGCCGCTCTGCGGATTCGGGTTGCCTGAGATCTCATCGTGCAAGGTATTGAGCAGCGGGTCCGCGTTGGCGACCTGCGGCTCAAAGTCCGGCGAGGCCAGACCAAGATGATTGCGTCTCCACCAATAATCGCGGCTCATCAGAGCATCGCGATCAGGAAGCAGATCGCTCAGATGCATGTTTTCGTTCCAGCCGTAACGGCCGGCATTGGCGACGCTGCCGCGCAACGTCACAGTTTTACGATAAGAAGGAACGATGGAGAAGACGCGCACGATGTCCCCGTCTGCGAGAGGAGCGGCGAGCCCCGTAGCGTCGAGTGCGAATTCGACCGCGGTGCGCTGATTTTGCTCCGCGCGATCCAGCGAGACCCTGGTCTGCGCCGTCAAGGAGGTCGTCTTGCTAGCCATATCGATCAGATCGCCGATGGTCTCATGATCGCGCATCTCGTAAATGGCCGGGACCCGGATGCTGCCCATCGCGGCCACCTGTGGGCCAGCCGGAGGAATGAAGAGAACATCTTCGGCTTGCAGACGCACATCGCCCGATTTATCGCCGTGCAGGAGCAACGCGTAGAGGTCGAAGTCGACGACGGTCTTACCTTCTCGCTTGAGTTGAATGTGACGCAACGAGCCCTGCGGACTCGGGCCACCGCTGGCAAACAACGCATCGACCAGCGAACTCAAGGAGCTGATGGTGTACACACCCGGACGCCGCGCCTGGCCGGTCACATAAACCTGAATCGAACGGATTCGGCCGAGATCGGCGGAGAGATCGAAGCTGCGGAAGATGCGGCCAGTGGCGGCGCGCAAATGCTCATCGAGTTCAGCGAACTTGAGACCGGCGACGTGCACCGAGCCGACCTGGGGAAGAAAGATGTTGCCGGAGCGGTCGACACGCAGATTGCCGGTGTAGTTGATGCCCCCCCAGATGCGGACTCGCAGTTCGTCATCTGGCCCGATCACGTAGTCGGCGCTAGCTGGTTCCAGATTGCTGGGCTCAAAGCTAGCTGGAACGTTACGGAAAAGGTCGGCGCCATAGATATTGAGACGCTGACCGGTGGTAGCTGCCACAAATTTCTGGAACTCGGAGGGCGGGGCAGGCGGAAACTGCTGAGGCTGGCGGGGTGTTTGTGCCGTGGAAGTCAGATTGGCAGCGTCGGCCGACGAACCATTCTGTAGTTGGTTCGTCGAAGAGAGGTTGCGGCTACCACGCGAAGCCTCGCCTGCCGATATACCAGACCAATCGGTCGACGTGTCGCGGGGCTGATCTGCCGAATCCGAAGATTGGTCCTGGGTGCAGCTGGCTGGGTTAGCGGAACAGTCCTGCGCGGATGAAGACGTATCCCTGACAGGGGAAACTTCGGCAAATGACGTCGCGGATGCAGCCAGAAGGATAAGCGCGGCAGATACGGCAAAGCGAGTTCGCATGATCTTTATTTTCGGTTAGATACCGCGGGCAAGGCAAGATTTGCGTGTGAAATATGGCTCCTCTAGGGCGAAGTATGTCAAAGAAAGCAAAATGCGGTAGGGAAACACCCGATCGAGAAGATGTGGGCAGGCGAGAGCGTAACCGCGCGGCCCAGTTGGGTATACCGCCTGTTTGTTGAAATCGGGGGCATCCCACTCCGTTTGAACACCTGGCCGGCATGCGCCCGGCTTGGAGTCCCCTTCGCGGCTTACGAACAACAAAAACTCCATCCGGCGACGGAGGTCCGCCGGATGGAGCAAGCCCCTGCTTGGGGAATGGAGGCAACCAGCCGATGCCAGTTGCTTGCGTCCAGCCCTGACCCGGCCAATGGAGCACGGACCAGAACGGGATTCTGCTAGAAGTTGAACGACATCTGGAAGTCGATGGAGCGGTTGGCGGCCTGGGAACCGAAGAAACCGCCCGCCAGGGCCGTGGACTTTCCAAACAGGCTTGAAGTGAGTACGCCGTTCGGAGCCGCCATGTTCACGTTATTAAAGACGTTGTGCGCCATCACAGAAAAATTGAGCGCGTAACGGCGCGCCGTAGCCTGATCCAGACGTGGTGGTCCGCCGCTGCGGCTCAGGCCACCGGGTCCTAGGCCGCCGCCGCCCGGTCCACCTCCCGGCGGCGGTCCACCGGGGCCACCAGGTCCGCCACCTTGAGAGGCAGCCTGGCTCTTATCCACCTTGGGGCCGATGCCGATGGACTTGGAGACCCGCATATTCATGCTGAACTGGGCCGGGCCGGTGCCCATATTGATGGGAATACGAGCCGCATTCCAGGCCGGATCGAGGTCGAACGTGCCGTAGGCCGTGGCGACAGTATCGATGCTGGACGCGGTGGCGAAGGCCGGCCGGTCGTTGTACTGGTTATCGCCATTCAGGTCGTTGGGCAGGGTGATATTGAAGGGCGACCCGGCGTTGGCCACCAGCATCGGGCTGATGGAGATGCCGAAGGGGGCCGTGTAGTTGCCGCCCAGCAGGAAGCGCTGGCGGATATCGAAGCCGGCGCGGCCGTAATCGGCGCCGGGGTTGGTCTGGCTGGACGGGAAGTAACCGGCGCCGGAGGTATCAGACTTGGCCGAGCCCAGCATGTAGAAACCAAAGAGCGAAATCTTGCTGGCGCGCACGCTGTAGTTCATCATCAGCTGGTTCTGGTTGTACACACCGCCAGACTGGAACTGGTAGATGTTCTCGTTGATGCCGTTGGGCCGCGTGCCGGTCCCAGTGGTGGGGTTGTAAGTGGCAGCCTCAAAGGCGTTGATGTTGTCACTCAGGAACTGGTGCACGCCGTGGGAGTTGATATAGGTGGCCGAGAGAGTGACGGCCTTGCCGAACTGGTGCTCGACACCGATGGCGGCCTGCATGTTGACGTCGGCCTTGAGATTGGGCCCGAGTGTGTAGATGGTGGGTGCGGAGGTGCTGAGGGTAGCCAGCGTGGCCGCCGTGGGAATCGTGGCCGAGCCCTCGTAAAAACTGGGATTCTTGATGACGTACTGCTGCTGATTGACGCCGTTGTTGCGGATGGAGGTGAGTACGTTGGAGGCTGCAAAGCGATCGTAGAACCAACCGTAGCCGCCGCGGAGGACGGTCTTGGCCTGTTGGCCGTTCTTGGCTCCCGGCGCCCAGGCAAAGGACAGCCGCGGCGCCAGGTCGGCGTAATCGCCGAGAGAGCTTTGCGTCTCGTACCGCAGGCCGTAGCTGAGGGTCAGGTTCTGCTTGAGCTTGAAGTCGTCCTGCGCCCAGACGCCCAGATCCCAGTAGTTGACCAGTGCGGAGTTGTTGCCGGCCGTCACGGTGTACTGGCTGGGAGTGTGGGTCTTGTAGTTGTCCAGCGAGGTGTAGGTGAAGGCGCCGTTGAAGCCTGCGTCGGTGAAGCTGGCATCGCGGGTGGTGCGCAGGCGGCCGCCGAAGTTGAGCGCATGCGCGCCGATGCTCATCAGTGTGTAGTTCTGCAGCTCGAACTGGTCCTGATTGGTGCGGCTAAGCCCGGCGCCGGAACCGCCACCGTTGAAGCTGCCGCTGACGTTGATGGTGGGGGCGGAGTTGGCTGGCAGCTGATTGTTGCGGTCGCGGATGAACTGGAAGCGGGTCTCGTTGACGGTGTGGTCGTTGATGACCTGCGAGTCGCTAATCTGAATCAGGTTTTCCTGGTTGCGAACGTTGTAGGCCTGACTCTGGAGCGAGAGGCCGCTCACGCCGTCGCCGTCGTCACTCTGGCGGTTGTAGCTGTAGCGGACGGTGAGGGTGTTTTTCTGGCCCAGTTGGAAGTCGAAGCGGGGGCTGAAATCGAGCCGCGTTTGCGGATTGGCAACCGCAGCGGTGTAGTTGACGGAGTTGCCGCTGGCGTCCAGGATCTGGGCATTGACGATGGCGTTGGACTGATTGTCGCGGCGGAAGAGATTGGCAAACCAGGAAGAGGTTTTGGTCATCGGCCCGCCAGCGTTGGCCACCATGAAGGTCGAGTAGTAGGGTGGCTCGCTGGAAACGAAGGGGTTCAGCGAGTTCAGGGCCGAGTCGTTGCCGGAGAACATCAGGCTGCCGCGCAGTTTGTCGGTGCCGGGTTTGGTCAGGATCTCAATGCGGCCGTAGCCAAGCTTGTCGTATTGTGCGGAGAAGGGGTTCTGGTTGATACGGATCTCGCGAATGGAGCTTTTGGGCGGCAGCTGGCCGCCACTGAAGCCGTCAATGTAGATCTGGCCGCCGTTGGGGCCTGCCGCCGGACCGGCGAGCGCTGTAAGCTCGTTCTGCAGCTCGTCGGGATCGTCGGAGAGCGCGTCCAGATCCTTGCCCTTGATGACGATGGCGCCGGCGTTGTTGTCGGCGCTTACATCTAGACCCTGCGCCTGCGACTGGACCTGCACTTGCTGCACGTCGACGGGGAGCTTCAGGGTGATGTTCTTTGTCACTGCCCGGTCGGTGAAGATCTGCACATCCACCGGATCGAGCGGCGAGAAGCCTTCCGCCGTAACCGCAATTGTGTAGTGGCCGGGGGCCAGCTGCTCCACCGCATAGGCGCCGGTGGCCGTGCTGGTTGCCGAATGGTTGGCTCCATCCACGCCGGTGACCGTTACCGTAGCGGAAGAAATGACAGCTCCGCTAGGGTCGGTCACCGTGCCGTGGATGCTGCCCGTCTGGGCCAAGACGGGCAAGCTCGCAAACAGAGCAAGAAAGAGAAAAGCGGACCAGTGGAGCAACGTCCGGTAGGGAGTCTTCAGCGTCGTCATCGCGGTTCCTCGCAAAACTTACATTTCCAGTTCACTCCTTTGCGGGTTCGCGTGCGGTCACATTGGGTAAAGGCTTGTAACAAAACGTCATGACCTGCGTGACCATTTGTTACACTTCCGCTGCGCCGGTCCTTGCCGGACGGGCGTACCCTAATCAACGAGGAACAGCAGCGAGGAGCAACCCGGCATGATGGCAGCAACGCAGATGGACGAAACCCAGCTCACCGACATTCTGCTGATCGACGACGACACGGAGCTGGCGGCGATGCTGACCGAGTATCTGGGCCGCTTCAGCTTCCGGGTGACGGCGGTGCATCGCGGCGATCTGGGGCTGGCGGCGGCGCTGGAAAAGCCCTGGTCGCTGATCCTGCTGGACGTGATGCTGCCGGGCCTGGACGGCTTTGAGGTGCTGCGCCGGCTGCGCGCTTCCTCGGCGGTGAGCGTGTTGCTGTTGACCGCGCGAGGCGAGGATGTGGACCGGATTGTGGGGCTGGAGATCGGCGCTGACGACTACCTGCCGAAGCCCTTCAACCCACGCGAACTGCTGGCGCGGATGCGGGCCATTCTGCGCCGCTCGGCAAGCCTGCCCAAGCCGGAGCAGACGGTGCTGCGTGCCGATGGTCTGGAGCTGAATCGTGCGGCCCGCGCAGTAACGCTGAACGGCGCGCGGGTGGAGCTGACGGATGTGGAGTTCGCCCTGCTGGAGGTGCTGATGGGCTCGCCAGGCAAGGTGGTTTCGCGCGAGGAGATGTCGGAGACGGTGCTGGGGCGCAAGTTCCATCCCTTTGATCGCAGCCTGGACATGCATGTGAGCCGGCTGCGCCGCAAGCTGGCGGATGCGGGTGGTAGCGAGGAGCAGGTGAAGACCATCCGCGGCACCGGCTACCAACTGGCAGTTAACTTTGAATCCAACCCAGCCGGCGACTGACGGCAAGGAGAAACAACGTGCGCGGGCTGTTTTTCAAGATCTTCATCATCTTATGGATTGCGCAGAGTTTGATCTTTGTGATCTCGACGGCGCTGATTGTGCGCCATCACTTCGAGAGTCCCGACATTCTCTTCGACACCATCAATACCGGGTTGCGCAACAACGCACGCGACGCGGTGGCGGCCTATGAACAGGGCGGCTGTGCTGCGTTTACGAAGTTTGGCGCAGCGCTCGGGCAGACGGTCGCGCTCACCGATGCGGCAGGTGCGAATCTTTGCTGGCCGCAGGGCATGACGCGGCCTACGCACCTGGAGGCCGGCGCACCGCAGCCGCCCGATCGCCGCAACGACCATCCCGATCATCCTTATGGCATGCAGATCGGCGAGCAGTATGTATGGGTGGTTCCGTTCAACTCAGCCGGTGGCCATCGCTACATCTTCCTGCTCAGCCGCCCGCACCATCCCTGGAAGCCGAGTCTGTTTCACGATCTGGAGCGCTTCTCGTCGCCGCAGTTGCCAGTGGCCATTGTGATTGGCGGGCTCACCACGTTTGTGCTGGTGCTGTTGATCACCCGTCCCGTGGTGCAGTTGCGGCGCGCGGCGCGCTCGCTCTCCACAGGCAAGCTGAGCACCCGTGTGAAGCTGGGCAAAGCTGCCGGCATCTTCTTTGCCGGCGATGAGATTGAGGCCTTGATGCACGACTTCAATCACATGGCGGAGCGGCTGGAGCAGCTGGTGGCCGCGCAGAAGCTGCTGTTGCGCGACGTGTCGCATGAGCTGCGCTCGCCCTTGGCGCGGCTGAGTGTGGGTCTGGAGCTGGCGCGGGAAGACGCCGGCACGGTGATGGTGGCGCATCTGGATCGCATCGAGCGCGAGACCGAGCGGCTGAATCAGTTGATCGGCCAGCTGTTGACCCTCTCTTCCATGGAGGCTCTGGAGCGGCAGAAGCACTTCCGCAAGTTAAGCCTGAATCAGCTGATCGAGAAGATGGTTCCCGACGCGGAGTTCGAGGCGCGCCAGCGGGAGTGCACGATTGGCTTCACGGCCGAAGCCGAATGTGCGGTGGAGGGTAATGAGGAGCTGCTCTATCGCGCCGTGGAGAACGTGGTGCGCAACGCCATCCGCTATACCGCTTCAGGCACCGCGGTGGAGATTGCCCTGCGCCCCATTACGCTGCGCGGTGTGGCCATGGCGGAGATTGCGGTAAGCGATCGCGGACCGGGAATTCCGGAAGGCCAATTGGAGGCCATCTTCCGCCCTTTCTACCGCGTGGACGATGCGCGCAGTCCTGATACCGGCGGCTTTGGCGTGGGACTGGCTATTGCCGAACGTGCCGTGCGCCTGCATGGCGGCGAGCTGGTGGCCGAGAATCGTCCCGACGGCGGCGCTACGCTCAGGCTACGGATTGCGGCGGTGAAGGAGTAGCTAGCAAGCGCCGGCCGTCTCGTCGAGGGCATACAGCTTGTGCTTCCGACGCCTCACAGAAAACAACGGCGGCATCCGCATTGCGCGGATGCCGCCGTTTGTTTGCGCTGAACCCGATCGAATCGAAGAAAAATCACTTGTTGGCATTCTGGGCGATGAGCATGGACTCCATCAGCTGCTGCGAAACGTCTTTGACCGACGAGGGCGAGTGGGTGAGGAAGAGTGTGCTGGTCTTGTCGTTTTCGCCAATGGACTTGAGGGTGTCGAAGTACTGCGTCACCAGCACCAGCTGCATCACCTCCACCGCCGAAGCGCCACCGACGGCCTTCTGGAAGCCTTCGACAGAGGTCTGCAGGCCCTCGATGATGGCCTTGCGCTGGTTGGCGATGCCCTGGCCCTGCAGGGCTTTGCTCTCCGCTTCGGCCTCAGCCTTCTTCACCACCAGAATCTTCTCCGCTTCGCCGCGAGCGGTGGCGGCCACCTGCTCGCGCTGAGCGGCGTTGATGTCGTTCATGGCCGACTTCACCTTCTGGTCGGGAACAATGTCGGTGACCAGCACGTTGACGATCTCGTAGCCAAAGGCGGCCATGTCGGCGTCGAGCTCGCTTTTGACGGCGGCGGCAATGGAGCTCTGGGAGGCAAAGACCTCGTCCAGCGTCATCCCCGGCACGTGGCCCAGAATCACCTGCTCCACGTAGCTCTTGATCTGCGCCACCGGGTCGGAAAGCTTGTAGAACGCATCGTAGACCTTCTCCGGTCGCACCCGGTTCTGCACGCTGATGGGGATGGTGACAAAGACGTTGTCCTTGGTCTTGGTCTCCATGGTTAGGGTGATCTGGTTGACGCGCAGGCTAACCAAGCCGGTGACTGCGTCGAAGTACGGCATCTTCCAGTTCAGCCCTGCATCGGCCACGCGCAGAAACTTGCCAAAGCGCGTGATGATGGCTACGTTGGCGGTTTGCACGGTAAAGAAGCTGCCCAGAATCAGGGTCAGCAGGATGATGGCGGCAACGGCCAGCAGGCCGAGAAAGACGACGTCCATAGAACTCCTCCGCTGCTTGTTTAGGAAAGCCTCCGCGATTCTATCAGGGGCCGGTTGACGTGGAGTGAGCGAAATGAGCGGGCAGGATGTTACCTTACCCGGGAAAATGCAAAATAAACGGTGCAAAACCACGCAATCCGGCTTACACTGGCGGTGAAATTTGCGTGGGTCCTATGCCTGTTGCTCTGTTGACGCTGGAAATCCGCATCGAGCATGCCCAGTCTCTGAAGGACCGCCGGCAGGTGGTGCGCTCGGTAAAAGATCAGCTTCGCCAGTCCTTCAACATCTCCATTGCGGAGATGGATGAGGCGGTCGCCTGGAACGCAGCCACTTTCGGGGTAGTAGCGGTTTCGCGCTCGCGCGATTATCTCCACGGGCTGGTGGAAGAGGTAGAGCGCGCTGCCCGGCGCATGCTGAACGAGCTGGGCGCGGAGCTGATCGACTCCTTCTGGGAGTATCTAGAAAGCTAACCGGAATCTGGTTGCAACGGCAAGATAAGCATAGGTATTTCCTGTCCTGTATCTGTAAATCACCTTTGCCGGCCGTGGAATCCTGTAACAACCCCGGGTGCGCCGGCAGACTCGAAGCTCCCGATCCGTTCGTATCTCAAATGAGCCCGTGCGCTCCGGTGGGGCGCCGGCAAGGAGAAACCATGTTACAAACTTCTCCGGTTTCCACGAGTCCGATCGATGCGTGGAATATTTTTTTGCTCTGCATGGTGGCGTTAAGCGTGGCTACCGAGCGCGTGACCGAGATGGTGAAGCAGTGGATTGGCCCCACCCTGAGCGGCTGGCTCAGCGCGGAGCACTACACCGGGGCGGTGCAGTTCATCGCCATCCTCAGCGGCATTTTTGTGACCGCGCTGAGCGGCCGCAACCCGCTGGGGATTCCGGAGTTCGAGGCCTTCAAGTGGGGCAAGCCGGAAAACTGGCTGGCGTGGGTGGTAACCGGCATCCTGGTCAGCGGTGGATCGGCCTTCTGGAACCACCTGCTCGATATTCTGCAGGCCGCCAAGGTAGCCAAGGAACAGGCGCTGCAGCTGGCTCCTGCGGCTCCCAGCCCGGCGCCAACCGACGGCAACTAAGAATCCTGAACGGGCCGGGAGCGATCCCGGCCCTTTGTTGTGTTGGGGAGGCTACTCGGGCTGCTTGCCGTGGATGATCATCCAGTTGACGCCAAAGCGGTCGCGCAGCATGGCAAAACGATGCGCGAAGAAGGTTTCCGCGATGGGCATGAAGACCTGTCCTCCCTCGGTAAGCGCGGCGTAGATGCGCTCGGCCTCTTCGTTGCTGTCGACGGAGAGAGTGAGGTAAGCAGAGCGCATGGGCTCGGTGTGGCCAAGTGGGCCGTCGCTGGCGAAGAGCACGCCATCGCCAATCTGGATGCGGGCGTGCATCACGGCGTTCTCCATGCCAGGCGGGGTCTTTTCCGGTTCCGGGCTCTGGGAATGGGTCATCTTCATCAGGGTCTTGGCGCCCAGATGCTGCTCGTAATAGGCCAGCGCCTCAGCGCAACAGCCGGCAAAGTTTACGTAGGCATTGAACTTCATCGTCTCGGTTTTCCTTTCGGGGAATTCTAGGGAGAACGGAACGGTGGAATCAGAGGCGTGGGATCGCGCTGTTCCCAACGCCGGTAGGTTTCAGCCAGCACGGCCGCACGGTTTTCCGCCATCTGCTCGATCAGGTTGCAGGGTGCGGCGGTTTGCTCGTGCCGAGCGGCCCAGATCAGCAGTTCCAGCAACACCGGCGCCAGGGCAATGCCTTTTTGTGTGAGCCGGTAATGCAGGCTCCGGCCATCGGTCGTGGAGGGCGAGGCCTCAACCAAGCCTGCAGCCTGCAGCTTGCGCAGCCGGTCGCTGAGGACGTTGGTGGCAATGCCTTCGCCGGTGGACCGAAACTCGTGAAAGGTCCGATAGCCGCGCACCATCATGTCGCGCACCAGCAGCAACGACCAGCGATCGCCCAGGATGTCGAGCGAAACGCTGACCGGGCATCCGGAGCGCCGCTTTGTGCGCGCTTGCTTGGGCACACGAAACACAATACAAAGATCACTTGCAATCCGCAAGTGAATAGATTGTGATACCGCTGGCCGGCCATTCTGAGCCCTTTTCGGTGGAAACTGAGATGCCAGAGTGCAAGTTCATGCGGTCAGAGAGCGGGTGCAGCATCCCGGGGCCATGGCGCGCCGCTGCAGATGAAGAAGCTCGAGATTGCGGTCCCGGAGCAGGCGGCCAAGGGCAGCTGAACACGGGTACTCCGTTCCTGCCGGTGCATCTCCTCAAAAAAGTCCGAAAAGGAGTTAGAAGCCAGCACTGCGCGGTGGTTGGAGAGCGGAGTCAGCTTCCCACCCTTCCGCTAAAAAGCTGCAGAAGGATGGGCACCCAGTTCAACTGCCTCGGTCACACTGCTTGCTGTTGCAATGGGCGTTTCGGGAGTGATCCGCTCTTTTGCGAGTAACCCACACTGGATGAGCGTTTAGGGCTGATAGCGTCAGCCGAGTATTCTGCGGCTACGGACCGGCGAACTCTGGCCGACTTGTGAAAACCGATGTCGGCCTGTCAGTAAGCCACGTGGTGCAGTCCATCGGGCTGACGCAATTTTGGCTCGGGGGCATTACACTTTCTGCATGTCAGATATCCAGAAGTCCTCCGCACCGTGGTTGTTTGTTCGAGACAGTCGCAAAGCTGTCCAGTTCTACATCGATGCGTTTGGTGCCGTCGAGACATATCGGCATGAAGGCCAGGAAGGCATCGTTGCACGGCTGTCCATCGGCAACTCCGAGTTTTGGGTGAGCGATGAATCTCCAGAGCATGGAAACTTCAGTCCAGAGACTCTCAAAGGAACATCCTTCCGTATTCTTATTACTGACCCCACTCCGGATACGTCATTTGCACGGGCGTGCGCGGCCGGCGCTGAAGTTGTCCACGCAGTTGTGGAGGGCCACGGCTGGCGGGTTGGCCGTATCGTGGACCCCTTCGGTCACCACTGGGAAATCGGTCGACAGATCTGACGAGCAGGCATTGCAGTGAGTACCGGGAAACGCCGCCAAGCCGGTAATTCCCTTCGACCGGCTGAAAATGCAAAAAATCAGGCCAAATTCCACCAGAATGCGACTCTTTTCGCAATGTTTTTCAGCTATTTTGATAGCTTTTGCCAACTTGTAAATAGAGATATACGCCGCTTTTGTGGCTCTATAAGTAGTCCTTTTGTAGGTATCGAATTCGGCGGGTGCCATAAGTCTCGATTTTGAGACCTGGAAAAGCTCAAAAGCCTCCGCCAACAAGGATTACTCCCGAAAGTCACCTTCGCTTCACCGAATCAAACAAAGGAAAAGAAGGCGGACCTACGCGCGGGGTGCGGGCTCCGCCGCCAGCGCGCGGGAGCCGGCCACCACGTGGTTGAAGACAGCTTCCACATAGGCTTCGTCGATGGGCTCGTGGCGGATGAGCAGCCGCGCCAGCAGGGGACCGAAGATGGAGTCTTTAAAGATCTGGATGTCCAGATTGGCCGGAAGCGATCCCTCTTCGATGGCCAGCTCCGTCACCTTGCGAATCTCGCGATTGCGCGGGGCATAGATCTGGTCGATGAACTCCTGGCGCAGGGTCTCGTTGTCCTGAATAGCGGTGAATAGCCGCGCCACCACCTTGCCGTTCTTGCCCATGAAGGAGCGGCCCACCTGGAGCACGTAGTCGAGCAAACGCTCCAGCGGCTTGCCGTCCTCGCGCAACACCACGTCGTTGCCGCAGTGGAAGAGCAAAGCCTCCAGCAGCAAAGCTTCCTTGGTGGTCCACCAGCGGTAGACGGTGGCGGTGCTGACGCCTGCCTTCTGCGCAATGTGGATGGTGGAGATCTCGGCGATGGGCTTCTCTTCCAGAAAGCTGAAGGCGCTGTCGAGGATGGCTTTGCGCGCGGCCTCGCTGCGCGGCCGGCCGGCCTGTCGCTTGGCGTCGTTCTCGGATTGGCAGCACTTGAAGATCATTCCTAGCCAAAACCAGTTTAACTGGAATCAATATTCAAAACAATGTGTTTCGTTTTAGAATTTAAAAAGTACTGAGGTGAACCTTGACGGCCGAGAATCCGAGCCCGATCTGGAAGCCAAAACATAATCCGTGGCTGCTTTCGGTCGTGGTAGCGTTGGCTGCTTTTATGGAGGTGTTGGACACCTCCATCTGCAACGTGGCCCTGCCCCATATTGCCGGCTCCATGGGCTTCAGCATGAGCGAGGGTACGTGGGTGCTGACCACCTACCTGGTGGCCAACGCCATCGTTTTGCCCATCACTGGCTGGATCTCCAGTGCTATCGGTCGCAAGCGGTTTTTTCTCTTCTGCATTATCGTGTTTACCGTCTGCTCGCTGCTGTGCGGGCTGGCTCCGAACATTGGCATGTTGTTGCTGGCGCGGGCCTTGCAGGGGGCCAGCGGCGGCGGCATGCAGCCCATGGCGCAGGCCATCATGGCCGATTCGGTTCCGCCCAAGCAGCGCGGCCTGGCCTTTGCCCTGTTCGGCGTGACGGCGGTCGTAGCCCCGGCGCTGGGGCCCACGCTGGGCGGATGGATTACCGATAATTACACCTGGCGCTGGATCTTTTTCATCAACATTCCGGTGGGAATGCTGGCTCTTGCGCTGATCTATCAATTGGTTGAGGACCCGCCATTCCTGCGCCGCTTCCGGCCGGGCCAGATGCGGCTGGACACGACGGGGCTGGCGCTGCTGGTGGTAGGCATAGGCGCGCTGCAGGTCCTGCTGGACAAGGGCCAGGAAGACGACTGGTTGGCCTCGCGCTTTATTACCACGCTGGTGGTGATGGCGGTGGTCTGCCTGACTTCGCTGGCTTGGTGGGAGTGGCGGCACAGGCATCCGCTGGTGGATGTGCACCTGTTCCGGAACGTCAACTTTGCCAGCTCCAGCGTGGTGATGTTCGTGGCAGGCACCACGATGTTCTCGTCCAGCATTCTGATGCCGCAGTTTCTGCAGACCATGGCCGGCTACACCGCTGTAGATGCGGGCATGGTGGTTTCAGCCGGGGCTCTGGTGGTGCTGTTCATGCTGCCCATTGCCGGAGTGCTGACGACCAAGGTGCCGATCAAATACATCATGGCTTTCGGGTGGCTCTTGTCGGCCATGGGACTGTTCCTGTCAGCGCGCATCCACACCCTGCAGCTGAGCTTTGGCTATGCCTGCATGATGATGGTGATGCAGTTTGCGCCCATCGCCTTCATCTTTATCTCGGCAACCACGGCCAGCTACTTCGGGGTGCCCAAAGACCGATCCGATTCCGTCTCCGGCCTGGCCAACTTCATGCGCAATCTGGGTTCGAGTGTGGGGACCTCGCTGATCCAGACGATCCTGGCGCGACGGACGCAGTTCCATCTGGCGCGGCTTTCTGAGCACGCCGTGTCCTCCGATGCCAGCTTCCAGTTCAACGTGGCCGCCATGGCGCAGGGGATGGGCGGGGCAGGATTGTCGCCGGGCTCCGGGGTTGGCGCGGCGCTGGGCAGGGTTTACATGATCTTCCAGATGCAGTCCATGACCCTGTCCTATGTGGACGCCTACATGTTCATGGCGGTTTGCTCCTCGGCCATGTTCTTCCTCTCCCTGCTGATCAAGAAGAACGACCCGCACCATACGGAGATGGCGGTGGGACACTAAGGGCAGGGAACGAGGGACTAAGGGACTCGGGACAGAGGGACTTTGTGATTTGGTAAGGGGAAGATCGAGGTGGGATTTTCCCGTCCCATCCCGGTTCCGTACACTTTCAACCCCCAGAAGTGGTCCGGGGGCCAGTTTTCCGCCGTGACCTCTGCTATATTTAAGCGTTTACTCTCCCCATCAGGAGGATGGCCATGCCGGAACACAGAGCGAGAAAACATCATCAGGACCGAGTGGCCGAAACCCTGCGCGAAGAAATCGGCGCCATGATCGAAGGCGAGCTTTCCGATCCCCGCATTGACTTTTGCCATGTGACCGAGGTGGTGCTGAACGCGGGCGGCAAGTCGGCGCATGTGTACATTGCAGTGGACTCGAATGCGCCCGATATCGAACTGCGCGAGGAGAACACCGTGGCCGGACTTGAGGCGGCTAAGGGTTTTATTCGCTATGAGTTGAAGGAGCGCATGGGAGTGCGGCACGTGCCCGAGATGAGCTTTCTGGTGGACCGCTCCGGACGCTACCAGGCGCGCATCGACGAGCTGATGACGCGCTCGCGGCGGCGCCACAAGCGGCTGGCCGGGGCCAGTCCGGCTGAAGCCTGAGCGGTTTTGCAGGATGCGGGAAACCGCGGTAACTCCCTGCGGTTTTGCCTGGAGCTCAAGAAAATCTGTTAGCCTGTTCCCTGTCGATTGGATTTGGATACAGATGGGGACTGGCATCTCCGTGCGTCCCTGGTACGGAGCCTGGCAGGCTGTATTGTGTAGATTGAGACAGAAGCGTTGTGCGATTTCCTTCCATAGGGTTGCCCAGCGCAAGGGGAGTTACAGAAAGTGGAAATCACCGCAGAACCGAACGGCTCCGAGCCTCCAAAGAGGTGGATCGAGCGCCTTCCATCCTGGGCAACCGGTTGTGAAGTCACGGTTTTTCTGCTCTTTACCATCTTCTTTCTGACCTATGGTCTGACCCCGCTGCTGGGCGGATCGGGCTTGGGACTGGTGGGCGCCGACGAGCCGCGCTACGCGCAGATTGCCCATGAGATGCTGGACCGCTTTGACCACGCGGACTCCATCAAGGGCAAGCTCTCGGCCTGCGTGACCCCTTATCTCTACGGCAAACCGTGGCTGGAAAAGCCGGCGCTCTACTACTGGCGGGCCATGTTCCTGTTCCAGGACTTCGGGGTACACGACTGGAGTTCGCGGCTGCCTTCCACCACCTTTGCCTTCATCATGGTGGGGCTGATCTACCTGCACATGCGGCGCTTCCGGCCCGGGGGCCATATGGATGCCGCACTGATCACGGTGGCCTGCATCGGCGTCATCGGCTTTGCGCGCGGTGCGTCGACGG
>Ga0371490_1000835_pt1 | contig 18192 bp, 15 predicted proteins | sample MB2SIPfraction_FD_207959 | JGI IMG/M metagenome (GOLD analysis project Ga0371490, IMG submission 207959) | Lab enriched peat soil microbial communities from McLean, Ithaca, NY, United States - MB28FN SIP fraction | ecosystem: Environmental > Terrestrial > Soil > Wetlands > Peat | place: USA... | reverse complement strand
CTCCGCGCAAGCTTGCGCTTGCGCGGAAGTGTAAAGCATGTCCAGAGACAATGTGTAAAGGATGTCATGAAACTGAACAGCGAGGGACCTGGGGCACCCAGATTATTGGTACCCAGATTATTGATGTTTGTCAGATTTCCAGAATTACCGGCATAATCATCGGCCTGCGTCCGGTGGTTTTCTGGATGAGGCGTTTAAGTTCGGCGCGAACTTTTTCCTTGACCATGCCGTAGTCGGCTTTCTGCTCGGTGCTCAAGCCGTCGAGGGTTTTGAGAACGAGTTCACGAGCCTGCTCGGTGATATCCGCGCCGCCGAAGCCACGCATCACCACCTCGGGCGATTGCTCCACCTTGCCGGTGCGCTTGTTGATGGCCAGCAAGGCGATCACGATGCCGTCTTCGGAGAGAATGCGGCGGTCGCGCAACACCAGTTCCTCCACCACATCGCTGGAGGAGCCGGAGTCGATGAGGATGCGCCCAGTGGTGACCTTGTCGTGCTTGCGGACTTCCTTCTTGTCCAGCTCCAGCACGTCGCCGTCTTCAATCACCATGGCGTGCTCCACGGCGCCGGTCTCCATGGCGATCTGCGCGTGACGGCGCAGGTTGCCGTAGTTGCCGTGAACGGGAATGAAGTACTTGGGCCGGACCAGGTTGATGAGCAGGCGCATCTCTTCCTGCGAGCCGTGGCCGCTGACGTGGATCAGCCCGTTGGAGCCGTTGTCGTAGATGACGTTGGCGTCGCGGCGATAGAGGTGATCGATGACGCGGAAGATGCTCTTCTCGTTGCCGGGAATGATGCGCGAGCTGAGGACGACGGTGTCGCCGGCGTCGACGTGGGCGTGCTTGTGGTTGTCCACGGCGGCGCGGCTCAGGGCGCTCATCGGCTCGCCCTGCGTGCCGCTGATGAGCAGCATCAACTGCTCGGGCGGGTAGTCGCGCATCTGGCCGGGATTGATGATGAGCCCCTGGGGAACTTCGATGTGGCCCAGGTCCTGCGCGATCTCGGTCGACTCCATCATGGAGCGGCCGATGACGGCTACCTTGCGCCCATGCGCGCGCGCCAGGTCAAGAGCGATGCGGATGCGATAGATGGACGAGGAGAAGCAACTGAAGAAGAGCTTCTTTTTGGTGCGCGCAAAAATCTCATCGAGCCGGGGAATGACCGCCGCTTCGCCGGGCGTGTAGCCGGAACGCTCGACGTTGGTCGAATCCTGCAAGAGGGCCAGCACGCCGCGCTTGCCGTACTCGGCAAAGGCGTGCAGGTCGAAGAGTTTGCCGTCCAGCGGCGAGAGGTCGATCTTGAAGTCGCCGGTGTGAATGACGATCCCGACTGGAGTCTCGATGGCCAGCGAAACGGCGTCCACCAGCGAGTGGGTTACGTGAATCGGCTCGATGGTGAAGGGGCCGATAGTGAACTTTTCCCTGGGCACGATCTCCACCAGCTCGGTCTCGTCGAGCAGTTGGTTCTCTTCCAGGTTGCCTTCGACGTAGGCCAGGGTGAACTCGGTGGCGTAGACGGGAACCTTGATCTCACTCAGAATCCAGGCCAGGCCGCCGATGTGATCCATGTGGCCGTGGGTGAGGATGATGGCACGGACATGCGCCTTGTTTTCCACCAGGTAGCTGATATCGGGAACCACGATATCCACTCCCAGCAACTCCGATTCCGGGAACATCAGCCCGGCGTCGATCACGATAATGTCGTCTTCCCAACGGAGCGCGAGGCAGTTCATGCCGAACTCGCCGAGTCCGCCCAGAGGAATTATTTTCAGCTTTTTTGTCTGCATCTGTCTGATTCGATGCTAACACCCGTGGGCTTCGGGAGTTGGCTTATACTGCTCAGTTGCTCCGGCCTCAGGTCTCAGAAGCGAGGTCCGGCGCGTCCGCAGACCAGATTGTCCGCCAGCTATTTCGGCTCGTTCCACGCGGCCAGAATCGAATCGACACCCGTGGCTTTGAGATGCGCCACGAACTCCTTATCGGAGTGTTCCAGGTGCAGGAACAGCCAGTCCTTGAGCTGATCCAACACCTCCAGATCGGCGGCCGATTCATTGGCGCGGCGGAAGCGCGCCTGCAAATTCAGAACCTGCCTGACCTTTTCCTCATGCTCCTGTTTGTGCGTCGCGGCGCCGCTGTAACCGGCCTCGGCAAGGATTCGCTCCTCATGGGCAAAGTGGATGCGGGTGTAGCTGACAAGCTCATCAAAGATGCGTTCCAGCTCCTCCCTGTCACGGCCAGCCATCAGGCCAGCGTGCAGATCGTTGATCAGGATCGCCAGCCTTTTATGGTCGTTATCCAGCATCTTTACATCCACACTCATTTCATTTGTCCATACAATGAACGGCATTCTCGATGGGTCCTTTCCTGATCGATACTCCTGCCCTCAGGATTGCGCCCGGAGCATCTATTTACCTTCGCAAGCCAATACCGTAGTTCAAAAAGATCGTACGAGTGATTGGCAAGCGCTGCGGACAGGGGGAGGAAAGGTTGCCAATAATGAATCAGCGCAGCAGGTCTTTCAGTGCGGTGCTGACGGCGCGGGAGCCGGGGGACGGCCACCACATCTTCAGGGATGATGAAAGGCAGCTCGCCGGCCAGTTATGCCGGCCGTGCCCCGTGCTTCACTTTGGTCCGATGTTCCGGTTTTTTCTGCATAACCCCAATTGGTATTTCCCACGAGGTCAGAATCGAATTGACTCCTTTGGCTTCGAGATACGGCGCATATTCCTGGTCGGCGCCATACATATGACTGAATAGCCAACTCTTGAGCAATTCCACTCCGTCCTTATGCATGGCCATGGGCGCGCCACTCCTGAAGCGGGCTTGTAAAGCCTCGATCTTCTGGATCATGGATTCATGTTCTTGTTTGTGCGCCGCAGCTGCGGGGTAGCCGGTTTCAAAAAGGAGTTGCTCTTCATGGGCAAAGTGGACGCGGGTGAATCTGACCAGATTCTCGAAAACGCCGTCGAGCTCCTGCTTGTCGCGGTTATTCTCAATTCCTTCGTTCAATTCGTTGATCAGAAGCACAAGTTTCTTATGGTCGTTATCCAGCAGCTTCACACCCACGCACATCTGATCCGTCCAGACAATTAGCGGCATTATGCTCCACATCCTTTCTGACTGCTTCCGTTCACAGAGTTCGCGCACATAGAATCTTAATAATATGTGCAGTTCATTGCAAGAACGTTTCACGCCTATCGAACAAGTGATTGACAAGAGCGGCGAATGGGGGAGGGAGAGTTACCAATGGCCGCGAGAATGGTTACTGCCCGCCGGAGTGACTCAGCGCAGCAGGTCTTCCAGCGCAGTGCTCAGGTCGGTCTTGTCGTCGCGATACTTTACGATCACCGGCGCGTAGAGGCTAAGGCCCCATTCCTGACTGCTTTCATGGCCTTTTCCCTTGCTGACGGCGCGGGAGCCGGGGACGACCACAGCATTTTCGGGGATGATAAGCGGCATCTCTTCTTCGGCGCGCAGGATCGCGCCGTTGACCAGGTCGAAGACCGGGGTTCCGCGGGTGAGAATGGTTCCGGCGGCCAGCACCGCGCCCTTGCGGACGATGGTTCCCTCGTAGACGCCGCAGTTGCCGCCCACCAGCACGTCGTCCTCGATGATGACGGGGTTGGCGTTGACCGGCTCCAGCACCCCGCCGATCTGCGCCGCGGCGCTCAGATGGACGCGCTTGCCGATCTGCGCGCAGGAGCCGACCAGGGCGTGCGAATCCACCATCGTGCCTTCGTCCACCCAGGCCCCGGCGTTGATGTACATGGGCGGCATGCAGACCACGCTGCGGGCCACGTATGCCCCGGAGCGCACCGCGGAGCCGCCCGGTACCACGCGCACCCCGTCGCCCGAGACAAAATGGCGCACCGGAAATGTGCTTTTGTCCACAAACGAGAGGTTGGCGGCGGAGAACTCCATCAGCACGCCCAGGCGAAAGCCGAGCAGAATGCCCCGCTTGACCCAGGCGTTCACGCGCCAGCCGCAGGGCGCGCCGGCGTCGGGCGAGGCGGCGCGCACCTCGCCGCTCTCCAGAGCCGCCCGCAGCACCAGAAACGTCGCCATGGCGGAGTCGTCCCCGATGGCGCCTGGGCCCTCGGCAAAGTGGCGCTCAATCGCGGTTTGCAGTTGGGACAGGTTCATTGCATTTCGAGTCTATCAAGAGACAGGGATCAGAGAATAGGGAATAGGGGGCATAGTTCAGAGGCATAGTCACCGGCCCTGAATCGCGAACCGGCGCGGTCTCAGGCTTCGGCTGCAGGGGGCTGTTTGGGGCGGGCGTGTCCGTTCAGGCGGACCGGTTGCAGCCGGAAGGAGTTCTTCCCCTCCGGTATCATCGACAGCGGGATGGGTGTTCGATCCGGCTTGGTATGCATATGCCGGGTTTCCAGCCAGGCGCACAGCCGCGGATCGAAGATCTCCGGCTCGCCTTGCCAGAAATCGGGCTTCAGCCCGCACGCAATCTGGAGATGGTCCAACTGCAACTCGATGCTGGAAATGTTTTTAGGAAAATAACGCCGGACATTGTTTGCGCCCACATTCAGTCCGGTAACACCGTGTCCCTTGCTTTGTGTCTTGACGACCATTTGGCGCCCGCCGTTCATTGAAGGATGAGGTCAGTCTAGACAGTTGCAGCAGGGAAAAACGGTTGGGGTGCAGAAATACGCGGTACTGATTCCTTATTTGCAACTCATTGGCCGGACTGCCATTTCGGGAAGATCGTCGAGGAAAACTTTGATGGCGAGCTTAAGTGAATTGCTTTCGCTTACGGAAAGCCCGCCGGGAACACTCTTCCGCGCAGCGCAGCCGGGAAAAACAGGTATGGAAATCCTGCCAGTTCGCTCTCATGGCACGGTTTTTTCGGGTGGCGGCGGTGTCGCTGGGGAAGTCTCCGGCGGGCTCTGCCCGGGTATGTCCTGCGCCGCCGGCGCGGTCATGGGCATCACCGGCAGAGTCAGCGTCTGCACCGTTACCGGGTCGTCGCGCAGCTTCAGGTAGAGCACGCCGCTGGCCGGATGGGGGACGCTCAACTGGGTTCCGGTAAACTCCGGCGGCACATCGGTGGCATTGTCGAATCTCGCGGTAGAGGCGATGGACGCGGCCAGGAAGAGGTTGGTCCCGGTCAGCGTGCAGGGCTTGGCCGCGGAGTGCGGGCAGCGCAGTTCCTTGAAGCCCGGCAGGCGCACCAGGGTTCCCAGCGTCATCCAGTCGCCGGCGGCCCCATCGGCCGCGAGCACGCGCGCCCGCAGAGGCCCGTAGGCCGAGGAGCCGAAACGGACCAAAGGCGACACCACCCCCAGGGCGGTCTTGGCATCTTCCAGCATCAGGCTGCCGTCGGCCAGCGCCAGCACGGTGCGGAAACTGCCATCGGCCGCGGCCACCTCCACCTGTTCATCGCGGAGAAAGTTTTCCGGCTCTCTGGCGCGCAGAAAGAAGACGATCTGCCCGTCGACGGGCAGATCGTCGGGGCTGCCCAGATGCACCGGCGAGGGCGTGGCGGAGACCTCGTCCTGCACCCCCTTGCTGAGCAGCGTGACCTGCGGGCGCGGCGGCTTCACGAGGACCGGCACGCGCAAAAGCCGGCCGTCCCGCAACGGCACACTGGCCGAATAACTTTTTCCCGGCTCCAGGGCTACGGTCGAGTTGCTGGTGCTCAGTTCCAACTCATGGTCCTGCGCGTGCGTCAACGCAGCCGGAGTCCAGGTGATGCTGCCCAGGCTGACCCTGGCCACCTCGTCCAGGCGATTGCCTTTCAACTGCGCTTGTGCATCGCCCGCGCTTAGCGTCAGGCGCTCCAGCGCCGCCGCCTCGGCATAGGCCGTCAGCGGCAACCGGTCCGGCTTCTCCACTCCGAACTGGTAGATTTCCAGCGTGACCGGCCCCGGAGACGCGTCTTTCATGGGTACGGCCACCTCCAACTGCTCCGGCATGGAGGCCTTCCAGGTCAGCTTGAGCGGGCTCCCCGCGGCCGTCTGGTCCCCCATCCGGTAGGCAATCCGGTCCACGCACAGCGCATTTTCCCCTTCGATGTGCAACGTGTCCTCGCGGCCCACCACCAGGGCCGACTGATCGGCTGCCGCCACGCTCCACTTGCCCGGCTGGGCCGCGCGCAGGTGGAAGCGGGGACCCTCCCAGTCGTCAAACCCCCATTTGCCGCGCAACACCCCGGTCAGTTCGCCCTCCGGCAAGGGAGGAGCGGGATGCTCCAGCACTAGCCCGCCCAGTGAAGGATCGGCTTTCGCCACAAGTTCCACCGGCCCGCCTTTGGTCTCGATGCGCAGCGTGAGCCCGTAGGCAAGCTGGGTGGCAAAGACCAGAGGCGCTCCCTCGGCGGGCAGCGCCAGGCCAGGCTTCTGGGCGCAAAAGCTCTCCGCCGGGTTCACCGGATGCAGTGGCGGCAGCAGGGCTGGGCCCACCGGAGGCAACGCCACCACCACCACCGACTTGGGATCGCGAAACGAGGGCGGCACATTCAACCGCAGTTCCAGCGCATCTTTGGTCGGCAGCGCGAGGGCGGGAATGTACTGAAAATGCGCCGTGTGCAATTGGCCGAAAATCTTGGCCGTGTCCACAATGGCCCCCACGTAGGGGCTATAGGCGCCGCCTCTGGCGAGGCTGGAGGAACTGAGCTGGTTCATCAGGTCCGCTGACGATCCGCTGGTCAATTGCGCCACCCGCGATTGCGCGTTGGTGTCGTCCATCACCAGTCCATCGGAGTGCTGCACCAGGCAGGGAGCCTGCTGATCGCTGGGCTTGTCGAAGCACTGCTGTTCCAGCCGGATACCCAGGCTGCGGGCGGCCATCTCGGTGCGCCCCTTGAGCGATTTGGGATCGGTCTGCGAGGTCTCCTTGACCTCCGCCAGAAAAGCATTCAGGCGCATCCGGTCCCAACTGGCCGCCTCCAGGTCCTGAACCGCGCGCACAAAGGCGCCGGGACGGTTGGTCACGGCCTTGCGCAGGGTGCTGAAGTCGCCGCCTGTCTCCGGCGCAAGAAAGATCAGCGCCTGCTGGGCCTCCGCGGGGACGGTGACAAACACGCCCTCTTCGCGCGCCTCGCCTGTCCAGGTCTCCACGCGGGTAAACCACTCCGCCGGCGGAGGGTTGGTGGACCCGCGCAGGAAAGCCACGACCAGCACATAATGGGCCGACTGGCTTTCGGGAAGATCGGGGTGAATCCACAGCCGGTCTCCGCCCAGCAGGTTGGGGGTCTCGCCAATCGGCAGCGTGACCTCGCCACGCTTGACGCGCACATCCACCTTCGGTCCGGTCAGGTCAAAGGGCGGGGCCGAATCGGCGGCATATACTCCGGTTGAAACCAGGCAGTAGAACAAAAGCAGTTGCAAACCACGGCTCATATCTTCTATTGTAGAGCGTGTTTCGGAACCAAGATTTGTATCAGGGCACGACTTCACAGGCTGCGGAAGACCCCTTCCGGGCTGCAATATTCCCGGCTGCAAGAAGCGTCAGGGCACGACTTTAGTCGTGCCGTAAGCGCAATAAAATCAATGCGGGCTTTAGCCCCTGAGGTATGTTTTTCGGGCATTTATCCCGCCTGTGGGTGAGCGGAAGCGGCGCGGCGTGCGCAGCTTTTTTTGGCGGCCCATTCCACAGGGGCCGCTTTATCGGGTACACTGAAGACTGAATAGCTTCGAACAGAGGAATTAGCTAGAGTATTTCTCGAATCCATGTGCGACGGAAGAAATAAAGGCAAAGCAAATCCTCTGTAACCATGAGTGAAATTTAGAACTGCTCCCTTTTTCCCCATGTGCGGCCAAACTCCGGAATCAGGCCATCATGCCTGCCGGAGACGCGGTGCGCCAGCGGGCGGAGGGAGCGGTATACGGAGAAGAAAAAATGAAATCGGCAAAAGCTGACCCAAGTAGCGTAGATGTGAACAGCCTGAGCATTCCCGACGCGGAAGAGATGATCGAAGAAGCCCTGAACGAGTTGGCCTTCAACTCGGACCCCGGCCTGGCGCGCGCTTTGCACTTCCTGGCACCGGCGGGCTACCAGGCAATTGTGGAGTTGTGCGGCGAAAACGGCCGCAGCAAGCGCCGTAACGCCATGGCCAGCACATGGACGCCGGAAGAGGACGAAGTTCGCATCTACTTTGAGCGCATCGACGGCGAGGAGGTCGTGCCGCGTCCTGCCCGTGCGCCGCGCGCCACTGCCGACCAGGCCTTCGACGAGGACGAAGACGGGCAGGAGGCGGTGATTCCCGCCGACATCGACGCCCGCGTCAAAGAACTGTGCGCCGCGCTGGCCGAGGCCGAGCGGGGCGGACACGCCTTCATCGCCCTCAAGTGGTTCCGCGACTCCTTCCTGCCGCGCAAGGCCTACCGCTGGAATCAGCATCCGGAGTCTCGCCAGGCCGTTTTGGCCGAGGCCATCCAGCGCGGCGTCGTGGTTACCAGCAAGATCGCCAATCCCAAGACGCCGGCCTATCCCACCACCACCATTCGCCTCAACCGCGCCGAGGCGGGCATGCCCGAAGAGGCGCAGCGCTTCCATCCGGTCGCGGCGCATGGCGACTCCATCGCCGAGGCCATCGAGGAAGAACGGGGGAACCTGTGAGCTGCTACTTTTTGGAGTCCACCGCCTTCGCCAAGCTCTTTGTGCAGGAACAGGGCACCGAGGCCCTGATCAGCCTGATGGAAGCCGTCGAGGATAACCGCAAGCTGATCTCCGCCTCCACGCCGCTGGAGGTTTACGCGGCCATCCGCCGGCGCGAGCGGGCTGGCGCCCTCACCGCGGAGGACGCCACCGCCGCGCTCGACAGCCTGCGCATGGAGGCCGCGCGCATGGTCCAGGAGCCGCTCAACCCGGCGGTCCTCGAAGCCGCCCGCCAACTCCTCGACCGCACCACCCTGCGCTGGCCCGACACCCTGCAACTGGCCGCCGCCATTACCGCCCGCGACATGTTCCAGGCCACCGAGATCATCTTCGTCTCCGCCTCGCCGCAGTTGCTCGAAGCCGCCAAAAGCGAAGGCTTTCACACCATCGACCCTGCCAAGGAAGCGGAGCCGGTCAAGGAAGCGGAACAGGAATGAGTGAATTCCCACATCTTAGAAACGAGATGTGGGGCGCCCGGCAGCTACTCCCGCCGAAACTGACCGGTCTGCGCACACTCGTCGCATAGTACCGTGACCGCTTGAATTTGTAATGGAAGGAATGTAGCGCCGGCCTCCCGGCCGGCTGTAGTGCGGGCGTCCCCGCCCGCACATATCCAGGCACAATTACAAAATCATACGGTCTTAGCACTAGCTACGGCTTGCGCAGGCCACCGCGCAGGGGTGCAAGTCGCTACACAACCGCATGAACCGTATCCTTGCAAACCTCCGCTAGCCGCCCGATTCCTTCCCGAATCAACTCCGGCGAAGCATTGGAGAAGTTCAGGCGCATGAATCGCTGACCGCTGGCGTCGGGGAAAAAATCCCGCCCCGGCACAAAGATCACCTTGCGCAAGAGCGCTTCGCGCAGCAGCTCGTTGGTGTCCACGCCCTCGGGACAGGTCACCCAGAGAAACATTCCTCCCTCCGGATGTGTCCACCGGAATCCCGGAGGCATGGTTTCCTGCAGTGCCGCATCCATAATCGCGTAGCGTTCCCCGTAGGACCGCCGGATGCGCTCGACGTGGGCGTCGCTGTCGAAGTCCAAAAGGTAGCGATGTACGATGCGCTGGTCCAGGCTCGACGTATGCAGATCGGCCGCCTGCTTGGCAATCGTCAGCTTGCGCCGGATCTCCTCGTTCGCAATCGCCCAGCCAACCCTGAGTCCGGGCGCAATGGTCTTGGAGACGGTGCTGAGGTAGATGACGATGCCTTCGCTATCCAGCGACTTGATCGAAGGAATGGTTTTCCCCGCGTAACGCAGAGCCCCATAGGGATCATCCTCCAGAACAATGAGTCCATAGCGGGCCGCAATGGAATAGAGCGTCCGGCGTCGTTCCTCGGTGAGAGTAACGCCCGTGGGATTCTGAAAATTCGGAATGGTGTACAGGAACCTGGGCTTTTCGCGCTCAATCAATGCGGGCAGCGCCTCCGGAATCAGGCCATCCTCATCGGTGGGCACGGCGGCAAAACGAGCTCCATACGTCTGAAATGCCTGAATGGCAGCCATATACGTCGGGTTCTCGGTGAGAACACAATCCCCCGCATCCAGAAAAATCTTCCCGGTCAAATCCAGCGGCTGTTGCGAGCCGGTGGTAATGAGAACATCCTCGGCGGTGCAATCGATCCCCCGCTTGCGCGAGTCCGCCGCGATCTTCTCCCGCAGCGGGGCGTAACCCTCCGTGGGGCTGTATTGCAGCGCGGACGCTCCGGTCTCATGAAGAACGCGCTCCGTGGCGGACAGGATATTGTCCACGGGAAAAAGTTCCGGCGCAGGAAGACCGCCGGCGAACGAGATGATCTCCGGCTGTTCAGTGACTTTGAGAATCTCGCGGATGGACGAGGTGCGCACATTCTCCATCCTGCGCGCGAACTTGGCATTCATATCTTCTCCTTGCATCCGGGTTGTTGAATTCCGGATTTGCTACTCCCGTCGAAACTTATTGGCCTGCTCAAACTCCTCGCGCAACTCCGGCATGCGCAGGTTTTCGCGCAGGTGAGCAAGTCGCTGCTCCAGCGCCAGCAGCGTGGCCTGAACAGCTTCGGTGTTGGTGTAGGCGATGTCGCGCCACATGGAGTAGGGGCTGGCTCCGAGCCGCGTCATCTCGCTGAGCGCGCGCCCGCCCACGTCTTTCAACTCCGGCGCATCGCCCACCTCTTCTTCCAGCAGCGCGCTCAGCGCCGTGGCGACAAACTGCGGCAGGTGACTAACCCACGCCACTAACTCGTCGTGCCGCGCGGGGTCTAAGTCGAGAGTCTTCGATCCCATGGCAACGACCCACTCCCGCCAGCCTTCTACGAGCTTCGATGAAACCAAAGAACGTTCCCAGGTGGGAACCTCAGTAAAGAGCCACATCGCTCCGCGAAAGAGGTTGGCGTCGCCCAGCGCCGCGCCACCGCGTTCCTTGCCCGCCATCGGATGCCCCGGCAAAAACGCCGCACGCTCCGGCGTGTTGAAGAGGCGGCCCGCCGCCTCTGTGATCTGTCCTTTGGTGCTGCCCACGTCGGTGACCAGGTGCTCGGGGCCGAGAATGCCGGAAAGTTTCTCCATATAATCGAGCGTCGCGTAGATGGGCACGGCCAGCAACACCACCTGGCTCTCCCGCGCCATCTGCAACGGGCCGGCGGCAATCGAATCGATCGCACCCATGGAGAGCGCGAGCTGCGCACCTTCAGGGCTTCTGTTCCATCCGGTAATGGAGCCGTGAAAGCCCGCCGCGCGCAACGCGAGGCCCACTGACGTGCCCAGCAAGCCAGTACCCAGAATGGAGATGCGCTCGATCATGATTGCTTTTCTCGCTCCAACTACATCGTCCTTCCCACCGCCGTGGCAATCACCCGCAACTGGCCCATCAACTCGTCGAATTGCTCGAGGTACAAAGTCTGCGCGGCGTCCGATGCGGCCTTGTCGGCGTTCGGGTGCACCTCGACCAGAACCGCATCGGCTCCCGCGGCCACTGCGGCCCGCGCCATGGGAGCCACCGTGTCGCGCCGCCCTGTGCCATGCGAGGGATCGGCAACGATGGGCAAATGTGAGAGCTTGTGAATCACCGGTATCGCCGAGATGTCCATGGTGTTGCGCGTGGCGGTTTCGTAAGTGCGAATGCCGCGCTCGCAAAGGATCACATCGTAGTTGCCGCCGGCCATGATGTACTCGCAGGAGAGCAGCAACTCTTCAAGCGTGGCGGCGATGCCGCGCTTGAGCAGCACCGGCTTGCGCGCCTGCCCCAGCTCGCGCAGCAGGTTGAAGTTTTGCATGTTGCGCGCGCCCACCTGAAAAAGGTCCACGTATGGCAGCATGGACTCGATCTGCGAAATCTCCATCACCTCGCTGACCGTGAGCAGGCCGTGTGCCCTTGCCGCTTCGTGCATCATTTGCAATCCCGGAATTCCCATGCCCTGAAAGGCGTAGGGCGAGCTGCGCGGCTTGAAGGCTCCTCCTCGCAAAAAACTCGCGCCGATGGTCTTCACCCGCGCGGCGGTCTCGAACATCTGCTCGCGGCTTTCAATCGAACAAGGCCCGGCCATCACGGCTACCTGCTTGCCGCCCACTTTTACCCCGTTGGCAAACTCGATCACCGAGCCCTCCGGGCGAAAGGCGCGGCCGGCCAGCTTGTACGGCGAGCTGATGCGCAGCACGTTGAGCACACCCGGCAACACTTCAAATTTGCTCAAGTCAATATTGGCGGTAGGTCCGACGCCGGCCAGGATACTCTGCGACGCGCCGGTGGTGCGATGCACGCTGACTCCAGCTTCCATCATGGCGTCGATGACGGCATCGATCTGTTCTTCGGTCGCTTTCTCTTGCATGGATACGATCATGGCTTGTTCCCTGTCTCGGGCGCGTCTGTTGTTGCAGCGCCGATGCCGTGGCCCGAGGCAAGCGCCTGGGCATTTCTCTCCGATGCCAACTCGTTCCTCTGCAAGGCCCGCATCACGTCGATGATGCGCTCGTAGATATGCGTCAGCTCGATGTCCGGCAGTGGGCCCTTGTTGGCCGCGCGTACGTTGGCGTAGATCACCTTTTCGCGCGCCGGCTCGTAGACCGGCAACAAGGTGGCGGCCTTGAGGTGGCCGATCAACTGCGCGGCGCGAGCTCGCTCGCTCAGCAGTTCCACGAGCTGGCGGTCTAGAACATCAATTTGTTCTCGCAATTCTTCCAGCGTCATTTCATCCTCGTGTTGCAGAAAGCTGCTAGCTGCTAGGGGCTGGTTTCTTACCGGACCAGCGCCGCTTATGGCAGGCGAAGGCCCTTGATAAATCGGGAGACTGCGGCGGGCGCTGCGTCGGGAGTTGACCTCTCAATCAACTCCACAATCGCGCTGCCGACCACCGCCGCATCGGCGAACTCGGCCACCTGGGCAACGTGTTCGCTGTTGCTGATGCCGAAGCCAACAGCCACCGGCAGTTTGGTGTATTGCCGGATGCGCTTGACCAGAGCGGCCGCGTCGGAGGTCAGGCTCTGCTGCGTGCCGGTGATGCCCACGCGCGAGATGGCGTACACGAAACCCTTGGAGTGTGTGGCGATAGCTTCCAGCCGTTCGTCGAGGCTGGTGGGCGCGGCCAGAAAAATCGGCGCCAGCCCCACGCGGGCCATCTCGCTGAGGTACTCGCCCGCCTCTTCGACAATCAGGTCGGTCACCAGCACGCCGTCCACACCGGCGGCGGCCGCGGCATCGGCGAATGGATACAGGCCGTAGCGCAGAATCGGATTCAGATAGCTGAAAATCACCAAGCCCGCTTCACGCCGCGCCGCGCGAATCTCTCCGGCCAGCTTGAGCACATCCTTGAGCCGCGTTCCATGAGCAACCGCACGCTCGCTGGCGCGCTGAATCACCGGCCCATCGGCCAGCGGATCGCTGAACGGCACACCCAACTCGATCACATCCGCGCCCGCATCAATGGCCGCCAGCGAAATCTCGCGCGTGGCATCAAGACTTGGGTCGCCCGTCGTCAAATAAACCACCAGCCCAGGTTTGTGATCGAATCGTATCGCCATCGAATTTAACCGTTCAAGCTCCCTGAATCTTCAACTCCCGCGCCAAAATGCCCATATCCTTGTCGCCGCGTCCCGAGAGGTTCACCACCAGTATGTCACGAGAATCCATAGCAGGAGCAATGCGCAACGCCTCGGCCACGGCGTGCGCGCTTTCCAGCGCCGGCAAGATTCCCTCGGTCTGCGCCAGCCGCACTACCGCATTCAGCGTGGCCGCATCATCCTGCGAGACGTACTCCGCGCGCCCCGAGTCGTGCAGCATCGCGTGCTCCGGCCCAATCGACGCATAATCCAATCCCGCTGAAACCGAATGCGTCAGCGCGATCTGCCCGTTCTCATCCTGCAAAACATACGAATATGTCCCTTGCAAGACCCCTGGCGCTCCGCCGCTGAAGCGCATCGCATGATCGCCCAGCGCGGGGCCGCGCCCGCCCGCCTCTACACCGATCAGCCGTACCTCGCGGTCTTGAAGAAACGAGTAAAACGCGCCAATCGCATTTGACCCGCCGCCCACGCAGGCAATCACCGCCGTCGGCAGCCGCCCCTCGGCAGCAAGAATCTGCTCCTTCATCTCGCGGCTGATGCAGCGATGAAAGTCGCGCACCATGGTCGGATACGGATGCGCCCCCAGCGCGCTGCCCAGCAGGTAGTAAGTCGTCCGAACGTTGGTGACCCAATCCCGCATCGCCTCGCTGATGGCGTCCTTTAGCGTCTTCGATCCCGACGAGACCCCGCGGACTTCAGCTCCAAGAAGGCGCATACGAAGCACATTCAACTCCTGCCGCGCCATGTCCACATCGCCCATGTAGACCACGCACTCCAGCCCCAGCAGCGCGCAGACCGTCGCTGTAGCCACGCCGTGCTGCCCCGCTCCGGTCTCGGCGATGACGCGCTTCTTGCCCATGCGCCGCGCCAACAACCCCTGGCCCAGTGCGTTGTTGATCTTGTGCGCCCCGGTGTGCAGCAGGTCTTCGCGCTTGAGGTAAATCTTGGCCCCGCCCAACTGCTCCGTCAGCCGCTTGCAAAAGTACAGTGGCGTTGGACGTCCGGCGTAGTTCTTCAGCAGATCGGCCAACTCCGCCTGAAAGGCTGCGTCCGTCTTGGCTGACGCGTACTCGCGCTCCAACTCCACCAGCGCCGCCATCAGCGTCTCCGGTACATACCGCCCGCCATAAACGCCAAACCGCCCCGACCGCGACTCAGACGGAACTGCCGGAATTGTGATCGATGCCATGAGGGCCTCCTGTGCTGCTGTGATGCGCTGCTTTCAGTGTAATGGTGTATTGTGGGGCGGCTCCCCACCCGCACGCTATCATCAATACAATGCAACCCGAGCAACCAACCTACCATCTGGGCGACATCCTCGCCAACGCCATCACTCACGGCATCGGCGCGGTGCTGGCCATTGCTGGCGCGGCTTACCTGATCGTTGTATCAACACGCGGATCGGCGCGGCAGATCGTCTGCTGCTGCGTCTTTGCCGCTACGCTGATCCTGGTCTACATCTGCTCCACGCTCTATCACTCGCTGGTGCGGACGCGCGCGCGGCATGTCTTTCACATCCTCGACCACTCAGCCATCTACCTGCTGATCGCCGGCACCTACACGCCGTTTTGCCTGGTCTCGCTGCGCGGCAGGCTGGGCTGGACCATCTTCGGCGTCGAATGGGGGCTGGCCGTCTCCGGGGTAATCTTCAAGTGCTTCGCCGTGGGCAAGTACGAGGTGGCCTCGGCGCTGGTCTACCTGGCGCAGGGCTGGTTGGCGGTAGTTGCCGTGAGGCCGCTGATACACTCCCTCGGATGGCACGGCCTGCTGTGGATGGGCGCAGGAGGCGTGGCTTACACGCTGGGCATTGTTTTTTTCGCCCTCGACCGGCTGCGCTACTTCCACGCACTCTGGCACCTCTTTGTGCTGGCCGGCAGCGTGGCCCACTACTTCGCCATCCTCTTCTACGTTGTACCGGCGCGGCCCTGAGCAAAGATTGGACCTCTACCCTGGAGCGCAGTCCGTTATTCAATGCGCAGCGCCACAACGGGTTCAACCCTCATCGCCGCCCGTGCCGGAATCAGCGTGGCCGCCAGGGCCACCACAACCAGTAGCAGCGCAACCGCCGCGTACACCAGCGGATCATGCGCGCCCACGTTGTAGAGCAGGCTCTTCAACAGTTGTGCCGCGGCCAGTGCCGCTCCCAGGCCCAGAACTCCTCCCAGCACGATCAGCCGTACACCCTCTCCGGCGATCAGCCGCAAAATGTCCATCCTCGTCGCGCCCAGCGCCATGCGCAAGCCAATCTCTTGCGTGCGCTGCGCAGCCATAAACGCAATCACGCCGTAAAGCCCAATCACCGCCATCAGCAGCCCGCAAACAGCGAAGAAGCCCAGCAGCGCTGTTTCGAAGCGCGGCCGGTCGGCCAGCTTGCTCACCGTCTGCTCGAGGGTTTCTATCTCCACGGGCACGGTGGGATCAATTTGAGCAATTTGCGACCGCACCCACGGGCCAACGACAGAAGCAGGGAGCGCAGTTTCGAGAACTATCACCTCATGCCTGTTCCATGCCTCGGGACGGTTGTTTTTAAGCTCATAAAGCTCGGGATCGTCCTGGCCTGCCAGACCGGCATTCTTCACGTTCGCGGCCACTCCGACGACCGTATAGACCGGCTTTTCGAGAACGAAATAAGGCAGGTACATACCGAACTGAATATGCTGACCGACGGGATCCACGCCAGGAAAGAGCCGGGATGCAAGCAGCTTGCTGAGAATCAGCGGATTATCGCTTGAGCTCCGCTCATCCTCGGTAAAACCGCGGCCTGCGATCAGCGGAATTTGGAGCACGTGAAAGTAATCAGGAGTTACCGTACGCATGAACACAGACCCGCCAGTTCCTGCCGGACTGCTCGGTATGCCGGCGAAGATATCTGCGTAACGCATACCGTTGTGCCAACTATTCGCGTCCGGTGGCAGTGAGTCGCTGATACCCACAGCGGTTACACCGGGCATTCGCCGCAAGGCCGCCTCGACGCGAAGATGGAAGTCCATGTACGCTTGCGCCGACGGATAGCGCGCCCAGGTCAGAGGTAGATGCAGGGTGAGCACATCGCGGGTCCGAATGCCGAGGTTCTGAGCTTCCAGCTTCCAAAAGCTCTTGAGCAGCAAGCTTGCACTGGAGAGCAAAACCACGCTGATCACGATCTGGACCGTCACCAGGACGCGCCGTAGCCGGAGATGTGCCCGGGAATTGACTTGTCTGTTTACCAGCACCGTCGCACGCGGTTTCTCCAGAGCGGGTTGGATTCCAAACAAAACCGCGCAGAGCAAAGAGATAAGCACGGTAAAAAAGACGATGCGCGGATCAAGCTGCGCCTTGGCCAGAAACGGAACGCTCGTGGGAGCTATGGCAACAAAGATGCGCAGCAAAATCTCCGCCAGCGCGCATCCGGCGGCAGCTCCGGCGATCGCCAGGATGAATGCCTCGGTCAGCGTCTGCCGGATCAGCCGTCCCCGGCTGGCGCCCAGCGCGGAGCGCACCGCCAACTCCCGCTCCCGTGCCGCCCCGCGGGCGGAAAACAAATTGGCGACGTTGGCGCAGGCGATCAGAAGCACGGCTAATACCGCACCCAGCAGTATCCACGCCGCCCGGTACGCCTCCTGCATCTGACGGTCTCGAATCGAGCGCACCTGAAGATGAAAATCCTTGCGAATCTGCTCTGGAATCCATAACTGGGTGTGCAGGAACAGTGGCTCCATCTCGGCTTGCGCCTCTTGCACGCTCACGCCGGGCTTGAGCCGCGCAAAGGCCCACATCGGGTAACCGATGCCGCTATTGACCGTGTGCTGCGCCGCAATGTCCATGGCAGCCGGACGGACAATGTCGGTCTCCTGAAGCCTGGGCATCTCAAAATTATTGGGGAGCACGCCAATGATGCGTACCGGGTGCTCGTCGATGTCAATCGTCTTGTTGAGAACCCCGGGATCGCGGTTGTAGCGGCTGAGCCACAGCCCGTCGGAGATCAACGCAACCTTCGGCCCATTCGGCAGATCCTCTTCAGGAAGGAAGTTGCGTCCCAGCTCCGGTGAAATGCCCAGCGTAGGCAGGAAGTTCTGCGCAACGGCCGCGCAGTGCAGTTGCACGGGGTTGGTCTCGGTAAGGTTGCATTCGCTTGTGCCCTGCTCAAAGGTAACGGACGCGAATGGCTTTTGATTGTCCCGCCACTCGTAAAAGAATCCGCCCAGCGTGAACTCCTGTTTCTCCAGCGATTGCACCAGTCCCAGCGAAACAATCCGGTCGTCGTGAGCATAAGGCAGGCTGCGGAAGAGAATCCGGTCCACCACGCTGAACACCGCCGTGGTCGCGCCGATGCCCAGCGCCAGCGTGGCAATCACCGTGACGGTGAATGCGGGATTGCGCCGGAATCCGCGCAGCGCATAGCGCACATCCTGCGCCACCGTGCCCCACCACCAGCCAGGCCGCTGTTCATGGCACTGCTCCCGCGACCGCTCCACGCCGCCAAACTCAATCAGAGCTTGCCGTCGCGCTTCCACTGTTGTCATGCCCGCGGCAATCTTGGCTTCAGTCGCCCGCTCCAGATGAA
>Ga0371490_1000834_pt1 | contig 18241 bp, 13 predicted proteins | sample MB2SIPfraction_FD_207959 | JGI IMG/M metagenome (GOLD analysis project Ga0371490, IMG submission 207959) | Lab enriched peat soil microbial communities from McLean, Ithaca, NY, United States - MB28FN SIP fraction | ecosystem: Environmental > Terrestrial > Soil > Wetlands > Peat | place: USA... | reverse complement strand
CGTAGCTTCTCGCTTTCAATTCCAGTTTGCTTTTTTGCCCCGCGAACGTATGATGACGCGTACTCCCCAAGGACCTTGAGACTTCACTTTGCCGCTGCCCGCTGACACCTCATCCGCCGACCCATCCACGCTGTCCCTTCGTTTGCGCAAGGACCGCGGCAAGCTCCTGCAAATCCTCGGCGTCGGCTTCGGTATTGCCGTTGCCGTCGGCAATGCCATTTCTGCCGGCATCGTGCGCACTCCCGGCGACATCGCCGCGCGCCTCCCCAATCACTGGCTCTTCTTCAGCGTATGGTTCGTTGGCGCCCTTTACGCCCTCGTCAGCGCTTTCCAGCTTGCTGAACTTGGTGCCGCCATCCCCAAAAGCGGCGGCCAGTACAACTTTTCCCGCCGCGCCCTCGGCGATTATGCCGGTTTCATCGTCGGCTGGAGCGACTGGCTCTCCACCTGTGGCACCACCGGCGCCGTCGGCATCGTCGTCGGCGAGTACATGGCGCACATCTTCCCCATGATGGATGGCGCCATGCGCATCAAGATCACCGCCGTTTCCGTGATCGTCCTCTTCGCCCTGCTGCAATGGAGAAGCATCAGCATGGGCAGCAAGGTGCAGAACTTCACCACTGTCCTCAAGGGTCTGGTCTTCTTCGTCATGGTCATCGCCTGCTTCACCATGGGTGGCCATTTGCGCCATGCCGCAGAAGCCGCTCCGTTGGCCCAAGCCGCCGCTCCTATCGTCATCCCCGTCGGCGCCGCCCTCATCACTGCTCTTCTTTTCGGCATTCAGGCCACCATCTATACGTATGACGGCTGGGACGGCGTCATCTACTTCGGTGACGAAATCAAGAATCCCGGCTACCTCGTCCCTCGCGCCATCTTCGCCAGCCTCTTTTCCATCGTCGCCATTTATCTCCTCATCAACGCCGCCGTCCTCTATGTCCTCCCCATGAGCGAGATTGCCGGCAACAATTTCTCTCTCGGCCTCGCCGCCCAGCGCGTTTTCGGCCCGCATGGCGACACCATCTTCCGTTCCATCATGGTTCTCGCCCTTTTCAGTTCCCTCAACGCCCTCCACCTTATGGGTGCCCGCGTCATCTACGCCATGAGCCGCGACGGCCTCTTCTTCCGCAGCGTTTCCCGCGTCAACAAGGGCGGCACGCCCACCCTTGGCCTTCTTCTCAGCGCCCTCGTCGGCGTGGCCTTCGCCGTTTTCAGTTTCGACCGCGTCATCGCCATGCTCGCCTTTTTCTTCGTCACCAACTATCTCCTCTCCTTCACCTCGCTGTTCCTTCTCCGCCTTCGCGAACCCGGCATGCCCCGCCCCTATCGCGCCTGGGGCTATCCCTGGACCACCGCCCTCGCGCTGCTCGGCTCCATCGGCTTCCTCATCGAAGCCGTCCGCGAAGACCGCACCAACAGCATCTTCACCCTCGTCGCCCTGGCCTGCAGCTATCCCGTCTACCGCGTCCTCAAACTCGTCTCCGGCAAAGAAAGCCAACCGGAAGTCACTTAAACAGCCTCTTCATTAGGCTCGACGCTTGGAGTGTTCGTTGACCTTGACGAATTCCCCCGCAAGAAAACACCCTTGCTATCGCAGTATCGCCTGCAATATCATATCGGTGTGTTGAGTTCGTATGTCCTGGACACGGACGTGATCGTTGCGGCTCTGCGAAGCAGCACCGGCGCTTCGCGCCAGCTCTTACTGGCCGCTTTGCATCATCAGTTTGCTTTGCTTCTTTCTGTTCCGCTGTTCCTTGAGTACGAAGCTGTGCTGACGCGGCCTGAACAGTTGGCCGCATGTGGTCTGAATCGCGCAGAAGTCGGAAAAGTCTTGGACGACCTCGCGGTGGTCGCCCGGCCGGTACGGCTGGCCTTTCGGTGGAGGCCGCAGATGCCGGATCCCGATGACGATATGGTCTTGGAAACCGCTATCAACGGTGGCGCTTCAGCAATCGTTACGTTCAATTTGCGCCATCTTTCGAATGTTTGTGATGCCTTTCGTTGCGCCGTGTTACTCCCGGCGGCAGCACTGCACCAAATTCGGAGGTCGGTCCCATGAGACGAAGCAATTTTGCATTGCGCCTGCAGCCCTCTTTGTTAGATGAGTTGCGAAAGGTTGCTGAATCGGAAGGGGTTGCGCTGAACCAGCTTATCAATACAGCCGTGGCCGAGAAGCTCGCTGTTCTGCGCACCGAGGAATTTTTCCGTGGTCGGGCACGTCGCGCGAATCGTGTCGAGACCCTAAGGATTCTGAAAAAAGCAGGACAAGGAAATCCCCCAGTGCCGGGAGACGAGTTGCCTTCTGATTGGAAAGCTCCTCAACGGCCAACGAAAACCGTGGCCCGAAACGCTGCTAAGTCGATGTCCGCTCGGCGGCAACTTAGAAAACAAAAGCCTGCATCTTAAGAAATCTTCTGCGAATCGGCGAGAATACGAAGACCGCACCAACAGCATCTTCACCCTCGCCGCCCTGGCCGGCAGCTATCCCGTCTACCGCGTATTAAAATTAGTCTCTAGCGGAGAAGCGAAAAATGAAGCAATTTGACCGCATTACTCAAGAACCCGGCGTCATGGGTGGCAAAGCTTGTATCCGCGGCATGCGCATCACGGTGGGTAATCTCGTTGGCCAAATCGGTGCAGGCCGAACGGTTGAAGACCTGTTGCAGGATTACCCCTACCTGGAACGCGAAGACATCCTCCAGGCTCTCCGCTACGCACTGCCCGATCAGGCAGCCACAAAATAAAAGAGGGCGGCTGCTGGATCCGCCCTCCGCGTTAATTCTTCCTTTGCTTCCTTTACTTCCTCGACTTCCTTTCCCTCATTCCTACTTCACCTTCTCCGCCACCGCCTTCGCCTGCAGGAACAGCAGCAAATAATCCTTCCCGCCGGTCTTCGAGTCCGTTCCGCTCATATTGAATCCGCCGAACGGGTGCGCTCCCACCATCGCTCCCGTGCATTTCCGGTTCAGGTACAGGTTCCCCACGTGGAACTCTTGCTCCGCGCGGCGAATCTTCGCCGGATTCTTCGAGTACAACGAACCCGTCAACCCAAACTCGGTGTTATTCGCGATCTCCATCGCATGATCGAAGTTCTTCGCCTTGATCACCGCCAGCACCGGCCCGAACACCTCTTCCTGCGACAGCCGCGCCTTTGGATCGAGGTCCGCGATGATCGTCGGTTCCACGAAGTACCCTTCCCCTGGCGCGCGTCCGCCGCCCGTCAACAAGCGCCCTTCCTTCTTTCCAATTTCGATGTAATCTAGAATGCTCTTCATTGCAGCCTCGTTGATTACCGGGCCCATGTAATTTTTCTGTTCATCGCTTGGCCCAACCGTGATTCTCTTCGTCCGCTCCACCAGTTTGTTCAGGAACGTGTCGTACACCTTCTCGCTCACAATCACGCGCGAGCACGCCGAGCATTTCTGCCCCTGGTACCCAAACGCGGCCTGCGCCGTCCCTTCCACCGCCGCGTCAATGTCCGCCTCTTCGTCCACGATCATGCCGTCCTTGCCGCCCATTTCCAGCACGGTCCGCTTGATCCAGATCTGCCCCGGCGAAGGCTTCGCTGCCAGTTCTGCGATCCGCAAGCCCACTTCCTTCGACCCGGTGAACCCGATGTACCGCGTCTTCGGGTGCTGCACGATTGTGTCGCCGACCGCCGCGCCCGACCCGCTCACGAACTGCACCGCTTCCTTCGGAATACCCGCTTCAAACAGAATGTCCACGAACTTCGCGGCAATCGCCGGCGAATTCGAAGCTGGTTTCAGCACCACGGTATTCCCGGTCACCAGGGAAGCCACCACCAGCCCCGCCATGATGGCGCACGGGAAATTCCACGGCGGAATGGCCGCGCCTACGCCCAGCGGGATGTACACCAGGTAGTTCCTCTCGCCGCGCAGCGGCGTCAGCTTCTGCGGGTGACCCAGCCGCAGCATTTCGCGCCCGTAAAACTCGCAAAAATCAATCGCCTCGGCGATGTCCGCGTCCGCTTCAAACCACGTTTTGCCCACTTCGTAACAAACCAGCGCGTCCAGCTCGAACTTCCGGTTGCGCATGATCTGCGCCGTCTTGAAGAGGCACTTGACCCGCTGCTGCACCGGCACCTTCTTCCACACGTCAAAATATTTGTTCGCCGCTTCAATCGCCTCGATCGCGTGCTCCTTCGACGCATCCTGGAATACCCCAACCACTTGGGAGGGCCGCGACGGGTTCGTGGACTTCCTTTTTCCCGCCGTAATCACCTGTTTCCCGCCAATCCACATCGGATATTCGTGCCCAAGCTCCCCAGCCACCTTTTTCAGCGCCTTCTCCATCTTTTTTCGATTCTCTGCATTCGAAAAATCGGTGAGTGGCTCGTTCGTGAACTCCCTGACCTTCAATTTCGCTTTCGCCATGACGTTTTCCTCCCGCTTTGCGCCCTGCTGAAAAAGTCTTTTTCTTTAGGAGGCCGGGGCTTCAGCCCCGGCGTAAAGTCCCATAATCGAATGGGCTTTAGCCCCTGAAGAAAGCCCTTACGGTGTTCTTCAGCAACCTCTTTGTAACATTCAATTATAAGGTCGGTTCCCTGACACCCACAAGCAAACCCAGAATCGAGCCGCAGCTCAATTTGGCTCCCCGTACTTTCCGTCGACGCTTGCCCTGATGTATGACATGAGTTGTACCATACGGCCGTAGGCTTCAAAGCTGGAGACTCAATGACGTCACCGATCTTGTGGAGGCTCCTTTTCTATGGCTGGTCTGCGTCGGAAATTTTAGTCGGCATCGCCACACGCACCAAACACAGCAGCGGAAAAGTGCGCGACCGGGGCTCGTTGCTGGTTCTGTGGATTGCAATTGCCACTTCCATCACGGCTTGCCAGTGGGTCAGCGAAGCCACCCGGCCCAATATGTTCGGCGGGGCCCACGCGCTGAAGACCGCTGGCGTACTCGTCATGTTGGTGGGACTTGCCATTCGCTGGATCGCGATCTTCACTCTTGGCAAATCTTTCAGCTCCAACGTGGCCATCCAGGATGCTCAGCAGATTACGCGCACGGGACTTTATCGTTTCGTGCGCCATCCTTCCTACCTCGGCCTGTTGTTGGTGTTTTTTGCCATCGGCCTGCATTCACGCAATTGGATTAGTTTTGCTGTCGTGCTACTTCCCACGATCGCCGCGCTTCTCTACCGCATTCACGTCGAGGAAACCGCCTTAGCCGCAGCCTTCGGCGAAGAATACTTGGCGTACCGTAATGCCACGAAACGCCTCGTTCCCTGGGTGTACTGACCCACATCCGCCCCTGCTTATCAGGAACAGAAACGTCCACGGTCGCGCCGCTGCCATTTTGCTGCTGGCTCTTTGCAGAAAAATTCTTCTTCGGCGCGTTGCTTACGCTTCCACAAGCGCCTTGTACTGCTCCGCGGTCAGCGGCACTACCGACAATCTCCCCATCTTCACCAACGGCGAATCCTTGAACAGCCGGTTCTTCTTCATCTCCTCGAGTGACACGCGCTTCACCAACGCCTTCCCCGCCTTGATCTTCACTACCGGCTTCTTCGGATCGCGCGCGTCCACCGATACCACTTCGGCCGTCCCCACCGCGCTCTTCGCATTCCCCGTCTCATAAATCACCAGCCGGTCGCCCGCCTGCATCTCCCGCAAATGTTTCACCGCCGTCGGGTTCGTCACGCCCTCCCATGCCGTCTCTCCATCCTTCTGCAATTCCGCAAACGAATACTCCGTCGGCTCCGCTTTCAACAAATAATCCATGGCTCCAATGTCCCCCCCTAAGAATTCCCTCTTCCATCTCGTCAAACTTGCCGTCACTTCCAACCCCGCATTTGATACCCTGATCCATCGGCCCGGCGCCACATGGCTCGAAGGTTGCCCCGCTTCCCAGAACAATACCGCAACTTTCCTCCCCGCAGAATCCTCTCCCCGCACAAATCCTCGCCTGGAATCCGTTGTTCTCCTTTTCATCCTATGTTCTAATCCCCTCGAGCCCCTCCTCCATGGAACAGTGGTATCTCATCCTCATCCCGCTCTTTCTCGCCGGCTCGATTTTCGCCTTCGTCGCCTATGGCGTCGCGCACCGCCTGGAATCTCTGCTCAAATCTTTCCCTCCCAACGACCTGGCTTTCCGCCTTCACCAGCTCGAGCAGAAACTCGCCGAGCTTCAGAAAATCGTCAACGCCTCCACTCCTTCTTCTTCTCCCTCAACTTCTCCTTCTCCAGCACCGCCTTCGCCTTCCGCACCCTCGCCACAGGTTCCTCCTCCTCCCTGGCCCGCGCCCGAAGCCGTCCGTCCTCCATCCGCTCCTGCCGCGCGCGAAACCCTGGCCCTGCTCTTCAGCCCTGGCCCAATCTCCCGCCGCAACCTCCCCACGCCGATCTCGAAGCCCTCATCGGCGGCCGCTGGTTCAACCACATCGGCATCATCGCCCTGCTCTTCGCCGTCTCCTACTTCCTCAAGCTCGCCTTTGACAACAACTGGATCGGCCCCGCCGGCCGCGTCGCCATCGGCATTCTTCTTGGCGCGCCTATGCTTCCCTGGAGCCAGTGGCTGCTCTCCCGCGGTTACTCCTATTTCGCCGAAGGCATCGCCGGCCTGGCCGAAGCCACGCTCTTCGTTTCCGTTTGGGCTGGTTGCCAGTACTACACTCTGTTCAGCCGCGGCGTGGGCTTCGCCGCTCTCGTCTTCGTCACCATCGTCATGGCAGCCCTTGCCTTGTGGCGAGACTCCTCGCGCATCGCCTTCCTCTCGCTTCTCGGCGGCTTGCTCACCCCCGCGCTCGTCAGCTCGGGTCGCGTAGCCGAGGGATCTCTCTGCCTTTTTTCTGTGCCCTCCCCGGCGAGACTTTCTAGATTCAAATCTCGGCTCTCACATTGGTCCTCGAAAAGAACGCTGGCGGCAAGAGCCTCTTCAAGCGTCACCTAACCCTGCCGCGTTAGCCCATCGTTGCCAATTCTGCTACGCTGGGCTGAGCGATGATCCAAAAGTGGAGGAGAACAAGCGTGAGGCTCGTGGCCGGAGTGGATCTTGGCGGAACTGCCGTCAACTATACGTTGCTAGACCAGCAAGAAAAATTTCTCATCGAAGGTATGTGCGAGCATCCCGCTCTTGTAAAACAGGGGCCGGAGGTTTGCCTCCGCCAGATTGCCGATGGTCTCGAGATTGCCGCCGGCAAGGCGGGTGTGCTCCTCTCGGACGTCGTCGCCGTCGGCCTGGATACTCCCGGTCCGGCGAGTGCGGCGGGCCGACTCAGTACGCGGGGTGCCACCAACTTCGTTCATCCGCTTTGGGCGGGATTCGATATTCGCGAGGGTCTGGCACAGAAGCTCGGCAAACCGGTCTCCTATTTGAACGACGCAAACGCGGCCGCAATTTGGGGACACTATTCGATTTTTGGCGCAAACGGCCACGAGACTTCAATCTCAATCGTCATCGGGACGGGCAACGGCGGCGGCATCATTCTCGATGGCAGCGTCGTGAAGGGCAAAAACGGTTTTGGCGGTGAACTTGGCCACGTGCTCATTCCCTATCAAAGCATCGCCGGAATTCCCGGCATTCAGCCGCACTGCAATTGCGGACGCACGGGCGATCTCGAGTCGCTCTGTTCACTCACCGCGATCGAAAGGAATCTCCTGCCCTATTTTCTCCCGCGCTATCCCGGCCACGAGTTGGCGAAACTAGACGCCCACCAGGCGGCTAAACTCGTGCGTGGTCTCGCGGACAAGGGCGACGCGTTGTGCAAGGAGATTTTCCGGGTTCAGGCCCACGCCTTGGGACTTTTCTTCGACGAAATGATCAATACGTTCGATCCCGATGCGCTGATCGTCGGCGGTGGCGCCCTAGAGGCCAGCAAGGAGTTCCAACAGTGGTTCTTGAACGAGATCCGCGCCGACATGCCACCCCAGCGTGAAGAGCAGGCCAACATTCCCATCTACGTTATGCCGAATGGCGACACCGCCGGCGCCCGTGGCGCCGCCATCGAAGCCCTAAAGCTCGCCCGCCAAGGCGGCCTCATGTAGCTTGCGCGCTCCACTCGATGTGTCCCTGGATAACCGGCCTAGCGGGAACACAGCCTCATCCTTCTCGTCCTCCAGGAGCGCCTCAAACAATCGCGTCAACGGGCCAGTCAATTTGGCCACTTGTTTTCGCCGCTTCGCAACGGACGCAAATCGGAACGGTGAATGCGTTTCCAATTCAGCCAGATAGTCCCTGGTGTACAGCTCGCCACATTCTCCCGCAGACCAGACCAGCAAAGACACGTAGCTCTTCTGAATCATTTCTTTTAAGGCCTGGCAACGGATAGGTATCTGCTCCATGCGGCGCATGACTTTCTGCCCGAAACTCAGTGTATGTGTCGTCAAATCATCCAGTGGAACGCGCCCGGCAGCCTGCGTGAAGATCGTGAGCGCACCTTCACGGCGGTCTTGTCTCATGTCCTGGAGATCGTCCACCAGTTGCAACAGTGCGCCCCAGGCAAACACAAACTGCGCTTCCTCGCGGGACAGTGCTCCCGCAGCCAGATGCGCGTCTGCAAGGACCGAAGCTCCGCCCTTCTCGAAGCTGAGTTTAATCACGTCGGGTCCGGTCACGGACGGCGGTGATCCGCGCTGCCGCAAACTGTTTTCCTGAGCTTGATGAATTGCCAGCAGGCTCGCGTACACTTGAGGCCAGTCGGCGCGACAGTATTGCCTCTCAATCATCTCGAATAGCTGCCACAGCCTGGCTTCGCCCTCCTGCAGGGGCGCAATCATCTCTCCGCATAAACGCCGCCTGATTCCCGCGTTGAACTTAATCTTCTCCTCCGAACGCACCGTCGTGTCGTTGAGATAGTTATCCGTGTAGGGGTACAGCATGCTGTACGCAAAAATTGCTGGCGTCAGGCGCATTTCTCGGCCCAGCAGCACTTGGATACCGCCTGCCGTCCATGCGTTCCGTGTGGCCTGAAATATGTCGGCGGGGCTTATGGATGCATCGAACCGGCGTGCCCCGCGAGCCATTTGAGTGCCCATCGCCGAAAAGCCATCGTTCAACAGCAAACCAAGATGCTCGTCTGTCAGGTCTAGCCCCGCTTTGGCAAAGCGTTCAAACCCTAAGGTCACCCGTTCCCGCAAGGCATTCCGGCCAGACTTGCTGCGCGGCGGACGGCGCAAATCGCCTTCGACGCTCTGAAGAAACTCTTCCAGGCGCGCTTCCCTGGCTGCTTGCTCGGCGGCGGTGAACGTTTCTTGAAACGGCGGCAGGCAGACCGGGCACTCTTCCCATTCGGCGAGCGCCTCCTGAACGAGATATTCCCAACCTTCGTAATTCCATTCTTTCATCTCCGTCGCCGTTTTGCTTTGCATCTAAGCTCATCTCGCAAATAGTTCCCGGGAGGGCACGGCTTTTTACCCAGAGCGCAGCGAAGGGCAGCCGTGCCGAAAAGCCCTGCGAATTCAGGGGTTTTAACCCCTGAGGTACGCCGGTTGGTCGCTAGAAGCATCTACGAGATAACTTCCAGACACCCGGCTCGCAACCCTGCCAAGCAATTTCCTGCATCCCTACAAAATGTACGCAGGTGTCCGATGATAAGTTCCCTTCTGTTTTCGGCGGCGCGTGGCCCGGGCCAGAAATGCGAAGGCAGCTCGGGGTGCTCCGTCCTCGGAGTTCGAGGGCGGGTCTTGGAGCTTTTCTTCTCCTCTCGTCGCTTCTCTTCGCTGAAAACTTACAACTGAATACTTAAGACTTTAGGCCGAGTGGCCTACCCTTTGCGCCTTTTGCAAAGGGTGGGCTCTGAGTCTTCACTTTTCACCCTCTCTCTTCCTCTGGGCATCAGACAAACCAAGCCCCACCGTTCATCAGGAGCTTAGTTGAGCGCTTCATTGCTAGCTGCTCTGGAGTAAGCACGGGATCGCAGCGCCCTGGCCAGTGCCGTTCCAACTAGATGGACCAAACACGCGAGCGGCTGACTCCCACGTAATAGCCTTCACCCAGCTTGGCGACAAATTCCCCAAACAAGTTGGAACGGCGCTATCGGCCTCGGCGATGCTTGCGGCGCGAGTGCCAAATCTCCTGGCCAATAGCCTTGAGGAAGTCGCGTCCCCAAATTCCAATGAGCAGGGCGGCTCCGAACAGGGTCACGGCGTCGAGGCTAATCAAGTCCCGCCGCGTCCAATAGACACCCTCCTGAACGTGTAGCCACAGCGCGAACTCGTCCAGCGTCAGTGCCGCGCCCACACCGTAAAGCAAGGACACCAAGCGGCTCGCAAACAGGGACGACGACCTGGCTCCCGTCCCCACTTCGATCAACCAGCAAAACCCCACCGCCAGCAGCAGCAGAATCCCCCACACATCATGATGGATATGCGTGCCGTTAATGTAGACATACTGAAAAGGGCCGACACTGCGGTAGGCGGCGTACGCCATCGCGCGCGCCACCGCAAACGTCACGAAGAATCCGATAGCCGCCAGAAGAAGCCGGCGCCTCGGCCGATCTTTCACATGCACGTGAAAGAGTTCGCCGACTTTCGGATTCCGAAGCAGCAACAAAATGACGGCTACGGTCACAAGAACCGACAAGCCGAGTAGCCACGTCGTGACCAGCGTCATTGCGCCGTCTCCTTGTCCCAAATCTTAATCTGAATGCAGTTCGTACTCGGCCAGTATATATTTCGATGGAGGGAAGTCCCATCGATTTCCATTCGAGTTGGCGGGTGGGCGCGTGAGCCGGCCGATCACATTGAAAAATCCTGGGTGGCCTGCCCTTTGCGCCTTATGCAAAGGGTGGGCTCTCTGTCTTCACTCTTCCTCTGGGCATCAGAAACCCAAGACCCGCCCTCCCAAAACGCGGGCCACGCGCCTGCTACAAATGTCCCCAGCGAAACGTCGGGCCAATGGTGAACCTTGCATAGTTTTGCCGGTCCGTCAGCAAATTGGAGAACAGATGAGTATTGATCCAGTCCACTGAGACTCGCAGCCCCACTCGCCGGGACAAGTTGAAGTCGCAGCCGCCACCCACCCCAACGAACCAGGTCGTGTCCGTCTGATGAGCGCTCGGGACAGGAACATGGAGTACACCGACCAATAGATCAGGCAACCCCGCCGGAAACGTAAGATCGGCGGATTCGTGAATCCCCCCGAAGCCGGGGCGGGCAAACAGGGTAACCTTCCGCCACTTGCGCAAATAAAATTGCGGGCCCGCCGCAAACGTATAGGTGGTCGAATTGAAGGGCACGTTCACGGCGCTTGGAGGAGGCACCTGTGTCGGATCTGCCTGATTGGCAGCGGCCAGCGCAGGCGCGTAAATCGTTTCGCTCCCGTTGATTGTTCCCGCGCCGTGGATGATGCTGTTGCCGAGGGCGCCAAAATCCGCGCCCAGGGCCACCCAGGGCTTCACGGTCACTCCGAAATCGAGGTCGAAACCGTATTCCGTGAGGCTGCGAGCGGGGCTGATCATCGAATCGAATCCGGTGTAGAGGGTGTAACGGTTTATGTCCGTCTGCTGCGCCACCGCGGGCAGGCCAAGGAATAGCGCGAGCGCGCAAAACGGAAAATATTTCATAGTTTCCCCACTTTCATCGAGTGCCGTTCCACCAAATCGACCAGCAGACTCCAGCGCCCGGCGCCACAAATTCCCGGAAGCCGTCCCAACAAGAATCTCTCAAACCAGTTTGGGACCGCACTCCAACTGCGCCGGGCGTCTCCATAGACGCCACCTCAGGTGCTTGACTTACTCTCAAATGATGGTCGCTTCCGCTCTTGCGTGGCCACCCCTGCCGCGCGACCACAAGGAGGAAAGCCCAGATTCCGCCATAATAGCAGAATGTTTTCTGTGATGCGCATCACCGTCGCGTGGCGCAACCTTGTGCGCTAAGGCAACTTCGGGTGGCCTACCCTATGCGCCTTTTGCAAAGGGTGGGCTCTGCGTCTTCACTCTTTCTCTCCCCGCTACTCTTCCATCGCACCGCGTCCATCATCAACGGTCCCTCTCCCGCGAGTGGTGCAGCCTTAATGCGCTAAGGCAACTTCGGGTGGCCTACCCTTTGCGTCTTCTGCAAGATGTCATCTCATAAATGCTTCCCGGGAGGGCACGGCCTTTTACCCTGAGCCCAGCGAAGGGCACAGGCTGCGGAAAAAGTCGTTTCTTTAGGAGGCCGGGGCTTCAGCCCCGGCGTAAAGCACTTATAACCAATGGGCTTTAGCCCCTGAAGAAAGTCTTTCCTGTATTTTTCCGCAGCCTCTTCAGCCGTGCCGAAAGGGCTCGCAAATTCAGGGGTTTTAACCCCTGAGGTGCGCGCGGCGGGTTGCACGACCTTAGTGCGCTAAGGCAACTTCGGGTGGCCTACCCTTTGCGTCTTCTGCAAGATGTCATCTCATAAATGCTTCCCGGGAGGGCACGGCTTTTTACCCTGAGCCCAGCGAAGGGCACAGGCTGCGGAAAAAGTCGTTTCTTTAGGAGGCCGGGGCTTCAGCCCCGGCGTAAAGCACTTATAACCAATGGGCTTTAGCCCCTGAAGAAAGTCTTTCCTGTATTTTTCCGCAGCCTCTTCAGCCGTGCCGAAAGGGCTCGCAAATTCAGGGGTTTTAACCCCTGAGGTGCGCGCGGCGGGTTGCACGACCTTAGTGCGCGAAGGCAACTTCGGGTGGCCTACCCTTTGCGCCTTCTGCAAAGGGTGGGTCCGCTCTTCCCTGGTTCTGTCATCCCGCTTGCCCTGCTTGCCCCGAGCTTCGAGGGGAGCGTAGCCGAAGGGACCGGAGCGGCCCGATATTCTCTTCCGCGCCGCCTTTTGGCGCGTCGGGCCGCGGAGTGGAGGGATCGCGGCACTATCCTTCCACGAAAAGATGGCGAGTGTGCAGGCGGGGCATCCGCGTCTTTTGCGTCCGCCGGAACTGAGGAATAGACGCGGAAGGCCGGCAAAGCGTTGCGCCCGACGCGCCCTTGCCTCAGCGCTCGGGTCAGGGTCGGCTGTGGCGCTACTTCATGTCTAACACTTTTCTGATGGCCGGCGCCGCAACGCCGGAAAGGATCACCGCTGCGCGGAGATCGTCGGCAAGCGCCAGCAACTCGTCCGGCGCCTGCTGCGCGTGCCAGGCCGCGCCGACTTCGCCGAATTTGGAGTTGAGGAACACACGAAGCAGGAACTCCAGCGCGAAGGCGGGCATGCGGTTGAGGAGCTGCTGGCCGGCGGGCACGATCTTGTGCCCCAGCGCCTTCAGCACCGCGTTGGTCTCGCGCATGGCCGCAGCCATCAGCTTAATTTCTTCGGGCGAGCGGGCCAGCGCCCTGATGTCAGCGCTGTACTTCACGGCCAGCGGCGCGAGCGCGGCCACACCGGCGACGTGCGTGGCGAGGTAATCGACGACGTTGGTGGAAACCTTGGCCCTGAGACCAGCCCGATTGAGCAGGTTCACCAGCCTCTTCAGGCGCGGAGTCACTGTTCCGTTGATCTCGCCGAAGGGCGTCGGCATCAGCGAATGATCGAATGGGCCCATCGCCCGGATGATCTCCCCGTCGCGCTTGCCCCCGGCGAAGACGAAGCCGAGCATCGGCCGCTGCGCACCCAATGCTGCAACGATCTCCGCGGGACCGTTGAGATTGTTGTTCATAAAGACGACGTTGGGCGAGCGATTGGCCGCCAGCGTGGGCAACAGTGCGGCAACCTGGTTGCGGCGCACGACGACCAAGATGTAGTCGTAGGTGTCGCCTGGCGTCAGCTCGCCGATGACCCTGACCTTGGCGACCCTCCTCTTTTGGCTGAACGGGTTCTCGATGACGATCCCGTTGCTCTCAATCTCGGCGATCCGCTTGCCACGCGCCAGCACAGTGACATCGACGCCGCGCTCGAAAAGGCGGGCCGCGCAGACGGAGCCGTTGACCCCGGCGCCGATCACGAGGATTCTGGCGTTATCACTTGCCATAACGTACCTGCGAACAACCGCTCTAAACCGGAATTTCCTTTTTGAACTCGAAAACGGCACGATTGTACACCTCTCTCACCTGTTGCTGACATGGGGAAACGTCTTTTCATCGCAGTGCTCCCGGCGGTCTGGCGATCCGCACCGACACGACCAGAATCGCTCCTTTTTGCGCCCCGTTCTTGCAACACTCCGCCTCTCCCGCCTCTGGTGGGACCGATTTCCCCGGCCTCCCGCAGAACTTCACTGGGGAAGGTGTGGGGAAGCGAATCGGCGGGTGGCGCAGCCCTAGTGCGCTAAGGCAACTTCGGGTGACTCATCCTTGCGGTTCGTGCAAAGGTGGGTCCGCTCTTCTCTTCTCCCACGTTTCTCTTCTCCGAAAACTGAAAACTTATAACTGAATACTTAAGACTCCTGGCCGCGTGGCGCGGATTGCTGCCTCTTTCTTCTTGAGCAATCTTGATAGAGCGCAGCTACAAAACTCTTCGACCCGCTCCCATCGAACAAACACGGAGGGTGCCCCAGGTTCGCTGTTTGAACCTGGGTCTTGGGGTCGCCGTTTCCTCCTGCTCAACAACGTCCATGCGGACCAACCCCGGGTGGCCAACAGATTATCGGGAGGGGAAGCTTTGGCTGCCGCACCCTTTGCGTCTTTTGCAAAGGGTGGGTCCGCTCTTCTCTTCTTCTGTCATCCCGCCTGCCCTGCTTGCCCCGAGCTTCGAGGGGAGCGTAGCCGAAGGGACCGGAGCAACGGCGCCTTCTGCCGTTGCGGAGTGGAGGGATCGCGGCAGCATCCTTCCACGAACTGATGACAAGTGGGCAGGCGGGGCATCCGCGCCTTTTGCGTCCGCCGTTTTCTGGACGCCGCGCCTTTTGCAAAGGGTGGCCCCTGCGTCTTCACTCTTTCTCTTCTCCCACGCTTCTCTTCTCCGAAAACTCAAAACTTATGACTGAATACCCAAAACTTTAGGGCGGGTGCACCAAGCGCAAACGCAGAGCCGAAGTTGGTCTGCCCCTCGCCTGAGGATGTCCACTATTGACCAGGGTCGTGTTATAATGTTTTAGGTGAGGAACAGGAAATGACCACAAAACGACTCGTCGAACAGCGTGTAGACAATCGCTCATCGAATGACGATTTGAAAAGAAGCATCAACACTCTGCATACATCAAGCCCCAAGAACCCGGCTCCCAATCCCTTTATTGTCGGGCGGAAACCGTCCCAGGGTGGGACCAAGCGAGAACACTCCAGCAAGGATAACTAAAAGTCCTCTAAAATTCCCCAGTTAATAGTATTATAGCGGTTAATGACATTCGATATTACAGGACTGCTAATTTTCCTCCTGGCTGTCGTACCGGGTTTTATCGCCCAACAAGCCCGTTCCCGTCTTGTCCCGAGTTCTCTTCGCGTCAAGAGTATATTGGAAGAAACCGGGAATTACGTTTTCAACAGCATAGTGGTTCACCTGATTCTCTTCGCCAGTTTCAGAGTGACCTTGGCCGTGTTTCGCAGCGTGACGCCCGCAAGTTTCGGTGCGGCAATCGTGCAAAAGCAGTTGCCGGACTGGGCTTGGCAACACCGATATCTGATTGCGATCTACTATGTCGCGAGTCTCCTGCTGGGATTCATTTTCGGCGTGCTGCGGGGCGTTGCGGAACAGGACCGGCAAATCGGAGCATGGCTCGCGGACAACCGATTTCTACGCCCGCTACTGCTCCGTCTGGGGGTCCGGGCATTCCTGGAAGAAGCCCCTGTGTGGTATGAGGCACTGCGGGAGAAAACTCGCGATGAGCGCACCTTCGTCGAAGTAAAAATGAAACAGAATGGAGGATTCTATACTGGCGAGCTCAAGAGCTATGGAATTGTCCCAGACTCCGAGCCGAATAAGGACTTTCTTCTCGTGAACGCTGCGTACAAAAAGCAGGAAAGCGATATCTACGACCCGACGAACACGGATGGAGTTCTACTCAATTTCGCTGACGCAGAATCTATATCGTTCATCAAGCAGACCACCCCGTGAATTGCGGGTGGCCCACCGGAGAACGGGCCCCGCCTAAGCAACCTTCAATTGAAACTGTTCGAGTCAAGATCGCCTATGGTCCGCTCCGAATTGGTTGGGCGATCCGTGCAGGAGATTTGGATGCGTTCCGCACGGCAGTCCGGCGGGTGGCCCGGATTGCTGCCTCTCTCTTCTTGAGCAATCTTCATAGAACGGAGCTACAAACTCTAGGCCCACTCCCATCGAATAATCACGGAGGGTGCCCCAGGTTCGCTGTTGGAACCTGGGTCTTGGGGTCGCCGTTTCCTCCTACTCGTACCGGTTTTGAATCTAGTACCTCCAAATAAATATTTACAGTTGGTAACTACAACGGTATAATATATTGTGAACATTCGGCACAAGCCCGTCCGCTCTCCACAGTTCCCCAGGATATTTACTCTCTGCGGCAACAGTTTGTATGAATATCAAAACAAAGGATTTATAACTCACTTGTTTTCAAACGCTTGCGCACACTTGCGCCCGCAACCCCTTTGTTTTGATACGCTTCACAAAAACACCCGGGGGTGGGACGTTACTCCCTCGCCAACACTTCCCTCCCGATTCGGAACACACGCCTCTCCGATCCCCAAGTACAAACAGAGCCCCGCCGATGTCGCTTGGACCAACCGGTTACCGCAATTCGTGGATGATTTCTTTGGCCGCGTTCGCTCCGGAAGCGCCCGTCAATCCATTGCCCGGATGCGTGCCGTTGCTGCACAGGAAGAGCCCTTTAACCGGCGTCTGGTAGCGCGCCCAATCCAGCACCGGCCTCATCGTGAAGATCTGGTCCAGCGCCAGTTCGCCGTGATAGATGTGCCCGCCGGTGAAGCCGTAAATCGTTTCCAGATCCTCCGGCGTGACCACGTGCGCCGCTTCCACCAGGTTCGCCAGGTTCGGCGAATAGTTCGCCAGCGTTTTGATCACGATGTTGGCCAGTTCCCCGCGCCGCTGGCTCCAGTTCCCTTCTTTCAGCTTGTACGGCGCGTACTGGAAATACGCGGAGAGCACGTGCTTCCCTTCCGGCGCCAGCGTGGAATCGAGCAGCGACGGAATCGTCACATCCAGGTGCGGCGCCGTGGAAATATCGCCATACTTCGCTGCGTCAAAGGCCTTCTCCAGATATTCGAGGTCCGGCCCGATGTGGATGCGTCCCGAAAGGGCTTGCCGCAAGCCATCCGGCCCCATGGCATCCGCGAGCGCCGGAAAACTCGGCAGCCCGCCCAGCGCCAGGTGCACCTTCGCCACCTTGCCCACGCTGCGGTAATTTTTGATGCGTGTCGCGAACACGGGATCGAGGTTTGCGGGATCCAGCAGGCGGAAGAACGTCCGCTTCGGATCCACGCCGGAGACCACTGCTTCGCTGGCAATCTCTTCTCCGTCCGCCAGCACCACGCCGGTGACGCGCCCTTCCTTCGTGCGTATCAACTGCACTTCCGCGTTGGTGCGAATTTCCGCGCCGGCCTTCTTCGCCGCATCGCCAAGCGCCCGCGTGAATTCGCCCAGCCCACCGCGCGGGAATGCCGCCGAACCGATGGGATGCGCGTCCGCCGCGGCGCGCAACAGCAGCACGGCCGTGGACCCCGCCGACCACGGGCCCAGATTTGTGCCGAAGATCCCGCGGGCCGCCACCGCCGCGCGCAGCAGCTCCGTTTCAAAATACTCCGAAACGAAATCCGCCACGCACATCGGTCCCCAGCGCAGCAGATCGAAGATGCCGTTCTTTCCCAATCCGCGTATGCCGCGGCCCGTCTGCAGCAGGTTCCACCAATCCAGCGGCGTCGGCTTGTCAATCTCCGGGGGTACAATGGACGTCAACTGCTGGATCACTTCGGAAAGCTCGTCCAGCACTTCGGCAAATTCCGTGTACCGCGAACCGTCCTTGGCCGAGATGCGCGTGATCCCGCCGGCCGTTTTCGCCGCATCGTTATAAAACACGAGGGCCTTGCCATCCGGCCCCGGCGCGAACAGCCGGGGATCGGGGTGGAAAATGCCGAACTTGAAACGTTCGAGCCGCATATCCCGCGCAATGTCCGCGCGCAGCGGTCCCAGCGTGTGTGCCAGCATCGAAGCCTTGAATCCCGGATGGAATTCTTCCGTGACCCCGCCGCCCCCCACCACTTCGCGGCGCTCCAGCACCACCGGCTTGAACCCGCCCTTCGCCAGATAATATGCGGTGATCAGCGCGTTGTGACCCCCGCCGATGAGCACTACCTTCTGTCCGATGGGCATGGTCAGTTCGCCGCCTTCTTCCATTCTTTCAGGATGACCTGGCTGGCGATGCGCCCGTTCGCGGCCATGATGCCGCCGCCGGGATGCGTCGCCGAGCC